>Ga0181603_10000191_pt1 | contig 49218 bp, 46 predicted proteins | sample 041ome_13_FD_148633 | JGI IMG/M metagenome (GOLD analysis project Ga0181603, IMG submission 148633) | Coastal salt marsh microbial communities from the Groves Creek Marsh, Skidaway Island, Georgia - 041409US metaG (spades assembly) | ecosystem: Environmental > Aquatic > Marine > Intertidal zone...
TAAACATCCTTAACCACTTTACTTGCTTCTTTCCTTGGAGGTGGATTGCTGTTAGCAATTGATTTTGATAGCGAAAACGCTACGATAATGATTAAGATTCCGAGGATCGATAAGATGACGCTCCTCAAGTTTTTTAGTCTGTTTTGTGACATGCTAGGGTGGTTATAATATTTATAGTTCGCTTAGAAATTGTAAGCATTACAATGCTTTTCAAAGAGCTGGTTTTTGTTCGTAAAAACTACATTCAAGTTGTTGCTTTTCTTTTTTTTGCAAAAGTACGTTTTATTAAATCAACTTGGTGCGGATATACTCAAAACTATGTTTGAGTAACAATTCGCCTCCTCTACTAACAGTAATGCATATAGCTATTGTGTTGTAAATGGAGTTTTAATAGTAGATGGTGGCGGGAATTGTTTTTTTCTTCTGAAGAATTTAAAGTAGATGATTAAATAGTTAATTAGGGCAATGATCCCACGAGCTACTATATTTTCTTATTACTATATAAATCAGAAACAATTTGGAGGGCATCCGATACTTTCAAAAATCTTTAATGGATAACCCTATTAATTTGGGATCTTCGTTTGATGGTTGCAAAAATTGAGAAAAAGCTGCAACTAACAAAAAAAGTCCCAAAAACTCGGGGTTTTCAGGACTTTTATGCGGAGAGACAGGGATTCGAACCCTGGCGACGGTTACCCGTCGACAGATTAGCAATCTGCTCCATTACCACTCTGGCACCTCTCCAATAACAAAGCGGACAAAAGTAACTTTTCCTTAAAAATAAAACAACAAAAATCTTGGAATTATTCAGGATATTCGATGCGCAATTGATAAACATTGATCAATTTCTTAAAAAGCACCTTTTTTACTGTTTCAATTTCAGCCAAAGTGATGTCCGAACGATTGAATTGTTGGGAGGCTAATTTATCATCAATGATCTTGTCTACAAACTGTTGCAAAACTTTTAACGTGGGTTCTTTCAAACTCTTAGATGCCGCTTCCACCGCATCAGCCATCATCAAAATGGCGGTTTCCTTGGAAAAAGGCATAGGCCCGGGATATCTATAATCGTTTTCAATTACATTTTCAGCACCGCTGTCCAAGGCTTTTTTATAAAAATAATAAACCATCGTAGTCCCGTGATGGGTGCGAATAAAGTCAATAATCCGATCGGGTATATTATTTTTTTTCGCCAGTGCTATCCCTTCCAACACATGATCGATAATGATTTTTGCACTTTGTCTGGGGCTGATGTCTTCATGAGGAGAAACGCTACTACTTTGGTTTTCAATAAAAAAAGAAGGATTTTTCAGTTTTCCAATATCATGATAGAGCGCCCCCACTCGTACCAAAAGGGCATTGGCTCCAATTTCATTAGCCGCAGCCTCTGCCAAATTTGCGACCTGCAGCGAATGATGAAAGGTTCCGGGAGCTTTATCGGAAAGGGTCTTCAACAAGGCCGAATTGGTGTCGGAAAGTTCCAAAAGCGATACGTCAGAAACCAATCCAAAAACTTTTTCATAAATATAAATCAACGGCTGCACAAAAAGGGTTAGCATTCCGTTGAGCAACAGCAATCCAATATCATCTAATTTCAATTCTTCTAGGGCTCCCTGATGGATAAAAGTGAAGGCGATATAGGCTAAAAGATATACCCCCAAAATTTGCGCCACGGTGATGAATAAATTGGCACGCCTTTGCAAACGCGTGGTGGATTGAATAGTGACTATCCCGGCAATTATTTGTAGAAAAACAAATTCGAAGCTGTTGGGCACGATAAATCCAATGAGCAAAACCGTGAGCACATGACTGAATAGTCCAAGTCTTGGATCAAAAAAAGTTTTGATAACCAATGGCAGTATACATAGCGGTACGGCTAGTATATAGGCCTCGTTGTATTGAATCACCAAGGTTGCTAGACTTATGATGAGTAAAATATTAAAGAAAACAAAACCAAGTTTACGATTGTTGGCATAGATGGAGGAGCGATATTTATGAAGAAACAACAGCAGTAGAAAAAAGGTGAGAAATATAAGTATGGCATAGCCCAGTCCAATCCAAAAGGATTTATGCTCACCTGCCGTCTCCTGTAAATATTCACTACGCAAGGAAATCAATTGATTGTAAGCGTCCTCCTCTACCAGCATTCCTTTGGCGATTATCAAAGCCCCTTCACGAATCATGTTGTAGGAACGCGACACTTGCGCCAGTGCTGCAGCTTGGGCTTCTTGAGTAAATCTTTCGTCCAAAGTTACATTGGGGGTTATGAGTTCAAAAAACAGATCATTAAATTGTTCAGAAAACTCATTTTTGTTAGCCGTCATCAATGTCTCACGAAGCCACGAAAAAAGTCGTTCCGGTCGAAAGATCTTGTCAAAGACAAGCGGAATTTCCGTCTGCCCTTGGATTAAAAAAAGAGGTGCTTCCTCCTCCACTACTTGATTGGGTGGGAAAACTCCGTATTTATAGATGTCATCCAATAAGGTTAAACCAAAACGGTATAAACTGTCTGTTTCATCAACCCGTTCGAGAAAATATTTTGGAAAAAGGCGATCGTATTGGGAATAAACACTGTCTTTTATTGCCGGATCTGATCGAAAATAGGGAACTACTTCTTGCAATGCCTTTTCTTGATCGGCTTGAAAAACTTCGGGGGTTTTTAAAATCGAAAAATCAAAGGGAGCATAGAGTGTTGGGTATTGCCAAGCACGCCCTTTCTGAAACTCATATTTAAATTGTCCCCCTTTGGGAAATAAATATAAAATCAAAATAGAACTGGAAAGTATCAGTACGGTCTTAAACAATAAAGGTTGTTGCGCTATAAGCAGTTTCCAAAATGATTTCACACGCTCGGTATTAAACTCAAAACTACATAAACTCATTAAGATTTCAGGTATTTTTTCAAGGGTTCCTTCTCTTGCTATTAAAATCCTTATTTTTGTTAAGTGAATATGTATGTACAACCTTTCAACGCTTCCTCCTAATTTTGGACTACGGTATCTGTCATTTAAGTATCGTTCCCATGCGATTGGAAAGCGATGATCGCAGCGAGCTGGTTTCCCAACTTTTGTATGGAGACTGTTTTAAGATTATCAAACGAAACAAAAACTGGTTGCATATTAAAACACTCGTGGATAATTATTCCGGGTGGATCGATCAAAAACAGCACCTTCCTGTACCTGAAAAAAAAGCTGAATCCATTAGTTTCAAAAATCCTCAGTATGCGCTTCCATTGGTTTATTTTTTAGAAACGGCAAGCCAACAAATGTTGTCCGTTGTTATGGGGAGTAATGTTAAGGCGGCTGCTTTTTTAAATCAAAGTTTTGAAGGGGCTGTGGTTAAAGGAAAGCGTAAAAAAAAGGATTTGGTAGCTACTGCATTGATGTACCTCAACACCCCCTATCTATGGGGAGGAAAAACACCGTTTGGGATTGATTGTTCCGGCTTTACGCAAATGGTATATCGCATGAATGGAGAACTGCTTCCCAGAGATGCTGCGCAGCAAGCTGAAATCGGAAACACCTTGAGTTTTATCGATGAAAGTGAGCCCGGAGATCTTGCTTTTTTTGACAATGCCGAAGGGAAAATCATCCATGTAGGGATATTGCTTGAAAACCATCACATCATCCATGCGCACGGTTGTGTTCGTATCGATCGAATCGATCAAACAGGCATCTACAATGCTTCCACCCACCATCACACGCACAAGCTACGGCTGATAAAAAAGATCGTATAAAAAAACCCTCCGATAGAGAGGGTTTCTTTTATAATTAGGAATTGAAAATTATTCCACCAAAGCTTTCATTTCTTTAAATCCTTCGGTATCACCCAGAGTTCCATAGATGTTCATCAAGGTTTTGATCGCTTCCTGATCCTTGCTGAGGGAAATTAATTTTTTCAAAATTGGCACACATTCTCTATACAAATCCTCACGCTTTGATTTTAAGGAATCATAGCGCTCGTTTTCCGCTTTGGAAGTTCCTGAAATCGAGTTCATTTCCTCAACAATAGGAGTTTCTCTCTGAAGAATATTAGCCACTAAGTTCAAGTAGGCTGCTTCGTAATTAGAATCAATTTCGATGGCTTTTTCGTAATAGGTACGCGCCTGATCGGCATTCCCCATATCTCCATTCACCACTCCTAAATTGAAATACAAAATAGCATTGTTTGGGTCTTGTGCAATGGCTTCTTTGATCAAATCTTGGAAACGCTCTTTTTCACCCAATTCAATGTATAAATTGGCTTCAGTCAAAATTAAGTTTAAATCATTAGGCGTTTCTGCACGAGCCGCTTTTACTGCTTCCATCGCTTTTTCATTATCTCCTTGTTGGGCATAAATCAAAGCAATATTCTTAACAATTTCGGGATATTTTGAAGGAGACGTTTCCTCTCTAAAATTGGAATATCCTTTGGTTTTTTTGTACAATTCGTACTCCGTTTGGGAAAGTTCGATTTCAGCTCCCTGAGCATCGTCAGTGGCAAAATACTTGGTGGTTATACCGTCGTACTTGATGTCTTTCAGTTCATTGTAATACTCCAAAGCCAAAGTATAATCATTTGCATTTACAGCACTAGAAGCCGCATAATAGAGATAATCTTTGTTGGTTTCTTTGTCTACATTATACGCCAAATAGAGCTTGCTCGCTGAAGCGGCAAAGGCTCCTGCTTCGTTATCGGCAATGGCACTGTTGACAACGGCTGCTGAAAAGGCCGTCATTTGCTGCGGCAATTGGGAACTGACCGTTGAATTTCCTTTGAGCGACTCAAATTTACTGTAGGCGGTTTCGAAATCTTCATTGGATTGTGCAATTTTACCTTCTAAAAAGGTCAGACTCGCTTTGACTTTATCGTCTGCAGCGTCAAATAAAGCGGCACTGCTTTCAAGGATTGCTGAAGCAGCTTGAACATCGCCGGTTTCAAAAAGTTTTTCTGCTTTTTTTAATTCTTTTTTCTGTCCAAAGGTAAATCCAACACATAGGAAGAAAAATAAGGGTACAAATTTTTTCATTTTAGTATAAAGGTTTAAATAAATAATGGTTATTCAATTATAGTGCCATCTTTTACATCGATGTCATTTACATCCTCAATATCATCATCATCTTTCATCGTTTTGGCAACTGCAGCAATACTGTCGTTGCCTTTCAGCTGGATCAATTTCACCCCTTGCGTAGCCCGTCCCATGACCCTGAGGTCAGCAACGGCCATCCGAATGGCTATTCCCGATTTGTTGATAATCATCAAGTCGTCCATATCGGTTACATTTTTAAGGGCGACCAAAGGTCCTGTTTTATCGGTAACAGAAATGGTTTTTACACCTTTCCCTCCCCTGTTGGTGATTCGATAATCATCCAAATCGGAGCGTTTTCCATAACCGTTTTCGGAAACTACAAGGATATTGGCATCCATGTCATTTACAGAAACCATCCCCACTACTTCGTCTTGATCATTGGCAAGGGTGATTCCTCTAACCCCCGAGGCACCACGTCCCATTGGTCGTGTTTTGCTTTCTTCAAAACGAATGGCTTTCCCCGAACGAACCGCCAGTAAAATTTGACTGCTACCATTGGTGAGTTTGGCTTCTAAAAGTTCATCGTCATCTCGAATCGTAATGGCATTAATTCCATTGGCTCTGGGTCTGGAGTATTGTTCCAAAGCCGTTTTCTTAACATGCCCTTTTTTGGTTGCCATAATGACAAAATGACTGTTGATGTATTCCTCGTCCTTAAGGTCTTGGGTACAAATTGTAGCTTTCACCTTATCGTCTTGCTCAATATTGATTAAGTTCTGGATGGCTCTTCCTTTGGCGGTTTTAGAACCTTCCGGAATTTCGTAAACGCGCATCCAAAAACATTTCCCTTTTTGAGTAAAGAACAACATATACTGGTGATTGGTTCCTACAAATAAGTCTTGAAGGAAATCTTCATCACGGGTGGTTGAAGCTTTTTGCCCTACGCCACCTCGATGTTGTGTTTTGTACTCTGCCAAAGGCGTTCTTTTGATATAACCCGCATGCGAAATAGTGATAACTACTTTTTCATCCGGAATCATGTCTTCCATACTGAATTCACCACCAGCGTATTCAATTACGGAGCGTCTCTGATCACCATATTTGCTTTTGACTTCGATCAATTCATTTTTGATGATTTCCATCCGACGCTCTTTTTTGTCTAAGATGTCTTTTAGATCAGCAATGGTTAACAAAAGATCGTTGTATTCTGTACGCAATTTGTCTTGCTCCAGTCCTGTCAATTGACGCAAACGCATCTCAACAATGGCCTTGGCTTGGATTTCAGAAAGCTCAAATCGTTTGATCAAATTTTCCCGAGCTGCATCTGCATTTTCTGAACCTCTAATAATGGCAATTACTTCATCAATATTATCGGAGGCGATAATCAATCCTTCTAGGATATGCGCTCTTTCTTCGGCTTTTCGCAATTCATATTTTGTCCGTCGTACGACCACATCATGGCGGTGTTCCACAAAATAGTGAATCATTTCTTTAAGGTTCAATAGCTTTGGACGACCATTGACCAAAGCGATATTATTAACACTGAAAGAAGACTGTAAGGCGGTGTATTTGTATAATTTATTTAAAACAATATTGGGAATCGCATCTCTTTTCAACACATACACTACACGCATTCCATTGCGATCGGATTCGTCTCGAATAGAAGAAATTCCTTCAATTTTTTTGTCGTTGATCAATTCCGCCGTTTTGCGAATCATTTCTGCCTTGTTCACTTGATACGGTATTTCGGAAACAATGATACATTCTCTTCCGTTTACTTCCTCAATGTTGGCTTTGGCGCGAATTACAACACGTCCTCTTCCGGTTAAAAAGGCCTCTTTCACCCCATCATAACCATAGATGGTTCCCCCCGTAGGAAAATCAGGAGCCTTAATCGTTTGAATTAAGGTTTCAATCGTAATGTCATTATCGTCGATGTATTGTATGGTTCCATCCACCACCTCGGTGAGGTTATGGGGAGGCATATTGGTTGCCATCCCAACGGCAATCCCGGAGGCGCCGTTGATTAATAAATTGGGAATTCGTGTGGGAAGTACTTTGGGCTCTTTGAGGGTGTCATCAAAATTCAACTGCAAATCCACCGTTTCTTTGTCGATGTCTGCCAACAAGTCTTCCGAAATTTTTTGCATCCGCGCTTCTGTGTAACGCATCGCCGCAGGACTATCGCCATCAACAGAACCGAAGTTTCCTTGACCATCGACCAATAGGTAGCGCAAACTCCATTCTTGCGCCATCCGTACCATGGTGTCGTAAACTGAACTATCACCGTGAGGGTGATATTTTCCCAGCACTTCACCCACTATCCTTGCAGATTTCTTGTACGCGGTGTTGGAGCGTATGCCCAACTCATGCATCCCAAATAAGACTCGGCGATGTACCGGTTTTAATCCATCACGCACATCGGGCAGTGCACGTGACACGATGACAGACATTGAATAATCAATGTATGCCGATTTCATCTCATCCTCTATATTGATAGGGATTAACTTTTCACCTTCATTCATAAAAGTTTACTTTTTTATGTAAGGGCTAAAATAAGGATTGCTCTTATAAATAAAGCTTGTTCGCTCGGCTTTATTCTTAAAATTATTAACACTTTTTTTTTTACAATTTGTTATAAATTATCAAAATAGGATTTTTAAATATTAATTTTTTTTCGTCTATTAGCACTAAGAGATGAGAATTGGTCTGCTTTTTGCAGCCAAGGCATCAAAATCGTAATCTATGGATGATAATTTTTCACCCCGCGTAAAAGATGTAATTGCTTTCAGTAAAGAAGAAGCCTTGCGTTTAGGACACAACTTTATCGGCACCGAACACTTGATGCTGGGGATATTAAGAGATGGTGGAGGCAAAGCGATTGCTATTTTGAATAATATCGAAATTAACTTAGAAGAACTTCGCAGAAAAGTTGAAATACTCAACCCTGCTGTTCTTGAGGACAATAGTAGCATCAATAATAAAAAAAATCTACACCTCACTCGTCAAGCCGAACGCGCTTTAAAAACCACTTTTTTGGAAGCCAAATTATTTCAAAGTGAATTGATTAACACGGTGCATTTGTTACTTTGCATCCTCAGAAATGAAAACGATCCTACCACCAAGTTGCTGGCAAAACTCAACGTGGACTACGATCTTGTGAAAGAGCAATTCAAACTGATGTTGGCCAACGATACGGACAACTACTCTGAGCTTCCCATCACGGGTTCGTTTTCCGAAGAAAAAGACAACGAAGATGAAGGTGGTAAGGAAAATCCATTTGTACCCACATCTGAAAGTAAATCCACCAAAAAAACCAAAACGCCCGTCTTGGATAATTTTGGAAGAGATGTAACGGCACTCGCTTTGGAAGATAAACTCGATCCTGTAGTGGGTCGCGAAAAAGAAATTGAACGTGTTTCTCAAATTTTGAGTCGCCGTAAAAAGAATAATCCGCTTTTAATTGGAGAACCCGGGGTTGGTAAATCCGCCATTGCTGAAGGTTTGGCACTTCGAATTGTCGAAAAGAAAGTGTCCCGTGTACTGTACAACAAACGTGTGGTGACTTTAGACCTTGCCAGTTTGGTGGCAGGCACCAAATATCGAGGTCAATTTGAAGAACGTATGAAGGCGGTCATGAATGAGTTGGAAAAAAATGATGACATCATTCTCTTTATCGATGAAATTCACACCATCGTAGGTGCCGGTGGAGCCACTGGAAGTTTAGACGCTTCAAACATGTTTAAACCCGCATTAGCCCGAGGTGAAATTCAATGTATTGGTGCCACAACGTTGGATGAATACCGCCAAAACATAGAAAAAGACGGTGCTTTAGAACGGCGTTTTCAAAAAGTATTGGTGGAAGAAACGAATTTAGAAGAAACCCTTGAGATTCTTCAGAATATTAAAGACCGCTACGAAAGCCACCACAATGTCAACTACACCGATGAGGCATTAAAAGCCTGTGTCGATTTGACCGACCGTTATATGTCCGATCGCTTCCTTCCGGACAAAGCCATCGATGCTTTGGACGAAGCAGGGTCAAGAGTACACATCAACAATATGAGTGTACCCAAAGAGGTGATTGATTTGGAAAAGCAACTCGAAGATGTTAGAGACCTTAAAAACTCTGTGGTGAAAAAGCAGAAATATGAAGAGGCTGCTAAATTACGAGACGATGAAAAACGAGTAGAACGCTTGCTGATTGAAGCACAAGAGCGCTGGCAAGAAGATTCCAAAATAAATCGTGTTACTGTGGACGAACATCACATTGCAGATGTGGTTTCCATGATGACCAACATTCCTGTGAATAAAATTCTCAAATCCGAGAAAAATAAACTTTCATTACTGACCGCAACCATCGGTGAGAAGCTTATAGGACAAAAAGATGCGATAGAAAAAGTGGTGAAAGCCATCCAGCGCAATCGAGCCGGATTAAAAGCCCCCGATAAACCCATTGGATCCTTTATCTTTTTGGGTCAAACTGGAGTTGGAAAAACCCAATTGGCTAAAATTCTTGCTTCTGAAATCTTTGACTCCGAAGAAAATCTGATCCGCATTGACATGAGTGAGTATATGGAGAAATTTGCCATTTCAAGATTGATTGGTGCACCTCCTGGCTATGTGGGCTATGAGGAAGGCGGTCAATTGAGCGAAAAAGTAAGACGACGCCCCTACTCTGTCATTCTTTTGGATGAAGTGGAGAAAGCGCACCCTGATATTTTCAATATGTTGCTTCAAGTCTTAGACGATGGTTTTCTTACCGACAGTCTTGGAAGAAAAGTGAATTTTCAAAATACGATCATCATCATGACCTCCAACATTGGAGCCCGTCAAGTGAAAGATTTTGGAGCAGGACTCGGGTTTGAAACCACTACGCGTAAGGCACAAACTGCCGATATTGAAAAAAGTGTCATCGAAAAAGAGTTGAAAAAAACATTTTCACCCGAATTCCTCAATCGAATTGATGATATCGTCATCTTTAATGCTCTTGAGAAGTCGGATATTCGAAAAATCGTTGACATTGAGTTGACCAAATTGGAAAAGCGTATTGTGAAATTGGGATACCACATCCAAATTACCGATACTGCCAAGGACTTTTTGGCGGATAAAGGATTCGATACCAAATACGGGGCTCGACCCTTAAACCGGGCTATCCAAAAACATGTTGAGGACTTGGTTGCTGAAAACGTTGTTTCCAATGCCATAAACGAGGGGGATCATTTAGTAATTGATTTTGATAAAGAATCAGATTCCCTCAATTTGACCCGAGAAGCGCAGTTAAATACTCCTTAAAACGGTCATTTTACCCATAAAAATCGCTTTTAGCACTTTTCAACCCGTTTTGAAAGTTGTTAACAAGCGATTTTTACCTTTTTATGCCTAATTTATTTTTAGCAACCGCAATTAGTCTTAATTTTGCGCTCGTTTGATAGGATATCGTAAAAGACAAAAGAAACTAAGATTTAATACGGGATGAAAGTTTTAAAATTTGGGGGTACTTCTGTAGCCAACGCAAACAGCCTAGAAAAGGTTATTGCAATTATCAATCAACAAAAGGACACACGCATGGTTGTCGTAGTTTCCGCCTTGGGTGGAATTACGGATTTGTTGATGCAAATGGCACAAGAAGCAAGTCGTGGCATTGAAAGCTACAAAGCTCCTCTTTCGACGATAGAAAAGCGTCATTTGGAGCCTATCCAAGCCTTTATTCCCCTAAAAAGCCAAAGTGGAATCATTAGCTTTTTAAAAGCGCATCTCAACGAACTGGAAACACTCTTGGAATCCATTTTTTTGTTGAGAGAATTGACCGACAAGAACATTGCGATGATTTCTAGTTATGGAGAAATACTTTCCAGTAACATCATCTATCATATTTTTAAACAACAGGGAATTGATGCGGCTTTGGAGGATGCGCGTAACAGCATCAAAACACACCTTATCAATGGCAAAGAGGTCGTAAATCGAGAAAAAAGTGAAGCCTTGTGCACCGCTTTTTACAATCAATCGAAAGCTTCAGTAATTGTTTTTCCCGGATTCATTGCTTCCAATGACAAAGATGAAATCACTACCTTAGGCCGGGGTGGCTCAGACTATTCTGCTGCGTTGTTGGCACAATTTCTAAATGCTTCGGTACTCGAAATTTGGACGGATGTGAGCGGGATGTACACTGCCCACCCCAAATTGGTTGCCCAAGCACAGCCAATTCCAAAATTGTCCTATCAAGAGGCAATGGAATTGTCTCATTTTGGGGCAAAAGTGATCTATCCCCCCACCCTACAACCTTTGGTGGAAAAACAGATTCCTATTTTAATTAAAAACACCTTCGATGCTTCTGCGGCAGGAACACTCATCGACGGAACTGTTGTTGCGACTAATGGATCCCCTGTCAAAGGAATCAGTCATATTGACGATGTTGCACTGATCAGTTTGGAAGGCAGTGGAATGATTGGCATTCCCGGATTTTCACAACGCTTGTTTGCTGCACTTTCCGCACAAAAAATCAATGTCATTTTTATCACTCAAGCCTCTTCGGAACATTCTATCTGTTTGGGGGTTAAAGCTACGGATGCCGCGGCCGCAAAAGAAGCCATCGATCAGCAATTTGAATTTGAAATTTCATTAAATAAGGTCGCTCCAACGCTCATCGAAACGAATATGGTCAACATTGCCATCGTGGGAGACAAGATGAAAGACCATCAAGGCATCAGTGGGAAATTGTTCAGTAGTTTGGGTGCCAATAATATTAATATTAGAGCTATTGCGCAAGGGGCTTCAGAACGCAATATTTCAATCATTATTGATGAAAAAAACGTTCAAAAAGCCTTAAATACGCTGCATGAAAGCTTTTTCGAAGAACAAATCAAAGAACTCAACTTATTCATTACCGGTGTCGGTAATGTAGGGGGAAAATTTTTAGAGCAAATTGAACAACAAGGCAACTACCTTTTGGAACATTTGCGATTAAAAATCAGAGTCATTGCCCTTTCTAATTCAAGAAAGATGTTGCTCAACGATGGACCCATTGAATTGAGCTCATGGAAAGAACAATTGGAGCAATCCAATACTGTTGCCGATCGAGAACAGTTTTTTAAATATGTTAAAGAACTCAATCTGAGAAACAGCATTTTTGTGGACAATACCGCCAATGCTGTGATTGCAGAAGAATATGCCCATTATTTGGAAAACAATATCGGCGTGGTTACATGTAACAAAATTGCCTGTGCAGGCACACTTTCAAATTACTTAAATCTTAAAAAAATCGCCCGACGTTACGGGACTCCTTTTCTTTTTGAAACCAATGTTGGTGCTGGGCTACCCGTCATCGATACGTTGAACAATTTGATTGCTTCTGGGGATTCTATTTCTGAAATTCAAGCCATCCTTTCGGGAAGTTTGAATTTTGTATTTAATAACTTTAAAAAAGGAAGTCAATTTGCCGAGGTCGTTCAAGAAGCCAAAAAACAAGGCTACACCGAGCCTGATCCCAAAATTGATTTGAGTGGTGTTGACGTGGCACGTAAAATTCTTATCCTCGCGAGGGAAAGTGGTTTAAGCATTGAATTAGAAGATATTGTCAATACCCCGTTCTTACCTCAAGAGGTATTGGAGACTTCCTCAGTAGATGATTTTTTCAGTGCATTAGAAAAGCATCAATCGCATTTTGAGGCGATGTTGGATGCTGCAGAAAAGAAAGGAGCGCGACTCAAATATGTAGCGCAACTAAAGAATGGTAAAGCTTCTGTAGGCTTACAAGAAATTCCCGCTGGACACGATTTTTATAATTTAGAAGGCAGTGATAACATCATTCTTTTCTACTCCCAGCGATATAAAGCACAACCCTTGATTGTTAAAGGAGCTGGTGCTGGTGCCGATGTTACGGCAGGGGGGATTTTTGGAGATATTATTAGAATAGGAAAAAGATAAGTATGGAGTCGATTCGAATTTTTGCTCCAGCCAGTGTTGCCAATGTTTCTTGTGGTTTTGATGTCTTAGGCTTTTGTCTAGACCCCATCGGTGATGAGATGGTGTTGCGCAAGACAAAAGAAAAAGGGGTTCGTATTACTAAAATTGAAGGGGCGAGTTTGCCGATGGAAGTCAATAAAAACGTAGCTAGTGTAGCTTTGTTGGCGTTGTTGGAGGACCATCCTTGCGATTATGGTTTCGAAATGGAAATCTATAAAAAAATCAAGCCCGGTTCAGGTATCGGCAGCAGTGCTGCTAGTGCCGCGGGGGCTGTGTTTGCTGCCAATCAATTGATGGGAGCGCCACTAAGCTCCAAAGAACTCATTCAGTATGCCATGGCCGGAGAACAATTGGCCAGTGGTGCGGCTCATGCCGACAATTTGACTCCTGTGCTCTTGGGAGGCTTTACTTTGGTGCGCTGCAATACCACTTTGGATGTTATCAAACTCCCCACTCCAAAAGAGTTGGTCGCCACAATTTTGCATCCAAAAATTGAATTAAAAACCTCGCACTCCAGAGCCATTTTAAAACAAACCATTCCCCTGGGGAAAGCGGTACAGCAATGGGGCAATCTAGCCGCTTTAGTGAGTGCCCTCTATACCGAGGATTACGAATTATTGAGTCGAAGCTTAGAGGACAAAATTATTGAACCCTACCGCGCCATGTTGATCCCCATGTTTGAAGACATTCGAACCGCTGCCATGGATGCAGGTGCCTTAGGCAGTGGTATTTCCGGTTCTGGACCATCCATATATGCCCTTTCAAGAGGTATGGAAACTGCGGAGAGGGTTGGAAAAGCAATGCGAAAAGTGATTGATCATGTGGATCTTGAATACGAAATCCACATCTCTAAAATAAATCCTGAGGGAATTAAAATATTAAGTCAAGAATGAAATACTACAGCCTAAACTTCAACTCCAAAGAAGTCTCATTTTTAGAAGCGGTTGTGAATGGACTTGCCCCCGATCGAGGGCTTTATTTTCCAAAAGAAATTCCTAAACTCCCAGAATCTTTTTTTGCCAATATACAAGACTTAAACGATGCCGAAATAGCTTATGAGGCGATTGCGCCTTTTGTGGGGGATGCTATCCCGAGTGACATCTTAAAAAACATTGTTTCAGATACACTCAACTTTGAATTCCCGTTAGTGCCGATTACGGATAATGTCTCCAGTTTGGAGCTTTTCCACGGTCCCACCATGGCGTTTAAGGATGTCGGTGCCCGATTTATGGCGCGTTGTCTAGCCTACTTCAACAGCTTGGAAACAGCTAAAAAAGTAACCATTTTAGTGGCTACCTCTGGAGACACTGGGGGTGCCGTAGCCGATGGATTCTATGATGTGGAGGGTATCGATGTGGTTATCCTCTACCCCAAAGGAAAAGTGAGTCCTATACAAGAAAAACAATTGACGACCCACGGTAAAAACATCACTGCCTTGGAGGTTGATGGTGTTTTTGATGATTGTCAGGATATGGTAAAAACAGCTTTTATCGATCCGGAATACGAAGATAAAATCCGTTTAACGTCTGCCAATTCCATCAATATTGCCCGTTGGCTTTCGCAGATGTTTTATTATTTTATTACCTATAAAAAATTAGCGGCCCAATCCAAACCCATCGTTTTTTCGGTCCCCAGTGGAAATTTTGGAAATCTTTGCGCAGGCTTAGTTGCCAAATTGATGGGGCTTCCTATCAATCATTTTATTGCCAGCACCAATGTAAATGATACCGTTCCTCGATTTTTGGAAACCGGAACTTACGATCCCTTAAAATCGGTACCCACGATTTCCAATGCCATGGATGTGGGCGAACCCAGTAATTTTATTCGGATTCAAAAATTGTTTAACAACGATTTTCAAAAGCTCAAAAAGGTGATGAGTGGTTTCCGATTTACCGATTCAGAAACCAAAAAAGCTATGAAAAGTATCTTTGAAATTTCTGATTACATCAGCGATCCTCATGGTGCTGTAGGCTATTTGGGGCTACAAGAATTTTTGGAAGAACATCCGGATCACTTGGGTGTTTTTCTTGAAACTGCGCATCCCATTAAATTTGCAGAAATTGTGGAAAAAACACTCAAAATCGAGTTGCCCATACCCCAGCAAATAAAGTCGATTATGAAAAAAGAGAAAAAAAGCACTCCCATACAAGACTATGCTGATTTAAAAGCCTTTTTATTAGATCGCGTTTCCTAAACTTCGCTGTTAAGAAGTTTAATAAATCCTATTAAGGTTTTTCTAAAGAATTATTCTAGGGTGAGCTCTGGCAGGATAAAATCATCCAAGGGACTTGCCTCTTTCATCATCGCCTCAATGGCTTCCCAAGCTCGTGGAGCGCCTGAAGACAACAGTACGGGTGCATCTTCGGTAACTAAGATATCATCCTCGATACGAATTCCAATGTTCCACCATTTGGGATCACAAGGGCTCCCCTCGGGGATATAGATTCCGGGCTCTACAGTCACGACCATTTGCGCTTCAAAAGCTCCGTAATTTCCGGGATCGTGCACATCCAATCCAATATGGTGGCTGATGCCATGGGGAAGATATCTGCGATAGTCTTTTTCCAATTCAATAATTCCCAACGCCAATAATCCTTTGGCCACCACATCAAAGGAAGCTTGAGAAAGTTTTCTGAAATCGCTGCCCACTCGAGCGGCATCAATGCCTGCATTTTGAGCGTCATAAACAATTTGATACAATTGCCGTTGGGCTTCCGTAAAAGTTCCATTAATGGGGATGGTTCGGGTGACATCGGCGGTGTAACCATTGTATTCCGCCCCTAAATCCATCAAAATCAATTCATTGTTCAATTGAGTTTTATCATTTTCGATATAGTGTAAAACGCAAGCGTTCTCCCCTGCTCCCACGATTGAAGGATAGCCTTCATGCGCTGCACCGTATTTTTTATAGACCAACTGGTGAATTCCTTGAATCTCTCTTTCCGACATACCCGGATGAATGGCCTTCATGACTTCAACCTGACCTTGGGCAGAAATTTGGATGGCTTTTTTTAATAAGATCAGTTCTTCTTCGGTTTTGATTTCTCGCATATCTGTTAAAATTGCTGACAATTGATCAATATCAAAATTATACTCTCGATGTTCTATCGTAGTTTTTGTTTTTAATTCCTGTAAAAAATTTGGTTGGGTTCCATTCAAAAAATCAGCTATGATGGGATCCTCCATCAAGGAGGGATCGTTTGAAATATAATAATCCAAAGCGCGTTTTAAGGATTCGACATTATCTTCGGTGAGTGTCCGAATCGACTCATAAATCCGAAAACGAAAAGCGTCAAAATTATCGGGATAGTTGATTTGTTTTTTAAATGTTTTTTGCAAATCGTATAAATCATAAGGATCGTCGCTTTCATCGTGAATGTCATCCCGTACCTCCATCATCAAAACTTTGTTGTATTGCAGATAGTCGTTTTCATTCATTACAAAAGCACTGCGGTCGGCTACGCGTTCAAAGCCCATTTCTTGTGCTCCTTTTACGCCCAATCGTTTTCCATTCCACATTTCCTTGAAGGCATCTCTTTCTCTTACGTACAACTTTTCGGAATAGGTACCGTTTTCATCAGTTTGGGGCGTGCTGTATATTACAATTACGGCATGAGGCTCCTTCCAACCCGTCAAGTAAAAAAAACTCGGATCTTGATGATAGACAAAGTCTACATCGTTGGATCGGTTACGAATGGGAGCCGAAAACAAAACAGCAATACTGTTTTCGGGGAGTTGAGACCGCAAGACTTCTCTTCTTTTTTTATGAAAATCGGAAGAAAGTTCCGACTTTTGAGCCGTAAGGGTTGTGGTTGTAAAAACCATAGTTAATCCTACCCAAAGCAAGAAACGAACGTATAAACCAAATTTGAGTCGCATAGCTGATTGTATTAATATTTTAGACCAACTTATGAAAAAAACCGCACTTTACGATACACATTTACAGTTAGGAGCAAAAATAGCTCCTTTTGGGGGGTATGAAATGCCTATACAGTACAGCAATATTTCCAAAGAACATATGGCAGTTCGCCAACAACTGGGTGTTTTTGATGTGTCGCATATGGGTGAATTTTATGTGAAAGGCCCTGCTGCCCTTTCCCTTTTGCAAAAAATATGCAGCAATGATATTTCAAAAATTGAAGTCGGAAAAGCGCAGTACAATTATTTTCCCAATGGCCGGGGAGGGATTGTGGATGATTTAATCGTCTATCGACTGGAATCGGAAAACTATATGTTGGTGGTTAACGCATCCAACATCGAAAAAGATTGGGATTGGGTGGTTTCCCAAAATCAAGATTTTCATGCGGTCTTGGAAAACCGATCGGAAGCCATTGCATTACTTGCCATTCAAGGACCACAAGCCCTTGCCGCTATGCAAGCGCTGACCCCCACTGATTTATCAGCACTTCCCTTTTATGCCCACACCACAGCTTCTTTTGCCGGCGTTGAAGATGTTTTGATAGCCACCACGGGCTACACCGGTGCAGGTGGTATTGAGATTTATTTTCCCAACGATCAGGCCATCCACATTTGGAATGCTGTTCTCGAAGCCGGAGCTTCCCAGGGTATTGTTCCCGTTGGGCTGGCGGCAAGAGACACTTTGCGACTGGAAATGGGGTACTGCCTTTACGGAAATGAAATTGATGATACAACTTCTCCCATTGCTGCGGGCTTGGGTTGGGTGACCCGCCCCGAAGCCGGCTGCATTGATGCCGAAAACCTGAAATTGCAAAAACAACAAGGGGTAACTCAAAAATTGATGGGCATACAACTGAAGGAACGCGGTATTCCCAGAACGGGTTACGAAATCTTTAATACTAAAGAAGAAAAAATAGGGCGGATAACTTCGGGTACACAATCTCCTGTCTTAAATAAAGGTATTGGTTTGGGATATTTGGATAAAGCTTATGCGAACCCGCAGGAGCAAGTGTTTTTAAAAATTCGCGATAAATTTTGTGAAGCCAAAGTAATCAAACCTCCCTTTATCTAAAAAAACAAACGGCATTTGAAAAGAATACTTATTTTAGGAGCAAGTGGCTTTATTGGGAATACGCTCTACAAAGAGTTACATCCCTATTTTGACACCTACGGAACATTTCATTCTGCCAAGGGGTTCCAAAACAACCAACATTTTTTTTCCTTCGACCATCGAAAAGAAGGGTTGGAATCCATTTTAAAAGAAGTACAACCTCACTTGATTGTTTCGGCATTAAGAGGTGAATTTAACGCCCAAATTGAAACTTACGACTTCATTGTAGATCATATTAAACGTTCCAATTGTCGCTTTATATTTCTTTCGTCAGCCAATGTATTTGATGCTTTTCAGCATTTTCCATCCTATGAATACGACAAAACCCTTTCCGAAAGTGTCTATGGTAGATTGAAAATAAAGACTGAAAATCAATTGCTGCGGTTGTCCGTTGGGAAATATGTCATTGCGCGACTCCCCATGATTTTTGGATTGAATGCACCTCGAACACAAGCCATAGACGTAGCCGTAAAAAATAAAACCTCAATTGAAGTTTTTCCAAATACGATTATCAATGTCAACAGCGATGTGCGTTTGGCGCAACAACTACATTATATAATCAATCAACAAAAGACGGGTATCTTTCATTTGGGCAGTACGGATTTGATTTCCCATTTTGACTTTATTAAAAACGTGGTGGAAAAAAGACATCGTCAATCGGGAATTTATAAGCAAGTGTTCACTTCTAACAAAATCCGTTATCTCGCCACCCTGCCCAAGGAAAACCGACTTCCCTCCCACTTACAAACGACCTATATGGATGTTTTAGAGGATATTTCACTCTATGATGAACGTGGGAGGAGTTGAATTTTTTTATAATTTCACACCTTTAAAATAAAGCACTATGGGAAGAGCCTTTGAATTTAGAAAAGCGAGAAAAATGAAACGCTGGTCAGCTATGGCCAAAGCTTTTACACGCACTGGAAAAGACATCGCAATGGCCGTAAAAGAGGGCGGTCCAGATCCCAACAACAATTCGCGATTGCGGGCGGTCATTCAAAATGCCAAGGCCATCAATATGCCCAAGGAGAATATTGAACGTGCCATCAAGAAAGCCTCTGATAAAGACAGTAAGGACTTTAAAGAGGTGCTGTTTGAAGGATATGCCCCACATGGAATTGCGGTGTTGGTGGAAACGGCAACCGACAACAACAATAGAACCGTTGCCAATATTCGAAGCTATTTCAACAAAGCCAACGGCAACCTAGGCACAGCCGGCTCCGTTGAATTTATGTTCGACCACAGTTGCAATTTCAGGATTGACCCTACGGGCTTAGAACCCGAAGAAATTGAATTGGAATTTATTGATTTTGGGGTGGATGAAGTCTTCCTTGATGATGATGGGATGTTACTCTATGCTCCTTTTGAATTTTTTGGCGCCGTACAAAAAGAATTAGAATCCCGTGGAATTGAGATTCTCTCTTCTGGATTTGAACGCATTCCCCAAGTCACAAAAAAATTAAACGCTGAAGAGCAAGAAGAAGTGCTTCTGCTTTTGGAGCGTATCGAAGAAGACGACGACGTCCAAAACGTCTATCACACGTTGGATATTCAAGAGTAATCAAAAACTTTTATCGGCATTGTAGCCCACTACCCCTTTAAAAATTCCTTCAAGAAATTTAAAATCATCGATTTGACTGTCGGTGGAATAAAACGGAGGGTGGATGCTTACTTTTTTATTTTTATAATCAAACGTTACAGGGATGATGGGAACACCGGCTTGTTGGGCAATATGGTAAAAACCCGTTTTCAATTGGCTTACTTTCTTGCGAGTTCCTTCGGGAGCTAAAGCGAGACGAAATACGTTCCTTGAAGCATACAAAGAAACGATGCCTTCCACATTTCCTTTTCCTCCGGAACGATCTATGGAAGCCCCTCCCAAGCTCTTAAAAAACCAAGCCGTGAGCGGTCCAAAAAGTTCTTTTTTTCCAATAAAATTGATTTTCTCCCGTGTGATACTGCGTACCATCAAACCCACAAAAAAATCCAACCAACTGGTATGTGGAACAACCGCTACCAAATATTTTGGGAGCTTGGGAAAGTTTCCCTCCAATTTCCAGCCCAATAGCCCAAAATAAATTCCTCTCGCCAATGCATTACCTATCATACTATTATTCTAATTCTTCAAAATCTCCATCCGGAAAACCAATCAAATATAACCTTTCTTTGGTTCGTGTGATTGCCGTATACAACCATCTGAAATAATCTTTATTGGGCCCTTCGGGCAAGTAGGGTTTTTCAACAAAAACATTTTCCCATTGCCCTCCCTGTGACTTGTGACAGGTCACAGCATAGGAATACTTGACCTGAAGGGCATTAAAAAAGGGGTTGTTTTTAACCTTTAAGAAACGTTTGTATTTTGATTTTTCATCGGCATAATCTTCCAAAACACGATTGTACAAATCGTTTGCCTGCGTTTGACTTAAGGAAGCGGTTTCTGAACGTAAGGTGTCTAACAATAAAACGGTTTCAAAAGGGGCTTCATCAGGATAATCCACCATACGCACAGTGACTTCTGCAAAGGAGTATCCATAGAGGGATTTATACCGCTTGATGGCGTCTATGGCAATGACATCGCCATTGGCAATAAAACCCGAGGCGCGTTCACTAGAAAGCCAAAAATAATTATTTTTCACTACCATCAATTCATCTCCCACAGAAAGCTCCTGCTCTAAATCCAAAATACGCGATCGAATGTGGGCATTAAATTGATTGGCGCGTTTGTTGGAGCGCACAATGAAGACGGTTTGACCCGTTCCGGAACGTTGAAAAGCTTCCTCTATGGCTTCAAATAAATCCATGCCATTATTGGTGTAAAATATATCCGGAAAACCTTTTACTTTAAATTTGAATTGATCAAAGACTCCCAAATTCAGTTGCAATCTTAACTCTGTTGCATTAAAGAGGATACCCGACGTTTTGGATTGGCGAACTACTCCATCCAATCCCACATGAATCACCTTGTCAAAATAGTTTTGTTCAAGGCGAATAGGATCCAATGCAGGACTAATATCGAGTTTTACAGGAGGAAGTTGTGCGCTATCTCCTACAAACATAAGCTTACAATCCACCCCCTGACTGACATATTGAATGACATCGTCCAACAAGGAACCGTTTTCAAATAATTTTGCTTGTTGGTAATCATCACCGATCATAGAAGCCTCGTCAATGATAAAGAGCGTGCGCTTAAATTTATTGGGTTTTAATTCAAACTTTAAGCCTCCAGCGGCTTGCGCTTTGGGAAAGTAGATTTGTTTATGAATGGTATAGGAAGGGGAGTTAGAATAGGTCGCCATCACCTTTGCCGCCCGCCCTGTGGGTGCCATCAGCACGGCCTTGTATTGGATATGCTTCAATTGATGCACCAAAAAACCGATCAAAGTGGTCTTTCCTGTCCCTGCATAACCGGTAAGTAAAAAAGCCGTTTGCGGGGTTCTACTGCACAGATAGGAGGCAATTAGAGGAAACCATTTTTCTTGGGCTTCTGTGGGGGAATGCGGAAACCGTTGTTGTAATTCGCGTAGAAATTTTTCTGATGTCATTAAGTTGTGTGAAAGTTTAAATATAATTCATTTTAAAAAACTTTTGTGATTAAAAAAAAATTGTAGATTTGTTTTTGTCAAAATCAAATAGACCAATGAAACTTATTTTACAAGCCGTTTTATGGATTTTATCAATCTTTTTTGCCTATAAAATCTACGATTCTATTAACGGTCCCATCAAATTCAACCAGATTAAAAACGAAAGATATGCCGATGTCATTGATCGTTTAAAAGAGATACGCACTGCCCAAATTGCTCACAAAGACGTGAAAGGCTTCTATGCCAACAATTTTGACAGCCTCATCAAATTTATCGATAACGGTATTTTTACCCTTATTGAAAAAAGAGATTCTTCTTACTTGGAATACGATCGCACCTATCGTATTGACATGCTCAAAGAAGTTATCGTCATCGATACCCTTGGCTTTGTTCCTGTGAAAGATTCTTTATTTAAAACCGTTAACTACAATGATTTCGAAAAGGTTCCCGTAGATGGCGTAGATGCCAAATTCAACCTTAAAGCTCAAATCATTGATAAAAATGGATATAAAGTTCCTGTTTTTGAGGTGAAAGTAGCCAAAGACATCATCTTGTACGATCAAAACAATGATTTGGTGAAACAAGAAAATGAAACCGTTTCTGTGGATGGTGTAAACGGTCCTGAAATTATATTAGGATCGCTCAGCAATGTCAGCACAAACGGAAATTGGCCAACTATTTTTGATGCCAAAAGACAATAAGCACATACCACATAACGAATTATCCATCCACAATTTTGCGGATGGATTTTCTTTTTGTACCCAATCCAAAATAGAATTCATTCCCCACCAAGGATTGGATCATTTTAAAAACACCTTCAAAGAATTTTTTGACTTTTATCCTGAAGGAACTTTTGAAAAACTGAGTTATGTCACTTTTGACACTTCTTCTTCTTTGGTTCCAGAGACTTTTTGGGATGTGGATTCAGCCATTGACTTTGCAGCCCCCTTGGGAGAAAAAAGAGCGGATCAATCCATCGGTTTTGATCATTTAAAACAAGGAGGAATGGTCAATTTATATTATTTTAAAAAGCCTTTTACTGATTTTTTAGGATTACAAGGGATTCCTCTTTCGCAATTTCATTATCATAGTCGGATTTTTGAACATGTCTATGCTTACCAAGGCGATGGATTGCCCAAAAGGCTTTTTATACACCTTCAAAAAAAAGGCTTTGATGTCTTTTATTTTGACAAAAATGCACTACAAATCCACAACCGATTTGAAATCAAGACCGTTGATGAATTTTTGTACTATTTATTTTTTCTGGTAGAGCAATACGAATTGAAGCCCGAGGATTTTTCACTTTTTTTTATGGGACGATTTGCTGCTTTTGAAGCTTTTTACGAAGCCGTGGAAAACTATCATTCCAACATCCTTTTCCTTCCTTTTGAAAGCGCTCTAAACCTTCATTTAGGGGTTCACCCGGCACCCTATTTTGCGACAATAAGCACCTAATGCGAATCATCTCTGGAACACACAAAGGGCGTAGAATTGTTGCTCCCAAGAAGCTTCCCGTTCGTCCAACCACCGATCGTGCCAAAGAGGGGTTGTTTAATATTTTACAACACCGCATGGATTTCAGTACGCTGCGCGTTTTGGATCTCTTTTCGGGAACCGGAAATATCAGTTATGAGTTTGCATCCCGAGGCGTACCACAAATCACCGCAGTGGATGAAAACAGAGCCTGTGTATATTTTATCCAAAAAACTGCCGAGCAACTCGCATTTCCCATCCAGACCGTAAATTCTGAAGTCATGCGATATATGGATCGAACGCTTGCTTCCATAGATCTAATCTTTGCAGATCCCCCTTATGATTGGACTTTAGAGCAATATACCGAACTCTTGGACAAAATCAACACCCATCGACTGCCCGAAAACGAGATACAAGTAATATTGGAACACAGCGAACAATTACGCTTGGAGGCACATCCTCAATTTGATTTTAAGCGCAATTATGGGAGCAGTGTTTTTTCTTTTTTCGAAATTTAAAAAAAGCAGGCCGATAAGCCGGATTCTGTCGAGTCTTATCATTTATCTGGATGGCTTATTACTAAGACATTCTAGCCGCCCACCCTTCTACATCGAACGAGCCGCTCTTAATTGTAGATATACTTGGCGTTGCACCGCATAGAGTTTACCTGGTTTCACTACAGCCGAACTGTACTTGCTTTCTGTTGCACTGGTCCGCTTCGTTGCCGAAGGACGGGTGTTACCCGCTATGCTGCTCTGTGGTGTCCGGACTTTCCTCTCCGTCAAAAAAACGGAGCGATAAGATGGCCTGCGCTGCAAATTTAGTCTATTGTTGATAATTAACACAGAATTATTCCAAAGGGATTCGCATCCAAAATGGGGGATGCTTATATTTGTGACAACATGGAATCATTTATAGTTTCTGCTTTAAAATATCGACCGCAAACCTTTGAGGAGGTGGTGGGGCAAGAAAGCATTACTCAAACGCTGAAAAATGCCTTGGAAAGCAATCAACTCGCGCAGGCCTTGTTGTTTTGTGGTCCCAGAGGAGTGGGAAAAACCTCCTGTGCTCGAATTTTAGCCAAACAAATCAACAGTACAACTGAAGAAACGGCAGATTCCGACTATGCCTTCAATATTTTTGAATTGGACGCTGCTTCCAACAACTCGGTGGAAGACATTCGGAAAATCAATGAGCAAGTGCGTATTCCCCCACAGGTGGGAACACATAAAATTTATATTATAGACGAGGCGCATATGCTCTCTTCCTCCGCATTTAATGCGTTTTTAAAAACTTTGGAGGAACCTCCCAAACATGTGATTTTTATTTTGGCTACCACCGAAAAAAATAAAATCATCCCCACGGTTTTGTCGCGTTGTCAGGTCTATGATTTTAAAAGAATTCCAATAGAAGCCATTCAAGCGTATTTGGTCAAAATTGCCACCCTCAAAGCACTAAGCTTCGAAGAAGACGCACTTTTTCTAATTGCCCAAAAAGCAGAGGGCGCCATGCGAGACGCCTTGTCTATTTTTGATCGAATGGTGAGTTTTACCAATGGAAATCTGAGTGTTTCTTCGGTGGCTGAAAACCTCAATGTATTAGATTACGATACTTATTTTGAATTGGCGCGAAAGATTTTTGCACACGAATTGAGTGGATTGCTCTTGGATTACGATGGCTTGGAACAAAGAGGCATTGATGGACTTCAATTTTTAACGGGACTAGGAACTCATTTCAGGAATTTGATGCTCGCAAAAGACTCCAATACGGCAACCATCATGGAGGTGGGGAAACACATACAGCAACAATACAGCACCCAATCAGCAACATTGGCACCTTCACTCCTACTCGACGCCTTAGAGATTACGAATACGGCAGCACTTAATTATAAGAATAGTAGAAATAAACGAGTTCATACAGAACTTTGCTTAATGCAATTGGCTTCGCTCCATCTTGATGGAGAAAAAAAAAAGGCTATATAATTCAGCCTGAGGCCGATCAAACCAGAACATCTACCCTACCTCCTGTCCCCACTTCTTCATCAGCGCAAACGACACCAATACCAGACACTCCTGAACCAACTCCTTCGGATGAAATGCGATCAAAGCCCGAAGATAAAGAAGTTTTCTATGAAAAGGTAGCGGTGCAAACAACAGAAGTCGATGCTCAAAAAAGAGAGGAAACAAAGGTCGATGAGGCTATTGAAACAGCAACTGTTGAAGCCGCTGAAACAACGCCTGTTGAAGTCACCGAAACAAAAGAAATAGCAAACCCACCGGTTACCGCTGAAATCCCCCCAAAAGCAGCCGTTTCGAGTTTTTCATTATCCAGTATTGCGCTAAAGAAAAATTTACGCCAAAAAGAAAAGCAATCCATCCCAAGTGAAGCACTTCCATCTGAACCCTATACCCAAGAACAATTGGATCAGGTTTGGGAATCCTATATTGCAACACTAAATGAACGGGGATCGCAAAATATGGTTTCACTCTTGCGGATGGCAAAACCTACTGTGGATGAAAACTATGTGTTGACGTGCAGTGTTGCCAACGACATGAATCAAAACGAATTGGTGCGGGAAATGGAACATTTTCTTCCCATTTTAAAGGAAAAATTAAACCATTACGATCTTAAAATAAAGTTTGTTGCCAATAAAACGGTACACGAAGAAGTGGCTGTATCTACCCATGAGAAGTTTGCCTACCTACTTAAAATTAATCCTAATTTAGCTGTATTAAAAGATAAATTTGACCTAGAAATATAAATTACCATGCTTGGACTTCAACTCCCTACCGACCCCCGTTGGGTGAATATTGTCGAAAAAAACATAGCGGAAATTTTAACAGATCACGCCTATTGTGAACAGAAAGCCGCCAGCACTGCCATTTCATTGATTATCGGTTTTCCCGAAAGAACCGAATTAGTAAGTGCCATGACCGATTTGGCACAAGAAGAAATGAGTCATTTTAAAATGGTGCATGAACTCCTTTTGGAACGAGGATATACCCTAGGAAGAGAGCGCAAAGACGAATACGTTTTGGAATTGCTGACCTTTTTCCCCAAAGGGGGTTCCAAAACCGTACATCTGATTCATAAATTGCTCTATGCAGCCCTAATTGAAGCCCGAAGTTGCGAACGCTTTCGATTGCTTTCTGAAGCCTTAGAAGACCCCCAGTTGCGCAAGTTTTACAAAAAGCTGATGATCAGTGAGGCGCATCACTATACCCTCTTTACAAAATTGGCAAAAACCTATGCCGATGATCCGAAAATAGTTGATGAAAAATGGAAGGCCTTATTGAAATTTGAAGCAAGCATCATGAAAAATTTGGGTAAAAAAAAAACTATTCACGGCTAATCGGATGCTTCTTTACCATCGCGCGGATCATCCCGTCGGACAGCCCCATTTGCGGTACATATATTACTTTAGCACCACTCCATCGCAAGGCTTTCAAATAGATTTGCGTTGCAGGAAGGATAACGTCAGAGCGGTCGGGATTGAGTTCCAAATTTACAATACGCTCTTCATAGCTCATCTTGGAAAGCTTTTCGTAAATCGCGTTTAAGGTGAGAAATGAAATGGGTTTTCCTTCTTTGATGCCTGCCATTTTGTAAAGTTTATTGATGTTTCCCCCGGTGCCCAAAATATAAATTTTTGAAAAGTGTTCGGTATGTTTTTCAATCCAGGCTTTGACTTCCTGCCAAACCTTATCACTAACGAGATTGTTTAACAGTCGTACCGTACCAATTTTAAAGGATTTGGAAACGATTCGTTCCCCATTTTCAAGAATGCTGAATTCCGTACTCCCCCCACCTACATCGACATACAAATAGGTTTTGTCCATATTGAGCGTATTGAAGGCTTTGGCATTGGAAATGATTTTCGCTTCTTTTCTACCGTCTATAATTTCAATCTTAATCCCCGATTTTCTGTACACATTTTCAATCACCACCTGCCCGTTGTTGGCTTCTCTTAGTGCGGAGGTCGCATAGGCACGGTAGTCTTTTACACCATGAACTTTCATAAGGTGCTTAAAGGCTTTCATACTTTTCACCATACGATTGATCTTTTTGGAAGAGATTTCGCCCGAGGTGAAAGAATCTTCGCCCAAACGAATTGGTACGCGTACCAATGCATTTTTCTGAAAATATCTTTTCCCATCCCGATCAATCACGTTTGCAATCAACATCCGAACGGCATTGGATCCAATATCTATGGCAGCATATTTATTGATTTTCATGATTCTAAACCGTTTTTGTAATAATCGTAGATTTCCCACTGGGAACGCTTGGCGTTTTTCTTGAATTTTGGCAACACATTTTGCATCGCGCCATTGATATGACGGGCTTTGACACCATCATTCCAACAGATTTCAAAAATATCTTTTATCTGCTTTTGAAGCTCTTGATCGTAAATGGGTACGGCCACTTCAACCCGGTTTTCAATATTTCGTGTCATAAAATCCGCAGAAGAAATATACACCTTGTTTTCTCCGGCATTCTCAAACCAATAAACTCTGGAGTGTTCCAAAAATTTATCGACCACACTGATGACTTCAATATTTTTACTCATACCCTCCACGCCAGGGATTAAGGAACAAATCCCCCGAACGATCATACGAATAGGAACACCCGCATTACTGGCTTCATACAGTTTTTCGATGATGTTAAAATTTGTAATGGCATTCAACTTTAAATGAATTGCAGCCTTTTTCCCTGCTTTTATATTAATGATTTCTTGCTCTATCATCCGAATCAAATTGGAGCGGGTGTAATGCGGAGAAACAATTAAATGCTTGTACTTTTTTAATTTATAGTGCACCTGAAGGAAGTTAAACACTTTGTTGACTTCTTTCAATATTTTTTGATTGGCCGTAAAGAGGGTGTAATCCGTATAAATTTTAGAAGTGACTTCGTTGAAGTTTCCGGTACTTATAAAACCGTACTTACGGCGTTTTCCGTCGACCATCTTTTCAATCACACAAATTTTGGAATGTACTTTTAATCCGTGGATTCCAAAGATCAGTTCCACGCCTGCAGCTTCCAATTGTGCTGCATAAGTAATGTTGTTAGCCTCATCAAAGCGCGCTTGTAACTCGATTTGCACCAAAACCTTTTTTCCATTTTTGGCAGCATTAATCAAGGAACTAGCCACATTAGAAATCTCCGCCAAACGATAAATCGTGATTTTAATGGTTTTTACATCAGGATCTAAAGCGGCTTCACGCAAGAATTTAACAACATAAGAGAAGCTATGATAGGGGGTGTAAAGTAAGTAATCCTTTTTTTCAATGGCTTTAACAATACTCGCCTCCAAAGACAAGCCCGGAATAGGAAGGGATTGAATGGGTTCGTACTGCAAATCTTTCCGATCCAGTCTAGGAAATTTCATAAAATCTCTACGGTGGTGGTAACGTCCCCCGGGAATAAGACTGTCGGAACTGTCCATACCAATTTTTTTCTTGAATACACTAAGGGTATCCTTCGCAATTTCCTTATCGTAAACCAAGCGCACCGGTTCCGCTAAAAGACGATCGCGCACACTTTCGATAATTTTGTTGATATAACTCTTCGACACATCCCCTTCCATGTCCAGCTCTGCATCGCGCGTCACTTTGATCATGTGGGCTTCAATTTGCTCATAATCGAAAAAATTAAAGATCAGATGAAAGTGATAGCGGATCAAATCATCTAAAATCATGATGTACTGCTTGTCACCTATTTTGGGCAAACGTATAAAACGATCCAATTCTTTTGGAATTTCAATGAGCGCAAAAGGAGTTTTTTTGTTGATCTCCGAATCTTTTAATGTCAATTTCACCGCCAAAAAAGCCAAATTGGCCGAAAAATCCTGTTCAAATTCATCTGAAATAATGATGGTCATCAGGGCGGGACTCACTTTTTGAATAAAGTATTCTTTTAGAAAAATTTCGTGTTCTGGCAGTACTTCCTTTTCGTTGATGAAGTAGATGTGCTCTTGGGTGAGCTTGTATTCGATTTGTTCTAAAATCTCATTGCTCCTTTTTTGCTGTGCAATGACTTTTTTGGTAATTTTTTTTAAGAGGCCGGAAGCTTCTGTTCCACCCAAAACCTTTTTCCCACTCATCTCCGATTGTGCTATCCGTTGCACAGCGGCATAACGAACTTGAAAAAACTCATCCAAGTTATTAGAAAAAATCCCAATAAAACGGAGGCGTTCTAGTAAAGGAACGGTTTCGTCAGCGGCTTCTTGCAGAACACGGGCATTAAAATCCAACCAACTCAATTCTCGGTTTATATAGCGTTCATTTACCTTCATTAGCTCAATAATTCATTAGGAATTCCGTATTGTATCTGTCCTTTTAGAAGTGTTTTCCAATCTGCGTTTTCAAAACGTATTCTTGCCCAAGCTGCCGTTGATAGATGTTTTTCGGGTTGATCCCCAAAGTGTGCAGCGACATCCGTAAAAGCAGGATTATGTCCCACTAGAACAACTTTGTTGTGGCTGTCATCCAATTGATGAATAAAATCAATCAATTGAGCAGCGTCAAAGGTATAAAGGGTCTCGTTGACTTTTAGCAGCGAAAAGGGAAGCTGTAGTGTTTTAATTAATAAAGTGGCCGTGTGTAAAGCCCGGATGGCAGGACTCGAAATAACCACCTCTACCCCCTCAAAGATATGGGCACTTTGGGTGGCAACGTTGATGATCCGTTGAATCCCCTTTTCTTGCAACACCCGATCCCGATCAGCCACTGCATAGTCCCAAGAAGATTTGGCGTGCCGGAGTAAAATAAGTTCTTTCATCCTTGTTCTCTATGGTGATAATCGCACGGAATTCCATTGTTCTCCATCCCAACGCGCAAGTATTCGATCGTGCAATCGGTTGGGTCTTCCCTGCCAAAACTCAATGCTTCGTGGGGCTATCATGTATCCTCCCCAATTTTGAGGTCGGCTAATAGGAAGCGCTTCATATTGTTTTTCCAAACGTTTTAATGCTTCGTCCAACACCGCTCGGTTCGGAATTTCTTGACTTTGTTTGGAGACTAGAGCTCCCAACTGGCTTCCTTTGGGACGGCTTTGAAAATAGGTGTCCGACTCCTCAGTAGCGATTTTTGATGCCCGGCCTTTGATGATGACTTGACGTTCCAACGAAGGCCAAAAAAAGGTCAAACCCACCTGTGGATGTTGAGCTATGGCAAGTCCTTTTTCACTGTCGTAATTGGTGAAAAAGACAAATCCTTCCGCACTAAAAGACTTGAGCAATACAATTCGAGATTTTGGAAAACCGTCTGTTCCCAAGGTCGCCAAGGACATTGCATTGACTTCTTCTACGGCAGGATCCATCTTGGCCATTTCAAACCATTTTTGAAATAATTCCAAAGGGGATGTTCCCACATCCGAAAGCTCTAAGCTACTCTTTTGATAGGATTTACGTAGATGTCCTAAATTTTCCTTCATAATCAAATTGCAATTTACAACCTCTTGGGTTCAAATGGAAACGGTTTTTAAATCTTCTGCCAAAATTATATTTGGAAAAACGCTTTCTCCCTCCTTTATAAATTCCATTTTATCCTTGTAGCGATTCGAATAGTGGCCCACCATTAATGTTTTGACCCCAGCGGCTTTTGCGATTTGTGCGGCTTGTCGTACAGTGCTGTGTTGGGTGGCTTCTGCCAAATCGGAATGACGCTCCAAAAAGGTGGCTTCGTGATATAATAAATCAACACCCTGAACCAAAGGAATCAAAGTTTCTAAATAAGATGTATCACTACAATAGGCATATCGTTTTGGGGGTAGGGGCGGTAAGGTAACCGCTTCGTTTGCTAGTGTTTTCCCAGAATCTAAAACAATATCCTTTCCCTGTTGCAACTGGTGATAGTGAAAAGATTCCAGCGGCTCATCCGCCAAAACCTCGGTATTGATCTTTCGAAGTCCTTCCTTTTCGGCAAACAAAAAGCCGTTGGTATAAATGCGGTGTTGCAAGGGGAGGGTGTGTACCGTCAGCCGATCGTCTTCAAAGACAAGCGTGCTGCTGTCCGAAGTCAATTCATGAAAATGTAAGGGATAGTCCGTCCAAGATTTGGCTAATTTGAGCTGCAACGTAATAATTTCTTTTATGCCCTTGGGACCATAAACATGCAACTCTGCGGTTCTCCCCAACAAGCGGAAACTACTGATCAATCCAATGAGTCCATAGAAATGATCGCCGTGCAAGTGCGAAATAAAAATATGCTGAATGCGGGCAAACTTCGCCTTAGTTTTTCGCAATTGAATTTGTGTTCCTTCTCCACAATCAATCAAAAAAAGATAGCCGCTCATTTCGAGCAGCTGTGAAGTCGTATGTTTATTTTCTCTAGGTGTTGCCGAATGACAGCCCAAAATGGTGAGTTGCATCATATCAAAAACCTAGATCGCGTTGCATAATTTCAAAATCAATAAAATCGGAGGCCTCTGTTTTGGTGGGAACGGTAACGATGTCCTGATCGGAGAAATGGTCTTGTTCTACGGGAATTACAAGAACCAATTGGCGTTCTTGCTGTTGTTGATGATTCAGCAACGGTTGTAAAGTCGCTAAAGTGGGAAGTCCAGATGAAGTACAATCTAAAATTAAGTCCGTGGGTGCTTGCGTTTTAAATTCTTCGAAAAAAAGAGGTAATCCCTCAAAATTTGAAGTGATTTCATAATAAACAGCTCCATTGTCTAGCGTTTCCATCATTGAATGGGGATATTGAGTTTAGCGGCCAAAAGGTAAATAATTGCCATACGTATGGCTACCCCATTTTCCACCTGATCCAAGATGATGGCTTGGGAAGAGTCGGCCACTTCGCTGGTGATTTCAACTCCGCGATTGATGGGTCCTGGATGCAAAATGACTATTTCTTTGCGCAATTTTTTTAGCAAATTTCCGTTCAATCCAAAAGACTGGCTGTATTCTCGAGTAGAGGGAAAATAACCCAAATCCATCCGCTCGTTTTGTACCCGAAGCATATTGGCGGCATCGCACCAGCGCAGCGTCTGCTCCAGATCGTAAGATGTGCTAACACCCAATTCCTTAATATGTTTGGGCAAGAGTGATTTTGGGGCACAAAGACGTACTTCGGCACCCAACATTTGGAGCGCATAAATATTGGACAAGGCAACTCTGGAATGCAAAATATCCCCAACTATAGCGATGCGTTTGCCTTTTAAATCGCCCCATTTTTCCAAAAGTGAATAGGCATCCAGCAGGGCTTGGGTGGGGTGTTCGTGGGTGCCGTCACCCGCATTGATAATACAGGATTTGACATGCTTCGAAAGAAAATGTGCTGCTCCGGGATTGGGATGCCGAATGACCACCATATCCACTTTCATCGCCAAAATATTATTGACGGTATCGATTAAGGTTTCGCCCTTTTTTACGGAAGACTGTGCTGCTGAAAAATTGATGACATCGGCACTCAGACGCTTTTCCGCCAATTCAAAGGAGAGTTTGGTGCGGGTACTGTTTTCAAAGAATAAATTAGCAATGGTGATGTCTCTTAAACTGGGGACTTTTTTTATCGGACGATTGATGACTTCTTTAAAATGAGTTGCCGTTTCAAAAATTAAATGTAAATCTTCCAATTGAAGATATTTGATGCCCAGTAAATGCGATACACTTAATGTTTTCATGAATTATTAGGGGTGGCTGATTTATACCTCATTTTCCGTTTCTTTTTCTTCTAAATAAACAATATCGCCTTTTCCTTTATCCGACCAAACCACTTTGACACGATCGCCTTGCAAAGCATCGATTTGAGCCCCCAAATAATCCGGTTGTATGGGCAAATGCCGACTGAATCGCCGATCTACAAGAACGAGAAGCTCGATGGCTTTGGGTCTTCCATAGGAGTCTATTGCTGTGAGTGCAGCCCGAATACTGCGCCCGGTAAATAAAACATCATCGATCAAAACCACCGATTTTCCTTCAATGGAAAGGTGCATTTCTGTGGAATTGGCAGCTAAGGGTTTTTCGCTGCGACGAAAATCGTCTCTAAAAAAGGTGGTGTCAAGCTTTCCTGTTTGCAGGCTAATGCTCGGTTTTTTTTCTTTTAATAGTGCTACCAAACGCTCCAACAAGTATATCCCGCGGGGTTGAATCCCCACCATAACGGTGTTGGTAAAATCGAGATGGCGTTCGATGAGTTGGCAAGACAAACGATGTAAAATGATGCTGACTTTTTTTTCGCTAAGCAATATTTTTTGGCTCATCGTTGGAATATTGTACAAAAGTATTGTTTTCAATCAACATAATAAAAAAAACCCTCCGAAAGGAGGGTTTTTATAGGCAAGCCGATGAAATGATTATTCATTATCCATCTGCTCTTTAAGATTGGCCAAGGCATCCAAATCACCCAGCGTAGTTTTTTCTGCATTCGATGCAGAAACTTTTTTGCTGGCGCGTTTCAAATTCATGGCTTCTTGCTCTCTGAAAATGGCAGTGTGTGAGGCCACAACTCTTTTGAATTCTTTGTTGAATTCAATCACTTTGAATTGTGCTTCTTCTCCTTTTGCCAATTTGGATCCGTCTTCTTTTTCCATATGACGCGAAGGAACAAAGGCAGTGATGTCATCATTAAAAACGATGGTCGCTCCTTTGTCAACAATTTCTGTCAAACTGGTTGTATGAATAGAATCTAATCCAAATTCTTTTTCGTATTTATCCCAAGGATTGTCTTTGGTTTGTTTGTGTCCTAAACTCAATTTTCTTCCTTCTACATCCAATTCAAGGACAACCACTTCAATGGTTTCTCCCAAGGTTAGCACTTCAGAAGGATGTTTTACTTTTTTAGTCCACGACAAGTCGGAGATATAAACAAGTCCGTCAATTCCTTCTTCCAATTCGATGAACACACCAAAGTTGGTGAAGTTGCGCACCAATCCGGTATGTTTGGAACCAATGGGGTATTTGGAAGTAATATCGGTCCATGGATCAGCGGTCATTTGCTTAATTCCAAGAGACATTTTACGAGATTCGCGATCTAAAGAAAGAACAACGGCTTCGATTTCATCACCAATGTTGACAAAGTCTTGTGCAGAACGCAAATGCGTAGACCAAGACATTTCAGAAACGTGCACCAATCCTTCTACGCCTTCTTCTACTTCTACAAAAGCACCGTAATCCGCTATGACAACAACTTTCCCTTTTACTTTTTCACCTTCTTTTACAGTGTCTGGAAGGCGATCCCATGGGTGGTCGCTCAATTGCTTAAGTCCTAATTGAATACGTGATTTATTATCGTCAAAATCAAGAATTACCACATTGAGTTTTTGGTCTAATTCCAAAATCTCGTTGGGGTGGTTGATACGACTCCAAGAAAGGTCGGTGATGTGAATCAATCCATCTACACCTCCAAGGTCGATAAATACCCCGTAAGAAGTGATGTTTTTGACAATACCTTCCAATACTTGTCCTTTTTCCAATTGACCGATGATCTCTTTTTTCTGTTCCTCAATGTCAGCCTCAATAAGTGCTTTGTGAGAAACCACCACGTTTTTAAATTCGTGATTGATCTTAACGACCTTGAATTCCATGGTTTTATTGACATATTGATCGTAGTCGCGGATGGGTTTAACATCTATTTGCGAGCCTGGCAAGAACGCTTCGATGCCAAATACATCGACTATCATTCCTCCTTTGGTTCTACATTTGATGAATCCATTCACGATCTCGCCATTGTCGTGCGCATTGTTGACACGATCCCAAGCTTTGATTACACGAGCTTTTCGGTGGGATAAAACCAATTGACCGGTACGGTCTTCACGGGTATCCACAATTACTTCAACCTTGTCTCCTACTTTAAGATCGGGGTTATAACGAAATTCATTTAAAGAAATTACACCTTCCGATTTCGCATTGATGTCGATAATCGCTTCGCGTTCTGTCATATAAACTACTACACCTTCAATCACGTCGGCTCCTGCAGTTTCAACAAAATTTTCTTTAACAAGTTTTTCAAATTCTACCAATTGGGTATCTTCAATCACATCAATCCCTTCTTGATAGTTGTGCCAGTTGAAATTTTCAAGAAATTCCGCTTGCGCATTTTGGGTGTCAGCTTCTGAAGTTTTGGTATCTTCAACAACGGCAACATCTACTGAGACTGCTGCTTCTGAAGATTCATTTTCTACAGCTAGGGTTTCGTTGGTGGTTTTTGCTGTGGTGTCTTCTGCCGCAGCTTTTGAAGGCTCAGCACTTTCGGCTGCTGCCTTTTCGGTTGGTTTTTTAGCCATTTCCGAGGTGGGTTTTGTATTCTGTAATCGGGAAAACCTTAATTGCGAATACAGAAGCTATTCTTAAAAATCTTGTTTGCTTTCGTTTTTTCCTTCCAATTAAAAGCCTGCAAATATAGTGTTAATTCGTTGATTGACAAATTTTTTAAAAGATTTAGAAGACTTTTATTGTACTTTAAGTTCCCAAAGTCCTTGGTCAAGGAACTCACCATTGTTGATGGAGTTCATTAAAAAGTTAATGACAAATAAAAACAACGTGTTAGCTAGGATGGCACCCCCCTGATTTTTCCTTGAAAAATCTTCCCCCCTTTTTAGGGGGGAGGTGAGGTTCCTCTAAAAAAACAACCCTCCCCCCCTAACATTAGTGGCTGGGGGGTGTAAAAACCTGAAGATGAATGAATAAAAAAAACTGCCTCAGTATTGAGGCAGCTTCTTTAACAATAAATCTCTTTAGTTAATTATAAATCATACCCAATAAGTCCCAAGAAATTATATACTCCAGGGGTACCTACTGAGACTTTAGTTGTTTCATAAGTTGTTTGCGAGACATATTCACCTCCAGAGGAGGACAAGTCAAATCGGTTGATGGAAAAAGATTGGAACGCCCCAATGACGTACATAAAGGAATTATCACTTGTGATAAACATATCTTTTGTATCTCCAGCGGGTGCAAAATCACTTCGTTTAAGCACTACAGGCGAAGTTGAAGTCACTAGACCATCACTTCCAATGTCAAAAATTGATATTGCGTTAGCACCAAAACTTGATACATATAATTTATCACCATCGGGATTCAAAATCGTCCAACAAGCTTCATCAATGTCGTCTGCTTCAACAGTATTATAGTTGGCCACCTTAGTGACTTCTGTACCGTTATCCATTAAAACAGTCAGACTGTTATCTCTTTTCGTAGGAATCAAGTTAAAATTTGATACATGCAATACCGAATTGTTGTCTTTAGCCCAATTTTGTCCAATACTTCCTGCAATCCCTTCTTCTTCAAAATAGCGTTCTCCACTCACCTCACCATTTGAAAAATCATAAACATAAATTCGACTCGAATGTTGTTCTTCAAGAGAAGTATTTTGTGTTCCAAAGTGAGCAATGCCCCATGTAGAAACTGAAATTTTAGTACCGTCATCGCTAAAAACCACACAGGTTGGTCCTCCGTTTTCTCTAACATAGGTGGCTAATTTTTTCTCGAAGCTTAAGGCTCCGCTGGTGGCATCGAAACTAAATAGTGCTAAATTTCTATTTTCATCACTAGCATCTTGAGCCGTTAAATCCAAGGCATGAAATTCGTCATTAGGATAGCGTTCAATTGCCTCACCATCTTTTTGTACATTCGGATTATTCCATTGGTTTCCTACGGCCACCCAATATTGGTCGGTACTTCCTGCTTTGAGGGTAAAACTAATACTTACAGGACGTTCTCCATTGGAATCAGTATTGCCTATTAGGGTTAAATCTCCCGTGGGTCGATCAATAGAAAACACAGAAATAGAATTACCTCCAGCATTCACATTCAGTAAATAGTCTCCAATAATTTGAATAGCCCCTTGAGAATCAAAATCACCAAAGGCATCCCCTCCGGCGGCTGTATTTGCCCCTCCAATCGTTTCTGTAGCGTAAGCCACTTCATTGACTAAGCTTCCATCACTCAAACGTTCCAGTTTGAGAATCTGATTTATCCCTTCACCATTGGTGGAGGTATATAAAAAACCTGCGACCGTGGGGTCATTGTTATTGTCAGTAGTATCATCGGGGGTTTCTACTACCGGCGGAGTAGTGGTTTCAGGCTCCATTTTTTTCTCCTCTGCGGGTTCGTCTTTAGCACAGGAAAATATAAACAGTGCAAATAATGTGATTAAATAAAAATTTTTCATTTGATTAAGTTTTAAAGATTTGAGATTTATTTTGAGCAATTTTAGTGGGAATATATTGGGCTAAGTCATATCATTTTCCTAATTGTGAAAACATTATTATTCTTTTAAGTCCGCATTAACATAATTAACGGACTTATTCAAAAACGATATTAGTATCCACAAAAAAATCCTCTACTATTAGAAAAATAAAAAGGTGCTGTCGATTAATTTAGATTCCCGCTCAAGATTCAAAGGATCACAGCTGAGGGACGTTATACTACTGTTTCGTCCAACCCTTTTCGGAAATATGATGCGTCATCACTTGAAATACGGCTTCTATAGATAAATCACTGACATCAATTTCTAGGGCATCAACGGCTTTGGTCAAAGGAGCTATGGCTCGAGTAGAATCTTGGTGATCTCTTGCTTTTACATTTTGAAGTACCGCTTCATAAGATTCATCTATCCCATCCGCCAATTGTTCATTAAACCTTCGGCGGGCACGAATTTCGGGTGAGGCAGTAAGAAAGAATTTACATTCTGCTTTGGGAAAAACAACCGTACCAATGTCTCGACCATCCATCACTACACCCTTGTCCTCCCCCAGTTGCTGTTGTATATCAAGCAAAAAGGAACGAATTTCCGGGAGTACAGCAACGGCACTTACCTTAGCATTGATTTCAGGGTTTCGAAGGGCTTGGGTAACATCCACTCCATTTAGAAAAGTGCGCTGACCCGAAGGTGTTTCCTCAAAATGAATTGAAATTTCCGATAGTGAGGCAACAAGAAGCGGCACATTGATTTCCCCCTTGGGATGTTGTTCCAAACCAAAAAAAGTAATCGCTCTAAACATAGCCCCGGTATCAATATAGATATAATCCAAAGCTTTGGCCAAGCGTTTGGCTAAGGTGCTTTTACCTGTAGCAGCAGCACCATCAATAGCAATATTGATTTTATTCATAGGTTAAAAATACATGAATTTTTAACATGCTTATTTTGGATTAGAAAAAAAGGAGGATGTTATGAAACTATGCAGAAAAGTTTTTGGCATTTACAACATCTTGAGCAGTAATGGCATGAGACAAAACTTCGTGCATCTCTTTAACATAATGAAATTTAAGTCCTTTCAAATAGGAGTCTTTAATTTCTTCAATATCTTTTCTATTGTCCTCACAAAGGATAATTTCTTTAATATTAGAACGTTTTGCTGCGAGTATTTTCTCTTTGATACCACCAACGGGAAGCACCTTGCCTCTCAAGGTGATTTCTCCAGTCATGGCCAGATTTTTCTTTACACGTTTTTGAGTAAACAAAGACACCAAAGAGGTCAACATGGTAATGCCAGCACTAGGGCCATCTTTAGGCGTTGCCCCCTCGGGAACGTGAATATGTATATTGTATTGATCAAAATTAAAATCAGACAAGCCCATCAAGTCCGCATTGGCTTTGATGTATTCCATGGCTATGGTAGCAGATTCTTTCATGATTTTGCCCAAATTCCCCGTAATACTCAAATTGCCTTTTCCCTTAGAAATAGCGGATTCAATAAATAAAATATCCCCTCCGACAGAAGTCCACGCCAAACCAGTAACAACCCCAGCCACATGATTATTTTCATAAAGGTCTCGGTTCACTTTGGCTGGTCCTAAAATAGTAGTCAAATCTTCCAAGTCGGGATCGATTTTATAATCTTCCTCCATGGCAATCGATTTAGCAGCATAACGGACGGTTTTAGCCACTTGTTTTTCCAAGCCCCGCACCCCCGACTCTCGGGTATAGCTTTCTACAATTTTGTCCAAGACCGCCTTTTTAAGTCGGAGTTGGTTTTTTTTCATCCCGTGTTCTTTGAGCTGTTTGGGAAGTAAAAACTTTTGTGCAATGGAAGTTTTTTCTTCCAACGTATAACCACTCACATTGATGATTTCCATACGATCGCGTAGGGCTGGATGGATGGGGCTCAAGCTATTGGCAGTCGCTACAAAAAGAACTTTGGAAAGATCGTAGCCCATTTCCAAAAAGTTATCATAGAAAGATTCATTTTGCTCGGGATCTAATACTTCCAACAGCGCTGATGCAGGATCACCTTGCGCTCCCGTGGAAAGCTTGTCAATCTCATCCAAAACAAAAACCGGGTTGGAAGTCCCTGCTTTTTTCAAACTTTGAATAATTCTTCCTGGCAAAGCACCAATATACGTTTTTCGATGCCCTCTGATTTCTGCTTCATCGCGCATTCCTCCCAAAGAAATACGAACATATTCCCGCCCCAACGCCTCCGCTATGGATTTCCCCAAGGAGGTCTTCCCTACTCCCGGAGGACCATAGAGACATAGAATGGGCGATTTCATGTCGTTGCGAAGTTTTAAAACAGCAAGGTATTCAATAACTCGTTTTTTGACTTCTTCCAAACCAAAATGATCACGATCCAATATTTTTTGGGCGCGTTTTAAATCAAAATTATCTTCCGAAAATTCATCCCAAGGGAGCTCAAGAAAAAGATCCAAATAATTCCGCTGGATGGAATACTCAGCCACTTGTGGGTTCATGCGTTGCAGTTTGTTCAATTCCTTGTCAAAATGAGTACCCACCTCCGCATTCCAAATCTTTTCTTTGGCACGGGCTTTCATTTCTTCAATTTCTTCTTCATAGGAAACCCCACCCAATTCCTCTTGTATGGTTTTCATTTGTTGGTGCAAATAATACTCCCGTTGTTGGGAATCCATCTCTGAACGAACACGGGATTGAATATCATTTTTCAATGCCAATTTTTGGTATTCTTCGTTCATGTGCTTAAGACACATCAACGCACGCTGGTGCAAACTAACCTCCGACAGTATCTGCTGTTTTTCCTTCACGGAAACATTCATGTTGGAAGACACAAAATTGATTAGAAAAGAAGGGGTCTGTATATTTTTTATTGCAAAAGAGGCCTCCGAAGGGATGTTGGGATTCTCTTGTATGATCTGCAATGCCAAGTCTTTGATGGAGTCAATGGTGGCAAGAAATTCTTTGTCATTTTTTTTAGGCAATGCCTCATCCACCGGTTCAATTTGTGCTTTTAGGTAGGGTTTTTCCTCGACGATGCTTTTGATTGTGAATCGTTTTTTTCCTTGAATAATGATGGTCGTATTCCCGTCGGGCATTTTTAAAACCCTGAGAATTTGTGCAACCGTTCCCAAACTATAGATGTCATTAGGCCCCGGATTTTCGATGATTTCATTGCGTTGCGCAACCACACCAATGATTTTATCTCCTTTGTTGGCATCTCTTATAAGTTGGATGGACTTATCCCGCCCGGCTGTAATGGGGATAACTACCCCCGGAAAAAGCACCGTATTTCGTAAAGGTAAGATAGGAACAGTATCGGGAAGGACTTCGTTTTCTAATGCTTCTTCGTCCTCGGTGGACATCAAAGGAATTAAATCCGCTTCGGATTCTAAATCTTGCAATGACAAGTTGTCAATGGAATTAAAAATAGATCTCGCCATTTCTTTTTGTTTAGGTCATAATGTCATTAATCGGAATAAAAAACGAGCGTCTGCCCGATTCCCTAATCCAATTATTAATCAACACTAAGTAGTGGCAATAGTTGTGCCATGAAATTTGTATGATTTTAAGTGTAACAATATTTATTTTATCTTCTCTTAGATTATGAACGATGTAATTTGAATTATAAAAAACAACATATAGAAACGCTTATTCTAGCTTGTCAAAGGAATGATCAAAAAGCTCAAATGGAACTCTATCAACGTTATAACAAAAAACTTTTTTACAGTGCCTACCGAATTGTAAAGAACACTGAGGATGCACTGGATGCGGTTCAAGAGGGTTTTATTACTGCTTTTCAAAAGTTAGGACAGTATCAAGCCTCGGGAAGTTTTGAAGGTTGGTTGCACAAAATTGTGGTTCGAAAAAGCATCCATTACTACCAAAAAAACAATCGCTATTCCCACGATGATGCTTTAGAAAACCAATTGGAGCTGAGCGAATCTCCTTTAGAAACGGAAGATCGGGGATGGAATTTGGAAGCAGGGCAATTGGATGATGCACTCAGCCAACTCAATGAACGCTACCAACTGATCCTAAAATTGTATTATTTGGAAGGTTTTGATCATGAAGAAATCAGCGAAATCACTCAATGGAGTGCTGCCAACTGCAGAACCACCCTGTCTCGGGCACGAGAACAATTGAAAAAATATTTAAAATGAACGAAAATCAACTTAAAGCGGCTTTTAAAAATTGGGAGCACCAACAACACTATCCAGAACTTCCCGAAGATCACGAAGACGTTTTTTTAGCAAAGCTTAATGCACAAAAATCCTCGCGTAAAAGAACGTATCCATGGCAGTGGGCAGCTGTGTTACTGCTCTGCTTGAGTGTGGGAGCCGGGGTTTGGAATTCACTTCTCCCCCCTCCTAGTAAAGAAGTTGCCAGTTTTCAGCAAGCCGAAGCTTATTTTACCCAACTTATAAATTATCAATTGGATACTATTGAAAAGCAATCCCTTCCGGAAGGAAAAAAGTTTATGGAAAGCTACCAAAAACAGATCCATCGCCTACAGGGGGACTACCAACAGTTGTATGAACAATGGGAGAATCAACCGCAGCAGCCTCAATTGATTCAAGCATTGATTGCCAACTTACAAACCCAATTGGAGCTACTCACTGAATTACAAGAACAAATCATATATTTTAAAAATAACAAAAATGAAGAAGCAATACTCTAAACTCAGCCTTGCATTCCTCCTGCTCGTGGGAACCGTAGATAGTCTTTACGCTACTTTCCAAGAACGCAGTAAAACCCTTCACAGAACCATGGAAGTCAATGCAGATGCCTTGGTTCGGATTGAAAATGCCTTTGGCGATTTGAACATCAGCAGTTGGGATCAAAATGAGGTGGTCATCGATGTGGTCATCACGGTGAATGGACGAAGCTCAAAAAGCGTACAGGAAAAACTCGATGCCATTGATGTCGAATTTTCGTTGGAACCCAGTCGTGTAGAAGCCGTCACTCGAGTGGAAGAAGGTTGGGGATTTAAATGGTTTTCTAGCAATTCCATAAATTACAAAATCGATTATACCGTAAAACTCCCCCTCAGCAATTCTGTAGATTTAAAAAATGACTACGGCAGCATTCGATTGAACCGATTGAAAGGTCATGCCAAGATTCGTTGTGATTATGGAAAGCTGATTATTGGCGAGCTTTTGGCCGAGGACAACGAACTTTCCTTTGATTATACTTCCAATTCCAGTTTTGACTATATCGAAAGCGGAAGTATAAACGCCGACTATTCCGGATTTGATTTGGAAGAAGCCGGAAAGATTCGCTTAAATGCAGATTACACCAACGCCTATTTTCATAAAATTGGGCAATTAGATTTTAAAAATGACTACGGCAAAATTGAGATTGATGCGGTAGCTGTGTTGCGGGGAAGTGGAGATTACTTGACCGTCAGCTGTGGCTCCGTACATCAACAACTCGACTTACAAAATGAATTTGGTTTAATCCGCGTTAATCATATTTACCCCGAGGTGAAAGAAGTACAAATTGATGCTTCCTATACCGGAATTCAACTCGGCATCAACACCCAATGGGCTTTTGATTACACAGTCGATTTGGAATACGCCAGTTTTAAATCTACTGTTCCATTAGAACACACCGTTGAACGAATTAAATCCACCGAAAAATTTTTTAGTGGAAAATCTTTCGATCGTCCCAATAATGCAACCCTCAACATCACTTCCGAATATGGAAGTGTTAAGTTTAACGCTACTAACCCCTAATTATTTAATCTTATGAAAACAAAACTCATTCTTATTGCACTAAGCCTCATGTTATTCCCAATCGCACAACTTGTTGCCCAACAATCTGAACAGCGCAATGTTGGCCCCTATGAGGGCATCCATGTGGCGGGAAGCTATGATGTAAAATTGATCGCAGGAAATGAAGGAACCCTCCAACTCAAGGGCGATGCCGATGATCTTGAAATGATAGAAACTAAAGTAAAAAATGGCACCTTAATCATCCAGCAAAAAAAGCAATCTTGGTATAAAAGTTGGAACTCTGGCAAGGTTTATATCACAGTTCCAGTGGAACAAATTGATCATGTCAATTTAAGTGGTTCGGGAGACATCGCCGCAACTTTCCCTTTAGAAGCTGATGAATTTGAAGTAATCCTTTCTGGATCCGGAGATATAGTGCTGGGCACAGCAGTGCAAACGTTAGAGGCAACTGTTACGGGTTCCGGTGAAATCCAGTTGAAAGGAACAGCGTTGGACGTGGATTATACGCTCACAGGTTCGGGGGATATCAACGCGCAGGCACTGAAAGCAGATATAGGTAGTGCTAAAATCACTGGTTCAGGAGATATAAGCATGTATGCAAAAACAAAAGTGAATATTACTGTCACTGGATCGGGCGATGTGGTGTGTTATGGCAACCCAAAACAACAGAAATCAAAAGTCACCGGATCAGGAGATATTCGTATTCGCGACTAGGATAAAGTTTTTCTTCGAGGAACACGAAAAAGCATAAACGCTCCGAACATAAAAAAGAGCATAAAAAACAAAATGGCATTCCGCATACTTCCGGTAATTTGATCAATAACTCCAAAGAGGGACATCCCGATGATGATTCCAATTTTTTCAGTTACATCATAAAAACTAAAAAAGGAGGTCGTGTCTTGCGTTTTGGGGAGTAATTTGGAATAGGTGGAGCGTGACAAGGCTTGCAATCCACCCATGACCATACCCACCATCCCGGCCACGGTATAGAATTCTACTGGCGTATGAATAGTATAGGCATAAAAACACAACATCGCCCAAATAAAATTGATGACAATCAATACCCGTAAGTTGCCAAAGCGTTCGGAGGCACGGGCAGTCAACAAAGCTCCTAAAATTCCAACAATCTGGATTAAAAGAATGCTGATAATGAGTCCCATGGTTTTTTCTCCGGCACTCCCCCACGCAATTTCTTCTTCGCCAAAATAAGCGGCTACCAATAAAACCGTTTGAAGCGCCATGCTATACATGTAAAAGGCGGGTAAAAAGCGTTTTAATCCTTTGTGTTGTTCCAATTGCAACCAAACCGATCGAAGTTCACGATAGCCGTTCCAAAAAATATCTTTAGTGACTTTGACTTCATGATTGCCCTTGGGTAAATAATAAAATGAATATTGACTAAAAACAATCCACCAGATCCCAACCGAAAAAAACGAATAGCGCATGGCTTTCATTGCCGCTTCTTCCGCTGTTCCGGTAATACCAAACCAGTTGGGATACATGACCATGGCCAAATTGGAAAGTAGTAAAATAACACTTCCTACATACCCCATGGAAAACCCTCGTGCACTGACCCGGTCTTGTTGTTCTGGATGCGCGATGTCGGGTAAATAGGAGTTGTAGAAAACCAAGCTCGACCAGTACCCAATCAACCCAAAAAAATAGATGATTAATCCCAAATAAATGGTTTCTAGTTGAAATAGATATAAACCCATGCAACTGATTGCTCCCAGATAGACAAAGAGTTTCATAAACCGTTTCTTATTGCCTATATAATCGGCAATTCCGGATAAAATGGGAGACATCAAAGCAACCACCAAAAAAGCCGCAGCAGTAACAAAACTGATCATGGCTGTGTTTTTCACATCATAACCAAAAACAGCAATGGTATTGATTTCTGAAAATAATGCTCCAAAATAGATAGGGAAAATCGCTGATGATATGACCAGTGGATAGACGGAATTCGCCCAATCGTAAAAAGCCCATGCATTGATTAATTTTTTACTTCCTTTTTCTAAAGGAATTTTTAGCGATAGCATCCAATAAATTTAATTCCCCAAGGTAATAAAAAACAACGCGTTTATGAGTTAGGGTTGGGAATTGATTTTTTGAGCAAGTGTTTTCGCTTCCGCTGCCCAGTTTTTTAAATTGTCAATGCGCCGTTGATTGGAAGGATGTGTACTTAACAATTCGGGTGGGGATTTGCCTTGCGAAGCAGCTTTCATGCGTTCCCATAATTTGGGTGCCTCATTCACATCATAGCCGGCAATGGCCATTAATTCCAAGCCGATTTTATCCGCTTCGGATTCGTGTTTTCTACTGAATGGAAGTACCGCTCCCACGGTCGATCCGATGCCATAGGCGGTTAGTATGGCTTTTCGTTTTTCTTCGGGTTGTTTTTCTGTAGCTTTTATCGCAACAGCACTCAAGCCTTTTTGCGCCAAACTAATAGACATCCGCTGTCCTCCATGATCGGCAAGGGCGTGCGCCACCTCATGCCCCATGATGGCAGCAATTCCGGCATCGTTTTTGGCAATTGGAAGAATGCCTGTATAAAATACGATCTTTCCACCGGGCATACACCAAGCATTGCGTTGGTCGTTTTTTACCAAATTGTAATCCCAAGCGTATTCTTTCAGATATTCCGGATATCCTTTATAGGCAAAATAACGTTGCGCCGCAGCTGCAATTTTCTTGCCGATGGTCGCAATTTTTGCCTGTTCAGTGGTTCCGCGGATGACTTCGTTTTCACTCAAAAACGAATTGTATTGTTGCAAAGCCATGGGAAACAGTTGCTTGTTAGAAAAGGCGTTAAAGGTTTTCTTACCCGTCAAGTGGTTGACTTTACAAGCCGAAAACATAAGTATCATTAAAAGAAAAGACAGGGGTCTCATGGGTTAAATTTTATTTGATAAAAATAATGAATCTCCACTTTATGTGTATGTTAAATTTTAACAAAGAAATTCTCCAGCCTCATCGCATGGAAAAAAGTTTTCTAATTTTGGTAAAAATTGAATCATGAAAAAATTTGTTCCCCTACTGCTCTTGACTTTTTTAATTTCCTGTAAAGGGAATTCTCAAAATAAAGAAACACCCAATAAAGCCTATCCCGTCAGTAAAACGGATGCCGAATGGAAAGAAATCCTTTCCCCCTTGGCCTATGACGTCCTGCGGCATGCAGCCACTGAACGTGCTTTTACGGGACCCTTGACCTATAATAAGAAAACCGGAGTTTATGTATGTGCCGGTTGTCAAACACCCTTATATGAATCGCAATACAAATACGATTCTGGATCGGGCTGGCCTTCGTTTGACCGAGGAATAGAAGAACATTTGGAGTACGATGTTGATTATAAAATTGGTTATCCGCGATCGGAATTAAAATGTAATACCTGTGGTGGGCATTTGGGACATGTCTTTAACGATGGTCCCAGAAATACGACCGGAAAACGTCATTGTATCAACTCTGCTGCATTAGCTTTTATTCCTACCGATGAAAAAAAATAATTATCCCGTACAAAAAACAGAAGCCGAATGGCGGGCACAATTGAGTGCTGATGAATATCGAATATTAAGAGAAAAGGGAACCGAATATGCTTTTACGGGAGTTTATAACGATCATTTTGAAAAAGGCGTTTATTGTTGCAAAGGATGTGGACAAGAACTCTATGATTCCAGCAATAAATTTGACAGCCACTGTGGTTGGCCTTCCTATGATGCTGCCCTTCCCGGTGCCCTTGAATTTATAAATGATGAAAGTCATGGGATGCGGCGTACCGAAATTGTTTGTGCGCGTTGTGGAGGGCATCAGGGGCATGTGTTTAACGACGGTCCCACCGAAACCGGAGAACGGTATTGTGTGAATGCCGCAAGTATTGATTTTCTACCCAAAGAAAAATAAGCTTCCATATTCCCCTCACTTTTGTAAATTTGCAGCGAATTTAAAACACACTTCATGAGTTCATACGATATTATCATAGTAGGCAGTGGCCCGGGAGGGTACGTAACCGCCATACGCGCCTCACAATTGGGTCTTAAAACCGCCATAGTAGAAAAGGAAAGTTTGGGAGGGGTGTGTTTGAATTGGGGCTGTATTCCCACCAAAGCCCTTTTAAAATCGGCACAAGTTTTCGACTATTTAAAACATGCTGGTGATTACGGTTTGAGTGTAAAAGAATACGACAAAGATTTTGACGCTGTAGTCAACCGAAGCCGGAATGTGGCTGCGGGGATGAGCAAAGGTGTACAATTTTTGATGAAAAAGAATAAAATTGATGTCCTTAACGGTTTTGGAAAAGTACTTCCCGGAAAGAAAGTCAGTGTAACTTTAGATAGTAAAACCGAAGAATACAGTGCTTCGCATATTATACTTGCCACTGGTGCACGATCCAGAGAACTCCCTGCGCTGCCTCAAGACGGAAAAAAAGTAATTGGCTATAGAGAAGCAATGACCCTGCCTAAGCAACCCAAAAAACTCATCGTAGTGGGATCGGGTGCCATTGGTATTGAGTTTGCCTATTTCTACAACGCCATGGGGACTGAAGTCACCATTGTTGAATATTTGGATCGTATAGTGCCCGTAGAAGATGAAGACGTTTCCAAACAATTGGAACGCTCCTTTAAAAAGAGCGGCATTAACATCCTGACCAGTGCCGAAGTAACGGCTGTGGATACCCAAGGAAAAGGCGTTACTGCCACCATAAAAACTAACAAAGGAGAGCTACAACTGGAAGCAGATGTGGTACTTTCTGCCGTTGGAATTAAAACCAATATTGAAAATCTCGGTCTAGAAGATGTGGGAATTGCGGTCGATCGCGATAAAATTCTCGTCAATGATTTTTACCAAACCAATATCCCCGGATATTATGCCATTGGCGATGTTACTTCCGGACAGGCTCTGGCACATGTGGCTTCGGCAGAGGGAATTTTGTGCGTGGAAAAAATTGCAGGCCAGCAGGTGGAAGCCTTGGATTATGGAAATATTCCCGGATGTACCTACTGCTTTCCCGAGATTGCTTCCGTCGGAATGACCGAAGCACAAGCCAAAGAAAAAGGCTTCGACATCAAAGTGGGAAAATTTCCTTTTTCCGCATCCGGAAAAGCGCAAGCAGGAGGAAATTCCGAAGGTTTTGTCAAAGTGATTTTTGATGCCAAATACGGCGAATGGCTGGGCTGCCACATGATTGGTGTAGGCGTGACCGATATGATTGCTGAAGCCGTTTTGGGAAGAAAACTGGAAACTACAGGTCATGAGGTACTCAAAACAGTGCACCCCCACCCCACCATGAGTGAGGCTGTGATGGAAGCTGTAGCCGATGCCTATGGAGAGGTGATCCATTTATAAAAACAAGACACTGAGCTTGCCGAAGTGCCGAAGTGCTGGACTGATTTAGTTTCTCTAGCTTTTGAATTTTCAGTTATATTGCCCTCATTATTAAATATTTAAAAATTAACCCCTTCCCAGAGTTGGGGTTCTTTTTTTTTCTATATTTGAAAATATCAATACCCAAATCTGTTCCTGTTCATGAAAAACCTGCGGTTTATTCCATACATCTCTATACATCAACCCATCGTCAAAGCAGCTTTTGCTTTTGATCGGGGCTTTTGTGCACATGCGAGCAAGAAAGATTTTGCAAATATCAAAAGACATTTAGATCAACTTATTGAATAATAATATACTGATGATAAGATACTTATATAGATAAAACCCAAAAAATATAAAATCACAGAAGAACAAGCAAAGGAAATAAGTACAGAAGCTCTGACTGAAAATTGGCCATTTGAATAAAATACTATGCCCAACAATGGCTATAAGTAATTGCTTGTTCTCGCCTACTTCTGAAAATCCTCGCGGATTTGCAGTTTGGTGTGTTCCGCCAAAGGCGGATAAGTGCTAACCCACGCAACTACTCATAGCCGAGACGTTGTCTTTAATTACTCAAGTTTACCTCTTTTTAAATAATGGAAATAGAGATTCATATAATTGCGTTATTGATAAATTTCAAAATTATGGATTTACAAGATTTCGATTAGGAAAATATATCAAACTGATAGCATCACGGAAAATAAAAAACAAGTGAAAACAATGCACATAATATCCTACTCGCTTCGTATTGTACGTCATTTACAAAAACCAAAAAAATAATTTATAACCTTAATCTCCAGAAAAAAAACAGAGAAACCCCAAATAGTAGTAAGTGCTGACCGCTAAAAAGGAGTCAAATCGTCGTCTTCGAGATCCCTATCTGAACCAAACGCATCCTCCGGACTGGGGAAACTATTGGGAGCGATG
>Ga0181603_10000207_pt1 | contig 47573 bp, 42 predicted proteins | sample 041ome_13_FD_148633 | JGI IMG/M metagenome (GOLD analysis project Ga0181603, IMG submission 148633) | Coastal salt marsh microbial communities from the Groves Creek Marsh, Skidaway Island, Georgia - 041409US metaG (spades assembly) | ecosystem: Environmental > Aquatic > Marine > Intertidal zone...
GCTCCCGGGTGACACGAAGGCCATGTCGCCGTCAGGTCTTCGTCTTGGTGTCCAAGAACTTACTCGGGTGGGATTTACGGCGGATGAAATGAACGATGTTGCTTCTCTTTATGCTCGGGTTTTGCTCCATGAGGAAGATCCGAATACGGTCAAAAAAGACGTTCATGAACTCAAATCAAACCACCAAGTTATCCGTTATTGCTTTAATGACGATGAGCGAACGGGCTATCCGCTGTGAGGTGGCTCGTTTGTCATTTGGCGGGGGGAAACACGAGGGTTTTTCTTTCGGCCAAAACGGATACTTTTTCGATGACAACGGTTTTCCAATCGTGCTTTGGGGCGTGGTGGAAATGGAGTCCTTTCTCCGACATCTCGACGCTCGATTTGCAGCACCGATCGGACGCAAAATCCTGTATTCTGCTACCGACGCCGAGGAGCTTCTTCTCCGCCATTCTTCATTCGCAAAGCCTCGTTTTGGTGGGCGAAAGAAACTGCATCGGTTACTGGCCTCCCGTTCCAGTCGGATGGGGTGGGGGCTGTTCGGGCCGGGGACCGTCCAATCACCGTGCCATGATACCTTGTCCGTTGGTTTTGCACTGGCCCACGAAGAGCACTTCGCTGGTGCTCGATTGGACATCAACTGGCGACAATCACAGGCAGAATTGATTCACTTCGAGGTTGCGCAGAAATCCTCGACGATTCAACCAGCCCAAGCACCGATTTTGCCTGAATGGGGTCGGTGCAAACCTGTTCGGTCGCCAGAGAAAAATTTAGATTTGGACCTTGAGGTTCGGGAACACGGCTTTTTCTTCGGCGAGCAACGTAGTTTTTTCCTGCCGTCACCCGTTTTTGATTTTCTTCTCCATGCACTGCAAGGCCGACCACTTGCAACCTCGCTTGAGAAAAATTGGCTCCAATTTTCTCCCCCAGATGCGGATAATCTCCTGTTTTCCGCTTTCGCTTCTGCCGCAAAATCCATGTTTGAAGAGAGTACATTTCCCGTTTACGTGCTCGAGGAAAAGGACTGGACATCGCATGTGGTTCAACGGGTACAGCACCGAGGCATGGGCCGTGTTTCGGTGCTTGAAACCCGGTTGGATGGGGATTTTGAAACCGTTTTCCGCGTCCAATCTCCTCATCCTTCCGTTGTTTGCGGAATTCTCGTTGGCATGTGGGAACGCTGCAACGGGCGGCGTTCTGAGGTGCGAATTCAAGTCGCACCGGGATTTGTCGATTTGTCCCTCCGTTCTCCTTCGGTAGAATATCACGAAATCATCTAACAAAATGCGTCGGCGTGCTTTGAAATGTTGCCCAACAGAGGTCAAGGTTCATAACCGAATCAACGCCTCGCAAGATTCGCACAGTTGCGCGGGGTATGTCGGATGAGTTTGAATCACAACCAAATGGCGTATGTAGCGATTGTTTCTACCTTGATTTTTGGTTCCCTTTTCGTTGGGGTCTCGGGATTTTTCCAAACCAGCGAAAACGTGGGCGGTTTTGAGAGTGCCGTTGAGGACGACATCCGCGGTGAATCGGAATTGAGGGATGCCGCAACGGATACCGACGGCGATGGCCTTTCCGATAAGTTAGAAGAAACACAATACGGGACTGACCCCGACGACCCCGACACCGATAACGACGGATTAAGCGATGGATGGGAGGTTCAACACGGTTTGAATCCTCTTGATAACGGCGAATCCGAGGACCTGGAAATTGACCCGACACAAAGCGAAGAGACGGAAGCAGAGGGTCTCGAAAACGAAACTGAATCATGGCCTGACCCAAGTCAGGGTCCGAACGGTGACCCCGATCGTGACGGCCTCACCAATCAAGCCGAAGCAGAACTCGGCACTGACCCCCAACGAGCCGATACGGACAACGATGGCTTGAACGACCGATGGGAGTCCCTCTACACGATGGGCGTCCAAACCCCTGGTGGTGAAGTCATCCTGTTCAACCCGCTTGACGGAAATTGGGATTGTCTGTTGCTCGACCAAGCCATGGTTGACGCTCTTGAATCCCGATTCAATGGTGAGGGCGGGATGGCTGACTGGGACGACCTCGCTTCGAACGGGCGACACTCCTGTGACATGGTGCTTGACACCGATGACGACGGACTTGCGAATTTTGAGGAAGAGGCCTTCGGCACAAACCCGACGGCCAGGGACTCTGACCAAGACCTCATCGACGACATTGTCGAAGTTGCAAATGCCACCATCGCCTCATACATGGGCATGGGCGAGCAATGCAACGAAAATTTACTCAACCCCGTTCCTCGTATTGGCCCCTTCTTCGGGGTTGAACGCAGCTGGTTCATGATGGACATGGACAACGACGGCCTTCTCAACGGTCCCTCGGATTGGGACACGGACGGCGACGGTATGCCGGATGGATTCGAGTACTGCTATTCCATTCCAGCGATGGCCCCCAACGCTGCACATGTTCTCGACCCTGCGAACGCCTCCGACGGTTACGGTGATTGGGACGAAGACGGCATGAACAACTTGGAAGAGTATCAAGTTGCCCAGTTGTTTGGTCAAGGCAACTTCACATCTCCTTGGTTGGAAGACACTGACCGAGATGACATGCCTGACCAATGGGAAGCCTCCAACGGACTTCATCCCCGCTCTGCTCAAAATCGAGATGAAGACCCTGATTACGATGGATGGGACCTTGACGGTGACGGTGACGTGATGTACGATACCCTCGAAAACACGGCCATCGTACACACGCTCGATGTCAAACTTGGCGATCAAGTCGAAGCCAACCAACAAGTGGCTTCTGCTCGGATCACGCTTGCAGGGGGTAACCAGCAGGTCATCGCCCTACGTGCTCCAGTGGACGGTTATGTTTACGCCATCAATGTCGCTCTGGGTCAGACGGTTGACTCCCGTTTGTTTTCGTGGTTGAACATCGTTGAGGAGGAGGAGCGCTTTACCAATGTCATGGAATACAAAGCCAACGACCGGGACCAAGACGGTATTCTTGACGGTCGCAGCACAGACCCTCTGGACCCCGACACGGATAACGATGGCCTTATCGACGGTATTGAGGTGATGGGTTGGGAAATCCTTGTTGTCAACCGCGGCGTCCAGCCGACTTGGGTGACCTCTGACCCCGGACTCTATGACACCGATGCAGACGGACTCTCGGATTACGAGGAGTTCTCGTCGACCTGCAATTTGGGTGGCTCAAACGCTTCGAATCCCGATACCGATTCAGACGGCTTGACCGACCTTGAAGAAGCCGGGGACAATTTCATGTGGGAAGGTGAAACTTACTCGACCAGTCCGTGCATGTTCGACACCGATAACGATGGATTGGAAGATGGAGAAGAAGTTGTGGCCGGAGAGGACAATTTCCTCACGCACGCCAACAATTCCGACACCGATGATGATGGGCTTATCGATGGACAGGAAGTCCTCTTCGTACCCCGTCCATTCCAGAACCCCACCAATCCCTTGCTGAACGATACCGATGCGGACGGGATGCTCGACGGTTGGGAAATGCAGGTTAAATCTGCAGAGGACAACACCAACTCCCACAGCCTTTGGGTCGCAACATCCACATGGAGCCGACCGGGATGTGAAGAAACACAATCCAGTTCATGCACCATGCAACCCGGCGGGTACGTTTGGCAAAATTGGCTTGGAGGCTTTGCCTTGGAACCGAAGTTTGAGGTCAGTGAAATGAACATGACGGGTTTCCAGATGCCAACGAACGGTCTATGTGACGGATGCAATGGCCGTTGGGCGCTCGACCCTTCGCTCGGTTCGCTAAAAGACGACACATTTGACATCGACAACGACACATTGGCCAACGGCATGGAAGCTCCCGATCGCTGGAACACCAACCCCGTTGATGACGACACTGACGGAGACCTGCTCCCTGACGGCTGGGAAGTGTATTACTCTCAGCAAGCCTTTGAACTCGGCCTTGCGGACAACGAAACCGTTGGTGTCTACGGGGCCCGTGGAGTAATGGATCCTTCAATGCCCGACAGCGACCTCGATGGGATTGACGACGGATTTGAAGACCCCGATCGTGACGGGTTGAACCGAAGCGGATTAATCAAGCGATACTGCCCAGGTTACAACGACTCCACCAACTCTGAATGCAACATTGACCCCAACACCCCAGACGGTCAGCGTTTCTACGAAAACCTCGAAAATTACACCAATTATGAGGAAATGCAGAACGGCACCAACCCCATCACCAACGACACAGATGGTGATGATTGGAACGACGGACCCGAAGTTTACTATCAAGACCACGACAACGATGGCATGGCTACGGGATGGGAATATCACTTCCAGTTCGATCCCTTTGACGGAGCGGACCGAATGGTGGACACCGATGGGGACGGCCACGTGAATTTCTGCGAGTACAAATGGGACACAAACCCGAGAAACCCGGTTTCTTACCCGGGCCAGGGTGAATTGTGCGATCCATTCAGTAACTGAGGTTCTTGCTGCCATGAAGACCATCCGGATTTCTACCGTCAAATGGGCGGTATTGTTGCTTTTGTTTGCGTCAAATCCCCTGACCAACACAACAGCCCGAGCAACCGATACCTCTACTCCTAACCCCGTAACGCTTACGTTCGACCAAGACCGAGGAACCGTTTTCTCCGAGTGGCTGAACGTCTCAGGCCATTCCTCGGTACCACTTCGGGACACGGCATGGGCCGTTGTGAACATCAGCGGCCAGACTCCCGTCACCGTCTTGGAAGGACCATATTTGACATCTGTTCGCCCGGTTGCGGAACATGCTTATTCTTGGGAACTCTCTGTGAATCTTGGTTCAGTGGAATGCACCTGCTACCTTGAGCTTGAAATTTCCAGCGAAGAATTCCAACCGATCTTGGTTCGGCATATCGTATACATCGGGGAACTGCATCACAGACCTGTATTTTTGGATGAAGAACACACCTCCGGTCATTCTCAAAAGTTCCAAGAAACTCCACTGGTGGTGAACGGAGTTGAACACGTTGAACTTCCTTTGGTGTTGCCTTCTCCAAACGCAAGTTCGCTCCAAACTTTTGCGTTGATTTGCGAGGCACCGTTTCAAGTCTGCTTGGGGGCTCCGGACCAACAATCCCTCCCGTTCACCTTTCACGACGACTCGCTCTTGGTGGAGTTGAATTCAACGGACATGGGCTTGCACGAAGGCATTTGGCGGATTGACGTTTCTGTTATGGACGGTTTGCTTCGTCGTTCCCAAGATGTACGTCTGACGCTGATCCACGACGTAACGCCACCAGATGTTCAACTGTCGTCTCCAGAAACGGTTCATGAAGCACAACGCTTCAACGTCTTTGCAAACGGAGATGATGGTTATGCTGGGTCCTCGTACCTGGTCACTTGGGTGTTAACCGAACCGAGCGGAAACACTCGGGCTCCTTCAAGCAACGAGTTGATCACAAAAAATCAACTTGCCCTCAATTTTTCGAATTCTGGTGTCTACATCATCGATGCTACCGTTCGAGATCGTGCTGGAAACACGGTCACGATATCGACGGAAGCTCGGGTACTGAATCTTCAACCGAAAGCGGAAATTTCGGTCGATAACCTCCAACTTCAAGCTGGGGCCACCATCATTCTGGGTCCAGATCACACCTGGACTCTAAACGGAAACACGAGTTCCGACAATGAAGTGGTGCAATACTTGTGGGTCATCAACAACGCAACGTCAATTCGGAGCGTTCCTACACTCGAGCGAGGCAACTTTGACGGTGCCGGGACATATTCTGTCGAACTGATTGTTTTCGATGATGACGGTGCATCTGACTCAAAACAAGTCAATGTGGTCATCGTTGATGCTACGGAATCCCTCGGGCAAGAGTCTTTTTCAAGTCCAGCTACGATTGGGTTGTTCATTCTTATCATGCTGGCTTGCACCGCATGGCTTGCCCGTCAGCGTGTTGAATCCGAAAATGACCTTCCAAAATGGAAGGCTCCAGAGAAGGTTCATCAACGGGAAAATGGTCAACTCCGCCCCGGGTTAGATGCAACGATTGAAGAAGATGAGGCGCGAGGGTGAAGCATGTTCGCCGAGGCCTACGCAAGGTTGCCAAAACAACCACAGCCCACCACGGTTGAGGAGTATTGTGCACGGCAAACTCGGCTGACGAATCAGTTTCGAAAAGAGGATGTCCTCATCGTATCCTCGCCTTCGTTTGCCGTGCATTCAAATGATGTTGAATACCGCTACCGAACCTCAAGCGATCTGCTTTATCTCACCGGTTGGACGGAACCAGAATCGGTTTTCGTCCTCCGATGTGTTGATGGCAAATGGCTCTCGGCGCTCTTTGTACAACCAAAAGACACCCTCAAAGAAATTTGGGAAGGACGACGACCGGGCATTGAGGGGGCGCTTCAGGATTTTCCCGTTGATGAGGCCTACAACATCGATCTCCTCGACAGTGAACTGGGTACATGGCTCAACGATGCAAAGCGGGTGTTCCTTCGCGGAGGGGTCAACCGAGAAGTCGACGACCTCGTCCAATCGGCTGTTCGAAAGCGTGACCGGGCTCGTCAGCACTTCGGCACAGGTCCGGTTTCGGTGGAGGACCCTTCGGGAATCATCGCTGAATTGCGGTTGAGGAAATCCCCCTCCGAGATTGAGCAGATGGTCTATGCGAGCAAAGTGGCGAGCATCGCTCACGAACTTGCCATGCGCCATAGTCGAGATGGCGTGACGGAATTTCAACTTCAGTCGGTCATCGAGGGCTTTTTCTCATACGCAGGTGCCTCGGGTTGGTCGTATCCATCGATTGTTGGATGCGGCGAGAATGCCACCATCCTTCACTACACCACCAATCAAGATACTTGTGGGAACGATGAGGTGATCCTGATCGATGCAGGTGCCGAATATCGTGGATATGCAAGTGACATCACCCGATCCTGGCCAATCTCTGGTCAATTTTCCGAGCCTCAGCGTGAAATTTACGATCTTGTTCTTCGCTCACAGCGTGCTGCCATTGAAGTCTGCAGAGTTGGTGAGCCGTACACGGCACCCCACGATGCAGCACGGCGAGTTCTTGCTGAAGGGTTGATCGAACTGGGAATCATCGCTCAAGACATCGAAACGGCTCTGGACCCCGAGAGCGGGGACCTCAGGAAATGGTACATGCACAACACCAGCCACTGGATTGGACTGGATGTTCATGATGTGGGTGTTTACAAGCCCGGAGGTAAACCCCGGTTGCTCGAAGCTGGGATGTGCCTTACGGTTGAGCCGGGCTTGTATTTTGGGGCTTGGCGACCGGATGTTGATTGTCCTGTACGTTATTCCAACATCGGCATTCGTATTGAGGACGATGTCCTCATTACGGACGACGGTCCTGTGATTTTGACCGATGATTGTCCAAAGACGGTTGAAGCTATTGAGAGCATTGTTGGCGTGCCTCTATGACGAGGTGTTTGGTTGAGTTGGTCCGATATCCTTGAGCGGCAATCTTCGTGGAATCACACGACGGCGAAAGCCTTGCGCCTCACACCTTCCGAAGCCGTAGAACTCTACGATGAAGCACCTCTTCACGCATTGATGGAGGCGGCTCACGCTCGGAGGATGGCCATGCATCCTGATGGATACGTGACGTACTTGGTCGATAGGAACATCAATTATACCAACGTTTGCACCATTAACTGTCAATTTTGTTCGTTTTATCGACCCCCGGGTCATGAAGAAACCTACACACAAACCTACGAAGAAATATCGGAGCGAATCGTCGAATTGGAAGCGATTGGAGGCTCGAGAATCCTCATGCAGGGCGGCGTAAATCCTGCTTTGCCTTTGCAATGGTACACGGGCCTGCTCACCCATCTTTCCACCCACCACCCTTCCATTGATTTGGATTGTTTCAGTCCTATCGAAATTGAAGGAGTTGCTGAAATTTGTGAGATGAGCACGCTGGATGTTCTCAGGGCCTTCAAGGATGCCGGCATGCATGGTCTTCCCGGAGGCGGGGCCGAAATGTTGGTTGAAGATGTCCGCAAGGATGTCTCTCCAAAAAAGGGATCGCCCGCCAACTGGCTGCGTGTGATGGAAGAAGCGCAATCGCTTGGACTTACGACAAGCGCTACCAACGTCATTGGCTTCGGAGAAAACACATCACAACGCATTGAGCACATGCGGCGCCTTCGGGAACTGCAAGACCGATCGTTGAACGTTCACAACACGGGTTTCACCTCGTTCATTGCTTGGCCGGTTCAACTGGAAACCAACTCCTTTGGTCGTCGAAACCGAGGACAAAACAAGTACACGTTGGGGGCCGGATCCTCTGAGTACTTGCGCCACGTGGCCATATCAAGGCTCTTTTTTGACAACATTGAGCATATTCAAGCCTCCTGGCCCACCATGGGTTTGGCCGTTTCTCAAATGGCCTTGCTTGGTGGGGCTGACGATGCGGGGTCGACGATGATGGAGGAAAATGTGGTTTCTGCTTCAGGCACGTCAAAAATGGATGCATCAGAGGCTGAACTTCAATCATCGATTTACCGAGCAGGCTTTACGCCGCAACGGAGGAACAGCGATTACGAACACCTCGAGACCGCCATCAACCCGGAAGCAACAAAGATGCTGATTGCTCCGGTACCTAGGCAGTCGTAGGACCGTAGAACACGATCCAAATCACCGCTCGAATATTTCTTCCTCCGTTGCCGATACCATCAGACGGAACGTAATCTGCACCGTTGTAATACCCTCGGTATACGAGGTGGTTATTCGAAGTATTGTCGACCCATCCTGATATGTCATAGGTCCACTGTTTAACATCCTGTCCAGCGCACCAACCGGCCCGTCCGAACGGCCACGATCCGAATTGATTGGCGACCACGCCGTTGTTCACTTCGTTTTCGCACCCTTCGCTGCTGTACACGATCGGATGCCATTCGTATGTTTGATGCGAACCCATGGTGTAATGGTGCTGGTGGTCGCAAAATTCCGCACAGTTCGCGGTGTCTTTGTTGAAACCGTGCCCGGTGATGGTCGCTACGATTTCAACCCGTGTGGTACCGGTTGGAACGGTGAAGTTGAGTTGGCGGTTGTACCTTGACTCGTTGTTGTATGTTCCATCAAACTGACCGCCGCTAAAGGCGAACGTGCCGTTTGTTGACCGCTCACCGCTTCCCCAATTGCTGAAAAGATAGGTGACGGTGAGATCCCCCCTATTGGCCCCTGAATACTTGAAACGGCGTTCCTGTCCTTCTTCGAACATGAAGAGGTACGGAGAGATATCGGTTAGCCACATTCCTTCTCTGCCGTAGGTGGTGATCCAACGAACGGTTTCGGTGTCGCAAACTGAGTCGTTGTCTGCGTCACACACGTAAAGATAAGCCAAGTAGTCCCATTCATGACATCCGCCGTAACTTCCATCGGATTTTTGATAGCGGTTGACACGGTCATAACAGGCGTGTTCGTGGTAGACTTCCAGCGTGTCGTACGAGCTCAAGTTTTCAGGGAGCTGGAAGGTCGCATTTGCAAACGAGGAATGTCCTCCACCCCAACCTCCAGTATGCCTTTGGAAGTCCATGACGCTCACCGCATGCACTGCTGGATCTGCACTCCTGATTTTGGTCGGGAATTCAGCCACCCATTGGTTCGTTTCAAAGGAGAGGTGATAGGGGTCGTTTGATTGTGTCGTCCACGCGTACAGTGAACCGGTTTCCCGGGCGAGTTGGAATCGGTCAATGCCAATGTAAAGTGGATTGTTAAACGAGGAAATCATGGAGCCAAGACCACCTCCGATGTTGCTTGCATCCATGTCAATGTAGTGAATACGGTCGTCCCAATAGGCCTCCTCTGATGCCGTTAAGCCCGAGAGGACAGCATTGCGCTGTTGGACGACATCGTTTCGATAGGTGGTATCAAACGAACCGTAGAACAAATGGGTGTTTTCGGGGAGGTTTCGGATGAACTTTCCAGGGTTTTGCGCCCATGTTCCAGAATTGCTGCTTCCCGCTGAATTGGTGTATTTGAACATGAAGAAATACACGTCATGCCCAGTCCAACGGTCTTTGAAGTTGAAGGAACCGTTCAGCGTAGGGACCGTGAATTGCGGGACGGTCTGCATGGGTCCGGTCAAAGTGGTGGCATCCGTCCACTGAACGGGCAGTTGGATCACTGCACATCCCTGTTCATCAACGCTCCATCGTGGGGGGGAATCGCCGCATGTGTCCACGTTTGCAAAAACTCCGTCGCCATCAAGATCTGCACACCCCGCTGTGTTGACAACAAGGTTCGCAGGAGTTCCCGGACATTCATCGGTCAAATCGTTGACACCGTCACCATCGGTATCCCGTTCGATGGCTGCACAACCATGTTCGTTGATATCGGTGCTGTTTCGGGGCGTTTTCGGGCAAAGGTCGAGTGTCGAACCGGTGGCGTTAACATCGTTTACACCGTCATTGTCATCGTCGTTGTCCTCATCTTCGTCACGGCATCCATCATCGTCCCAGTCGGTCTCGTCGGTCGAAAACCATGAGGCGACACCTTTGGGACATGAATCGGTTGAATCGTTGTGGTCGTCGTTGTCGTCGTTCTCATCCTCGTCAAGGTCCGAACAACCATCGTTGTCCCAATCGCTGTATCGATTTGAGTACCATCCTTTCCTTCCTACGGGGCAGGAGTCGACAACGTCTTCGACTCCATCGTTGTCATCATCCGTGTCTTCATCAGCATCATGACAGCCGTCGTAATCGTAATCGGCACTTGGCGTGCTCACCCATCCGTAGGATTCAGGGCAACCATCATGCATGTCAACAATGCCGTCGTTGTCGTCGTCATCATCTTCGTCGTTGTCACGACAGCCATCCTGGTCGCCGTCGGTTGGAATGGTTGACTGCCAACCATCGTCCGCACCGATGCCATTTGGGCAACGATCGTTGGTGTTCTGTATTCCATCGCCATCATCGTCATCTCCTGCTCCTTCAATGAGGACCTGAGTGGTGGTGGTGTCGCTCAAGACAGAAAATCGACCGCATGATGCGGTCGTGGTGATGGTGTGTGACGAGGACGCTTCGGTGAAGTCGAGCAAAATCTTCCATTTTCCATCCTCATCGAGAGCAATGTTACTTGCGGTGCCGTCAGAAATTTCGTAGCGTACATTGCACGAAGATACCGAAGGGTGTTCTACCCGCCCTTCAAACCAAACGACGTTTGGTTCTTCCAAGACCAACCTCTCTGGCGTGGTGAGCACCGGGGCGAGCTCTTCCGGAGCGGTGACGAGGAGTCCCAGGACAAGCGGTTCAAATGGAGGGACCATCTCCGTTTCACCGATGTTTTCAAACGAGATGGATACGATGTGCTGACCGAGGACGGTCGGCGTGAAAGAGAGTTGGAACCCGGTGCTTTGTTCGGTTATTTTGAATGCATCAACGGGACCGAAGGATGGGTCAAGGACGGAAATTTTGCTTTGGTACGAACCTTCTCCCAAGACCTCCAGCCGCACGACGAACGTGGCCTCTTCACCCAACTTCATCTCGTCCGGTGCAACCACCATCGTGGCTTCCAAACTGTACGTCTCTTGAGTTGGTTCGGGAAGGGGTTTGGCTGGTTCAGTCGCCCCCAAGCAGCCAGCGAGGGTCATGAGAAGCACCAAGGACACTGCCGACCAGCGTTTGGGGTTCATGTTTCAAGCACCCTGTGGCCGCCCTTGAAGGTGTTGTTCAGGTGATGTCCAATTCGGAACGTCCATCATGCAAAGGCAACGAGGGTAAAACGGAGGCGACGTCAGCATGGGCGACCTTGAGCGGCTCTACCCACAACAATGCACCGCCTTTTGAGCGGTCAATTCGTAAAATGCACTCCCAATGAACCCGTACCAAATCGGTATTGACCGACCCAGGCCATGGGCCTTGCGGGGGTTGGAGAAGAACTTCCTCTCCATCTTGCAACCTTTGTTGTTCGGAAGTCGCCATGATGCGCATTGGTCGTAAAAACAGACCTCCCTTCACTTCCTGCATTTGCATCGGAGCATCCTCCCCTCCAGCCGTACCGTCGTCTAAACCAACGATCCAGTGATGAGGCAATTCGGTTGTAAGTCCGGGTGGTGGCTGACGGTCTGGTAATCGGTTCAATTCTTTTAGCAACACTTCCCGGGAAGGGGGCAGGATGCCCACCCTCCAAAACACATCAATGTGATTCCAATCGCTAAGAAATTCGTTGAACGACACGGTCATTCGTAGCGGTTGATTGGCGATGACTGGCGGAGTGAGTTTAATCTCAGGACGGGGAGGGTCACTTCTCAAAAACCGGTTTTGCCGTTGCAATTCAACCAAGTTTGCGACGACTCGAACCAGAAGTGGCGCGAAGAGGAGGGGGACGACAAAGACAGCCAGAGCTGGGTAGTCCAATAGCCCCCATCGAACCGTCTCAAGTCCGTAGACGGGAAAGCCGAGGAGCAGGAAAAGGGGAGAAATGAAGAGATAGAACAACGCGGCTAAGAGGACCAAAACAACGGTGTTGATGAATTGACGAACAACATGGTGGATCGGGTTAGGGATGAGGTACCAACCTCGCCGCTGGTGCTTGATGAGGTCCACAAAGGGGGCGTCGTCCGTCACGTTCTCCGTCCTTTGTGCTTCGAGCGTCTCATCTCCGTAGACGTAGGACGTTTCGATGTACCATCCGTCTTTCGTCCCGAGTTCAAAAGGAGGATGGAGCGTCTTGAGCAGTTTGAGGGCTTCTTCCTTGGTTGCAAAATCACCGAGGTGCTGCTTGCGTTGTGTGATGGGCAGGGCTTGAGGGAGCCATCTGCCTGCTTCAAACGGTGGATAACGTACGTGTTGAACTTGGTGAAGCGGTGTCATCACACATCCCTCAAGACAACAACAACCGAACTCCTGCTTTCAAGGCCAGCGGTCGGAAGGCGGGTACTTGGCGAAGGAGAGCCATGCCAAGAGGAACCGGTTTTTCGATATCGCCGATTTCGTTGATGAGTTCAAGCGTTGATGGATGAGCAAAAGCCCTGAAGTGCTTGTCCAATGTCTCGTCAGAGCAGTCGCTTACCAACAGGTTGCGCAAAGCCCGTGCTCGATCTTGTTCCCGTTTCATAGCATCCCATGGCTTCTTTGTGATGTGCTTGAGATCGGATTCTCGAAGTTGGTTTTTCAAAACGGCTTCAACCAATGGGTCAAGGATGCATTGGATTTGATGGAATCCAGGTCCAATGCCTCCTCCAGTGGTCGGCTTTGCCATTCCAGCGGCGTCCCCAAGCAACATGACCCGGTCTTTGACATTCCGTTTCACCATGCCGGAGGGTACTGGACCGCAATAGCGGGCCACTTCGGTTACGTTTTCAAATCGGTCTTTCCACAATGGGTGGTCAATGAGATCTTGGTAGCATGATTCGATGCTCCTTCCGTTGAGCCGTTCTGCTGTCGACCACAATCCGATGCGGTGGGACCCGAAACCGGAGGGTATTACCCATGCAAAGAACCCCGGTGCGATGACCTCGCCGCTGTACATTTCCAACCAGCGGTCACGCCCTTCGTAACCGACAACTTCGGTTTGGAATCCGATCATCAGTTCTTTGGGACGCCCCATCTTGAACGTGCGACGAGTCCAACTGTGGGCTCCGTCTGCACCGATCAAGAGTTTGCAATTGATCGAGGTTGGCTCCCCATCTCGGTCCACGAGAAGTTCAACGCCATCGTGTAGAATCGTTGCACTTTTTGGTGTTGTATTGAGCCACAAATGGGCACCGTTCTCCAATGCCTGTTGAACCACAAATTGGTCAAATCGCTTTCTGCAAACAACGTAGGTCCGTAGGGTCCCCTCCGTTCCGACGGGAACGAGGGTCCCGCTTGGACCATGAATGAGCGCTCCGTCAACTTCTTCGAGCACTGTGTGGTAGGCTTCAACAGCATCCATCGCAGAGGGCGTAACCAATCCTGCGCATTGAAATGGACGGCCGATCTCAGCATGTTCCTCCAGAATGAGGACCGTCACGCCACTCTTCGCAAGAAGGTGACCTGCACGCCCTCCAACCGGTCCGGCGCCGACGATCACAACATCGTAGTCGTGAGAGGCCATGGATTGAGGTGCTGGCCCCCGTGTTTCAACCTTCCTTTGAGCAGGTGGGCTTCACGAGCGCTTTGCGAACTTGTATCCGACAGATTCGTTCTTTTTCAGGTACAGGGATGCAGCGAAAGGGTTGCCGGTTTTCTTGGATGTAAAATCATCAACGGGTCCAAAACTCCGTTCCTCGACCAACACCTTTGCTTCACCTCGTGTGAGGTCCCGCTTCGAAATGGTTCGTTCAAGATGTATTTTGCATCCAGTGGATGAATCTTCTACCGTGTAATGGGTTTCTGTTTCAACGATGTTAGCTTTGTGGGTTGGACAGACACCAACAACACCGGGTGCAACGGCAAAACGTTTTGCATCGGCGGCAGCTTCTCTCGGGGGAAATTCAAAGGCGACGCGGTTTTTCTCCAAAACAAGGAATGCACTGAACGGGCGGTTCCTTTTTGATGTAAAATCCTCCAAGAGTTGAGAGCGCCCTTTGGTGAAAATGTCCTTGGCCTCAGAAGGTGTGACGGTTCGCTTGCACATGACGTTCTGCATTCCACGGAACGTGCAGTCATCAAAGTCGCACGCGTAAGAAGCGTTGGTCATACGAATGGAGCCGTGGTCACACACTGGACAGGGACAGAGCACTTCATCGTCATCGGTTGGGGCACCTGCCGCGCTGCCTTTCGCCATCACTTTCCCATCGTCCTTCAGTTCCACCGATGTGTCGTACCCCTCACCGGCCAAAGAAAAGAACCCGTGAAGATTCTCAAGGGTCCGGTTTTCAAGCAAACGCGTGGCTGTAGTACGGTCGAACCACCGTCCCGAGGTGTCCTTCCAAAAGACAAACGAACATCCTTTGTCGCGTCCTTCATTCAGCTCACACTGATAGGAGAGGGTCGTTTCAAGAACGGATGAATTGCATTTTGGGCAAGCTCCGAGGGCAGGTTCGTTTGCATACAACAAACTGCGGTCGTGCTCTCGAATTCGTTCAACCATGACGGTTGTTTCTTCAATGATTTTCTTCATGTAACTCTCCATCGGTTCCGTACCGCGTTGCACCGCTAAGAGAGAGGCCTCCATATCGCCTGTCAGTTCGGGAGAGGTAATCCATTCGACCGGAATTCGCCGTAAGATATCGATCATACGAATCCCGTGAGGCGCTGCGCTGATGGTTCCGTTTCTCGACCGACGTATGTAGTTTCGACTCAGCAATTTTTCGATGGTGTCTGCTCGGGTAGCAGGGGTTCCAAGGCCTTTGTCCTTCATGGCTTCAGCCAGTTCATCGTCGTCAATGTGTTTCCCAGCATGTTCCATCAACTGGAGAAGGCTGGCTTCCTTGAGGCGATTTTTCGGCTTTGAAAATTCCTCGGTGAATTCGTGGCTCTCGAGTTTGCTCTTACATGGGTTGGAGGCAAGTTTCCCCCAACCTTCCGGGATTTTGTCGTTTTTGGTGATGACGGCTCGCCACCCGGGTTCGGCAAGGGCTTCAACTTCTTTGATGAATTGATGACCGTTGACCCTCGTTGTTCGCTTGGTAACCGTCCATGAAGAAGGAGGGTGCCACGAGGCCAAGAAATTCCGAACGATGAGGTCGTAGAGTTTACTGTGGTCGCCACCGAAATTCTTTGGAGGTGTTTGACCGGTGGGTACGATGGCGTAGTGGTCGGACACCTTGCTGTTGTTGAAATTTCGTCCAGCATTGGCCAATCCGTCGTTTTGGAGGCGGTTGATGTGTTCGGTGTAATCCGATTGGCCTTTGAGTTGGTCGAGTGTCTTGGCCACGGTTTCATGCATGTCTTCAGGAAGGTGTTTCGAATCGGTTCTCGGGTAGGTTGTGAGTTTGAATTTATCGTACAGGTCTTGGGCGACACCCAACGTTCGCTTCGCCGACCACGACCAAAGACCGTTGGCTCTCTTTTGAAGCGTGGTGAGATCAAAGTTGAGGGGTGGTTGCTCCGTTTTGGTCCGTTCCGTCTCCTCGGTTTCATAGGGCCCGTTCCCAGAGAGAATGGCTTCAATGGCATTTTTTTCGGCTTGTTCCACGATGCGGTATGCTTTCATTTCCGGATGTTCAGGATCGTCTTTATGGTCGGTGCGTTCCCACCTCGCTGTCCATTGCGCATCATCTGCTGAAAAGGTTGCTTGGAGTTGCCAGTACGGCAAGGGAACATGGGAGAGCACCTCAAGTTCGTGGTCAACGATCAGGGCAAGCGTAGCGGTTTGAACGCGACCGAGGGAGTTTGATGAACGCTCTCTACGGTTTTGCGGCAGAAAGGTGTTTGCAACTCGGGAACCGTTCATGCCGATGATCCAATCTGCATATGAACGTGAATAGGCTGCGTCCCCAAGTGCATCATAGGTTTCTCCACTTTTTCGCCCTTCAAATGCTGACAGAAGGGCATCATAGGTCATGGATTGCATCCACATTCTTGACGTCGGTGTTTTGACCTTTGCATATTGGACAATGGTTCTGAAAATGAGTTCCCCTTCTCGTGCAGCATCGCATGCGTTGACAATCTCAGTGACGCTTTTATCCTTGAGGAGTTTTTTGATGGCGGCGAGTTGGGTTTTACTCCGGCCCCCCTTTGGTTTGTATTCGAAAACCGTGGGGATGTAGGGGAGTCGGTCGATGGTTTTCCTCCAATTCTTGAAAGCTTCATCGTATTCATCCATAAATTTGAGTTCCAACAAATGACCGACAGCCCAAGTGATGATGATGTCCTCGCTGTGCCAGTGAGAGTCTGTTTTTTTGGACACACCAAGCACGTTTGCCAGGTCTTCTGCAACGCTCGGTTTCTCGGCGATGATGACGATGGACATGATGTTGAAGCGCACCGGCAACCGTACTTGAACCCTCCTTTACGCCGACAATGCTCTCTTCGTATGCATGAAATGATCCATTTCATTGGTGGCTGAGTTCCTCGTTGCTGAGGTTTTCCCGACTGGTTCTTTCATCCCACGGTTGCTCATCTTCAGCACCTGCACATCCGATGCAGCCAGGGTAGCCCGCATCAATCAAATCAAGAGCCGTTGCTTTGATGGCGTGCCAGGCCTCGGATGAATCAAGCGGAATCCACACCACTTCCTCCGGTGGTTCAGCGGAGGAACACTGGACGAGGACACGGTTGGTTTCTCCATCGAACATAGCGAGTTGTTCCTGTGGGCTTGCGAGCCATGTTGGGAAGGCTGTTCGGGATGGAAGACGGTCTCCCATGTGAACGGACAGTTCATGCAATTCTTCCTCCAACCAAACCGGTCCTCGGAGGACAATGTTTGCCTCTCGAACCAACCGCCGGGCTGCCTCACGAACCGCTGGCCAACGCCGGTCCGTGATTCGCATGTTTTCGTGGAGAACGCCGCAAGTCTTGAAGGATGGCTTGTGCGACGGGTTCCCATGGGCTTCCTCTACCGCTGGTTCGGACGTCCGTTGCTTCGTTTCCAAGATTCAGAACGGGCCCATCATCGTTCGCTCACCATACTAAGGTTGACCGCTTCCAATCCTGTAGGAAGGTTTGTTCTACGAGCGATGTATAAACCCCGACATGACCTTCCCGTCACGGTCTTCGGCAACACCTATCATCACCCATTTGGTCTTGCGGCAGGGATGGACAAAAACGCCACGGCCCTGAGGGGATGGGATTCCGTTGGCTTGGCGTTCATTGAAATTGGGGGCGTCACGATGTTGCAACAAGACGGGAATCCAAAACCGAGGATGTTCCGTGCAGATCCGTCAAAGGCATTGGTGAATCGGATGGGCTTCAACAACGCAGGAAGTGAAGCAATTGCAAGCAAGTTGAGCCACTTCAAAAAGCGTCACGCAAAAATTGGTGTTCCGTTATGGGCAAACCTCGGCAAGTCCAAATTAACGCCAATCGACGACGCCCATGTTGATTATGCTACATCGCTTGCCCGTTTGTGGGAACACATCGATGTGTTTGTCATCAACGTCTCTTCCCCAAACACCCCACAACTTAGAACCCTCCAAAACGACGAGCACCTGGTCCGCATCTTGGCTGCGTGTCACGAGGCGAATGCGGCGTGTGCAGAGCAAGCAGGTCGAGATGTCAAACCGATTCTCGTCAAAATTGCTCCTGACCTTGATGATCATCAACTCCAGACCATCGTTCACACGGCCAAGAGCAACGGAGCTGCAGGCATTGTTGTCAGCAACACAACGGTATCTCGCCCCGAAACCTCAAATCCGAAAGAAAAACGAATTTTCGGAGAGCAGGGTGGGTTGAGCGGCCAACCTGTAAAAGATCGTTCCACTTCATTAATCCGCCAAGTTCGCGTACTCGCCGGACCCGATTGGCCAATTGTCGGCGTCGGGGGCGTTGCTTCGCCCGATGATGCTTGGGAAAAGATCAGTGCCGGCGCATCGCTTGTTCAGGCTTACAGCGGGTTCGTGTTTGAAGGACCTGCCCTGACCAAGGACGTGGTTCACGGACTGCACCGAAGATTGTCAAACTCGAGATTCGAATCGATACAAGATGTCGTTGCGCAGGGTCATGAGCCTTGAGAGCATTGTTAAGGGTCGGTCGGTTGGAAAACCACGTGTGGGCCCGGAGAACACGCATCCTCGTAATCGGTGGCGTGCTCACACTAGCTCTTCTCGCAACCGTGGTTTTGCAGTCACCCACGCCAACACAATCCGTTGACGAATTGATGGACAGTCCAATGGATTTTATCGATCAGGAGGTTGCGGTCCGTGGTGAGGTACGAGACGGCACCATCGATAACAGCACGATGACCTTCGTTTTGGAAGGCTCAGCGAAATCGCTTGTCATCGAGTTTATTGATGCCTCGGTCTCCAACGGTCTTGACGATAACCGGACCGTTTACGCCGAGGGGATCCTCCGCTACGATGGAGCCAACTATGTTCTCGAGGCCAACGTGATCAAAACTTCTTGTCCGTCAAAATACGAAGAGGCCGAGCCCTCCTCTTGAGTCTCTTTCGTTGCCTTCATATATGCTGAGCATGACGCTTTGCCGGGATAGGTGGGGAGCTCGGCGTACCCTGTACCACAAAGCGTCGTTATGGTGGACTGAACGCCTTGGGGCGGCGAAAGCGGTCGCGAGGTTCCCGTAGGCGGACGTTGATGTCTCGCTCCCACATGACTCGGGTGTCATGAACCGTCTCCGGAAGGAAACGGGAATTGAATAACCGGGGGACTAGGTCAGGCCGGGAACGGAGCAGCCCTACCTGGGGCCATGGGTGCTGTGGGAATCCGGGATGGAGAAAGCCTGCGGATTTGGCCGCGCGAAGCGCACGTCCACCCTTGGCACTCCCACCTCAAATATCAAATACGACGTTTGCAATCCAACCTGGTCCAACAAAGTCAGGCACGTCCTCATGCCCACCTATGATCGTCTTCCCCGCTTCAACTTCGCCCACTTGCAATTCATGTGTGGTTACGGCTTTGATTTCGATTTCTCGTTCGATTTGAGAACCGTCCACCCACGAAACCTGAGCGATGATCTCAAGCCCTTCTTTGGATTCTTCAACCCGAAGATGCACCTCGGTTAACCATTGTTGGTGCACCTCATTTCGATACAGGATTTCGTCCAACCAAGCAACAAAGAGCATCGTGCGGTCGTGGGGGCTATGGTTTGCACGAACCCTCCATTCGCCCGTTTGTCGCAGGAGTTGTTGAATCCGTAATTCGGCGGATGGTGACATCAGATACGCTTGCACACCCAAAGCAGCATCGACCATCAAGGTGGAGAGATTGGGTGCATATATCCTCATGCCCGCATCAGCAGTTGTTGGAAACACCCATGCACTCACGGGCCCACCTCAGCGCTTTGACACCTGCAAATTCCAGGCGTGTTCGCCGATTCTATGGATCAGGTTTTCCTTGCTGATCACGAAAGCGTCCGTTTGTTCTGCAGCGAGGATGCATTCACAGGCAGCATTCGCAAGAAGCGCCGTTGAAGCAACGTCGAGTCCTCGAGAGAGGGCGAAGGCAATGGCGACCGCAGCGGCGTCGATGATGCCGATCATTTGCCTCAAATCGATGAGGCTGCACGGTGCATGGACGGTTTCTTTGTCGTGCGAATATATGGTCACTCCTGCCTCTCCAGAAAGCACGACCAAGTGTTTCCAGCCGTATTGGCTGATCAGTTTTTTAGCAGCTTCTGCTCCAGTGGCGGCTGCGAGTCGCCGCCGCATCAATTCAAGCCCGTGGGATTGAAAAAGAATCCAATCAACGCCCTCGGTCCGGTGCAGTCCGGTCAATTTCGGGTCAGCGATAACGGGAATCCCTCGTTTTTTAGCTTCTGAAAACAATTGCTCTGCGCCTTGGTCGGTGAGGACGCCTTGTCCGTAGTCCGAAGCGATTAAGGCAGCCGCTCCCTTCAAGTCCTCTACTGCCTGTATGTAGAGCGCATGGGATGCTTCTTCTGGAACTGGGTTATCATCTTCGATGTCCCAGCGCAACAACAATTGCTCTTCTCGGATCAAACTCTCCCTCGAGGCCAACATACGTGTTTTGACCGTCGTGATTCGGTCCTCTATAATCGCCAATCCATGTGTGGTCACACCCTCCTGTTCCAATGATTCAATGATGCTCAAGCCTGCAGTGTCGTCGCCCACCACGCCGAAAAGGTGGCTTTCCAAACCCATGGCTCGCAGGCCACGGGCGACGTGAGCAGCGGCTCCTACATCTTCTTCCCGTGAAGTCTCTCGCAAAACCGGGACGGGAGCACGCGAATTGAGATTGTTTGCGAATCCGTGAATGTAGCAATCCATCATCACGTCACCGATGAGGACGATTTTTGCAGATTCCTTTGACCTCAAATGATCTTTGATGGCAGAGAGGGTGTCGTGTAGGTTTGCTTCTTCATCGGTCATTCCCATGGAAATTACCTCCTCGATTTATCCAAAATTTCGTTGATGATTCGTTCATGTTCATCTTCGGAGATGTTTAATTCCGCCCGTAGCGTTCGGAGCATCGCATGCTCATCCGCCGTGATAATGTTGTCTTGAAGGGCTGTTTTAAGCGTGGCCGCATATGCGTCGTAGTTTTCGGATTTGGTCGGGTGAGATTTCGCTCGTTCGAGCAAGGTGTTGTGTGTCACTTGGTCGATACCGAAGGCCACGCGAAAGGTGTTCAGCAGGTCGATTTCGTCTTGCATGATCTCTCCGTCGTCCAGTGCCTGAAGAATCATGTCAAAATAGACCTCCTCGGGGGGCGGTATTTTCAACGATTTTCGAGCCTCGTTTGAGAGGCGTCGGGCTCTTTCAGGGTGCATGCCGAGGAATTCTACAACTTCGTTCAGCAGGGTTTGCTCGTCTTTTGTGATTTTTCCGTCCTCCCATGCACGGGCGAACATCCGCTTGACGAGTTCCTCGCCGTATTGAGCATCGAGCGACACCATGCCCTCCGGGTTTGAAACCGGTGAAATCAGTGGACTGTCGTGATACGTCAACGAATCATCGACATGGGAAAGAAATTCAAGAACGGATTGAGGCGAAACCCAAAGGTCGCCAAGGCGCATGGAATTGCCGTTTTTTATGACCGCTTCGTCAAAAATTCGATCTCGGAGGATGTGTGCATGTTCGGTACCTGTTGCGCTCAGCGTGTACACGCGTTTCCGTTGCTTACCTCCTGGAATGTGCCGTTGGGCAACATCGAGTTGTCCGTTTTTCTCCATTCGTTTGAGCGTCCGAGGAATGTGCTTTCGCTGAACATGAACCGCAGCGGAGATTCCCGCCTGCGTTAACGATGCTGGGGCTTCCCACCCTCCACTCGGTAAGGTTTGGTTGAGGAGATGCAGAAGCGTCCGTTCTTCAGTGGTCAACGTCCCGAGGAACCCTTCAACCATGATTCGCCCCAAGTTGTTGGTGCCGTGGGTAGCACATAGGCCAATCGGTTAAGCGACGACCTCAAATGCGGTGCCTTAGTGGCGAAATCATGGCAGGGCGGGAACGAAAATTTGCCCCGCGCCTCCGTACCACCCGTCCGCTTGGTGATTCACTCACGACCAACACGCCACCTGCACTCCCGCTTCCTTCACCTGAACCCAGGGACGGTTTCTGGTACCTGCCTGCACCGCTTTCTCAAAGACTTCACGAGAAAAGTGCGCTCGGGTCACCGACTTCCGACGGAGGGATCCTTCTCACCACGGAGGAGGTGATGTTTTGCCACTGGTACCGTCATGTTCCCCTGCCAGAACCAGCGGAGACTTGGTTCGATGACCAAGTTGCGGCCTCCCCCCAGTTCGGTCTGCGGACGGTGGCCATGGATGTTTTGCGAAACGGCGGGGAGTTGGTTGTTCCTCGGCAACACTTGACCCATCGCCTCACCAATCTTCATTCATCAACATGGGCCGTTCGTTGGCAACGCCATGAACCCTGGACAAAGAACCAGGGTTACAGCCAAGTCAGGCTGCAACACACAAACGATCTCCTTGATTGGGATGAGTTGTTTGGGTGGGTGGTCGCCGTCATCGACGCAGGTCATGTCCCAGAACTCTGTGTGGTTGATGACGAATTCGATGCCACGGTTTACCACCTGCAGCTCTCAAACCCCACGGGTATGCATCGCACTCTGCAACAACTTTCTGATGACGAACAGGCCATCGTCCAACGCTCCTGCAAGACAGCAAAACCGATGACTGGAGGGTATTTTCTTCTACCTGCGGAACCATGGCCATTGTCAGCAGTGGGGGTTGAACACTTTGGAGGTCGCTTCCTCCGGGAAGAGGAACATCGTTACCTCATCGGTTCCCGAAGGGAAGCTCATGACGACGTTTATGATGATTTGAGCCGCCGAGGGCTCCTGCTTCGCCCGGGTTTCAAGTACGGTTGTAAATGGCGCGTTTATGAGAATGCAGTTCACGTCGAACATGCACCCTGGCTTGTTCAACGGCTGTCTCATGCACCGGCAACTTGGGAAGAGGTTTGTTTGGCGGTTCGTTTAGCAGAGGGCGTCAACAAACGGTGGCTTTGTGCGATACCGCACTCAGGGCTCATCTCGTACCTGAACATCCATCGCAACGCTTGACGCTGGGACGTCCAACGGTCTTCCCCATGCATCAAGTTCGACCTTGAGCGGTGTTTGCGGCTGAATCGAAGGAACGCTTTGAACACTGGACGCTTCGGACCGTAGTTGCGTCCCAATCATCGAGAAGGACATCAACAACAGAAGTGCCGCAAGAACGTGATGCGGTTCAGGCAGATACATGCGCCATCCTTCTTCACTTGATTCTGCCACCAATTCAACCGGAAGGGTCCATGACAATCCCTCCGTTGTTGAAAGGACGATTTCGCCTCTGATGAGCATGTTTTCAACCAGCAAACCGTTTGGCTCAATGCTCAGATCAATCGAGCCTGCAGCGATATCGACGGTTTCAGGTGTCGTGGCCACACGGGCAAGAGGGCCGGTGAGAGCAACAGAAAGGATTTGATTTCCTTCACCCGTTGAATCCAGAGGGAAACCCAGCGTCGTTTCCTCTGTTGGATGGACTGAATCCGTGAACGATGTGATGACTGGAATTCGGTTGAGAATACGAACACTGTAATCCAAATCCACCGACTTCCCGTCACACGTGACAGAACCCACGATGCGAACGATGGAATTGGGTGTGCCCGATGAGGTGAACTGAAGCGTGGAATCATCACCGTTTGAAATGAAGGTCACCCCTCGTCCATCGGATGAGGTGAGGTTTGAACTGCAGGTTGTGCTCAGCGTCGTCATTGACAGCGTGACGGGCTGATCGAAAAGGACCGTTGCTCCGTGGTCGGGCAAGTCCAAGTCAAAATGAGGGCTGCAACCATCCGCTTCAAACGTGAGGGTTGCGGATTGATTGTTCAGCATTACGCGTGCGGTCCAAGGGACGAGCAGTCCGTCGTGGGTTCGGATTTGAACCCCGCTCGCACCGAAACTTGTGTTGTTTTGAAACAGGTCCGATGCTTCGCCTTGGTTTGCACCGCTCATGAGTTCGTTTCCTTGATCGGCTTCAATCACCATCAGCCAAGGTAGGTTGGGGTTGGTGTTCAATTCATTGGATTCGATGTCCCCGACGCTCAAATCTTGATACGTGACGAGGACGCCATGTCCGGGTAAGCGTTCATCAAATCCCGAATCGGAGCGGTGTTCGATGTACACGTATTCCTGTTCCGAAATTTGAATTTTCAACACGTTTCCCGTTTCGGACAGACCCGAGAGCGCAACGGTTGGTCCAATGCAGGGTTTGACTGCGGAGGGCGGCCACTCCAGTTCAACAGGTTGTAGTTGTGGAGCACCAATCAAATCCAAGGTGGCCCCGCTCGGCAGAGCAGGCCAACGACCCCCTCCGTTCCAGTTTCCACTCGCCATGATGTCCCAATCTCCCGGACCTTTCCATGCTTGGAAGGAACCCTCGTCATGGACTGGATAGAGGTCAACAGCACCCATTTGGTGAAGCATTTCGTGAAGGATTGTTCCGACGCCGCTTGACCCCGTTTGCAAGCTCGCCATGGTGTAGTGGGACACGGTGAGGCCGTTCTCGACTTCTAACGGGTCCTCAAAGGTGGTAAAATGGCTCCAAATACGTTCTTGAACACCCGAACTTTCTTCTTGCCCTTTCGTGGAATGGAGGAGCAGCAGTCGATCGACCTGTCCGTCTCCGTCCAAATCAGCATCCGCCCATGCGAGGGTCGATTCAAGTTGCTCAACCACCTCCTGGGCGAGGGCTGCGGGGAGGAATTTCCCGTCAGCATTTGTGTCTTTCCCTGATCCGTCTGATCCGTAAGCAGCCAAATTGGACGAAGCTCTGACCACCGTAGGATGAACCTCCAAGGTCAATGTGGAGGCTCCGCCGGAGATTTGGTCGATGTAGGGCTTCGCTGCTTGTTCAAGGAGGGTTTGTGCCTCAACCGGCCCCCATGCATCTGATGCGGGATGGTCTGGAAAATCAACAACGACGACCAACCAGTGCTCGTTGCTTTGCAAGCCAAGAAGCGCTTCCTCTTCACCTTCTTCAATAATGATGCGTTGCTCTGTAAGCCAATCGGTCACCGTTGACCCGTTGAACCACATCATGAACGAACCAGCGAGCATCAAAACGGCAAACGCCAAGGATACGGGCCGCTTCATGGTTTGAAGTGAGCAGATTTATGTTTGAACCTTCGTGATGTTTGAGAGTTTTAGGCCCCGTTCTGTACGCCGTTCACGAAGGTCAGGACCTCGTTGTCAAACGTTCCCCAACCGTGCAAGCCCCCATCAATTTGGACAAGTTCGGTGGGATGAACGCCGTGTCGCTCAAGCACGTCTGTGAACCAACGTTCGCTCGGGCCACCGAGAACGCTTGCGTAAACGGAAGACATGGCGAGTTCTGTGTCAAGTTTTTGATTGCTAGACCCGACTCGATGTGAGCGAAGTCGCATTAAGTCAAGTCCGTGAACCCCGATGCGAAGCACTTCCGTATTTTGCAAGAAGGAATCGGGGAGTGGTTGACGATTGCAACCGGTGACAACCAGATCGGTTATGCCGTTTTTTATCGCATGGTCAAGGACGGTTTCCCGTTCCTTATATGACTTGCAGAGGCCCTGGAATCGGAGCGTGGTGCAGCCAGATAAGACGGATGTTTCGTAATGATCGTTTGCACCTAGGCACGAACAATCCATGACTGCAAATTTTCGCCTCCGACCTTCCCGGTCAAACTTGTCCTTTGCTTCCCCAAAGATGGTTGAGGTGAGAGTGTACCAGCGTCTTCCCACAAATTCACTCATCCCAAAATAGGTGGCCAGGAGCGGGAATGTCAAGGATGAAGCATGGCTTGGTACGGTGGTGAGGATGAGGAGGCCACCCAGCCCGTAAATACGGAGTCGGAACCAATCTGCTGTTGCCGAGGTAATCAGACCGAGTGTGCCTCCGATGATGAGGAGCAATACGGTCGTTGCGAAAATCCAAGTCGTCCAAACCAGGTACAACGCGAGCATCACCACATGGACGGTGTTGTACTGCGCTTCGAGGCCTGCTCCCCTGTGTTGGTCAAAACCGAAACGATACAATTCTGGCAGGAATCCAATCACGATGACGTAGGTGGCGATGAGGCCAGTAGCGGTTGCGAGCAGTGTCCATCGTTTGAAGAAGCGGTACTCAGAATCGAGGAGGCCCGGTTTTGAAAATTGGAACAGGTGGTAGAGAACAAGAGGAAGTGATGAAATGAATCCCAACAGCAGGGCTGTTGACCACCGGACTGCACTCCATTGAGCCGGGTCGTAAACATTCATGCATTCACCTTGACAAGGTTGGAGATGTTGAACAAGGCTCTGGAGAACCTGGTCAACCGAGAACGACCAAACAAGCGTCAAACCTCCAACGAAGAGGAAAACGATGGTGACGCGAATGGACAATTCATCCAAGTGCGATTGAGGGGCATCAAAGCGGTCCGATTCGAGAAGAATCGTCATCCGTGCACCTTCATACGAGGTCGATGTAGGTTTTCGGTGCCCGTGCCTGAACAACGGTCCGGTAAACGCCAAACACGGCCCAGAGCGTTAACATCCCGAGAACGAGGGAATATCCCCATGGTTGCCCGGCATCGACGAAGGAAGCAAAGGCAACAGCAAGCAAAGCTGCAAGTGCCCCTCGGCGCAGTCCCTGTGGAATGGCAATGCTCTTGTCCAAATGCGGAGGTCCACCTCCGAATCGTCGTTCGTAAAACTCTCCTTGCACAACAGCCGCGACAATGATGAGTGAAAGTGTGGTCCAGTAGTAGAGGTTCCCGTTGGTGAAGAAGTCGTGAGCAATGCCTTCCTGTCGCTCCGCTTCAATGGCTTCTGGGTCCTCCTCCGCAACGAAAAGCGATTCGTAGTCGCCCACACTGATGGTACGAAGACTAATGTCCTCATTGGTTGCGATTTCGGTTGCCCCGGGTGCGCTGATGGTGAAGGTGAGGATGTTCCATTTATCCCCTTCATCGAAGACCCCGTTACCGTTAACCGCATTCCCCACGAGTTTGAAATTGACCGGGCCGACATCTTCCGATGGTGCCTGCCATGAGATCACCCAATTGTTTCCGGGTTCAGAATGGGAGAGGGCTCCAGGTTCATCCGGTACGGTTTGACTACCTTCCCCTTCAAGAAGTGTTCCTGCCCCTTCGTCCCAGATGAGAAAGCCACCTCCATCATTCGATGCATGCTGGAGCGTGATGTTCATGGTGTAGGTTTCGCTAACGTTGTAGGCGCGAGGCACCCCCGAGATGGAAACGACAACTTCCGTTGAAGGAGCGCCGCCCCCGTGACAGGTACAACCCGTGTCAACCACAAGGCTACCGCCGTTGTCCCAAGGAGGGCCGTTTGGATTTCCGAGAACGGGAGCCACCAGCATCAGGGAGAGGACGAGCATCAAAGAGAGGTTCCTTGTGTTGCGACGCATGTCCTCACCTGTTTATTTCCAAAAGCCCTCGCTCTTTGAATGTTGCTTCATCGCCTTGCGTATTGGCTCCATCAATTCTCTTTGATGGCGTTGTTCAATCCCGTCATCATGGCCTTCCCATCACCGAACAACATCATTGTTTTGTCCATGTAGAAAAGGTCGTTGTCGACACCTGCGTATCCGACGGAGAGGGAGCGCTTGACGATGACGACGGTCCGTGCTTGGTCAGCATCGATGATTGGCATCCCGGCAAGCGGTCCCTCGCCAGTGCGGGCTGCGGGGTTGCAGGTGTCGTTGGCGCCGATGATTACGGCGACATCACACTCTGGGAATTCGGGGTTGATCTCATCCATTTCGATGAGTTGTTCATAGGGTACATTGGCTTCAGCCAACAAGACGTTCATGTGTCCTGGCATACGACCTGCAACCGGGTGAATGGCATACTTGACATCCGTGTCGTACTTTTCTTTGAGCAAATCGCCGAATTCTTTGACTTGGTGCTGACATTGTGAGACTGCCATGCCATATCCGGGGACGATGATCACCTTTTGAGCCCCATCGACCATCATTGCCACTTCATCTGGGTCGGAGCCGACCTTGGTTCGTGTGACCGTTTCCTTGGTTGTTCCACCGAAGGATTTGAACAACACATCAGGCAAGGTTCTGTTCATGGCCTTGCACATGATGAAGGTCAAAATCAATCCAGATGCACCGACGAGCGAACCGGCCACGATGAGAACGGGATTGCTGATGATGAAGCCCGTAAACGCAGCAGCAATACCCGAGAGAGAATTGAGCAGGGACACGACAACTGGCATGTCGGCACCGCCGATTGGGAGCACCAGCACGATGCCGAGCACACAGGAAATACCGATGATGGCCCAAAGATAGTTGGTGTTGGTCGGGTCGTTGATGGACATCACAATGAGGGCGAGCACGCTTATTGCGAGGAGCACCTTAATCGGGTTGAGCCACGATGGTCCCCATGTTGGTGTACCGAACCATTTTCCGAAGATTTTGACGCCGCCTTTTAGTTTGAACATGGCGAGCAGCGACCCGGTAAGGGTCATCCATCCCACCAAAGCTGAGAGTCCAGCAGCGATGACGACCACTTCCAACTCCAGTCCGGTTGGAAGAGGAAGGTAAGGGTCTTCGATGTATTTCCAAGTCTCAGAGAGCGCAACCAACGCGGACGCAGCTCCGCCGAATCCGTTGAACAAAGCAACGAGTTCGGGCATTCCCGTCATTTCCACCTTGATGGCCATGATGAGGCCGATGATCGAACCAACGACAAGGCCGGCGACGATGAGTTCCCAATGCATGCCTCCGGAGGCGAGTTGCATGTCAACGACCGTCGTGATGACCGCGACAAGCATTCCCATCGCACCGTATTGGTTGCCTCGGGGCGCCGTGCGAGGGTGACCAAGTTTTTTGAGTCCAAAAATGAAGAGTGCTGCAGACAGCAAATAGCCGAGTGGAATCCATGCCTCCATCTCAAGCCCTCCTGTTCTTGCCGGCGATCATGTTCAGCATTCGGTCGGTCACGGCAAATCCACCCACCACGTTGATCATCGCGAGGACAAGTGCAACGAATGCCAAAATGCCGGAAACAGCCGTTTCGCCAGCATTGTAAGCCACGTTGGCACCAAGGAGCGCACCGACCACGCTGATTCCTGAAATGGCGTTGGCTCCGCTCATCAGCGGTGTGTGCAATGTTGCCGGAACCTTGGTGATGAGTTCGAACCCAAGGAAAATGGCGAGCATGAAAAGGGTGAGGTTAGCGATAAGAGAGGCTTCGGTTATCATTCAATCACCTCTGCGAGGCGGGTTTGTTTTGGATGGATTTCCCCATCCTTGCAGATGAGTACTCCTCCCATGCCGCTGACATAGAAGTCAGAACCTTCGGGTGCTCCAACGAGGATATCGTCGTCGTCGGAGATGACGACAGCGCCGGATTCCTTGTCCACCAGGGATGTAAAGAACGTCGTGAGGTTGTTGGAGTACAGCATGCTGGCGGTGTTTGCGAGCGTACCGGGAAGGTTGGATGTCCCCACGATGATAACCCCGTTCTTGGTGGTCGTCACTTCTCCGGGAACGGTGTCTTCACAATTCCCACCCACGTCGGCGTTCATGTCAACAACGACGGCTCCTGATTTGAAGTTCGCCACAGCGCTCGATGGAACCGTGATCGGTGCAGGACGGCCGAAAATACGAGCCGTCGTGACGACGATGTCAGCATCGGCTGCCACTCCGCACACCGTATCGTTCACCTTCTGAATAAACTCAGGAGTAAGCGGTTTTGCATATCCAGATTCGTCTTCAAAATCGTCCATGCCATCAACCTCAATGAAGCGTCCACCGACAGATTCGATTTGTTCAGCAGCGGATTTGCGAACATCGGATGCATAGACCACGGCTCCGAGCCTTTTCGCGGTTGCAATGGCTTGCAAACCCGCTACACCGCTGCCCATGATGACAACTTTCGCAGGACGAATTGTCCCCGCCGAGGTGGTCATCATTGGGATGCCTTTGGGGACATGTGCGGCTCCAAGAAGGACCGCTTTGTACCCCGCAAGGTTGTCTTGACTCGAGTTAACATCCATGGATTGTGCCCGTGAGAGGCGGCGTGGAATCATGTCCATTGAGAGCAAGGTAATGCCGTTGTCAAGACATGCTTTGACGTCCTCAGGTCGGCGGAAGGGGTCGGAGACACAAGCCAAATTGGATCCTCCTGAGATCCCATCAACGCCTGGGAAACGAATGCAGACGATGTTCTCGCATGCCAGCGCAGCAGACCTGTCAACAACCGTTGCACCGGCTGCTTCGTATTCTGCGTCAGCGTAGTTCGCAGCCACACCTGCGCCGGTTTCCACGAAGACCTCAAATCCTGCCTTCGTGAGTTTTTTCATGCTCGAAGGGACGATACCAACTCGTGTTTCTCCCTCGGGTTCTTTTGGCACGCCCAGTTTCATGATTTCACCGCAATCTCCTCGCCGGAAGGGTGAGGATAAATTCGCCACTGGGAGGAGGTTTTTAGATGCGACGCTTGCTCAAACTCCAACGCTCGTTCACTCAACCTCCTTAGTGGCGGTAAGGCGACGACAAGCGCCAACCATCGTTCTTAAGGACTGCATGCCGCAGGTGGAGACCAACAGGTGAGAATCATGGCGAACGGCAGGAGAAAAATCTCGGTTATCGGGGCTGGAAATGTTGGTGCAACATGTGCGTTTGTTCTCGCGCAGATGAAGATTGCAGACATCGTCTTGCTCGACATCTTCGAAGGCTTTGCAAAAGGAAAGGCGCTCGATATGTCCCAGAACGCAACGGTCCTCAACTACGATGGCACCGTCACGGGTACAGCAGACTACAACGACATCACAGGATCCGACGTCGTCGTGGTCACCTCCGGTTTCCCACGACAACCCGGCATGACCCGAGAGGATTTGATCGGTAAGAATGCAGAGATTGTTGCGCAAGTCGGAACCGGCATCAAAGAACATGCACCCAATGCCGTTGTCATTGTGGTGACAAATCCTCTGGATTTGATGACCTACCACATGCAACAAACAACAGGCTTCCCGCCCCAGCGCGTTCTCGGTCAAGCCGGCGTGCTCGATAGCGCCCGCATGGCCCATTTCATCGCCCTAGAGCTCAATTGCGCCGAAGAGGACGTTTCGCCCATGGTTCTCGGCGGACACGGTGACACGATGGTTCCTCTACCAAGGTACACCACCGTGGGTGGCATTCCAATCACGCAATTGATTTCCCAAGAACGAATTGATGCAATCAGCGCACGAACAGCGAGCGGTGGTGGAGAGATTGTCAAACTCCTCGAGCGTGGTTCAGCGTTTTATGCACCTGGATCAGCAGCAGCCATGATGGCTGAATCCGTGTTAAACGACCGCCGTCGGGTTCTTCCAGCCTCGTGTTTGTTGACTGGACAATACGGTCTTGAGGATGTGTACATCGGCGTTCCGTGCATTCTTGGTGCGAACGGTGTTGAACAAATCTTCGAGCTTGAGTTGACCGATGACGAACTCGGTTCGCTTCAATCTTCTGGCGAATTTTACAAAAAGCAACTTGCCGATGTGCTCGGTTATTGAATTCGTTCGATGGATAAACTGTGCGTCTTGCCCACGGTGGTAGCACCGGTGACTGGGTTTTCCCTAACCACAAGCCGGTGACCAAACTTCCCTCGGCTCTTCATCCGTGTAAGCACTTCCTGCCCAATGTAACAACCCTTGCTGCTGTGGACCAAAGGGGCAAGGCCACAAGCAAACGGGTGATGGCGTGAAGTGACCTCATGTCCGGCGAATGGAATGACGTTTTTAATGCGGTGTTCCCGCCAATCCTCCTCGGACCATGTCGCTTCATAGGCGGTTGAAGTCCCAAGGATACAAACCGTACCGAACCAGCCTTTGTGTATGGTGGCGTTTTCGGGGTAAACCTCTTCTCCATCCCCGATGTAGATCTTGTTCAATGATGAGATGTCGCGAATCTGGATCTTCTGGCCAAGAAGATGGTCCAAAAGGTGGTGAATCAATCGATCCCTCGCATCACCGTACCCAACGATCGCCACGTTCGCTCCAAGGACAAGAATGTCACAGGCGTCGATGATTTTGGCAGCCCTGTCCGTGAAAACAGTCGTGCAAGGGCCGTCGACCCGGTTGCTTGAGAGTCCATCGAGAAAGGGAAGAATGTTTTCACCCTGCAACAGCAGAACGTAACCGTCCACGTGATGCAAGCCCATTGGCCTTCCTCAAGCAAAGGATTCGCCGCATCCGCAGGAAGAGGATGCGTTTGGGTTGTTGATTTTGAATCCGCCACCCATCAAGCGGTCAACATAATCAATTTCAATCCCGTTCAAAAGGTGACTGGATGCACGGGGGACGAGAACACGAAAGCCACTGATGTTGAGTTCCTGGCAGGGCGTTTCGGTGGTTTCAACGATTTGAAGGTCATACATGTAGCCGGAGCAACCACCGCTGAGGACGCCCACGAGGAGGGCGTGGGAACGGTCGTCGCCGAAGGCATCGGTGAGCATTTCTCTGGCTTTCTCGGTCATGGTGAGTTCGACTTCAACTTCGTCAGGTACGTGAACTTGAAGGGGCGATGCGGATTCACAGGTGCCACAGTCCATGGTGGCTCCACACCTCCACCGTTCTTGAACTTGACCGATAAGTCTCCGTCATTTCTTTTTCTTCTTGTCCAAAGCTTTCTGTAGAATGTTGCACCGTCGGATTTGGTCTTTTGCGCTCCTGACTGCGTCGTCCGCTAAGCCTCGAGGGATGGCTTGTTCAAAACACTTGATGGCGTCTTTGTACCGTTGCATCATGGAGTAGGCGGTCCCCATGTTATAGAGGGTGTCTCCCCGTACTTCTGTCGGCCGGATGAGCATGGCTTGATGATAGGATTCGACGCATTTGGGATACTCTTCAAGGAGGTAGAAAGCGTTGCCCCGATTGTTAAGGATACGGATGATCATTTCATCGTTTCCGGCAAATGCAGGTAGCGCTTTGTCAAAACATGAGAGGGCTTCACGGTACTTTTTATCTTCAATCAACTGAATTCCCTGATTGAACCAAGCCACATCTTGGTTGGCGATGGCTCGGGAGCCGGTACTCTGCGGTGTGTTGACCGTCACCGCCTGTGCTGCATCTAGGGCGGCTTTGGCGAGGTCGACCGACGGGTTATCTTGCTGCTCAACATTTCTCGGTGCGATCTCAACAGGCGTTAGCAGGACATCTGCGGAGGGGATCTCCTCGGCCGCTTGAACCGTTCCAGAATCAACAGTTTGCAACAACGGGTCTGAAAGTTCGCTTGTCATGCTTTGTGGCGATGAAGGAAAGTCAACGGCCTCATCCAGGACGGTAGGTTGCATGGCAGGAACATCGCTAGGGATTGGGTTCTCCTCGATTGGTGCAGATTGAACCGCTCTACCCGTAAGTGCTGCGGCTTTTGCATGGCATTTTGCTGCCGTTTCAAGGTCTCCTGCATGCTCAAGAGCCCGGGCCAAGCCCGTCCATGAATCGCCGTTGGATTGATCTTCCTGAATCAGGGATTTCCACATCAAGACAGCATCGCTGTGTTGGTGGGAGAGCGACAATGCCGTTGCTCGTTCGGGCGAATTCTCGTGGCCCATGTAAGTCAAGGCTTCAGCAGCCATTTCGGGTCCAGCGGGTAACGTGGGGGGAAGGCCAGTTGTTTGTTCGAGCACCTCGTTCTCACCTTGTGCAAGTTTCAACAACAACGCAACAAACGCAGACTTTGAGGCGTGGTCTGCATCTATTCTGAGGAGGGTTCGTACGGATTCCAAATACCGCTCAATCTGTCCGTTTTCTTCGGTCATGTGAACCATTTTTTCTGCTGCTTTAACATAGGTCGGATCTGCTTTGATTGCTTCTTGGTAGGATCTGTATGCTTCGTTAAGTTGACCTGACCGTTGCTGAATGGAACCCAAATTAAACCACCCGGGAGCGTGCGATGGTTCGAGGTTTTGCGCATGCGTCATCGCTGCTATTGCGTGGTTGTCCAAGTTCAATCGAGCCATGGCGCCTCCTGCGATCCGCCATGCGCCAGAATGTTCCGCAGCTTCGGTTTTGAGGTGCGGTTTGAGCAGTTGAAGTGCTTTTTTGGCTTCCCCATTTTTGAGGTAATCGGTGGCGGTGGAGACCATGTCGTCAATATTGAACGCCGGTTCTGTCTCGAAGACACGTTCCTCTGAAATTTCTTCGACTTCAGGTTGATGCTGTTCCGTTTCTGCTTTGATGGCTTGTTGAGCAACAACGACTTCAGCTGCACTCTCCAATTCCTCCACCGTGAGTGTCGCATCTTCGTCATGGTCGTGATGCACGGCCTCTTGGAGGAGAATTTCGGGGTCTTCAATCCCGGCTTTTTGTGCCACATCTTCAACGACTTGCATGTCCACTTCTTGCGTGACTTGAACGGAAGGTTGCATGGATTCGATAGGGACCGAGATGCCGCTGTCTTTGCAGCGGGTTTGCAGGTCGATGAGTGCTGGATGTCCAGGGTAGAACTCCAATGCTCGCTCGGCCATCAGATGGGCGCCCTCAAGGTCGCCAATGCGTTCGAGGAGAATGGCCATGTTCGCCGTTGCGGGGGCATGGTTTTCGTTCAAGTCCAAACAAATTTGGAAAGATTGTCGAGCACCACGTGCATCTTGCTGGGCTTCTAACAAGACACCTCGATTGAACCATGCCATGTCGCATGATGGGTCCAAAGCGATAGCTTTGTTGAAGGCCGCCAATGCACCTTTTACATCGTTTTTCCGACTTCTCTCCTCGCCAACGGTGAGGAGAACTTGGACCATTTCTTCGGGGTCCTCAACGTCGTCCAATTCGGGGATGACATTCGCTGGGTTCCGCTTGGGTTCTTCCTTTTGTTCGCTTACGGGTTCGTTCTCAACAGCCGTCAGGGCATCGTCAACCGATGCCAAGGCAAGATCGTCAGGATGCTCGGTGGGAGCCACGTCGGAATCGGTGTTTAACCCGTCACTCACGCCATCACCGTCCTCAACCAAACTGAGTTCATGAATAAGCCTTGCTTCTTTGTGCACAAACGGACAACGCCTACATTCAAGGGGGAGGTCCTGCTGGGGTAAACATGGGAGCCAAGCCATTGAAAATTCTCGGACTTGCGGGAGAATACCGTGCCTCCTCCAAATCAGGTATGTTGGTGAACGCAGCGCTTCAGATGGCTGAAGCGCGAGGCGCAGAAATCCACTTTTGGGACCTGGCTGAACATCCGCTCCCGTTGGTTGGCGAAGATGGATGCTGGTCGCACCCGAACGTCAAGGCATTTCAAGAACTGCTCACATCATGCGATGCGTTCCTTCTGTCCTCGCCCGAATATCACGGAACGATGTCGGGTGTCATGAAAAACACCATGGATTGGATGTACGACAAGCATGTTGGTGGCAAGGTGTTTGGATTGATGTCCACCCTCGGGGGCGTCACCAACGCTAACACCCTCAATCACATGCGCATTTCGCTTCGTTGGTTGCACGGGTGGCCTGTCCCCGATCAACTGGCTGTCGGCCATGTGAAGGAAGCCTTTGACGAGGAAGGCCGCTTGGTTGACGATTCGTTGAACCAGCGTTTGTCGGCCTTGGTGGATGCGGTGTTGGATGCATCAACAAAGTTGCGGGCATCAGCATGACCAACAATCCTGAGCAAGTTCCCTCCTTCACCGATGGGTGGGGTGCGACCTACAGGCTGATCGAACCAGGAACATTTGTGTTCGGGAACGCTGGAGGGAATGCGCCTAAATCGGAGACGCCCAGTCAACCGATGGTCGTTTCAGAACCATTTTTCATTGGTGAACATCTTGTCACGCAAGCGCAGTGGGCCGACCTCATGGGTTTCAACCCCTCAAAATTTCAAGAGGGATGGAGTGCAGGTCTGAGACCGGTTGAATCGGTCAATTTGGTCGATGTCCTTGTTTTTCTTGAAAAGTTGAACGAACGTGACGAAGAGACGAGTTACCTCGGGCTGGTTGGTCGCTGGCGATTGCCGAGTGAAGTGGAGTGGGAATATGCCGCAAAGGCGGGCACGAACTCCCGCTGGTGGTTTGGGGACCGCGATGTGGATTTGGAAGACCACGCCTGGCATGCAGGCAACTCGGGAGGTTCGACACGTGAAGTTGGGCTCAAGGCGTCCAATCCTTGGGGGCTGTTTGACATGAACGGCCTTGTTAACGAATGGTGCGCTGATGGATGGGAACACCGATTGTCAATTCCTCGCACACAACGCCCGCTACCATCCAACGGAACGGAACGGTTCGCTGTTCGTGGTGGTTCTTGGTTTACGGAAAGCGATGCCACCAGAAACACGGCGCGACAACCAGCGCACCGTACAAAACAAAGCGATGGCCTTGGATTTCGGTTGGTCTGGGAACCGCACCAGCGAGGATGAACCCGTCGTCAAGGGGCATCTCCGGCGATACGGCCCGTATCGAGATTGAGTGCTGGATCGGGTTCAGCGAGCGTTTGATGCTCGGGACAACAGCCAGGCCCAACCAGCCATCGACGGTTGAGCGGTTCATCGAGCATCAGCATCAAATTCTGTCGCTGGAATACACCGATGGCGAGGGCCGTCCGGTGCAGTACGGGTGCGATGTCTTCTACGAAAAGGTCGTCGAGAACGGTGCACATTTCCGCAAACGTTCGCGAACCATCAGCGAGTTCCCAAACCATGCTGTTCATCGTATCGAGGGGCCGGCGGACTTCTTTTGGCGCTCGAAGGAGTCGGGCAAAAAAACCTTCTATTCGACCAAAGGTTTTGGGAATTCTCAAAACAATCCTTCGTCCAGAGGCCCCTGGCAACCCGGGGTCTTTTCCAACATCGCCATGACGTGCCCACCACACCGGTGTTCGGCATGGGTACTTCAACGAAAGAACGTGGTCTTCCAATCCTGAAATATCGGCCATGATTCACTCCTCAAAAATCAGTCCATGTCCAAAGAAGGAGCGTGAGCATGGACACCGTACCAATAAGAGCCATCGCCCGAGTTGCTTGGACTCGTTCTGTAAAATGGCGCAGGTACCAGGTTACAACACCTGCTATCGCAACGACGAACCAAAGTCCGTACCATGCTCCAGGATACGTCGCCACGGTTCGTGGTGATTACAACGTTCCATCAAGGTATTGTTGGCCGTAGTAGACCCATTGTTCCATGGTCCACCCCTCAGGCAGACCCGTGTCGGGTAAGGGTGGACCTTGGTTTGGGAGCGTTTGAGATTCAACCGATGCAGTTTCGTCTTCAACTGGAGTTTTCTCGATTACTTGCTGACTTACGGGTGGGCCAGAAAGGCTACCTTCGGAGACAGTGTCAAATGTTTTGTTCACATCATCTCGGTCACGGCGCCCCAGCAGAAGGGCTGACAAGAGTGCGATAACACCCAAACCAACGCCACCGGAGACCAGAACTACACTTGACAGGCCCTCGGATTTCGGGGGCGCCTGAAATGAAATGTTCAGTGTCTCGCTTTGTTTCAGGACACCATCATATGACGAGATCGTGAAGGCAACGTTTCCTTCCAATGCACCATCAAGGCGGAGAATTTCGCAGATATGTTGTTTGGCTTGGGGCGTCAAGTGGCCCGGAGCCAACTCATAAATCGTCCCGGTGGCGTTCATCAATCGCTTGTCGCATGTCACCTGCCATCCTTGTTCGTGGTCCGCTTTGAGGATGAACGATTCTGTGAATGTGGATGTTGATGTGTGGTTGACCCAAATCCGAGCTGCTGTGCCGTGAGGTACCGTGTCCGGATTCGCCAGAACGACGGTGGCCTCCATGCTTCTGCGTTGGTCAAGCATCACCATTGCCTCCCCGACCATCGGGAGGGGTAAACCCGCATCATCAACAGCACCTTCAACATCAAACCTCAACACGAAACGCGTGTTCAACGGGGCATCCTCTGGAACGAGAATTTCAAGGCGTAAGCGTTGTGTTCCACCGGGTGGAATGCTCAAATCATTGGATGAACCAACAGGTCGGTCTCCGCCATCAACCGTGAAGAACACTGCTAGGCCCGACACGGGAGGGGAACTGGTGACGCTCGCCGTTACCGAGAGTCGGTCCTCAAGAGCATTCCCCGTGTTTGTGATAAGTGCGTCAGCGTAAATGACGCCACCTGCGAGGGCAGATGAAGAGTGGTTGCCCAAAGCAAGTGATGGAACACGGACTGCACCGGTAGGTGCGACAAATTCAACCATGTTGTTTTCTGGGGCGACATCCACCTCGTCGCCACTAAGGGTTGCGACAATTGAAACGGTGTGCAATTCTCCAGCGGATTCTGTCATCGGAAGCAGGAGCCAAAGGGATACATGTCGAACATGTTCGAGGTCATAGGAAACGGACAAGTCGAACGGTTCGCTCTGATTGGCCCCTTCCACGCTGAGCCACCATGACCAGGTATCTGGGAGATCAAGGGGCATGATTGAGGCAGTTGCTGGGCCGTTCCCTTGATTTTCAAGGCGAAGTTGAACCTCAGTAGCGATTCCAGGGTTGAGTCGGTTTGGTTGCTCGATCAACGCCAAAGCCAAATCGTGACTCGTTGTCACACGGAGGCCATCGTATTCATGGCCTTCAATAACCATGTTGCTGCGTTGGGATTCGATGACCGGCGTGAGTTTGGGCCCTCTGTCGTTGGCCTGGGCCGTCGCAGGAACCCGGATGAGAACCTCAAATGTGGTGGTGGTTCCAGCGTTGAGGACGGCGTTCGGACGTGTTGGTTGTACAACGACCCACATACCGGCTTCTTCCACCTCAACTCGCATGGAAAAGATATCCTGTCGCGTGGCGTTGTTCCATATTCGATATTGAATCGTAACCTCCTCTCCAGCGTCAACCATCATCCGGGGAGTTTTGAGCGATTCAACCATATCCACAGCGGCAACGCTGGTCATGGATGCTGAAATCTCAATCGTTTTTATGTCCGAACGCGTGCTGTCGTTTTGCGCTTGGAGACGCATTTCAAACGAGCGAACGGTATCGGGGGCCACACCCTCAGGCACAGCCATTGTAAACAACGTGGTGACGGTCTCACCCGACCGGATTTGGACTGAAGACGGTTGTGTCCATGCCAAAGCCACGGTCCACGTGCTCGGGATGTTGTTCGTGTCGAGTACGATATCAAACACATCGGTGGCGGCGCCTTCGTTGGAAACGTTGACCTCAAAGGTGCACGTGTACGACGGAGGGCATGATGGTCGAACAGTCGGAGGAATGATGACGGGAATACGGTCTGCTTTGACCAAAAATTGGACCGGGAGGTTCGTGGTTACCGACGCATAGGATTGGGAAGTCACGCTCACGGACATTTGTTTCAAACCGATGGTTGCGTTGACGTCCGGTTGAATCATGATGTTGAACTCTTGAGGCGCACCTGGGCTGACAACCAATCCGTTTGTGGGATCAAAGCTGGTTCCGGTAGGTCGAGTGAAATAGACACTCCAGCCCGATGGAAGTCCAGTGAGCGACGGAATGTAGGTTTCCGTGATGTTTCCCGTGTTGACAATCTCCATGGTGATGCTGCCCCATTCCCCAGGAAGAGCGCCAGTTGTCGAGACACCTTGGGCCGAGACATTGTATTCGTTGAGGCGTACTTTTTGGTCGTAAACCATCACGATATCGTCAATATAAAATCCAATATCCGTGCCGCTTGCGTCAGAAGTGAATTCGTATTTGAATTGCGATGTGCTGTGGAAGAGGTCTTGGGCTACAGGCATCAAGGGCGAGGATGCCCCTTTGTTGCTGAAGCTGAATGTTTGCCAGTTCGCTCCATCGGTGAATATTTGGTCAACCGTCCCCGAGACTGAACCGATTTCAGTCCATGATCCAAACGGTGACCGACCGTACATGGTGAGTTCATCGTTGGCTGCAGAACTCCCCGTGTAGAAAAAGGAAAGTCCATTGGTTCTTGTCGGATTGGAAACCGCATCAGAAAGGTCCATCACCGGCGTGGTCATGCTGGCCACCATGTTGTTGTTGTAGGTTGAACTTTGACCGTTGCCTGCATGACAACTCCGTCCTTGTGAAATCGATGTATCCGTGCTGAGGGTCCAGCCACCGATAAAGGACCATACGTTTGTTGAGTCGCAGTTGAAGTAATCAGAGCCGACCGTAAAATGACCGTTGAAAACATCGTTTGAAGGGACATCATCGGATACGGTTGAGGTTGCTCTGACAAGGAGCGTGTGGTTTCCGGCATAGGTCGGCGTAATCGCTACGGTCACGGAGTTGGAGTTCCCACCTCCCAATGATGACATCTGGGCACTTTCGTTGACGAACTCAAAGTAGGTGTATTCGTTGTGCAACAACAAGACGTTGATGTCGATCACACCCGATTGGGCAGTGCCAATATTTTCCACCGTCACCGTCAAGGTTGAAGACACATTCACCATTCCGTCGATGACAAAAAGTTCTGCTGGACGATTAAACCCAAGAATGGGGTGATTTGAGGAGAACATTTTGTATTTTGCCGAATCGGCGCTGCTTGTGTATGCTACGGCTATGTCCGTCACCAAAACATCAACGCCAGTGGGGTTTGTCGGGCTGTAATCTGGCTCTCCCTTGTTGTTGAGTAGGCTTTGAGCAGGGCTTGCAGACATGCAGAGGAGGAGGAACAAAATTCCCAAGGCAGTTACCCACTTCATCTCACTCGGTTTTGCATAGACACTCTATGTATTTATGAGCGATGCAAGGCGGAAATGGCCATTTCGGCTGGTGAATCTCGTTACGAGGTCTCTCCGTACGTGGATGACTGCGATAATTCTTCATCAACATCGGCATTGGAGAGCGCAAGTGTTGCCTCATCCCGCTTTTCTTTTGCCCGCGCCGCAAAGTACACCGTAAACGACGGAATGAGAACCATGGAGAAACATCCTACAACAGCCGCCAAAGCCCACAAAAATTCGGTAGCAGCGTCTACGGAGAAGACTTCGACGGAGGCAAAAGCCTCGTTCACTGTCTCTGCCGTTATGCCAGGCTGTGTTGTTCGGTTTCCTTGTTCCACAAGCTCAATCCGGATAAGGGAAGGGCTGTGAGTGTAGGCGACCAGGTCCCTTGATTTTTGTTCGGCCTCTGCTATATTTTGCGCAAAAACGCTTCCATTCGACCTCCGAGCGGGATCGACGGAGGTGAGTGCATGAAACATTATCTCGCCCCCTTCTTCGCTCGTTCGCTCGTGAATGCTTTTGTGGGCGCACTGTTCAGCACACGAGAATTCATCTTCGTGGGGGTTGCTGAGGTCGTAAGCGGTACCGAGCAGTTCGTGACTGTAGAGCTTCGCTCCGTTGGATATGCGCAGGACGGTTCCAGAGGAAACTTCGGTTGCCGTTACGTTCACCCACGTCAAGTTCGCCCCATTTGCACTGACCTGCCATGCCCATGTCGTGGTGTTCGCTTCCTCGTCGTAAAGACGAACGACGTTCTCCTCGGCTTCAGCACTGCTGTATTCGTCCACCGTCGCCTCGGTTTTGTAGATGTAGACGGAGGGTGATACCGTCGCTCCGTAAACAGCATACGAGAGCATAAATATGAGCGTGAGGGACAATCCAACAAGGGTTCGAAGAAGGTTGGGGTTTTGGGCCAAAGCCTTCTTCATGGCACTTTCCAACCGCAGGGTGTTCAAGAAGGCTTGCATACCCTCGGTGTTGCCCATGCCCTTGGGGTCAAGAAATCGCATGCCTGAGCCGTTCTTTTCATATAGGGGCGGACGGTCGCCATGTTGCTTGGTGTTTCACGATGACGACCGTCTATGATATTCCTGCAGACATTTTCAACCCTGCACTCGCAGCTGAGTTGGCCAAGAACTCCTCCATCTCCATGCCGGAGTGGGGCGATTACGTGAAAACGGCCGTTGACCGTGAGCGCCCACCAACGCAATCGGATTGGTGGTTCCAGCGGACCGCTGCGATTCTTCGTAAGGTTGCTCGCAACGGGCCCGTTGGGGTCACTCACCTCGCCCAATCCTTTGGCGGTAAGAAGGACAACGGCGTCATGCCAAACACCCCTGGTGTTGCATCACGCCACATTATTAGGACCTCGCTTCAACAACTTGAAGACGCCGGACTGGTCGAAAAGGTACTCAAGAAGGAAATCGAGACTGAAGACGGCAAGGTCCAACTCTACCACGGTCGATGCGTCACGGCAGCCGGACAGAGCCTCGTCGATAACGTGGCTCACGCTGTTCGTGGAGAAGCCGAAGCAGCATACCCCGGCCTTGAAAAATATTGATCGGGGGAAAGGAGTTGACGACGATGGCCGCTTCCCAAGATGACGAATTGGCCGCCATCCGTGCTCAACGCCTTCAGGCCATGCAAGACCAACTTGTAAACCAAGCCCAAGCCCAACTCGATGCAGAGGTGCACGCTCAGCAACAAGCATCTCATGCTGCAAACATCGATGGACTTCTTCGAAAATTCTTGACCCCCGAAGCACGGTCTCGACTTGCTCGAATTGGGATGGTTGAACCTTCCCGCGCCCAATCCATCAAGGAAAACATCGTCAACCTTTGTCAATCAGGAGACCTTTCTTTCCCCGTGTCAGATGCATCGCTGAAGACGATGCTCACCAACCAATCCAAGAGCCGCAGCAATGCGTCAATACGAAGAATCTGAGAAGGTGCTCGAAATGTCAAAACACAAGCCAGCAGCAAAGAAAATTCGCCTCTTGAAGGCAGGAAAGCAGAACCGGCGTGTCCCCGTGTGGGTCATGCTCAAGACCGACCGAAACACGGTGTCGCACCCAAAGCGACACCAATGGCGACGTAGTAAGTTGCAACGATGAGGTGATTCAGCATGGCACGATCCAACGAATCAGAGCTTATTGTTCCCCTCCGGAACGCATGGAACATCACCCGGTACAAGCGGGCTCCAAGAGCCATGCAAATCATCCGCGAACAAGTCATCCGCCACCTCAAGGTCAAGGAAGACGAGGAACTCTACATCGACCCTGAGGTCAATGAATTCATCTGGAAGCGTGGAATTGAGAACCCTCCACGCAAGGTTCGCCTCATGGTGATTCGGCACGATGAACCCGACTTCCCTGTTGAAGTCAAATTGATGAAGGAGTGAAAAAGATGGGAAATATTCGTCCAAGTTTTATCAAAATCCGAGCCATTCGACTTTGCGAAGAACACGGTGAGAAATTTACCGATGACTTCGATCACAACAAACACATGGTTGAGCAACTTACCGATGTTGGTTCGAACAAAAAACTCCGAAATTGGATTGCAGGATACGTGACCCGCTATCGGAGCCGTCGCACCGATTGATGGTGTTCCAAGTGTCGTTTTGGGTTGACTGGGACCGTCAACCCGTCAGCGTCCATGCCGCTGATACAGAAATACTTGAGCAATTGATTCTCCATCTCCGCAATCGGCACAACGTGCGGAAACGGTCGATAGTGATGCCTGACCGTGAAAATGACGGTTACCTGTTTTTCATCTACCAGGTTTGTGACCCTAGATGGATCGCATCCTTCTTGGAGAATCGCCAAGGAGATGGTGAATGATGGGGGACCGATTGCCTCTTGACCTTCCAAAAGGAAAGGTTGAGTTTGTCATCGTCTTGGTTGGCGTTTCTCACCCCGGCAATCTTGGAGCCATCTGCAGAACTATGTTGAACTACGGCTACGCAGATTTGCGTTTGGTGAACCCCAAATGTTCTGTTGACGATGATGAAACACGAGCGAGGGCAAAACACGCACAGCGCATTTTGGACGAGGTAAAGGTCTACACCTCTCTGGGAGAAGCAGTTACGGACTGCAGAGCAGTGGTGGGAACATCAGGTAAAAGAGAGGTCGGTGACAAAACCCTGTTTCGGCATTATGTGTATCCTTGGGATATGGTGGACCGAGAAGAAAAGGCTGGAGGAAGAGTTGCTCTGGTTTTTGGTGAAGAGGGAAAAGGGCTCTCACGAGAGGACCTTTCTGCCTGTGATTATTTTGTCACCTTGCCCACCTGGGAAGGCTATCCTATCGCCAACCTCTCGCACGCCGTAAACGCCTTGATTTACGAAGCACATCGCTCGAGGGTTCTCGCAGGACAAGGATCGGACCCCGCAATGCCCGACATCGTGCCCCTTGCCCAAGTCCTGGAACCGAATGTCCGACAAACCCTTCTTCAGGCGATTCATCAATTCGCAACAAGCATGAATGGACCGGAGGAACGGCTTGAATCCATTGAACTCACGCTCAAGCGGACGCTCCTCAAGGGCACACCCTCCAACGAGGAAACCACCCGGCTCATTGGGGCCTTTGTCGAAGCCACCTCGGCTCTTGAATTCAGCAACAATGACCCCCATTGGATGAAGGAACATCGCCGGCGTTTACGGTGAAGGCCGCCATGTGGCGATCGATTTTGGCGTTTCTCGGCAATGCATCGCCACAAGTTGCAATCGATTCCCATAGACCGATTGGATGTGAGGATGGACCGCTTCAAATGCCCATTTGGCGAGGTTCTCTGCAGTTGGGATAAACGTCACGACCACAGTTCGATGTTCAGGCCCCATTGCCTCACATGCTTTTCTGGCGTCCGTATCGCCCTCATAGACGACGAAGGCGTGATCAAGAACATCATGGACGTGCTCGGTCAATATGGCGCTAATGTCTGAAAAATCCATCAACATCCCCTCCTCGGATACACCGCTGGTTTGGACGACATCCCCTTCGATTTCGGCTTCAAAGCGGTACCTGTGCCCATGCAAATGTTTGCATTTCGACTTGTGGTTTGGAACTCTGTGGCCAGTATCGGTTTCGATGTATCTTCGTATGGTCGTGGTCATGAATCATCCTCCTCTGGTGTAAAGACCATGGATGCAGAATTGATGCAGTAACGCTCGCCTCCGTAAGCTTCTGGCCCGTCGTTGAAAACATGCCCAAGGTGGGCGTCGCAAACGCTGCATCGCACTTCAATTCGCACCATGCCGTGGGTAAAATCCTCTCGTCGCAGGATGTTTGCCTCCTCGTGCTCATTATGGAACGAAGGCCAGCCACATCCTGAATCAAATTTCATTGAAGAGGTGAACAACAGCGTCCCGCAACAAATGCAAGTGTATCTTCCTGACCGTTTCTCATTCCATGTTTCCCCTGTGAAAGCTCGCTCTGTTCCACTTTCCCGCGTCACATGATATTGAAGAGGCGTGAGAATTTCCCGGTAGTGCTGTTCTTTGTGTTGGCGTTCAATAGCCAGAGCGTCTGCAAGAACAACATCCCACGGTTGGACATATTCGATGGGGTCCGTTTTTCCGATGGCATGAAAGGCCAAAATCCGCTCAACATCTGAACCTGTTTTCCCGTGACTCCGGCCATCATCATCGGGGTCGTAAGAGGTGATGGTCCTGCGAAACACCTCATCAAAATCCAAGCCGAGGTGGTCCACTGATACCAAGGCATCTTTGAGGATCGATGTCTTGTCTTTCAAGAGAAATGGAAGTTCAAATTCAACACGCTCGCTGTCCCAATTTCCAAGTTGAAATGCATGCTCAAGCGCTCGGTAGAACTCAGGCCGGCAATCGGGGTAGATGGCGTGGTCTCCACTGTGAACGCCGAGAACAACGCTCACGGGACCCTGAGCATCCTCGGAGAGCGAGAGGGCAATACCGTAGAGGAGGGAAGAAAAAATTGCGTTTCGATTCGGGACGACAGTGGCTTTCATGTTGTCCTCCTCATAATGTCCCTGGGGCACCTCCCCCCCTGAAAGCAAGAGGTCGCTTTGAAACAACGCCATAGCGCTTCTCAAATCAGCCTGTTGATGGTTGATGGCATATCCATTTTCCCGGAGATAGTTCACCAAGGATGCGGCACGCTCCAATTCCACCGTATGCTTTTGCCCGTAATTGAACGACACGGCCGTGACCGCAGTGCCTTTCCTTAAGAGGTGCAACAAGAGGGAAGAAGAATCCATTCCTCCACTCAGGGCCATGACTGCATGATTCATGAAAGCGTCACCTCAGAGAATGCCCATCCATTTGTGCGTTTGTAGGGATAAACGCCACGTCGTATGTTCCTTGACGACGGCTTCGGTGATGGCGAAGGCACGTCCGTTTTCCTCAACACTTGCATGTTCATCGTAACAGGGTTGAAGGAACAGGTGGCGAAATCCCGCAACCAAGTCGTCGTACAATGAAAGCGGTTGTCCGACATAGACGCATTTGAGTTCATCCCCCGTTCGTTGTTTGATCGTTATGTTTGGGTAGACTTGGTCCTTTGGGGATATACAAATCCAATCCAACATCCCCTCGGGAATTTCAACCGTGCCGTTGGACTCAATGGACAAGTGGTACCCTCTTCGTTTCAACAATCGCGACAAGGGCCAAAGGTCGTTCAACATTGGCTCCCCTCCAGTGAAGATAATTCTCTTTGAAGGATATTTCATGACTTCGCCAAGAATATCCAAGGCATTCATGCTCTCGTATTCATCAAAATTGGTGTCACACCACTCGCAACGTAGATTGCAACGGCCAAATCGAATAAAAACATGCGGAATGCCGTTATGAAACCCCTCCCCCTGAACCGAATGAAAGATTTCAACGATGTTGTATTTCGTAGCGAGGTCTCCGGGATCATCCGTCGGAGCATTGCCTGCCCGTTCGCATGGAGCGTATGTCATCCAGTCACCTCAAAGCGGGGGTTGTTGGATGAGTTGCATTAGTTCCGCCCGAGCTTCTTGCTTGTCAAAAAACACCCCACGCATGGCCGAAGTCGTCATGACTGCTTGCTGTTTGGCCACGCCCCGACATTGCATGCAGCCGTGAGATGCTTCGAGGATGACCGCAGCGCCGAGCGGACGAAGTTCACGTTCAAGATCGTCAACAACGCCCTTCGTGATTCGCTCTTGATTCTGCAATTTTCTCGCATGCAATTCTACGATACGGGCGAGTTTGCTGATCCCCACAATGCGGTCAACAGGGATGTAGGCAACATGAGCCCGTCCGCGGAACGGCAGGAGGTGATGTTCACAGGTTGACGTGAACTCAATGTCCCTCAACAGGACGATACCGTTGTAACCCTCTGCGTTGAACGTTGCCTCCAGAATTTCACCCGCATGTTGACCGTAGCCCGAAAAAATTTCATCCCAGGCATCAATGACCCTCGCAGGGGTTTTCATCAAACCTTCACGTTCACCACCTTCGGCCCCTTCCAAATAATTGAGAAGGGTCCTCACGGCTTGTTCAGCGGCTTCTCTTGTGGGTTTCACGAAGCCCGCCTCCCGTGCAAGGCGTCAATCGCATCCAACTGGTCAAGCAATTTGCGACAAGCCGTGCGTATCGCGTCAGCCAAACTCACAAATTTGCCATCATCGCCAACATGCAATTTGAGGTCATCGACCAATTCAGCCGGCATGTCAAGGGAAACCTTGGGCATAGCCGTCCCTTCCGGCTCCACTATTTATATTCGTGGGCGAATACCTTGAGCATACATTCGGGCGTATTTCAAGAAAAAGAAAACCACTCAAAGCCAACCTTCAAAGGATTCCTCGGTGGACTCTTCTTCATGCAGAAACCCACGCTCGCAGGGCCGTTGGATGTTCTCACAACGATTCGGTCGTATGTCGGTCAGATCACCACACCAGGCCTCAACGACGAAGAAATCAATTTCTTCTGCGACCGCGACCCGTTGCTGGTTGAGGCGATTGACGAAGCGGAACACATGTTTTCTTGG
>Ga0181603_10000223_pt1 | contig 45678 bp, 44 predicted proteins | sample 041ome_13_FD_148633 | JGI IMG/M metagenome (GOLD analysis project Ga0181603, IMG submission 148633) | Coastal salt marsh microbial communities from the Groves Creek Marsh, Skidaway Island, Georgia - 041409US metaG (spades assembly) | ecosystem: Environmental > Aquatic > Marine > Intertidal zone...
ATTGAAAAAAGTTGCAGATGAGCTGAAACTTTATAGATGCCATACTATATTGAACTGCACTAATGCTTGTCCAAAAGGTTTAAATCCTGCAAAAGCTATTGCTGAAATAAAAAAAATGTTAGCAACTGCTAATTTTTAACTAAAGCTTTTGTTAAATTTTTAGCCACGGAATTCATAATAGGATAAATTTTTTTTAAATCATCAATATTCTTTCTACTTTTAGCAGTATGAGTAGATAGACAAAAACAAAGCTCCCCTTTAGAATTTGTTATGGGCAAAGATATGCCTACCATACCATTAAACCACTCTTCATCATCAAAAGCATACCCTTGTTTTTTAATTTTTAATAACTCTTTTGTAAATTTTTTAATATCAGTAATTGTATTTTTGGCATTTTTTATTGGCTTGATGTTCTTAAAAATTTCTATTGCTTTATTTTTTTCTAAAAAAGATAAGTAAAGTTTTCCAGATGCAGATGCATGTAGAGGTAAATGATCACCAGCTTCAAAATTTAATTGCATTGGCCAATGAAATTCTATTCTATCAAAATATACTAACTTCGTACCTATTGGAACTGAAAGGCTGACTGTTTCTTTAATTTCGTTAGTTAGTTTCCTTAGATAAGACCTCCTGAGAGTAAAGTTGGGCTCATAAGGCAAACTATTAAGAATTATATCTCTGATTTTTGGTCCTGGAATATAATTTTTGTTATTTTTTGCAACTAAAAATCGTTCTTTACATAATGTTTCTAAATGTCTGTATACAGTTGGAAGTGGTATATCTAATTTATGTGAAACTTTTTTAGCAGTAAAATTATCTGGATCTAAAATAACTTCCTCTAAAATATTTAATATTCTTTTAGGTGAAGTCCTAGTATTTATGTCTTTCATAAATATTTAACATTAGTTAAAACTTAAAATTTATTTAAGACAGAACAGGAATAGTAAACTCTGGACCACTATTATCTTCCGACCAAGTAACTGTTGCAGTTTTAAGTTTTGTGTAAAACCTCACACCTTCTGGACCATGCATAGAGTGATCTCCAAATAGAGATCGTTTCCATCCACCAAAGCTATGATAAGCAACTGGCACAGGGATAGGAACATTAACTCCAATCATCCCAATTTTAGCATTTTCGGTAAAATGTTTTGCAATCATTCCACTTTTTGTAAATACAGCTGCTCCATTGCCAAGCTCATGATCATTAACAAGCTTTAAAGCGTCTTCATATGTATCAGTGGTCATCATGCTGAGTACTGGACCAAAAATTTCTTCTTTGTAGATCTTCATATCTGGTTTTACATCTTCAAATATAGTTGGGCCTACAAAATATCCATTTTCATATCCTTGTAATTTCATATTTCTACCATCAGCAATAAGTTTAGCTCCTTCTTTTTCACCAATATCTATGTAACCCAGAACCTTTTCATAATGAGCTTTATTATTAAGAGGACCAAAGTCACTTTCTTTATCTGTGTATGGGCCAACTTTAAGTTTTGAAGTTTCTTCTAATAATTTTGTTTTTAAATTTTCGGCTGTTTTTTTTCCCACACATACTGCCACAGAGATAGCCATACATCTTTCACCAGCTGATCCAAATGCTGAACCGATTAATGCATCAGTTGTTTTATCAACATCAGCATCTGGCATGACTACCATATGATTTTTTGCTCCTCCAAGTGCCTGAACTCTTTTGTTATTTTTTGTACCAGTGTGATACACGTATTCTGCAATTGGAGTTGATCCAACAAAGCTAATTGCTTGAACATCTTTATTCTCCAATAAAGTATCAACAGCCTCTTTATCTCCATTAACAACATTTAATACACCTGCAGGTAATCCAGCTTCAATAGCTAACTCTGCAAGTCTAATAGGACAACTTGGATCTTTTTCAGATGGCTTAAGTACGAAAGTATTTCCACATGCAATTGCAACAGGATACATCCACATAGGCACCATTGCAGGAAAGTTGAAAGGTGTAATTCCTGCACAAACACCCAAAGGCTGTCTCATCGAATAAGAGTCAACATTAGTACCTACGCTTGAAGAATGATCTCCCTTTAATGAGTCTGTAATACCAGTTGCATATTCAACAACCTCTATTCCCCTTTGAACAGAACCTTTTGCATCAGGTATTGTTTTTCCATGCTCTTCGGAAACCATTGCAGCTAATTCTTCCATATTTTTCATTAATAGATCTTTGTATTTGGATAAGATCCTTGACCTATTAATAGGTGTCGTCTTAGACCATTTTATAAAAGCATTTTTTGAACTTTGTATTGCCAATTCAACTATAGATTTACTACCTAGCTCAACTTCACCAATTTTTTCTCCAATAGCTGGATTGAAAATTGGACCAGTTCTTGCTGTTTTGTCTGAATAAAGTTTTCCATCGATAAAATGACTTATTTTTTTCATGTTTGATCCTTAATTAAAAAAATAAATTAATACTACAAGAAATTTACTTATGCAATTATTAAATAATTTAAATTATTGGTCAAAAAAACTATCTTCTTAAATGAGAAAAAAATTATCAATTTAACACTATATGGTTATTGACTCTTAATTACACTTAAGCTTAGATTGAGTTAAAATAATATTAAAAAGGACATTGTTTGAAAAAAAGAGAAAATGTTCGTGTTTGTGTGCCAAGATATTTGCAAATTGGCAGAGGTAGTTTAAGTGAACTACCAGAGATAATTAAAATCTTGGGATCTATTAAATCAGTATTAATAGTTACTGATAAACAGATGGTGTCATTTGGTTATGTAAAAAAACTTCAAGAAGTTTTGAATAAATCAGGTTTTAAATCAGATGTGTTTGATGAAACAGTGCCTGATCCAACAGATACAGTAGTTTTAAAAGGTATTAAGTTTTTAGAGAACTGCAAAAGTGATGCTGTAATAGGTTTTGGAGGAGGTAGTCCGATTGATACAGCTAAAGCCATTGCCGCTATGTCAATGCACAGTAAAAACATCCAGGATTACAAGCCACCTACAATGTTTGATAAAAAAGGTTTGCCTATCATTGCAATTCCAACAACAGCTGGAACAGGTTCTGAGGTAACTCATCATGCGGTAATTATTGATACAAATAATAATGAAAAGATTTCTTGTAGAGGTGAGGGTTTTGTACCTTCAGTTGCTATAGTGGACTATGATTTAACATTATCTAAACCAAGAAGACTAACAATTGACAGCGCTATAGATACATTAACCCATGGAATAGAAGCTTATGTAAGTAAAAAAGCTACACTTTTTTCTGATAGGATGGCACTTGATACAATAAGATTAGTAAGTGAAAATATTTACCAAGTAGATAAAAATCCTAAAGATCTTAAAGCAAGAGAAGGATTGATGTTGGCAGCAACATTAGGTGGGCTAGCTTTTTCTAATGCATCAATTTGTTTAGTTCATGGGATGAGCAGACCACTAGGAAGTAATTTTAAAGTTCCACATGGATTGAGTAATGCAATGTTGCTTCCGACCATCACAGAGTTTTCAATTAATGACGCAACATCAAGATATGCCGATTGTAGTCGAGCCGGTAATTTTGCACTTTCATCTGATAGCGATGAAGAGGCTTGCAAAAAATTAATCAAAGGTTTGTATAAAATTAATAAAGATTTTGAAGTACCATCAATATCAAGTTTTGGAATAGATAAAAAAAATTTTGAGGAAGAGTTGGAGAATATGGCTTCTGATGCAGAAAATTCAGGCGCTCCAAGCCTCAATCCAAAAGTGCCTTCTGTAAGCGAAATGATAGATCTTTACGGAAAAGCATGGAGTGCATTTTAATGAGCTGTAAAATGTACTTTTGTAATAGCATCAGCTTAAACTTAAATAAAAAAGAGAGGGTATAATGAAACAACTAATAAAAAAATCTATTAGTATTTTTGCTGTATTTTCATTGATGTTAACTTTCTCAGTACATCAAGTAAATGCTGCAGATAAAATTAGATGGAAAGTTCAATCTACTTTCAATACTGGATGGCCTGCGTTAGGAGATCCTGTTGCTAGATTGTCTGATACATTGAATAGGGCTACCGATGGAAGGATTCAACTTAAAGTTTATGAGCCTGGAAAGATACTTCCACCTTTAGAAATTTCACCATCAATTAGCAAAGGTGATTTACCTGCTGCCTATAATTATATGGCTTATGACCAAGGTAGAATTCCAGCAGCTGTATTGTTTGCTGCCGTACCATTTGGAATGGAGCCCTGGGAATATGCAGCTTGGTGGTTTGAAGGAGAAGGTTCAAAATTAGCTAACGAAATTTATAATAAACAAAATATTCAAGTTTTATTATGTAGCACAATTGGACCAGAAACTGCTGGTTGGTATAGAAACCCTATTACAAGCTTAGATGACCTTAAGGGTTTAAAAATACGTTTCTCAGGTTTGGGAGGCATGGTTTTAAATGAAATTGGTGCATCTGCTACGTTAATGGCTGGTGGAGAAATTTTTGCAGCTCTTGAGAAAGGTACTCTTGATGCAACAGAATATTCTATGCCTGCTATTGATGAAGTACTAGGATTTCATAAAATCACTAAATATAACTTGTTTCCTGGATGGCACCAAGTTTCAACATCAACTCATTTTATGATTAATTTAGATTTATGGAAAAAAATGGGAGCAGCTGATCAGGCTCTATTCGAAATGGCTTGTACAGCAGCAGCTATGAGAGCAATTACTACTGGTGAATATTTGCAAGGTAAACAAATTGAAAGTTTCCCTTCAAAAGGAGTAACAGCAGCAAGATTGCCTGATAGCGTGTTAAGAGAACTTCAAAAAGTTAGTGCGAGAGTTATGGACGAACAATCTGCAAAAGATGCTGACTTTAAAAAAGTATGGGAGTCTCAACAAGCTTTCATGAAAGAATATGATGTTTGGCAAAAATGGGGATATTTACCCAGAAACTTTTAGTATTTAATACTTAAAAAGTTGATTATAATAAAAGCGGTCGGTTATGCCGACTGCTTTTATTTTTTAAAAAATACTTATGTCCAAAAATTTTATTTCAGCTGAAAGCTCTTTAGATAAAAAGTTACAGCTTAGGCACACTCCAATTACAAAAAAAATTGACAATATAGTTTTACAGATAGGAGAAATCTTTAATTGGTTGTGGGTTATATTAATTGCAGTCATTATTCTTAATGTAGTGTTAAGATATGTGTTTAAAAATGGCATGATTGAACTTGAAGAGCTTCAATGGCATCTTTATTGTATTGGATGGTTGGTCGGCTTGTCCTCAACATATATAGTAGACTCTCATGTAAGAGTTGATGTTTTAAGTGACAAATTAAATTATAGAAAAAAATTATGGTTTGAATTGTTTGGTATTTTGTTTTTATTTTTGCCTTTTGTAATACTTGTTCTTTATTATGCCGTTCCTTTTTTTGAATTATCATGGGTATCAAGTGAAAGATCAACATCTGCAAATGGTTTGCCCGCAAGATGGTTTGTAAAAGGCTTTTTGGTAATCAGTTTCTTCTTATTATTAATTTCTGGTTTTTCTAGAATTGTAAGAATAATAGAAACACTTAGGTTTGGATTAGGAGACAGAAGATGATTTCATTAGTTACAGAATACTTTTTAGCAATTGCCTTATTTTTTAGTTTTATAACGTTAATATTTTATGGATTTCCTGTTGCCTGGACTATGGGTGGATTAGGAGTTTTATTTATTTTTGTCTCAATGATTTCTGACAATCTTTTTGACACTTTTTATGGTGTCGATTTTGGATTTGCATCGATGGTTGTTTATAGACTTTACGGTGTTATGGCCAACTGGGTTTTGGTAGCCTTGCCAATGTTTATTTTTATGGGGATAATGATGGATAAGTCTGGCATAGCAGAAGACCTGATGACTGATCTTTCCAAGTTATTTGGTAAAACAAGAGGCGGACTTGCAATCTCAATTGTATTTATTGGAGTTTTACTCGCTGCCTCTACAGGAATTATTGGTGCAGCTGTAGTATTATTAACAATTTTAGGTGTCCCTTTGATGTTAAAAAATAATTACAATCCAAATTTAGCATGCGGAGTAGTTTGTGCTACAGGAACCCTCGGGATTCTTATCCCTCCCAGCATTATGTTAGTGATTATGGGGGATCAAGTAAGAATATCAGTTGGTGATTTATTTATGGGGGCTGTATTTCCAGGATTGTTATTAGGATTATTATATACAATCTTTATTTTTGCTTATGCTTATGTAAATCCAAAAGCTGCTCCATTACCCAAAGATGCCGAACCAGTAGATTTAAAAATAGTTTTAAGAGTTTTAAAATCTATTATACCGCCAGCTTTATTAATTTTTGCTGTTCTAGGAAGTATATTTATGGGAATTGCTACACCAACAGAGGCTTCAGGCGTTGGAGCTTTGGGCGCATCCTTATTAGCAATAATTAGAGGTAGATTGTCATTTTCAGATTTAAAAATTGTAATTAGAAAAACAACCCATACAACCGCTTATATTTTTGCACTTTTTGTTGGAGCTACAATGTTTGCATTGATCTTAAGAGGCTTAGGTGGCGATGAGTTAATAGAGGGAGCTCTAAAAGCATTACCTTTTGGAACAAGTGGAGTAGTAATTGTAGTTTTGTTTGTTGCGTTTTTGCTAGGTTTCTTTTTAGATTGGATTGAGATTACATTAATAATCTTGCCATTTTTAGCACCTGTGATGGTGGATCTAGGAGTAGATATGGTTTGGTTTATTGTAATGTTTGCAGTGGTTTTGCAAACATCATTTATAACACCACCTGTAGGATTTGCATTGTTTTATATGAAAGGGGTTGCACCTCAAGGAATTACAATTTCAAATATTTATAAAGGAATAATTCCATTTGTTATTCTACAAGTGATAGCTGTTGCAATAGTATTTAATTTTCCAGAAATAGTTACTTGGTTACCAAAAGTAGCATATGGACCATAAAAGACATGAAGGCTTTTAATTATTTCTTATCAATACTCTTTACTTTCTTAGCAATAAATAATTTTGCATATGCAAAAAATGAAATTTCATTAAAAGAATTTTTAGATGAAAAAAATATTGAAAGTGAAAAAACACAAATTTACTTATTACAAAGATGCAGTTCTATATATGCTTTTGCGTCTGGCGTTTTAATGAAATCAGACTCATTACAATCTAAAAAATTAATTGAAATTTCAAACAACCTATTATTCAAATCTGTTGAACTAATGGTTATTGAGGAGCAAAAAAGTCTTGAAGTAAGTCAAAAACACTCAGAAGATATTAGAAAGAAACTGTTTAATAATTATATTGCTGATGGTAAGCAAAATTGGGAAAGAAACAAATCATATTTTAAAGGATCTTATATAGAAAATGATATGATTATATGTTCAAAATTAACAGAAGATAAGTAAAGAACTCACTTTTTTAATTGAATAATTTTAAAGTATCAATAAAAGATAATCTCATTCATGAAAAAAAAAATATCCTTAATAGGTGCTGGTCAAATAGGTGGAACTTTAGCACATTTAATTGGGCTTAAAGAGCTAGCAGATGAGGTAGTTTTATTTGATGTTGCAAGTGGAATAGCAAAAGGAAAAGCACTTGATATAGCTCAATCTTCTCCAGTTGACGGTTTCCATGTAAGATTTTCAGGCACTGACGATTATAAAGATATCAAAGACTCAGATGTTGTAATTATTACAGCAGGTGTTCCAAGAAAACCTGGAATGAGTAGAGATGATTTATTAGGAATAAATTTAAAAATTATAAAACAGGTTGCTGAAGGTATTAAACAACATGCTCCTAATGCATTTGTGGTTTGTATTACAAATCCACTAGACGTGATGGTTATGGCATTTCAAAAATATTCAGGTTTACCAGCAAACAAAGTTGTCGGAATGGCAGGTATATTGGATAGCTCAAGATTTAAATTATTTTTGTCATTAGAATTTAATGTTCCTGTTAAGGAAATTGAAGCTATGGTTATGGGTGGCCACGGAGATACTATGGTTCCGCTTCCAGGGTTTACTAAAATTTCAGGCAAACCATTATTAGATTTAGTTAAAGAGGGAAAAATAACATCAGAGCGTGTTGAAGAAATCAACCAAAGAACTAGAGATGGTGGTGCCGAGATTGTAAAATTTTTGGAGAAAGGTTCAGCTTTTTATGCCCCAGCAGCAGCAGGAGTAGAAATGGCAGCTGCGTATTTAAAGGATGAAAAAAAAATGGTTCCATGTGCTGCTTATCTAAATGGCGAATATGGAATTAAAGATATTTATGCAGGAGTTCCAATTGTAATAGGAAAAGCAGGAGTAGAAAAAATTGAGGAAATTAATTTGGATGAAAAAGAAAAATCTGAATTTTTAAAATCAGTTGATGCAGTAAAAAAACTTTGGGAAGCAGCATCTAATATTGATCCTGACCTTGCTAAATAATGAATATCCACGAGCATCAGGCAAAAGGGATTTTAAAAAAATTTGGAGCATCAGTTCCCGAAGGTGTTTATGCCTTAACAGTTGAAGACCTACTAGAAAAAGTTAAAAAATTAAATACTAGCAAGTACGTTTTAAAAGCCCAAATTCATGCAGGAGGTAGAGGTAAGGCGGGTGGAGTAAAGATTTTAGATAATATCGAAGATCTTGAAAGTGAAGCTAGAAAATTATTAGGCAAGACTTTAGTTACTCATCAAACTGGTCCTGAAGGCAGAGAAGTTAAAAGACTTTATGTTGAAGAGTCGTCAAATATAGATAAAGAGTTTTATCTTTCATGTCTTGTAGACCGAGCAAGTTCAAAAATTGCATTTATATCAAGTGATCAAGGTGGAATGGATATTGAAGAAGTTGCAGCAAAAACACCTGAAAAGATAATTACAACAAAAGTAGAACTGGAAGAAGAAATATCAAATAAAGATTGTGAAAATATATTAAAAATTTTTAACTTAAATGATGAAGCCAAAAGTGAGGCAATTAAGTTATTAAAATCTATATACAAAATGTTCATTAGCACAGATGCAAATATGGTGGAGATAAATCCTCTTATTTTAACAAAAGAAAATAAGATCATGTGCTTAGACGCTAAAGTAAATTTTGATGATAATGCATTATTTAGACATCCAGAAATTACAGAATTAAGAGATCTAAATGAAGAGGATCCAGCTGAAATAGAAGCAAGCAAACATGATTTGGCTTATATAAAATTAGATGGAAGCATAGGATGCATGGTTAATGGTGCTGGTCTTGCAATGGCAACAATGGATATAATTAAATTATATGGATCAGAGCCTGCAAATTTTTTAGATGTGGGTGGTGGAGCTTCAAAAGAAAAAGTCTCAGCAGCGTTTAAGATAATTTTGTCTGATAAAAATGTTAAAGGTATTTTAATAAATATTTTTGGTGGAATAATGAGATGTGATGTTCTTGCACAAGGAGTTGTTGATGCAGCTAAAGAGATGAAAATCAATGTTCCTTTAGTAGTGAGGCTAGCTGGAACAAATTTTAAAGAGGGAAAAGAAATTTTAGATAACTCTGGTTTAAAATTAATATCAGCAGAAAACTTAGATGATGCTGCAAAAAAAATTGTAGAGGCCATTAAATAATGTCAGTTTTAGTAAATAAAAATACAAAAGTTATTTGCCAAGGTTTTACGGGTGCTCATGGAACCTTTCATTCTGAGCAAGCTATAAAATATGGAACTAATTTGGTTGGAGGTGTGACACCAAAAAAAGGTGGTCAAGAACACTTAGATAGACCTGTTTTTAATACCGTTAAAGAGGCTAAAGATAAAGTTGGTGCAGATGCTACGATGATTTATGTTCCTGCTAAATTTGCTGCAGCTGCAATTATAGAGGCTATTGAAGCTGATTTAGAATTAATCGTTTGTATTACTGAGGGAATACCAGTTCAAGATATGTTGAGGGTAAAACAAAGATTGTCAAAATCTAAAAGTAGATTAATCGGTCCTAATTGCCCAGGAATTATCACGCCCGATGAATGTAAAATAGGTATTATGCCTGGAAGTATCCACAAAAGAGGATCAGTAGGAATTGTTTCAAGATCTGGAACTCTAACGTATGAGGCTGTTGCTCAAACAACAGAAAATGGATTAGGACAATCTACATGTATAGGAATTGGTGGAGATCCAATTAACGGAACAAATTTTATAGATTGTTTAGATTTATTTTTAAAAGATGAAGAAACCAAATCTATTTTAATGATAGGTGAAATAGGAGGAACAGCAGAAGAAGAGGCTGCAGAATTTGTTAAAAATCATCAAATTAAAAAACCTATGGTTGGATTTATAGCTGGGATTACAGCACCTGCTGGCAGAAGAATGGGGCATGCTGGAGCAATAATTTCAGGCGGCAAAGGTGGCGCGGAAGATAAGATTAAAAAAATGGAAGACTGTGGAATTACTATGGCTAATTCTCCGTCTAAGATAGGAAAAACTCTTTTTGATAAATTGTCTAATTGAAAAATAGCTTCTCAGTAATATACTCCAACTATAAATGTCTCTAACAAAAAATCTTGAGTTTGAAAAAACTTCATTTTTAACTAAATCTAATAGCGCGTTCCTGGAGCAAATGTATTTAAAATACATTAATAAAGATCTAGATCTGCCTAGTAGTTGGAAAAATTATTTTGATGATTTAGGAGATGAGCTTGATTTAGTAGTTAATGAAATTAAGGGTCCTTCTTGGGCTCCAATAAAAAAACAAATCAATATTGTTGAAAAAAAACCAAAAAAAGAAGTTCATTCAAATGGTTCAGTTAAAAATGTAATTTCTGAAAATAATTTACAAAACAATATAGACTCAATAAAAGCTGTTGAGTTAATTAGGGCTTATAGGCTTAGAGGCCATTTATTGGCTAAACTAGATCCTCTTGGATTAAAAAAAACTGAATATTTAGAAGAGCTACACCCAGAATATTATGGTTTCAAAAAAAGTGATTATAAAAGAGAAATATTTTTAAATGATGTTACGAATAAAAAATATTCAAATATCAGTGAAATTTTAACATTCTTAAATAAAACTTATTGTGGTTCAATTGGATATGAGTACATGCATATTTCAAATCCTGAAGAAAGAATTTGGCTTAGAAGGCGAATTGAAGAAGATGAGAATGAAATTAAGTTTACAAAAAATGGAAAAGAAGCAATTTTAAATAAATTGATCCAAGCGGAAGGGTTTGAAAAATTTTTAGCTACTAAATATGTGGGAACTAAAAGATTTGGTTTAGATGGAGCTGAAAGCTTAATACCTGCTTTAGAACAAATTATCAAAATTGGTGGCCAATCTCAAATTAAAGAAGTTAAAATTGGTATGTCTCATAGAGGGAGATTGAATGTTTTAGCCAATGTACTTCAAAAATCTTATAAAAGAATATTTAACGAGTTTGCAGGAGAATTTAATTCAAGTTCCAATGAAGGAGCTGGAGATGTAAAATACCATCTTGGTGCTTCATCAAATAGAGAGTTTGACGGTAATCCAGTTCATGTGAGTTTAACTGATAACCCTTCACATTTGGAGGCAGTAAATCCTGTTGTTTTAGGCCAAACAAGAGCAAAACAATTTTTCCATAAAGATACAGAACGAAATAAAGTTATCCCAATTTTAATTCATGGGGATGCTGCTTTTGCGGGACAAGGTATAGTTGCTGAGTGTTTTGCTATGTCAGGATTACCAGGTCATAATACTGGGGGAACAATTCATATCATTGTAAATAATCAAATTGGATTTACTACAAGCCCTAGATTTGCAAGATCCTCACCATACCCATCTGATGTGGCTAAGATGGTTGATGCTCCAATATTACATGTTAATGGTGACGATCCAGAGGCAGTTATTTACGCAACAAGAATTGCTACAGAATTTAGATTAAAATTTAATAGAGACGTTGTAGTAGATTTAATTTGTTACAGAAGATTTGGACATAATGAAGGGGACGAACCATCTTTTACACAACCACTAATGTATGAAAAAATAAGATCACACCCAACTACACTTAAGTTGTATGGTCAAAAACTTACTCATGAACAGATTTTTACTGAAGAGGGAGTAAATCAAAAAATTAAAACTTTTAAAGATTTGTTAGATGATCAGTTTAAAACTGCAAAAGATTATAAGCCTAAAATTGAGTGGTTTGAAGGTACTTGGTCAAGATATAAACCAGAAAAAGGAAAAGATAAAAGAGGTGTAACAGGTGTCGATAAAGAAATCATAAAAAGTATTTCAGATAGAATAAATGTAATCCCATCAGAAATTAATCCTCATAAGACAGTGGCAAAGGTTTTTGATTTAAGAAAAAAATCAATAGATACAGAAAAAAATATTGATTGGGCCACAGCTGAATCATTGGCATTCGCAACATTGCTTAAAGAAGGTTATCCTGTAAGACTAGTAGGGCAAGACTCTGGAAGAGGAACATTTAGTCAAAGACATTCTGTATTACGAAATCAATCAGATAATAGTAGATATATTCCATTAAATCATATTTCCGAAGGTCAAAAAAAATATGAGATAGTTGATAGTTTCTTATCAGAATTAGCTGTTCTTGGATTTGAATATGGTTACAGTTTAGTTGAACCAAATACCCTTACGCTTTGGGAGGCACAGTTTGGAGATTTTGCTAACGGTGCACAAATAATTATTGATCAATTTATATCCTCAGGTGAAAGAAAATGGTCTAGGGCATCAGGTATTGTAATGCTTTTACCTCATGGTTATGAGGGGCAGGGACCAGAACATTCATCAGCACGCTTAGAGAGATTTTTACAGTTATGCTCTAATGATAATATGCAAGTTATGAATTGCACTACGCCTGCGAATTATTTTCATGCTTTGAGAAGACAAATGAAAAGAGATTTTAGAAAACCATTAATTATGATGACACCAAAATCATTATTAAGAAATAAGTATTGTGTTTCTGATTTAGAAGATTTTAGTAAAAACAACTCATTTCATAGAGTTCTTTGGGATCATGCTATTGATCCTAAGACCGAAGGTTTTATTAAATTAAAAAATAGTTCAAAAATCAGAAAAGTTATTTTATGTTCTGGTAAAGTTTATTTTGATTTATTGGAAGCTCGAGAAAAATTAAAAATTGACGATGTAATTTTATATAGAATTGAACAGTTATATCCATTTCCTGCAAAAACTTTAGTTAAAGAACTTAAACCTTATGCTAAATCAGCCACGTTTCATTGGTGTCAGGAAGAGCCCAAAAATATGGGGGCATGGTTTTCTGTTAGAGATTATATAGAATGGACATTAGATAATATTAAGGCTAATAATAACCAAATTTCTTATATAGGAAGAAGTCCAGACGCATCACCAGCAACGGGTTATGCTAAGAGACACATTTCTCAACAACAAGAAATTATTAAAAAAGTATTTGAATAAAAACAATGAGTGAAAAAATTGTAGTTCCAGTTTTAGGCGAAAGTATAACTGAAGCAACCGTTTCGAAATGGTTGAAAAGTGAAGGTGAAAGTGTTGAAGCAGATGAACCTATTGTTGAGCTTGAAACAGACAAAGTAAATTTAGAAGTCCCATCTCCAGTAAGTGGTGTCTTATCAGAAATAAATTCAAAGGATGGAACAGTAGTAGAAGTTGGAGCTTTGCTTGGTTCTGTATCAGAAAATGGTTCTGGTGCTGTTAAAAAAGAAATAATTAAAAAAATTGAACCAACTGTTTCAGAAAATAATGTTGTCAATTTAGAGGTCCCCAAAAAAGAACCTAAGATCTTTGATGAAGGATCTGAAGAAAAAAATTCAGTTGAGGAGCCATTAATTCTTACAAATGAAGTTAAAGAAGAAATTAAAGTAGAAACCAAAGAGGAAAATCAAACTTTATCTCCTGCAGTAAGAAAAATTGTTGTTGAAAATAAAATTGATATTCAATCTGTAAAAGGCTCAGGCAAAGATGGAAGAATTTTAAAAGGTGATTTAATAAGTCTTATGGGAGCTCAGCCTCAACCATCTGAAAGAAAAATTCAATATGGTCCTGAAGAGAAAATCAGAATGACTAGATTGAGACAGACAATTGCAAAAAGATTAAAACAAGCACAAGAAAATGCTGCCTTATTAACTACTTTCAATGAAGTTGATATGTCGAGTATCATGGAAATGAGAAAAGAAAATCAAGAGGATTTTCAAAGTAGATATGGAATAAAATTAGGCTTTATGTCTTTTTTTGTAAAAGCATGCATAGTTGCACTTAAATCTTTTCCAGCCGTCAATGCAGAAATAGATGGTGAAGATATAATTTATAAAAATTATTATAATATTAGTTTTGCAGTTGGAACTGAAAAAGGATTGGTCGTTCCAGTTTTAAAAAATGCAGATGAATTATCATTTGCAGATATTGAAAAAAATATTAAAGAAATATCTGAAAAAGCAAGAGATGGTAAATTAACAATTGAAGATCTTCAGGGTGGAACTTTTACTATTAGTAACGGTGGTGTATACGGATCAATGCTATCAACACCAATTCTAAATTTACCACAATCTGGAGTATTAGGAATGCACAATATTGTCGAACGACCAGTAGTCGTAGATGGAGAAATTAAAATAAGACCAATTATGTACTTAGCTTTATCTTATGATCATAGGATTATAGATGGAAAAGAGTCGGTTTCTTTTTTGAAAATGATTAAAGAAAATTTAGAAGATCCAAGAAGGTTGTTTTTAGATATTTAAATGTCAGAAAAATTTCAAGCAGTTGTAATCGGCGGTGGTCCAGGAGGATACGTCTGTGCTATTAGATTAGCTCAATTAGGATTTAAAACTGCATGTATCGAGTCAAGAGGTTCGTTAGGTGGAACCTGTTTAAATGTTGGGTGTATACCATCTAAAAGTTTATTAAATTTATCTGAAGAATTTCATAAAGTTAAAAATTTATCTAACAAAGGAATAGAAGTTGGAGAAGTTAAATTAAATTTAAGCAAAATGATGAAAAGTAAAGATAAAGCTGTAACAGTTTTAACTAAAGGAGTGGAATTCTTATTAAAGAAAAATAATGTTTCATATTTTAAAGGGCATGGAAGTTTTAAATCAAAAAATGAAATAATTATTAAAGGAGAAGATAATAAAGAGACATCTATCAATGCAGATAATGTAGTAATTGCAACAGGATCAGTTCCGGTATCTCTTCCAGGAATTAATTTTGATGAAAAAATAATTTTATCATCAACTGGAGCTTTAAAAATTGAGCAAGTTCCAAAAAAAATGGTTGTTGTTGGTGGAGGATATATTGGTTTAGAGATGGGATCGGTTTGGTCAAGACTAGGATCTGAAGTTCATGTAGTAGAATTTTTAGAACATATTACGCCTGGAATGGATAGAGAAATTTCTCTTGAGTTTATGAAAATTTTAAAAAAACAAGGAATAAAATTTCATATGCAGCATAAAGTTGAAAAGATTCAAAAAAACACCAATGGTGCAATAGTTACAACTACAGATAAAGAAGGAAACAAAAAAGATTTTGATTGTGATGTTGTTTTAATTTCAGTTGGAAGAAAACCTAATACAGAGGGATTAAATATACAAGCAGCTGGAATCGAATTAGATGAAAAACAAAGGGTTAAGACAGACAAAAACTTTAAAACTAATCAAGAAAATATTTATGCAATTGGGGATGTAATTGTTGGCCCAATGTTAGCACACAAAGCAGAGGATGAGGGTATAGCTGTAGCAGAAAATATTGCTGGTCAGTCAGGTCATGTAAATTACGACACTATTCCAGGAGTAGTCTATACAACACCTGAAGTTGCAGCAATTGGTAAAACTGAAGAGCAATTAAAAGAAATGAATTTAGATTATAAAATTGGAAAATTTTCTTTTATGGCAAACTCAAGAGCAAAAGCTATCGATGATGCTGAAGGATTTGTTAAAATATTGGCTGATGCTAAAACAGATAAAGTTTTAGGTGCCCATCTGATAGGACCTCATGCTGGAGAACTGATTGCAGAAATTGGTATCGCTATGGAATTTGGAGCGAGCTCAGAAGATATTGCAAGAACTTGTCATGCTCACCCTACTTTTTCAGAGGCAGTAAAAGAAGCAGCCCTTTCTGTAGATAAAAGAGCAATACACTCTTAAAATAATTTCATATTATCAAATATGAGGTATCCGATTCTTTTACCCAATATATTTGATCACCCATTTACATATGAAAGTGATTTTGAATTAAAAATAGGGGATTATGTAAAAGTACCTTTTGGCAAGTCAAACGCTACCGGAGTAGTATGGGATGAATTTGAAAAAAATAATAAAAAAAATTTTAAAATTAAAAAAATCTTAGCAAAACTAGAAGTATCTCCACTAAAAAAAGATACAATAAAATTTCTTAATTGGTTTTCTAAGTACAACTTAATTCCTAAAGGAATGGCATTAAAATTATCATTACTAAGCAGCCAAGCTATAGAAAATTTATCTGAAGAAAAATATAAAGATTTTGAAGTAAATGTAAAAAATCATTCTTTTGAATTGTCTAAAGAACAAAAAAAATCTTTAAAATTAATGAATAAGTTTAATAATAAATTCAGAGTTCACGTTTTGCAGGGCACCACAGGGTCTGGAAAAACTATTGTGTATTTTGAAGCATTAAAAGTCTTGATTAACAAAGGTTTTCAAGGGTTAATTTTGCTGCCTGAAATTGGATTAACAGGACAATTTGAACAAAAGTTTTTTGAATTTTTTGGTTTTAAGCCTGCTGTCTGGCATTCAGGAATTAGCAAGAAAAAAAAAGAAATTATATGGAGTGGTGTAAATGAAGGAAAGATCAATGTTATTATTGGAGCAAGGTCATCACTTTTTTTACCATTTAAAAAGTTAGGCATGATCATTGTTGATGAAGAGCATGATCAATCTTACAAACAAGATGAAGGTATTATTTATAATGCAAGAGATATGGCAATTGTTAGAGCTTCATTTGAAAATATACCCATTAATTTAATTACAGCAGTCCCATCAATCGAAACTTATGAAAATATCAAGAAGGGCAAATATTCAATATCAAAGCTAAATCAACGATATCAAGATGCAGCATTACCAAATTATGAAATAATAAATTTGAATAATACTAAACTTGAAAAACAAACTTGGTTATCAAAAGAAATAATTAAAAAAGCCAAATACCATTTAGATAAGAAAGATCAGGTTTTATTTTTTCTAAACAGAAGAGGTTTTTCTCCACATGTATTGTGCAACAAATGTTTTACAGCTTTTACTTGTCCAAATTGTTCTATAAATTTAGTTTTTCATAAAAAAAAAGACACTCTTCTTTGTCACTATTGTGGCTTTAAATCTTCTCTTAATAGAGATTGCGCAAAAGAAGGAACTTGTGATTTTATTTTTAGTGGTCCAGGGGTTGAGAGAATTTCAGAAGAAGTGAAAAAAAATTTTCCAGACAAAAAAATTGAAATTTTTTCAAGTGATACAATGAATAAAAAAGACTCATCAGAAAAAATTAATAAAATTATAAATAATGAAATTGAAATACTTGTTGGAACACAACTAATTTCTAAAGGTTTTCATTTTCCAGATTTAAACTGCATTATAGTGGTTGATATTGATTTATCAACTCAAGGACACGATTTGAGAGCAGCTGAAAAAAGTTTGCAATTATATCATCAACTATCTGGTAGAGCAGGTAGAACTGGAAAACCAGCTACTGTGTATTTTCAAACCTATAGCAAAAATACAAAAATGATAAACGAAATCACTAATAGCAATCCTGATTTATTTTTGGATAGAGAACTTAATATTAGAAAAAAAAATAAACTGCCGCCCTTCGAAAGATTTATTTCTTTAATTTTGACTGGAGACAATGAGCAAAAATTAGAAAAAGATGCTTTTTATTTTAAAACTTTTTTAGAGGATAAAATTAGTGCAAAAGTTCTTGGTCCTGTAAATGCTCCTATATTTAGGCTAAAAAGAAAATTTAGGGTTAGATTGTTAATTAGAGGATCTAAATCATTAAAATTACAAGATTCTTTAAGTGAATTAATCGCAAAATATAAGTTTTCTTCTGGAATAAAACTGACAGTTGATGTTGACCCCATAAACTTCAATTAAATCCAAAAAAAAGACTATTTTACACCATTGTGTTACTTGAAGAGGTAAAATCTATGTGCTAATTAATGCCAGTTTTAATCAAACAATCAATACTAACTAAGAGATAAAATTGAGCAAGAATAAAGGATTTTCAAATACTTCCGCACAAAGATATTCCTTAGCTTTGTATGAGCTTTCTAGCGAGTCTAATTCTCTAGATATTATTGAACAAAATTCTTTAGCTATATTAAATCTTATCAATTCAAGTTCAGACTTTAATAGCTTCATAAAAGATCCAACTGAAAATCAAACAAATTTAATTGCTGTTATTAATAAGATTTGTGAAAATTTTAAGATTGATGATTTATTAAAAAATTTTATGACATTTTTAATTAAAAAAAGAAGATTTTTTTATTTAGAAAAAATTTTAAAAAGCTTTATTGAAACATGCTCTAATAAAAGAGGAGAGGTTAAAGCAGAAATTCAATCTGCTAAAGAACTATCAAGTGATGAAATTAAGAAGATAACTGAAGAGCTAACACAAAACTTCAGTTCAAAAATGAAATTAAACTACAAACATGACAAAAGTTTAATTGGAGGATTGATCGTTAAAATTGGTAGCACAATGGTTGATACTTCCATCAAAAATAAATTACAACAAATCGAAAATAGAATGATAGAGGCATAATATGGAAATAAATCCTTCAGAAGTAACAAAGATATTAAAAGAACAAATTAAAAATTTTGGAGATAAAGCAGAAATTTCTGAAGTTGGTCAGGTATTATCCGTAGGTGATGGTATCGCTAGAATTTATGGTTTAGATAATGTTCAAGCTGGAGAAATGGTCGAATTTTCTGATGGCTCAAAAGGTATGGCTTTGAACCTTGAAAGCGAAAATGTTGGTGTTGTAATTTTTGGTGATGACAGAAATATTAAAGAGGGCGATGTAGTAAAAAGAACAGGTAATATTGTTGATACCCCTGTAGGTAAAGAATTATTAGGAAGAGTTGTAGATGGCCTAGGAAATCCTATAGATGGAAAGGGTGCGTTTGATAAAGGAATTAAAAAAACGAGAGTAGAAGTAAAAGCTCCAGGAATAATCCCAAGACAATCAGTAGGTGAACCAATGCAGACTGGTCTTAAATCAATTGATAGTCTTGTACCAATTGGAAGAGGTCAAAGGGAATTAATTATTGGTGACAGACAAACAGGTAAAACTGCAGTTGCTATTGACGCTATAATAAATCAAAAAAAAATCAACGAGTCTGGAGATGAGAAACAAAAACTTTATTGTATTTACGTTGCTATTGGTCAAAAAAGATCAACAGTAAGACAAATACAAAAAACTTTAGAAGAAGCTGGGGCAATGGAATATACAACTATAGTTGCCGCAACTGCATCAGACTCAGCACCTCTGCAATTTTTAGCACCATATACAGGTTGTGCTATGGGAGAATTTTTTAGAGATAATGGTATGCACGCTTTGATTATTTATGATGATTTATCGAAACAGGCAGTAGCATACAGACAAATGTCACTTTTATTAAGAAGACCTCCAGGAAGAGAAGCTTACCCTGGAGATGTATTCTACCTACATAGTAGACTATTAGAAAGAGCAGCCAAATTAAGTGATGAACATGGCGGCGGATCACTTACTGCTTTGCCTATTATCGAAACTCAAGGAGGTGACGTATCTGCATTCATTCCTACAAATGTAATTTCAATTACAGATGGTCAGATTTTCTTAGAAACAGAGCTATTTAACCAAGGAATTAGACCTGCAATTAACGTTGGTTTATCGGTTTCAAGGGTTGGTTCAGCAGCGCAAACAAAAGCAATGAAAAAAGTTTCTGGTTCTATGAAACTTGAGTTAGCGCAATATAGAGAGATGGCAGCTTTTGCTCAATTTGGATCAGATCTAGATGCATCTACTCAACAGCTTTTAAATAGAGGTTCAAAATTAACTGAACTTTTAAAACAAAAACAGTACTCACCAATGACAGTTGCTGAACAAGTAATTTCAGTATTCTGTGGAGTAAAAGGATATCTTGATGATATTGATTTAAAAGATATCGCTGAATTTGAGCACAAGATTATCGAGAAATGTAAATCTGATAAACCAGAAATTATCAGCTCTATATTAAGCTCTGGTAAACTTGAGGATGATACTGAAAAAGCACTGGTAGAATTAATCAATCAATTAAAACAAAGCTTAAAATAAAAACAATAAATGGCAAGTTTAGACGATCTAAAAAAAAGAATAGCTAGTGTAAAATCTACACAGAAAATTACTAAAGCTATGAAAATGGTTGCTGCTGCTAAGCTTAAAAGAGCTCAAGAAAGCGCAGAGAGAGGTCGTCCTTATTCTGAAAAAATGAATAATGTAATCTTAAATTTGTCAGGTGGTATTTCAGACAAAGAAAATGCTCCCAAATTATTATCTGGAACAGGAAATGATAAAGTTCACCTATGTGTGGTAATGACCTCAGATAGAGGATTATGTGGAGGATTTAATGCAAATATTATTAAAAAAGCCAAAGCTTATTTTGCAAAAATATCTGAACAAGGAAAAGAGCTTAAAATTATTACAGTGGGTTCAAAAGGAAATGATCAACTAAAAAGACTTTATGGTGATAAAATTATTGAAAATATTTCTTTTAAAACTTCAAAAAATACAAATTATTTTGATGCAGACAAGGTTGGTAAATTGATTATTGAAAAATTTGAAAAAGAGGAATTTGATATTTGTACAATTTTTTATAATCAGTTTAAGAATGTTATAACTCAGATCCCTCAGGCACAACAAATCATTCCTTTAAACGCTGAAAACAAGGAAGAAAAAGAATCTGAAGATAGTTATGAATTTGAACCAGATGAGGATGAGATTTTAAATAATTTATTGCCCAAGAATATTTCAACACAGATATTTAAGGCAATGTTAGAGAATTCAGCTAGCGAGCAAGGTGCAAGAATGAGTGCAATGGATAATGCTACCCGAAACGCAGGTGAAATGGTTGACAAGCTTACAATTGAGTATAATAGAAGCCGTCAAGCAGCAATTACTAAAGAACTAATAGAAATTATATCAGGAGCAGAGAGTTTATAATTATGAGCAAAGGAATAATCACACAAGTTATTGGAGCGGTAGTAGACGTAAAATTTGATGGAGCTTTACCAGAAATTTTAACAGCTTTAGAATGTAAAAATGGAAATAATAGATTAGTTTTAGAGGTTGCCCAACATTTGGGAGAGTCTACAGTTAGAACTATTGCAATGGATGCTACTGAAGGATTAAAAAGAGGCGATGAAGTTTCAAATACCAATGCTCCTATTCAAGTTCCAGTGGGTCCTGAAACGCTTGGAAGAATTATCAATGTAATTGGTGAACCAATTGATGAAAGAGGAGAAGTAAAAACAAAAGAAACTTGGCCTATCCATAGAGCTGCTCCCGAGTTTGTTGATCAGTCGACTGAAACAGAAATCTTAGTTACTGGTATTAAAGTAATTGATCTTTTAGCTCCTTACGCAAAAGGTGGAAAAATTGGTTTATTCGGCGGTGCTGGTGTAGGAAAAACAGTATTGATTATGGAGTTAATTAATAACGTTGCAAAAGCACATGGTGGTTTTTCAGTATTTGCTGGTGTAGGTGAAAGAACAAGAGAAGGAAATGATCTTTACCATGAGATGATAGACTCTGGTGTTATTAAAAAAGATGGTCCTGGTTCTAAAGCAGCCTTAGTTTATGGACAAATGAACGAACCTCCAGGAGCAAGAGCAAGGGTTGCACTTACAGGTTTAACAGTAGCTGAATATTTTAGAGACCAAGAAGGTCAAGATGTATTATTTTTCGTAGATAATATTTTTAGATTTACTCAGGCTGGTTCAGAGGTTTCAGCATTACTTGGAAGAATACCTTCAGCTGTTGGATATCAACCAACTTTAGCAACTGATATGGGTAATTTACAGGAGAGAATTACCACGACGAATAAAGGATCAATTACATCAGTTCAAGCAATTTATGTGCCTGCCGACGACTTAACAGACCCGGCACCTGCAACATCTTTTGCACACCTTGATGCAACAACGGTACTATCAAGACAAATTGCTGAAATTGGTATTTATCCAGCTGTAGATCCACTAGACTCTACATCAAGAATTCTTGATCCAAGAATAGTTGGAGATGAGCATTATAGAGTTGCAAGGGAAGTACAAAAAGTACTTCAAACTTATAAATCTTTACAAGATATTATAGCAATTCTTGGAATGGACGAACTGTCAGAGGAAGATAAGTTAGTTGTTGCAAGAGCAAGAAAAATACAAAGATTTTTATCACAACCTTTCTTTGTGGCTGAAGTATTTACAGGATCACCAGGAAAATTAGTCGATTTAGAATCAACCATTAAAGGTTTTGCAGCAATTTGTGCAGGTGAATATGATCATTTACCAGAAGCAGCTTTTTATATGGTGGGTACTATTGAGGAAGCTATAGAAAAAGCTGAAAAAATGGCTAAAGACGCTGCTGCTTAATGAGTGAAGAATTTAAAGTAGAAATAGTTAATCCTGAAAAATCTTTCCTTTCCAAGGAAGATGTAACAGAAGTAATTGTTCCAGCTTTTGAAGGAGAAATGGGGATATTGAAAGATCACATTTCAATTATTTCTTTTTTAAAACCTGGGATTATTACAATCCATTCTAAATCTGGAGAAGAGAAGTTTTTTGTGGAAGATGGAATTGTTGAGTTTAAAAATAATAACTTATCAGTTTTAACTAGCTCTATTTTTAATTTAAAAGATGTTGATAAAAATAAAATTCAAGATTTATTAAAAATTTCTGAAGAAGAGGCTAATAAATCAGAAATAAGTGATCAAGCGAAGTTTTTAGCAAATCAAAAAATTGATGTGCTAAGATCTATCAACTAATAACCTTTGTACTTTTTGCTGAACTTCTTGATAAACATGAAGTTTAAAATCGACTACTAAATTGGTAATTTCTTTTAAATCCACCCATTTCCAGTCTAGAAATTCTGGTTTTTTTGTTTTTATATTAATTTGATTATCTTCACCCAAATATCTCATTAAAAACCACTTTTGACTTTGACCTTTATATTTTCCTTTCCAAATAATTCCTAGCAAGTGTTCTGGAAGATTATAAGTGATCAAGCCATCTAGTTCACTAATAAGCTCTACATTTTTTATACTAGTTTCTTCTTCCAATTCACGATATGCAGCAGTCAAATAGTCTTCTCCCTCATCAACGCCACCCTGAGGCATCTGCCAAAAATTTTTGGCATTATCTATTCTTTTTGCAACAAAAACTTTATTCGCTTTATTAAGCACAACAATACCAACTCCACTTCGCAGTGGTAAGTTTTTAAACTTATCTTTCATTTTATCCTTTTAAAAGTTTGATAGCGTAATTTAATTGATTATCTGTTTCAGATTTGATTTTAAATTCTTCACCTTCCTCAACAATCTCAATATCTGGACTAACGCCTACCTCAGAAATTGATTTTCCTGAAGGTAAGTAATACTTTGCAACTGTTAATCTAATGGCGCCTTTATTCTTTAATGGTATTATTGATTGTACAGAGCCTTTACCAAAACTATTTTCACCTAAAATAATTGCTCTTTTATGATCTTTAAGAGCTCCCGCTACTATCTCGGAGGCTGATGCTGATCCATAATTAATCAAAACTATTAAAGTCTTTCCATCAGTTAAATCACCCTTTTTAGCAAACCATTTTCTATTTTCCGAAGGCTGTCTACTTTTGGTAGATACAATTTCACCATTGTCTAAAAAGAAATCAGAAATTCTAATTGCTTGAGACAGTAATCCTCCAGGATTATTTCTTAAATCCAAAATATAAGCATTAATGTTTTGGTTTTTTTCTAACTCTTCGATTTTATTTTCTATCTGTTCACCACTATTTTCATTAAATGAAGTAAGCCTAATATAGCCAATGTCATTTTCAAGCAAATCAGCTTTTACCGACTGAATTTTTATAATTTCTCTAGTGATATTAAATGTGAGTGCTTTTTTTTCTCCTCTTCGTCTTACCGTTAATTCAATACTTGATCCAACTGGACCACGCATCAAATCAACAGCTTCACTTAAAGATTTACCTTGAACTTGTGTATTTTCAATTTTTACAATGTAATCTCCTGCTTTTAAACCAGCTCTTGAAGCGGGTGTGTCGTCTATTGGAGAAATAACTTTTACCACTCCTGCTTCCATACCAACTTCGATACCCAATCCCCCAAATTCACCACTAGTTTCAGTTTGCATTTCATTAAATATTTCAGGAGACATATAAGCTGAATATGGATCTAATGATTGGAGTAGACCATTGATGGCAGAGTCCATGCTATCTGATTGATTTATCTCATCTACATATTCTTCATTAATTTTTTCAAGCACTTCTCCAAACAAATCAATTTTCTTGTAAATATCATTTTCATTTGCGGACAAGTAGTTTGAAAAAAGTAAACTATGTATAAAAAGTAATATAACTAGATGAATTCTCATATCATCACTTTTTCTTTTGGTATCAATTCTGACCAAATTTTTTCTAGTTCATAAAATTTTCTTTTTTCTGGATGAAAAATATGAACGATAAGATCAATACCATCTACTAGTTTCCATTCATTACTTTCCTTACCTTCAATTTTTGAATTTTTAAGCCCGTTAGCTTTAAACTTTTCTAATACTTGTTCCGATAGAGACTGAATATGTCTTGAGGATGTTCCACTTGCTATAATCATATAGTCTGCCATTGAACTTTTGTCTTTCAAATCAATACTTACAATGTCGTGGGCTTTGTTGACATCAAGAGTTTTAATTATGATGTCTTTAAGATCTAGGTTTTTATCCATTAGTTAGTTAAACACTATCAAATTTTTCTTAATTGAGAAGATGAAATGTTGACTTTATTAAACTCAACAAATGTAACAGTTTTATTAGTTGAATTTTTATATGTCTTTGAATTTAAAGAACTTTTTTTGTAACCATGACGATCAAACACTATAAGTTTTGACTTTTTTAAAATATTTCTCCATTTGTGCCATTTGTGGAATTTAACAAGGTTATCAGCACCTATTAAAAAAAATATCTCATACTTTCCTGTTTTATAAAAATGATCAATCAAATCTGATGTTTTATTTGATTTAATTATATCCTCAAAATACTTAACTTTTATAAATTTATCATTTTTAATTATTTTTTCACAATAGCTAATTCTTTTTTTAAGCTCATTTGAAGGTTTTTTCTTAAATGGATTTTGATTAGTAATTGCCCAAATTACCATTTTTAAATTAAATTTTTTTTTTGCCTCTTTTGAAATAGCAAGGTGACCTTTGTGTGCTGGATCAAATGAACCACCTAAAATTCCTATTTTTTTTTTAGAGATTTTCAATTTATTTTCTTATTTTACCATTGCTTGTAACTTGATATTTGTAAGAAACTAGCTGATCTAATCCTACAGGCCCTCTAGGCGGAAGTGTATTAGTTGATATTCCGACCTCACCCCCAAAACCGAACTCTCCACCATCTGCAAATTGTGTAGATGTATTATGCATCGATATCGAACTTTTTACCTCTTTTAAAAATTTTTTAGCTGATTTTACATTTTTTGTAATAATTGCATCTGTATGCATGGTTCCATATTTATTGATATGGTTAATGGCCTCATTAATATTTTTTACAGATTTAATGGAAACAATCGGTCCTAAATACTCTGTTGACCAATCACTTTCTTTGGCAGTTGTAATTTTACCTTTATAAAATTTACTAATTTTTTTATCTCCAATTATTTTGCATCCGTTTTTTTCTAGATTCGATAAAATTGGATTACAAAATTTTTTGAGAATTTTTTGATGAATTAAAATTGTCTCTGTAGCACCACAAATCGCTGTATTTCTTAGTTTTGCATTTAAAGTTATTTTTTTTGACATAGATAAATCAGCTTTATCATCAATGTATGTATGACATATGCCTTCTAAATGACCAATAACTGGTATTTTAGATAACTCTTGAACTTTTTTAACTAAGCCTTTTCCACCTCTTGGAATAATCACATCAATATAATTACCCATCTTAGTTAATAAGAAATCAACAGTTTTTCGATCTTTGGATTCTATGAATTGAACATAATTATTATTTACTTTATTTTTTATAAGAGCTTTTCTAAATAAATTGGCTAGAATTTTATTTGAATAATATGCCTCTGATCCACCTTTTAAAATTACTGGATTACCTGATTTAAAACAAAGAGTAGCAACATCAGAAGTTACATTGGGTCTGCTTTCATAAATTACAGAAATTACTCCAATTGGGATTGTTCTTTTTTCAATTTTGAGACCATTAGGTCTTTTCCATTTCTTTAAAATTTGATCTACAGGATCATTAAAACCAATAATTGTTTTAATAGAATCTGTAATCTGTAGAAGTTTTTTTTTATCTAGTAAAAGTCTTTTAATAAGATTTGCTTTTAAATGATTGTTATTAGCTTTTTTTAAGTCTTTTTGATTTTCTGAGATTATTTTTGAATAATTTTTTTTAATTAAAACAATATAATCTCTTAAAACTTGATTTTTTTTGACAGAACTTACATGTTCGATCGAAGCCTTTTTTGCATTTTTTCCAAGATTAAATAAATAATTTCTCATTAAATTTCTACCATATCATCTTTGTGGACTACTTCAGATTTTGCAATGTAGCCTAAAATTTTTTCAATTTCCCTAGAATGACATCCTAATATTTTTTTAATTTCATCAGATGAAAATGAACATAATCCTCTTGCACATTCATTATTTGATTTATCTAATATTCTTATATGATCTCCTTTTTTAAAATTCCCATTTACTTTTTTTATACCAGCTGCCAATAAACTCTTACTATCTTTCAAAGCTTTTTTGGCTCCATCATCAATAATTAATTCACCTTTTGGAGATACAGAACTGATAATCCATTTTTTCCTAGCATCTAATTTTGAAATTTTTGATGTGAATAAAGTATATTCATTTTTTTGAAGAATTCTTTTTATTGGATTTAAATATAAACCACTAGAAATAATCATATCACAACCAGATAGCTGACATATTTTAGCAGCTTCAATTTTTGTGTTCATACCACCACTTCCAAACTCGTTCATTCCTTTGAAATTTATATCTTTTAAATCCTTACTAAAATTTTCAACTTTTTTAATTAATTTTGCATCTTTGAATAATTTTGGGTTTTTTGAATAAAGACCGCTTACGTCAGATAATAGAATTAAAGTGTCAGCGTTAGTTATTTGAGCCACACGAGATGCAAGCCTATCATTATCACCATATTTAATTTCAGAAGTTGCAATCGTATCGTTTTCATTGACTATAGGAATAAAATCTAAATTAAATAAGTTTTCAAATGTTCTTTTGGCATTAAGAGACCTTCTTCTTTCTTCAGTATCCTCAAGTGTCAGCAAAATTTGAGAAATGTTTAATTTATACTTTGAAAAAGTATTAGAAAATAGATTCATTAACTCTATTTGACCAATAGAAGCTATAGCTTGACTTTTATCTAGTTTTAAACTTTTTTTATTGAAGTTCATTTTGATGCAACCAAGGGCTATAGCACCAGAACTTACAATTATAATTTTTTTATTTTTATCTTTTAAATCTTTAATATCTTTTGCAAAACTAGAAAGCCATTTTTTTCTGACTTTTTTATTTTCATCAACTAACAGTGATGAGCCTATTTTTATTACAACAATTTTAGAATTTTTAAGAGACATACGAGATTAATTTTGCTTTGATTTTAGAGATTGATTTTTTGTCCAATGTAGAAAGTAATAAAATTTCACCATTAATTTTTTTTGAAAAATCAGCAATGATTTCTTTCACAAATTCCTCTTCAACTAAATCAATTTTATTTAAAACAATTAGTTCTTTTTTCTTTATAAGCTCTGGGCTGTAACTAAAAAGCTCATTTTTAACTTGATTATAGGCTTTTTCAATATCATCACCTGTAATATCTATTAAATGTAAAATCGTTTTACATCTTTCTATATGTTTTAAGAATTGAACACCCAAACCAACTCCTTGATGTGCACCTTCTATTAACCCTGGGATATCTGCGATTGTAACCTCTTTGTCATCATATCTTGCCACACCTAGATTTGGGTTCAAAGTTGTAAATTGATAATTCGCAATTTTTGGGGTTGCATTTGTAACTGCAGCTAACAGACTAGATTTACCTGCATTTGGTAGTCCAATAATTCCTATATCTGCAATTGTTTTTAACTGAAGCCAAATTGTAAATTCCTCACCAGCGCTTCCTTTGGTAAATTTTTTTGGTGCTCTATTAGTGGAACTTTTAAATCTGGTATTACCTAAGCCTCCTTTACCACCAGCTGCAGCAACAAATTCTTCACCTGGTTTTGTAAAATCAAAAATTAAAGTTTTATTATCTTCTTCAAAAACCTGAGTGCCGAGAGGAACTTTTAAAATTAAATCTTCACCACCTTTTCCTGTTCGATTTTGGCCCATTCCATTTTCACCTCTTTCAGCTTTATGATGTTGTTGATATCTGTAATCAATTAGTGTGTTTAAATTTTGCTCAGATTTTAAAATTACAGAACCACCCTTACCACCATCTCCACCATCTGGCCCACCGTATTCTATAAATTTTTCTCTTCTAAAACTTGGCGATCCATCACCACCATTACCAGCTTTAACGTATATTTTTACTTGATCTAGGAATTTCATAATACAACATCAATTTTAGTTGTACTATTAATTGGGTTTTACTGAAACGAAAGTTCTATCTGCTTTAGATTTTTTGAAAACTACTTTTCCCTTAATAACAGAAAAAATTGAATGATCTTTACCCATTCCAACATTTTCACCAGGGAAAATTTTAGTTCCTCTTTGTCGGACAATTATATTTCCAGGTATTACAGTTTCACCACCGTATTTTTTTACACCAAGTCTTCTACCGGCACTATCTCGTCCGTTTCTCGATGATCCACCTGCTTTTTTTGTTGCCATAATTTACCTAATTATTTTTTTTCTTCTTTAACAGCTGTTTCTGCTTTTTTTTCAGTTACAACTTTCTTTTCTGCTTCAGATAGCACTTTACCATCTTTTGAAAAAATCTTACTTATTCTTATCATAGAATATTCTTGTCTATGCCCATTTTTTCTTCTTGAATTTTGTCTTCTTCTTTTTTTAAATATTAAAACTGTTCTATTTTTTCCATTTTTAATTAATTCAGCTTCAACTTTAGCTCCTGAAACTGTAGGTGCTCCAACTTCTATAACTTTATCATCACCGTAAGCTAGTATTTCTTTAAATTCTATTTTTGTTTCAGGTTTTGAATCTGGTAGCTTTTCTATTTTTAGAATTTCTCCAGATTTAACTTTATATTGTTTACCACCTGTTTGTATAACTGCGTATGACATAGTATTAATTGTTAAATTTTGTTAGCGCAATATAGACCGAGCCTCTATTTAGTCAAGCTCAATAAGCTAAAAATTATCCTTTAAATCTCTTAGTTTTGAGAAACTTTCAACATCATTGGCTTTTAAAAATATATTACAATTAAGCTCATCTTCTATAGTGCTTGGCAATGTCGGATTCCCTTGACTCAAGTTTTCTTTAATTTTTAAAATTTTATTTATCAACATCTTATTTTTAGGATCATGTTCGAGACAAAACTTTGAGTTTTGCAGAGTATATTCATGACCACAATATATCTTGGTATCTAGTGGAAAGCTTTTAAATAGTCTAAGTGAATTAAACATTTGAGCATATGTTCCTTCAAATATTTTCCCACACCCCAGTGAAAACAACGTATCACCAGTAAATAATATTTTTTCATTAAAAAAGTAATAACAAATATGTCCTGTTGTGTGACCTGGAATATGAAAAATTTTTGCTTCAAAATTATTTTTTTTCCAAACTTCTTGATCTTTTAATAAAATATCAATTTCAGGGATTCTATTTTTATCATGCTCAAAGCCTAAAATTTTTGAATTATAAAACTCTTTGATTTCTTTATTTCCACCAACGTGATCGTAATGATGATGTGTGTTTAAAATGTATTTTATTTTAATTTTGTTCTCTTCACAAAAATCAATTACAGGATCAGCTTCACTAGGATCAATTACACACGCTTCATTAGATTTTTTGTCTATAATTAAATAACTATAATTATCTTGTAAACACTTTATGATTTCAATCTTCATAGGTTTATTTTTCTATCAAAAATATTCCTAGTTCTGAAAATAGGTTTTTAAAAAATAAATTCGACTTATCTATCTTTGTTGTATTCATATTATTTAAAGCAATAGATTTAAAAATTTTAAAATTCATTGTTTTAGAAAATTTAACAAAATCTTTAATTGTACACATATGTAAATTAGGGGTGTTATACCATTCATCTGGAAGAGTTTTTGTAACAGGCATAGTCCCTTTAAACAAAAGATGTAATCTTACTTTCCAAAATCCAAAATTAGGAATTGTAACTATTGCTCTTTTACCCACCCTTAAAAGTTCATTTATTACTATCTCAGGATTTAGAAATGCTTGTAATGTTTGACTTAAAACAACATAATCAAAAGAATTATTAGGGAATTGTTTTAAATCTATTTCCGCATTCCCCTCAATTACTGTTAGTCCTTTTGAAATACATGTTTGAACTTTGTCTTTTGAGATTTCCAAACCTCTAACATCAATATTTTTTTCTTGTTTTAAGTATTCGATTAAAACACCATCCCCACAACCAACATCAAGTACTCTTGTGTTATTTTCAATATTATTAGCAATAATTTTGAATTCTTGTTTCATTCTATTTGTAAGATTTATCTAAAAAGTTTTTAAGAGCATTTAAAAAATCTGGCACATCAAGTAAAAATGAGTCATGTCCTTTATCAGAATTAATTTCAACAAAACCAACATCAGCTCCTATAGCATTTAGCGCTATAACAATTTCTTTATTTTCTTGAGTTGGATAAAGCCAATCTGAGGTGAAAGAAATTACAAAAAATTTTGTCTTTGTATTGGCGAAAGCTTTGGATAAATTTCCATCAAATTTTTTAGCTAAATCAAAATAATCCATTGCTCTAGTAATATAAAGATAGCTGTTAGCATCAAATCTATCCACAAAAACAGATCCTTGATATCTAAGATAACTCTCAATTTGGAAATCAGCATCAAATCCAAATTTTAAATCATCTCTCTCCTGAAGTTTTCTACCAAATTTTTCTTGCAATCCTTTCTTTGACAAATAGGTGATATGTGCAGCCATTCTAGCGACCGACAAACCTTTGCTAGGATTTATACCTTCATTTGCATAATCTCCATTTTTCCAATTTAAGTCTGCCGTGATAGCTTGTCTGCCCAGTTCATTAAAAGCAATGTTTTGAGCTGAGTGACTAGATGTGCAGGCAATTGGTATTGCAGTTAATGCACGGTCAGGATAATTACTTACAAATTGTAAAACTTGCATTCCACCCATTGATCCACCAACAACTGAAAAAAGTTTTTTTATATTAAAATAATCAAGCAAACTTACTTGAGCATTTACCATGTCGTTAATTGTAATAACTGGAAAATCAGTACCGATAACTTTATCAGTGGCAGGATCTTTAAAACTCGGTCCGTATGAGCCCATACATCCACCGATAACATTAGCACAGATTACAAAGAATTTATTGGTATCTAATGCTTTATTAGGCCCAACTGCATAAGACCACCAACCTTCTTTATTTGTAATAGGGTTAATTCCAGTTACAAATTGATCACCCGTTAGTGCATGAAAAACTAATATAGCATTGTCTTTGTTTTCATTTAGCTGACCATAAGTTTCATAAGCAATTGGGAAATCTTTAATAGTTTTTCCACAATCTAACTTTAATGGTTCTTTTACCAATAATGTCTTTAAATCATTCATAATTTTGATGCTGTTTAAGTGAATTGTGAGAAAAAAACTTGTTTAGCGGTTTTTTTAAAGCGCTCGCAATTCAGTTAAATCAGCGCAAAAAATTTGTACTAGAAGAGATAGATATTGTCAATTTTATTAAAAAATAAACTAATTCAGTATTAATATTTAACTATTTTATTTATAAGGGATAAAAAATTTAAAACATGACAATACCAGTTTTTAGAAAAATTGATATTCAGGCATATAAGCCAGGAAAATCGAATGTTAGAAAGTTAAAAAAGATTATAAAGCTTTCAGCAAATGAGTCTGCACTTGGTGTAAGTAGCAAGGTTAAGAAAGTTTTATCTAGCAAAAATTTAGATATTTACAGATATCCAGATAGTAAATCTAAAAATTTAAGAGAGCAATTAGCTAAAAAATTCAACTGCAATATAGATAAAATAATATGTGGGGCAGGCTCAGATGAGGTAATACAAATGCTTTGCCAGTTATATCTTAAGCCCAATGATGAAGTGGTTGTGCCAAAGCATAGTTTTTTGATGTACAGAATTTATTCAAAAATAGTGGGTGCTAAAGTTAGATTCGCTAAAGAAGATAATTTTAAAATTTCAACAAAAGAAATATTAAAAAATGTTACCAGTAAAACAAAAATTGTATTTCTAGCAAATCCTAACAATCCTACTGGTACATATTTATCAAAAAATGAAATTTTAAATTTAAGAAAAAAATTAAATAAAAATATTTTGTTGGTAGTAGATGATGCATACAGCGAATATATGGTTAACAAAGATTATTCATCTGGATTGAAGCTTTTTAAAAACTCAGATAATGTTTTTATATTAAGAACTTTTTCCAAAATATATGGCCTTTCAGCACTAAGAATAGGATGGGGTTATGGAGCCAAAAAAATTGTTGATGAGCTTTATAAAATAAAACCTCCTTTTAATGTTAATAAAATAGCACAATTAGCTGCTGTAGAAGCTTTAAAAGATCAAAACTTTATTCAAAGATCAATTAAACACAATTTATTTTATGCAAAAAAAATAAAACTTTTTTTAGAAAAGTACCAAATATATTCTAATACAGTTACTGCAAATTTTCTGTTTTTAGATTTTTCTAAAGCAAAAATTAAGGCAAAAGAATTTTATAATAAATTAAAAAATAAAGGAATTATTCTACGATCGACTGATGAGGGATATAATATTGAAAATAAATTACGATTGACTATAGGTTCAAAAGTAGAAAATTTTAAATTTTTAAGTGTTGCAAAAAAGATATTAAGTAAATGAAAAATATTTTATTAATTGGATGTGGCTTATTAGGCTCTTCTTTATTGAGAAAAATTAATAGCAAAAAAATTGCAAATAAAGTTTTTGTCTATGAAAAATCCCAAAAGCATATATCACAAATAAAAAAACTTCGAATTGGTGGCACTGTTATAAAAAATTTAGCTGAGGGTATTAAAAAATCAGATTTGATTATTTTCTGCACTCCCATGAGTTCCTATAAAGATTTAATTTTAAAGATGAATAGATATTTAACACCCAAACATGTTATTACAGATGTGGGATCTTCTAAACAGGAGTCATTTAAAATTATAAAAAAATATCTAAAAAAAAATATTTTCTGGACCTCAAGTCATCCTATTGCAGGCTCTGAAGTGAGTGGACCCAAACATGGAAAAGCAAATTTGTTTGATGATAAATGGTGTGTTTTAATAAAAGAAAAAGACACTAATCAAAAACATCTTTTAGTTCTTAAAAAATTTTGGAAAAAAATTGGCTCTAAATTAGTTGAAATGAGTATTGATAAACATGATAAAATTTTTTCTATCACTAGCCACCTTCCGCATTTAATTGCATATAATTTGGTGAAATCAGCTCAAGATTTTGAAAAACAAGAAAAATATGATCTTATAAAATACAGTGCGGGTGGCTTAAGGGATTTTTCAAGAATTGCAGCTTCTAATGAAATAATGTGGCGAGATATTTTCTTTAATAACAAAAAAAATATTTCAAAGGCGATTGAGCTTTTCATTAAAAATTTAAATTCATTTAAAAAAGATATTAATACTAAAAATAATAAATCAATCCTTAATAAATTAATAAATACCAAAAAAGTAAGAACAAAAATTATAAAACTTAAACAGGATATTGATAAGCCTGATTTTGGAAGAAATTAATAATTTTTAATATTACTTACTTTTTTAATTTTAAGATTTGCAGTTTTTTCAATTCGATTGATGGTTTCTTTAATGCCCATAATCAAAACTTTTTTTCTAGGACCATATGCATGAATAAATTTTGATTGATTTAGACATAAACCAACATGACCTTTCCAAAAAATAATATCACCCGCTTGAAATTTTTTAAGAGATTTTTTTTTACAATATTTGACTTGATCTTTCGTGTCTCGTGGAAAAAAAACTCTATTAAATTTAAAAAATATTTGAATTAAAGCTGAACAGTCAATACCATCTATACTTTTTCCACCCCAAAGATATTTTGTATTTAAAAATAGTTTAAGAATCTTTTTGAAGTTTTTTTCTACATAATTAATAGATTTTAAATTTCTTCTATTAACCCAAATATTATCTCCAAATCTAATATAATTTTTTTCACTTTCAAGATTAGAGACTGTACTAGAAAAATATAAATATTTGCTTGTTTTAACGAAGTTATTATTAATTTTTTTGAATACAGGGCTTTTTGGAGAAAAAACTTTAAAATCAGGATTGTGTATCTTTATAAATTTACTTTTTTTTATAAAACCAATGTAATTATCAAAGCTAGTTTTAATTTTAAACCAATCTTTATTTTTATTTAGTATTGTAAATTTTTCACCAAACAAAATTTGAGAGGTAACTTCAGATTTTGTTGAAGTTTTTGAATATATATTTCCAATAAATTTATTATAAAAATTATCCATCACTTAATTTTAACTTATTTTTCATTGACCAAAGTATTAAGAGAGAGGGAATAACCATTAACGCTGTTAAAATAAAAAATAGACCCCAATTTCCGTTTAGCCAATCAACTAGTGCTCCCGAAGAAGATGCCAAAGTTGTTCTTCCAGCAGTACCAATTGATGCAAGTAAAGCATATTGGGTTGCTGTATAAGCTCTATCAACCAATAAGGAAATAAAAGCAACGAAAGCAACAGTTGCAAACGCTGCCGCTATGTCATCAAATATTACTGCTATTGCAAAAAGTAACTCAGATTTGTCACTCCAAGCAAGTATGCTAAATAGGATATTAGTAGCCGCCATAACAATTCCCGCAAGAAACATCGCTTTTAAAACACCTGATCTGATTACAAAAAGTCCACCCAACAGTGTAAATACTACTGTAGTAATCCAACCTAATGTTTTTGAGTAGATTGCGATATCAGATTTACTAAATCCAATTTCTTTATAAAAAATTATAGACATCCTGCCAAGAAATGCCTCTCCAACTTTAAAGAGAAAAACAAAACCAAGTATTCCTAAGGCAATCGAAAAACCATTCTTTTTGAAAAAACTTATTATTGGACCACTGATAGTGCCGCCAATCCATACAGCAAATTTAGAAAAAAAATTATTATTTCCTAATTTATCTGAGATAATTTTATCATTTAAAAATTGTCTGTTTATTCTCTCATCTGAATTTTTTTCAGTCACAAACATTAACCCGATATTCATTAAAATAACTAGCACACCAAGAATTAAAAATGTAAGCTGCCAATAGTTTTCAAATCCAAAATTTTGAAGATAGTCAGCAGAAAATAAAGCTATTACTCCTCCAAGTTTATAACCACTCCACCAACCAACAACAGCCATTGCTGCTCCAGCTGCCATTGATTTTCCCTCATTTTCACCTATTTGTTCAATCCTTAGAGCATCAACAGTAATGTCCTGTGTTGCTGATGCTATTGCGATTAATAGACCAACGCTAATCACTAGTGCCAAATTTTCAGTAGGGTTTATTAAGCTCCATAAACCTAACGAGATTAATATTAATAATTGCATTAAAACAATCCATCCTCGTCTATGTCCAATTTTTTTTGTTAAATAAGGAATTTGAATTCGATCGACTAAAGGTGCCCATAAATAATTAAATGCATAAACTGCAAAAATCAATCCAGCCCAACCGACTGTAGATCTACTTAAACCATCTTCTTTTAACCACAAACTAAGACTGCTTCCGATAAGCACCCACGGAAAACCTGAAATTGCACCTAGTAATAAAATTTTTAACATTCTTTGATCAAAATAAATTGAGAATGTTTCAGACAATGATTGTTTTTTAATCTCAATCATAGTTAGTTTCGCCAAAACGAAGGAAGAAATAGTACTAGTATTGCAAATAATTCTAGTCTGCCAAGTATCATTCCTAAAGTTAAAATCCATTTTGAGATATCAGGTAGAGTAGAGAAGTCTCCATTTGGTCCAATTACCGATCCAAGTCCCGGTCCCACATTGGATATTGATGTTGCTGCTCCTGATATTGAAGTAACAAAATCTAATCCTGTTAAAGATAATAAAGCGGTCAAAATGAAAAAAATAACCAAGTACATATAAATAAAAGAAATGATTGATGATATGAACTTGTTATCAATAGGATTTTGATCATACTTTAAAATAAATACGCCTTTTGGATAAATTATTTTTTTCAGTTGATTTGCAACGAAAAGATATAATATTTGAATTCTAAATATTTTTATACCACACGTAGTTGATCCAGCACATCCTCCAATAAACATTAAGCCTAAAAAAAGAATTAATGTAAAGCTTCCCCAAGTATCAAACTCAGCGTTTACATAACCTGTGCCTGTTAATATTGAAATTACATTAAAAAATATTGATCTGAGATTTAAATCTGCAGCTCCACTTACAAAAAGATATATTGAAAGTATTATTATACTCGCAATAATTATTTTAAAAAAAGTTTTAATTTGAACATCATTAAAAATGATTTTCTTATCTCCACTGATAAATTTAATATATGCTATAAACGGTAAGCTGCCCAAAATTATAAAAATCATTGCAGAAATCTCAATTGACACACTATTAAAAAAACCAATAGATTCATTGTAATTTGAGAAGCCACCAGTTGCTATTGTGGTCATTGAGTGTGTTAAGCTATCAAAAAAACTCATACCAAATGCTTTGTAGGTTAATCCACATAACAATGTTAAGGAGGTGTAAATATAGATCAGTCTAAGAGCTATCTCTTTTGACTTTGGCAATATTTTTTCAGATGAATCATTGTTAGATATTTTAAAAAGCTGCATACCACCAACATTCATAATTGGCATTAAAGTGATCGCCATAATAATTATTCCTATTCCACCTAACCATTGAAGAATTGCTCTCCATAATAATATACTTTTAGGCATTTCATCGAGGTTTGAAATAATTGTCGATCCTGTTGTCGTAATTCCAGACATACTTTCAAAAAAAGCATTAACAAATGAAAAATTTAAATCAGAAAAAATAAATGGCAGTGATCCAAATATCGCAATACTTAACCATGATAATGCCGTTAAAAGAAAAGCTTGTTGTAAAGTTAATTTTTTATCATGATCTAAATTTGATAGAAAAAACAATATACCAAAAATTATTGTAACAAGAGACGCACCAAAAAAAGACGAGTCAATTTCAGAATAGATAAACTGAAAAATTATTGGAATAAACATGAATACACCTAAAATTATTTGTAAAATACCAAGTGTAAAAAAAACGGTTTTATAATTAGACATTTTGAAAGAACATTATTTTATGGTAAATAAATTTCAACACTATAAGAATTGGCAAATTCACTAAAATAAAAAGTGTAATTCATGATAAAAAAAGAAAACCTAGATAAAACTAATGCTTGGCCGTTTGTTGAAGCTAAAAAAATGCTTCGTGAAAGAAAATCACTAATTGAAAAAAAGGGTAAAATTACTCTGCAAACAGGATATGGTCCTAGTGGACTACCTCATATCGGAACTTTTGGAGAAGTTGCAAGAACTTCTATGATGGTAAATGCTCTTAAACAATTAACTGATTTGCCAACAGAAATAATTACCTTTTCTGATGATATGGATGGACTTAGAAAAGTTCCAGATAATGTTCCAAACCAAAAACTATTAGAGGATAATTTACACAAACCTCTAACAGAAGTTCCTGATCCTTTTGAGAAGTTTGATAGTTTTGGTGAGCATAATAATGAGATGTTAAAAAATTTTTTAGATAGTTTTAATTTTGAATATAATTTTAAAAGCTCAACCAAATTATATAAATCAGGATTTTTTAATTCCACACTGCAACTAATTTTGGATAATTATGATGGAATTATGAACATAATTATACCAACACTTGGAAAAGAGAGACAAAAAACATACTGCCCATTTTTGCCTATCTGCCCTGATACTGGTCATGTACTAGAGATACCTGTTTTGGAGATAGACAAAACTAACTCCAAGATTATTTTTGATAATGGTGGAAAAAAACTAGAAAAAAGTATTTTAGATGGAAATTGCAAGCTTCAATGGAAAGTAGATTGGGCTATGAGATGGTATGCGCTCGATGTTGATTTTGAAATGTATGGAAAAGATCTTATTGAGAGTGCAATTTTATCTACAAAAATTATTAAATTAATTGGTAAAAATAACCCTTCAGGATTTGCTTATGAATTATTTTTAGATGAAAAAGGGGAAAAAATTTCTAAATCAAAAGGTAATGGGATTACGATTGATCAGTGGCTAGAATATGCATCACCAGAAAGTTTATCTTTGTATATGTATCAAAATCCAAAAAGAGCAAAAAAACTTTACAAAGAGATTGTACCTAAAGCGGTAGATGAATATTTAGATTTTATTGAAAAAGCAAAAAAACAAGACGAGTTACAATTATTGATGAATCCTGTCTGGCATGTTCATAATGGAAAAATTCCGACAGAAAATTCAATTATGACATTTTCAATGTTGTTAAATTTAGTTGAAACTAGTAACGCAGATTCAAAAGATCTTCTTTGGAAATTTGTTAAAAAATATAAGCCAGATATAGATGAAAAAAATTTTCCAATATTTGATAGTCTTGTAGGCTATGCAATAAAATATTTTAATGATGTTATCAGATCACAAAAAAATTATAAAAAACCCAATCAAGATGAAAAAAAAGCTTTAGAAGCGCTCATTAAAAATCTTGAGAAATGTAATGATCAAATGTCGCCTGAAGATATTCAAACGTTAATCTATTCCACAGGTAAAGAAAATGGATACTCAGAAAATCTTCGAGATTGGTTTAAGTTAATTTATCAAGTAGTTTTTGGTGATGAGAATGGACCCCGTATGGGTTTTTTTATAAGTTTTTTTGGTGTTAATGAAACGAAAGAGCTTATAATGAGTAAAATTAGATAATGTTTTCAAATTTAAGATCTTTAATATTTAAACTAGATCCAGAAACAGCTCACAATTTAGCAATTAAATCTCTTAAATTAAATTTTATACCAAACGTTTTTGATAAAAATAATAATGAAGAGCTATTCAAAACTAAAATATTTAATAAATCAATTAATAACCCTATTGGTATGGCCGCAGGTTTTGACAAAAATGCTGAAGTATACAATCAATTATTCAAGTTAGGTTACGGATTTGTTGAAGTCGGGACCGTTACGCCCTTAAGTCAATATGGAAACCCTAAACCACGAGTATTTAGACTAGTTGAAGATGAAGCTTTAATAAACAGGTTAGGCTTTAACAATCATGGAGCCAATGATGTGAAATTAAGAATTCAAAATAATCCCAAAACAGGATTACTTGGAATTAATATTGGACCTAACAAAGATACTCAAAATAGATTAGAGGATTATTTAATTGGTATAAGAACTTTTCATGAGTTAGCAGATTATATAACAATCAACATCTCTTCTCCTAACACTGAAAATTTGAGAAACTTTCATGATGAAACAAAATTAGAGGAATTATTAACAGAAATTGAAAATGAAAAAAAAAAATTAAAATCCAAGATACCAATTGTGGTAAAAATTGCCCCAGATATTAAAGATAATGAAATAGAAAAAATTTCAAATGTTTTGTTGGCTAAAAATATTGAAGCTGCAATTATTTCAAATACTTCAAACGATACTAGAGAGAGATTAAAAGATATTCAAAAACATCAAAAAGGAGGTTTGTCAGGAAAACCCATTGAAGATAAATCTAATTTATTAATTAATAAATTTTATAAATTTTTAAAAGGACAAATAAAAATAATTGGTGTTGGGGGTGTAGACTCAGGTTTGAGTGCGTATAATAAATTTTTATCTGGTGCCAATTTAGTTCAGCTTTATACTGGCATGGTTTACAAAGGACCAAATATTGTAAACTTAATAAAAAATGAACTAGCTGAGCTGCTAGAAAAAGACGGAGTTAAAAATTTTAGTGAAATTATAGGAAATAGAAAATAAAATATAATTCTATTAACTTGACGCGAACCATATCACCCCTTATATAGTCGGCTACTATGTCAAAAAAATGCGAATTAACTGGTAAGATTCCAATGAAAGGTCATAACGTTAGTCACGCTAACAATAAGACAAAAAGAAGATTTTTACCAAATCTTAAAAAAGTAAAATTTACAAGTGAACTTTTAAAAAGAAGTCTTAAATTAACTGTCAGTAATGCCGGTGTAAGATCGGTAGATAAAAAAGGCAGTTTCGATGAATTTCTAAAAGTAGTTAAAAATAAAAATTTATCTCCAAGACTTAAAAAATTAAAAAAAAGTATTTTAATTAAATCTCCATTTCAAAAAAAAGCGACAGTATCTAAATCAGCTTAATGAATAAGACTTTTATAATCCTGTCATTTTTGATGGGTGTGATTGTTTTATCTTCCAATTATCTCGTTCAATTCCCAATAAACCATTATGGTTTAAATGAGATTTTGACATATGGTGCTTTTACATATCCAATTGCATTTTTAATTACTGATTTAGCGAATAGATCTTATGGAAAGCTAATTGCCCAAAAAATTGTTTATTTAGGTTTTTTTATTGGGGTGGGGTCCACCATTTTATTTTCTACAAACTTTCAAGATTTAATCTCAATCAGAATTGCTTTTGGTTCAGGAATTGCTTTTTTTGTAGCTCAGTTGTTAGATGTTCAAATTTTTGATCGATTGAGAAAAAAGAAGTGGTTTATAGCACCTTTAACCTCTTCAATTATTGCTTCTATCGTTGATACTTTTTTATTTTTCTCAATTTCTTTTTATGCAACAGGAGTGCCATGGGTGACCTTATCTTTTGGAGATCTATCAGTTAAGTTAATCGTTGCTTTAGCTATGCTAATACCTTTTAGGGTATTATTAAATACTTTTAAGCCAGTTTCTTAGATAAAAATTTATAACTTAAAATTTTGTAAGCTAATTTTGCTACTAAAAAATTGTATGAATTAAAATTTTTTATTGGAGCAAGTTCATTAATATCAGCTCCAATAATATTTGAATTTTTTGAAGCAATTCTAATAATCTTTAAAGTTTCATCCCAAAGCAAACCTCCTGGCTCAGGTGTACCCGTTGCAGGCATTATACTCGAGTCTAATCCATCTACATCAAATGTGAGATATACAGTTTTGTTTTTTATCATTTTCTTAAATTTATTTAAGTTCCATTTAGCCTTATCTTTTGCCCAAAAAATATTAATTCTTGATGAGTTTTTTTTTAAAAATGGAATCTCACTTTGTGAAATATTTCTTATACCAAACGAAATAACCGATACATTTGGATAATCCAAACATCTTCTAATTGCAGAAGCATGTGAAAATTTTTCACCTTCATAGCTATCCCTTAAATCTGCATGAGCATCAAAATGAAGAAGACAGATTTTTTTATGTTTTTTTACAAATGGTTTTAAGCAACCCGGTGTTATTGAATGCTCGCCCCCAAATGTCATTGGAAAAAGCTTTTTATTTAGTATTTCATTATTAATTGAAGACATTTTATCAAGTGCCTTGTTGATATTTTTGTCAATTTTGAAGGGTTTTAATGTTTTAATTCCAATTTTTTTATAAGGCTCGCAATTAAATTCTTCATCATAAAGCTCAACTTGGTGTGATGCTTTAATAATTTCTTTAGGCCCATTTTTAGTGCCACCACCATAGCTAACTGTTTTTTCTAAACCAAAAGGAACAATTACAACTTTTTCTTTGAAATTAAATTTATTATCTAAACCTAGAAATCCTTTTTTATTAGAGAGGTAATTCAATTTTTATCCAAAAATTTTTGTAAAGTTTTTTCTGTCTCTTTTTTTCCACTCACCCTTATGATAAGCATCACTAGCAATTAATGGTAAAACACTAGTTGCCTCTGCAAAAACCATTTGTTCTTTAGTTATATCCACTTTGCCCCATGAGCTGGCTTCTTTTAAAGTTGAACTACTGCACGCACCATCTCTAGAGTCGGCTACAGTTATTTGAACAGCATACTTATGCATTTCAACTTCTTTACCCAACAGCTCAGCACAAATAACTGTATCTTGAATAAAGTTTTTAGGCACACCACCTCCGATCATAAATAGTCCTGAACCTTTAGATCTTATTTTAATCTCAGTTAGTTCTCTGAATTCTCTAATTGAGTCTATTGTCATGTGTTTTTTTGGATTCTTTTCTTGATGCATGACAAGTCCAAATCCTGCGCTAGAGTCTGTAAAAGCCGGACAAAATATTGGTACATTGTTATCATAAGCAGTTTCAATTAATGAGTCTTTCTTCTTTGAATTTTTTTTTAAATACTTTCCTATTTCTTGAATGAATTCTCGTGAAGTATAGCTTCTAGGTTCTAGAGTATCTGCAATATCACAAATAATTCTATCACACATTTGAAGCTCATCTTCATCGATGTAAGTATCATAAATTCTATCAATGTAATTTTTTCTTAATTCTGTATCGTCCTGAAATTGAGAACCTTGGTAATGCTTAAAGCCAAGAGCTTCAAAAAAATCCATATCAATTATAGAAGCGCCAGTTGCAACAATAGCATCCACCATATTATATTTAACTAAATCTTTATAAATATTCATACAGCCAGCCGCAGAGGTAGAGCCCGCTAGAGTTAAAAAAATTGTACAATCTTTATCTGATAACATTTCATTAAAAATATTAGCAGCATTGGCGGTTTCTCTTGATACAAAAGACATTTTTTCCATTGATGAAATAATAGGTCTTGAATCAAAAGAGGTTATATCAATATGTTCTACTGGATTTTTAAGAAAATCTTTTTTACTGTTGTGTGTAAGTTTTTTATCTTCTGACATTAAGCAACTAGAATAGCTTTATTAATGTCTCTATTGTATAAGCTCATGATTGGATCATCTTCCACTTCATATACTTCATCAGAATAAAATCCATTAAAATGAGTTCTAAAAGTTAGACCATATGCACCAAGCTGACCAAGTTCTATATAATCATTTTCCCTAATATTATTTGGAAGAACAAAAGGACCTTTCATATAGTCCATGCTATCACATGTAGGTCCAAAAAAACTAAAAGCAGTCATTTTTTTTGAGATAATTTTACTAGAATTTTCTTTTATCATTTTTGAAGGATAAACAATATTTGGTGTACCAGCATCAAATAGCGTTCCGTAAGTTCCATCATTAATATAAAGTTTTTGTTTTTTTCTTAAATTCACTCTAACAATTGTTGAGCCACTCTCAGCAACTAATGCTCTTCCCGGCTCACAAATTATTTTTGGCATATTTTCAATTTTTAAATTTTCTAAACTTTTTTTAATTTCATTAAAATACGCTATTAAATTATCAGGAACTAAATCAGGGTATATTGATGGAAAACCACCCCCAACATTAATATAATCTGGAATTATTTTAGTTTTTTTAATTATATTTCCAATCTCAGTTATTCCTTTAGCATATGAAATAGGATGCATACATTGTGACCCAACATGAAAACTTAATCCAACTTTTTTAGCATATTGTTTCGCCAACCTAAGCAGACCTAAAGCTTCAGAATTTAATGCACCAAATTTTTTTGATAAATCTATTTCTGCATGTTCGTTAGATACAGCAATTCTAACAAATAATTCTAGATCTTTTGCATTATCAGTGTTGTTAATAATTTTTATAAGCTCTTCTTTAGTATCTAAAGAAAATGTTTTAATTCCAAATTCAAAATAAGCTCTTTTAATACTTTCAGGACTTTTAATTGTGTGCATGAAAGAACATTTAGCTGAACTTGAAAATTTTCTTACTTGCTTAATTTCTTCTACCGAAGCAACATCAAATTGATTTATTCCACTTTCAATTAAAGTTTTAATTACTACAGGGTGTGGATTTGTTTTCACTGCATATAAAATTTCACCAGGAAAGTTTTTTTGAAAAAAATTGGAAGCGGTTAATACTGATTTTTTTCTGATACAGTAAACAGGTTTTTCAGGTTTCAGTTGATTTATTAATTCTTCAACTGATTTAAATTTTTGCATTTATTTTGTCTCCAAAAAAAAATTTAATAAAAAAAAAGTTTTAAAATTTCTTGAAAAACCTTTTATAAAATGTGCAATTAAGCCAATAAATAGTTTATGTAAAGCAAATAATCATCTATTGAATTTTTTATATTAACCTCCATATAGGGTCTATGAAGAGCGAAGCTACACTTAAAAACCTAAGCGATTTTGATAATAAATCCTTACTAATCGTTGATGATGACAATCCTTTCAGAGAACGTTTATCGAGAGCAATGGAAAAGAAGGGATTTGAAGTCTTACAAGCTGAGAGTGTAAAAAAAGGTATTGATACAGTGAAAGTAAACAAACCAGGATTCGCTGTTGTTGATTTAAGATTGGCGGATGGAAATGGCTTAGAGGTTGTAAAAGAAATTCAAGCATCCAATCCTTCAAGTAGAATTATAATGTTAACCGGATATGGAAACATACCAACTGCTGTTGCAGCTATTAAAGAAGGTGCAATAGATTATTTAGCAAAACCGGCAGATGCAGACGATGTTGAAAAGGCTTTGTTAGCCGATCCTTCAAAAAAAGCTGCTCCTCCAGAAAACCCAATGTCTGCTGATAGAGTTAAATGGGAGCATATTCACAGAGTGTTTGAGTTATGTAATAGAAATGTCTCAGAAACTGCAAGAAGACTTAAAATGCACAGAAGAACACTACAAAGAATATTGTCTAAAAGATCGCCTAGATAAAACTTTTCAGTTTAATCAACTTTTTAACTAATAAGCTTAATAATAATATTTTAAAAGCTTCAGCTAACAAAAACGGTGCCACACCTAAGTTAAAAATAGGTTTGTCCCATCCAATTAATGTACCAAGCCACATAATTCCAAATAGATAAATAGTTGATACGGATAAAGTAAGTTTAGCAAATATCATTAAAAAATTGTCATTTAATTTTACAAAACTTGCAAGATAACAAGCAGACAAAAAACCAATTAGGTAACCCATCGTAGGACCAGTAAAGTAAACTAATCCAATTCCTCTTTCTGGTGAATTTGAAAAAACTGGCAGACCAACAATACCTTCTAATAAATATAAGCCCACAGCAGATAAACCAATTTTATAACCAAAACTTAAACCTAAAAGCAACACCACAAACGTTTGCATAGTCATTGGCACAGGATAAAAAGGAATTTTTACTTTTGCAGAAATTGTTAATAGAATTGAACCCAATACAACCGCAAATATTGATTTTATTAATTTAGTTTGAAAGTTTTGTTTTATAAGTTCCATAAATAATATTAACCTTT
>Ga0181603_10000225_pt1 | contig 45504 bp, 35 predicted proteins | sample 041ome_13_FD_148633 | JGI IMG/M metagenome (GOLD analysis project Ga0181603, IMG submission 148633) | Coastal salt marsh microbial communities from the Groves Creek Marsh, Skidaway Island, Georgia - 041409US metaG (spades assembly) | ecosystem: Environmental > Aquatic > Marine > Intertidal zone...
TCGATAGGATGACGCTATAAATTACTCAATCCGGATCCAAAAATAGAAGGTTTTGCATTAAATACCGTAGTTTAGAAATTTTTTTTAACTGCCTTCATTTTTTTCGCTGACCAAAGCAAATTTTTCTATATCTTTGCAATCTTCAATTCATGCATTCAAGACGAGGCAGAAACTATGTCAGCAACTTTTCAAAATCCCGAAACATTGGTGCTTCACGCCGGTAACTATCGCCGTGACAGCGCGACGAACGCAGTTGCAGTACCGATCTATCAAACTACCAGCTATCAGTTTGACAGCACCGAACATGCTGGCAATTTATTTGGTCTTCGCGAGCTTGGAAATATCTATACGCGGATCATGAACCCGACCAATGCAGTGCTGGAAGAACGGGTTGCCGCGCTTGAGGGGGGTATGGTTGCGCTAGCGGTTGCATCCGGATCATCGGCCGTCGCGCTTAGCATTCAAAACCTATGTAGTGCAGGCGATAACATTGTTTCGTCGCCGCATCTTTATGGCGGCACTTGGAACCTTTTTGCCAACACGTTCAAACAGCTTGGCATTGAGGTACGCTTTGCCGATGCGGATAATCCGGAAAGTTTTCGTGAACTAACCGACGAGAAAACCCGCGCTTATTTCGCCGAGACCCTGCCCAATCCAAAGCTGAATGTTTTTCCGATTGCCGAGGTTGCCGAAATTGGCAAGAGCCTTGATATCCCGCTTATTGTTGATAATACCGCCGCGCCAATTACCTGCCGCCCAATCGACCATGGTGCCAGCGTCGTTGTGCACTCGCTGACCAAATATATTGGCGGCCATGGTACCTCAATTGGCGGCATCATTATTGATAGCGGCAATTTCGACTGGACCCGGAATCCGGACCGGCATCCGCTATTCAATACACCAGACCCAAGCTATCACGGCGCGGTTTGGGGCAGCCTTGTTCCCGAAGCATTAGGCGCACCAATCGCCTTTGCTATTCGTGCCCGCGTTGTGATGCTGCGCGACCTTGGAGCAGCAATTTCACCGACCAATTCGTTCCAGTTAATTCAAGGTCTGGAAACACTGCCATTGCGGTTCCGCGTTCATCAGGACAATGCGCAACGCGTTGCCGAACATCTGGTTAAGCATGAGGCGATCCTGTCGGTAATTTACCCAAGCCTGTTTGAAGGCGCACAAAAGGCCAAGGCCGACAAATATCTAAACCGTGGTTACGGGCCGATTGTTGGGATCGAGCTTAAGGGCGGCGAGGCAGCTGGCCGCAAGTTCATTGATAATCTGAAGATGATCTATCATGTTGCCAATATCGGTGATGCGCGCACCCTTGCCATTCATCCGGCATCGACAACCCATTCACAGCTTTCCGCCGACGATCAGTTAAAGACCGGGGTGACACCGGGCTATGTCAGGCTTGCGGTCGGGATTGAGCATTTTGACGACATCATCGCTGATATCGAACAGGCACTTGCCGCCGCTAACAGCTAGCCGGTTTTACCCAGAAAAACAAAATGGGCCGCGGCGATGCTGTGGCCCATTTTTACCGGACAACGCCCCGATTAATTTGTTAAAAACGGCCTGATTTCTTCGGCGATAATCTCGGCGATCACGTCGCAATCATCAATTGTGAAAGTCAGCGGTACACGCATATCAAGGGTTTTTTCCAGCACCCGCAACGTCGTTGGCAAAACCGGGATATCATCAATATAACGCCAGCTATCATAGCGGCTGGTAAAGGCCTTTGGCTCAGCATCACCAAACCATTTCAGCTCAACCCCACGTTTGGCACAGGCCGCAACAAAATCGGGAACCGCGGACGCTGCCACCGCATCAGCACGGAATTGGATTGACGAGCCAACATAAAACTCTTCTTGTTTGCGCGGCGGAATAATCACCCCGTCCATTGCCGATAGATGCCCATGAAGCCGATCATAAAGCTGGTTCCAGCGCGCCAAATTATCTTCAAGCATCGGCAGTTGCGCGCGTAACATCGCCGCACGCAAATGATCCATCCGTCCCGAATAATTAGGCGCATGAAGCCGCACTTTTTGAAATATTTCTTCGGCCGGTATCGCGCCATGACGACCATAGAGCATATAAGAGCCGGACGACACCACCGCAACCGCCGCCAGTTCGGCATCATTAGTGGTCAAAAAACCACCCTCGCCCGAATTCATATGTTTATAGGTCTGGGTTGAAAATGCCGCCACCTTACCGAAATTGCCCGAGCGGATACCGCGCCATTTTGCCCCCATTGTGTGGGCACAATCTTCAATGAGGCTGATATCATGCTTGGCACATACCGCCAGCACCCTGTCCATATCGGGAATATGACCCCGCATATATGATAAGAGCAGATGTTTGGCACCGCTGGCCGCGGCCTTTACATCCAGATCATCACAATCAATATGATAATTCTCATCAATATCGACTAGAACTGGCACAGCGCCAACATTATGAATAGCACCTGGAACCGGGGCCAGAGTATAGGCATTCGCCAGCACTTTATCGCCAGGTTTAACCCCGCAAATTCGCAAGCCAAGCTGAATAGCATAGCCCCCCGAAGTGCAGGCAACGCAATACGCCGCCCCCTGCCATTTCGCATATTCCATTTCCAAGGCAGCGACGTCGCCAACTTCATCGGGCAGCAGATTATACCGGTGCAACCGGCCGGTTTGCATAATTTCGACCGCACGTTTGATGCCGGCTTCGGGGATTCCCTCTTGCTGGGTAAATGGTTTGCGAAACACCGTTTGCGTCATTGGCCTTTACCTCTTTTATCAATGGCGGCTTTTATCAATGGCGGCGGTTGCTTTAACCCGCCAGCTTTGGGAAATAATCCTCCAGCACACTTTCACGGTTAACATCTGCGGTACAACAATGCAAACCGCCACCAAAGGCATAGGCATCCCGCAAATCAACCTCGATAACATTCATCCCGAGCTTGTCCATCTGCTCAGCCTGATAGACCTCGGATTTTTCGACACAAACTGTTTTCGGATCAAGCACCAGCACATTCATGCTAAGCCAAACCGACGAATAGCATAGCGCCGGCGGGGCATTATGCGCGGGCTGTGCCGCATCAACAATTTCCCACCCATTATCATGAAACATCCGGCGCTGTTCTTCTGGCAGGCGGCGTTGCGGATTGTTCAAAATCAGGCCGGGACGAAGCGGGGTAAATGTCGCGTCGATATGAATTGGGTATGGGTCTCCGGGAAAATTAACCGCATGAACCCGGTGATCAGGAAAATGCCGGCGCAGCCATTCAATGCCTTTTAAATTTGTCGTAAAGCCGTGCTGGACAACAAGGTCCTTGCCAAAGCGCAAAACATCAGCAGCATCAAATAACGGCTCTTCTTCCGTCGTTACAAAGAATTTCTCGGCGGCCCATTGCAGCCGTTTTGCAACACCAATTTTCTCTGACAGATAATCTGGATGGTAATCAGCATCAGTCAGGCGCGGCTTTGGTGCGGCCTCATGGCGGAAATTTGGATCTTCATTCCAATATTTCTGCATCAGCGGGCGGTAACAAAGATATTCAAACCAGCGACAGCGGTATGACATCGTCGCTTCGAGAATTTCGTTCCCAACTGTCAGCAGCACATCGCGTGGCGGCATACAGCCGAACTGGCTTTCAGTATGAAAATCAGGAGTGGTCGCTGGCTGGGAAAAATCAATCGGCGTCGGGCGATCAACCTTGATCCCGCGCGCCGCCAGCATTGCCGCAAAATTATCCAGCAATTCATTGGCGCGGTCGATCGTTTCCTGCGGACGCCGACCCCACTGGCCACGCATGTCGCTATCTTCTGGCACCTTGGCATCGAGGGCTGGCTCTTCTGGCGGGATATGACAATCATCAGCACGTCCGACGATGACATGTTTCAACGGATCCCATTCATTCCAGCTATTCACGATTGTTGACATCATTTTCTCCTCGATGGCGCAACGGCGATCACATAGGTTTAAAAAAAATCACCCGCAAAAAATCACCAGCGTTCATACAACAATTTCCCGCAGTCCAAAACAATATATTACGCGGCTTTGGCACTGGCCTATCCGGCAAAAAAGACTTGCCTCTTTTATCGCAACTGTTGATATAGAGCGAAGGCACGAACGATGGCGTCGTTCCAGCTGCATCGAAAAGGGTGCGGTTGCGCCTTGCATATTAAAGTCCTGAACGCCGGGGCCTTCTTTTGAACACGTCAATGGAGGGTCTAAATGACTTTACGACCAGAAACCTACCGTTTTCATAACGGTGAAAAAGCAACGGCGCAATTTTCCAACAGCGAATATGAATTCCGAATAGCCGGTTTGCGCCGGATTATGGCCGCCGCCAATGTGGATGCTGCCGTTTTTACCTCAATGCACTCGATCGCCTATTATTCCGGCTTTCTTTATTGCGCCTTTGGCCGGCCTTACGGGCTGGTCGTCACAGCCAATGATCATGCCACAATTTCTGCAGGCATTGATGGCGGCCAGCCATGGCGGCGATGCTTTGGCGATAACATCACCTACACCGACTGGAAACGCGATAATTTTTGGCGTGCAGTTGGATCAATGACCGGCCAGAACTGTGCTATCGGCTATGAGGCAGATCATCTCACCCTTGATCAGAATGACAAGCTAAAGACATTTCTATCGCCTTCCAGCATGATCAATCTGTCACATGACGTGATGCAGCAGCGGATGCATAAATCAGCGGCAGAATTGGCACTGATCAAAGCCGCTGCCAAGATTGCCGATATTGGCGGCTATGCTATCCATGATGCGGCAAAAGAAGGCGCACGTGAAATTGACATTGCTATGGCTGGCCGTGATGCCATGGAAATTGCGATTGCCGCAGCCTTTCCCGATGCCGAATATCGCGATACATGGGTCTGGTTTCAATCCGGTCTCAATACCGATGGGGCCCATAATCCGGTTACCGGCCGAGCCTTGCAACCCGGCGACATTCTATCGCTCAACAGCTTTCCAATGATTTCCGGCTACTATACCGCACTTGAACGAACGATGTTTTTAAAAGAGGTAGATGCGGCCAGCCTTCAAATCTGGAACGCCAATATTGCCGCACATGAATATGGCATGAGCCTGCTGCAACCCGGCATGAGCTGCAGCACGGTTACCCAAAAGATCAACGCCTTTCTGCAAGAGCGCGATCTGCTGCAATATCGCAGCTTTGGCTATGGTCATTCATTCGGCATCCTGTCGCATTATTACGGCCGCGAAGCCGGGCTGGAACTGCGCGAAGATGTTGATACTGTGCTGAGACCGGGCATGGTGGTGTCGATGGAACCGATGCTGACCATTCCGCATGGCACGCCGGGTGCTGGCGGGTACCGTGAGCATGATATTCTGATCATCACCGATGATGGCCATGAAAATATCACCCATTACCCCTATGGGCCGGACTTCAACATCGTTGGCTAAGCCAGACGGGCCCCAACAGCATTGGCCCCAACAGAATTGGCCAAATTGACAGATGCCAGGCCTGCATTCCACGGCTTGGCATCACCTTTGCCGTTGCAAGTCGGCCGCCAGTCGTCCTATAAATTTTTTGAGAGATTACCACCGCAAAAAGATTGCTGCTAGCCGCGAGGAATTTGCCATGATGGAAATTGCCGACGAAATCACGATCCCTGCCACCCGTGCCGCGGTCTATGAAGCGTTGAATGATATTGAGATCCTAAAGGCCTGCATTCCGGGTTGCGAATCGCTTGAACGCGAGTCCGACACCAAACTGGTTGCCAAAGTTGTGCTGAAAATCGGGCCCGTTAAGGCCAAATTCAATGGCTTTGTTACGCTTGACCAATCAAAGGCACCGGACGGGTTTAGCCTGTCTGGCGAGGGCGAAGGCGGTCTTGCCGGATTTGCCAAGGGCGGCGCTGATGTGACATTAACCGAAGATGGTGACACGACAATTCTGCATTATACCGCAACCGCCGAAACCGGCGGCAAGATTGCCCAGCTTGGCAGCCGGCTGATCACCAGCACGGCAAAAAAACTGTCCAAGATGTTTTTCGAGAAATTCGAAAAAGCCATGATTGGTGAGGTGGAAATTGACAGCGCAAGCTAGCACCGGATTATCCCGGCCTGCCGCCTAGCTGCGCATATGGGCGCCATTTGGATCATAAGCAGGCGCGCCCAGAATTTCGGCATCATATAGCGTGCCCAGAATCTCTACCTGTAATTTCGTGCCCGCTTTGGCATAAGGCGTTTTGACATATCCCATCGCCATTGAGTGACCGATCCGGTGCGCGTAACCTCCCGATGACACATAGCCAACCGCTTGCCCGTCTTGCAGGATTGCCTCGTCATTTGACACGTCGATATTATCGACATCCAGCAGCATCGTGACAAGCCGTTGATCCGGTCCTTGCTGCAGCGCGTCTCGGGTCGCTGCCTTGCCAACAAAATCTTTATTCCAGTTGATAAAGCCATCCATACCGGCCTCAACCGCGTTAAAATCGGGGCGATATTCCAGCGTCCAGACGCCCCAGCCCTTTTCCAGACGCATCGATAACAGGGCGCGCGCACCATACCAGCGATAGCCAAGATCAGCACCTGCTGTCTCGATAGATTCGGCAAGCCTAAGCAGATATTGCGGATGGCAATATATCTCGAATCCCAATTCACCAGAAAAACTAATCCGGTTCAAAATCACCGGAACGCCACCAACAAAACAGCGTCGCAAATCGCGAAATTTCAGCGCGTCCGCACTGACATCATCGCGGGTTATCCGCGCCAGCAGCTGGCGTGACTTTGGCCCTGATAGCGCGATGCCATGCCAGTCATCCGAGACATTGCGATAGCTGACATCACCGGTAAGATGCGCCTCGAACCAGCGCCGATGCGCCTGCTGCATTGCGCCAGATCCGAATAGCATGAAATGATCTTCACCAAGACACGCCACCGTCAGATCACCATATAGCTTGCCCTTTGGCGTCAGCATCGGGGTCAAAGCCAGCCGGCCCGGCGCCGGCACACATCCTGCCAGCATATGGTCGAGATAGGCCCGCGCACCGGCACCTTTGAATTCATGTTTCGAGAAATTGGCAATTTCGATCCCACCCACGGCTTGCTGCACCGCTTTGATCTCGCGGCCAACATAATCATGCGACCGGTTGCGCTCAAAGCTGGGCGTCTCATAGGCATCATCTGGCCCATCGGCGAACCATAGCGCATGCTCAAGCCCAAATCCCTGCCCCATGCGCGCCCCCTTTGCCACAAGCCGGTCATAAAGCGAAGTGGTTTTTTGCAACCGGCCTTTGGGCAGGGTTTCGTTCGGGAAGGTCATAACAAAACGCCGTTCATAATTTTCGGCAGATTTTTCTGTACCCCAGTCAGGCGTGGCAAATTCGCCAAATCGGGCAACATCCATCGCCCAGACATCAATTGACGGTTCACCATCAATCATCCATTCAGCCATTGTCAGCCCGACGCCGCCACCCTGGCAAAAGCCCGCCATCACACCAACCGCAACCCAGTAATTCTTCATGCCGGGAACTGGCCCGATCATCGGGTTACCATCCGGGCCAAACGTAAAGGGGCCATTGATAATATTTTTGATACCGGCCGCGCCAATGGCCGGGATACGCTCGAACGACATTTCCAGCCGGTCGGCAATGCGGTCAAGATCAGGATTTAATAATTCATGCCCAAAATCCCACGGCGTGCCATCAATTTTCCACGGTGTCGATTGCGGCTCATAAGTCCCAAGAAGCATTCCCTGACGTTCCTGCCGGAAATAGATATTCGCCTCATAATCAATGCCAGCAGGCAGGCGTCCAGCACCGCCCAGTGCCATCCGTTTCACAATTTCATCAATATCCTCGGTAATCAGATAATGATGTTCCATCGGCTGAACCGGCAAATGCAATCCGGCCATATGGCCAACCTCACGCGCCCATAACCCGCCGCAATTGACAATTTGTTCAGCATTGATCTTACCCTTGGCTGTGGTTACATCCCAGCTGCCGTCGGGGCGCTGGGCAAGGGCAGTAACCGGCGTATGGGTGAAATATTCGGCGCCATGAACGCGCGCCGCTTTGGCGAATGCGTAGGTCGCACCTGATGGATCAAGATCCCCGTCCTGATCATCCCATAAGGCAGCATAATAATGTTTAGGGTCAATTAGCGGGTGCCGTTCGCCGAGTTCCTGCGGGCTGATAAATTCCTGATGAAGCCCCATATAGCGCGCCTTTGAGCGCTCGCGCTTTAGGTAGTCATACCATTCCTTGGTCGATGCAGCATAAAATCCGCCCGTGATATGCAGCCCGACCGAATGGCCAGATGTCGCCTCGATTTCTTTATAAAGATCGATCGTATAGCTTTGTAACCGGCTGATATTTGGATCCGAACTGATCGTATGAATCTGCCCCGCGGCGTGCCAGCTTGATCCAGAGGTAAGCTCGTCGCGCTCGAGAAGCACGACATCCTTCCAGCCAAATTTCGCAAGATGGAACAGGATCGAGCAGCCAACGACCCCGCCGCCAATAACCACCACTTTGGCATGGCTGGGAAGCGGCTTTGTCGTGCCTGTTTCTACGTTGCCGATTTCGGGCATTACGCACCTCCTTGATCAACACGCAAATCCGGCTGGCTAAAACCCTAACTCCTATTTGGTAAAAGCAAAGTAAACATGGCGTCAAGCTTGCAATGTTTAAGTATAAATCTCGCTCGAATAACGGGTTGCCAGAAATGCGTCGAGCCCCTCACTGCCGCCTTCATGGCCATAGCCGCTGAATTTCAGCCCGCCAAACGGCGTTTCCACCGAATGAACATGAAGCGAGTTTACTGCAAGCATACCAGTTTCAATCTCGGTTTTTAAAATGCCAACGGTTTTGGCGCTATTGGTAAAAGCATAGGCCGCAAGACCGAATGGCAGGCTGTTTGCCCGCGCGATCACCTCGTCGATATTTGCAAAAACTGCGGTCGGCGCAATTGGGCCAAACGGCTCTTCGGTCATGATGCGCGCGGTGTCGGGAACATCGTTTAACAGGGTTGGCTGATAAAATGACCCCGGGCTTTGAATCCGGCCACCCCCAACCAACAGCTCGGCGCCCTTTTGAAGAGCATCCGCAACAAAACCATCCATGATGTCAATCCGGCGTTCGGCAACAAGCGGCCCCATTGTAACACCCGCGTCAAGGCCATTGCCGGTAGTGACCGCCTCGACATGTTTTCTAAACGCTGCCAGAAATTGATCACGAACTGGCTCTTCGATGAAAAAGCGGGTTGGTGAAATACAAACCTGACCCGCATTGCGGAATTTGCCCATCGCGCAAAGCTGCGCCGCGGCATCAATATCAGCGTCTTTGAACACCATCACCGGCGAATGGCCGCCAAGCTCCATCGTGCAGCGGATCATATTTTTGGCAGCAAGCTGTTGCAGATGAATGCCCACAGGCACGCTGCCGGTAAAGCTGAGTTTACGGGGAATCGTCGAGCCAAGCAGATGTTCTGATACTTGTGCTGGCACGCCAAAAACAATATTCAGCACACCCGCAGGCAAGCCCGCATCCACCAGTGCCGTACCAATTGCGATGGCGGTAGCCGGCGTTTCCTCGCTTGGTTTAATCGTGATCGAACATCCGGCGGCCAGCGCACCAGCAACCTTGCGCATCACATTTGTTGCCGGAAAATTCCATGCCACAAAGGCAAGCGCTGGCCCAACTGGCAATTTGCGCGCCTCATGCTGCATGCCCGGAAATCGTGACGGAATGATCCGCCCATAGACACGCTTGGCCTCTTCTGCGTACCAACGAAGCAGATCAATTGCGACCTGCATTTCAATTTTCGCCTCGGCAAGCGGCTTGCCCATTTCGCGCGTTAGATTGGCAGAATTAACCTCAAACCTGTCCTCAAGCAGACGTGCCGCCTTTTCGAGAATGGCCTGCCGACTATGCGGGGTCATCTTGCGCCACAGGTTGAACCCGTCAAGGCTGCTTTCCAGCGCCCGATCAAGGTCTGCCGGACTGGCATGAGGCACATGGCCGATCTCGGTACCATCAGCCGGGCAAATAACCGGCTCACTTGCGCCGTCACTGCCCAACACCCACTCACCAGCAATTAGCATTTTCAACTCTGGATAGGACATAGGATGATCTCCATTTCTATAGCGCGTGGGCCTGTCGCCGGATTGCAAATTACAGTCATAAGTCTAAACGGTGCTCTTACTCTCATCCAAGCACAATATCGTTTGAACAACCTAACCGACATATTTCGGTTTTCAAATGACTATCATCTGGGCATGGGAGTAAACCGGCTTGGGAGTAAATCGGCTTGGGGATAGGCTGGGGACTGGCGATAGATCGAGGCTTTGCAGCAAAATCATATTTTTCTTACGTTTTAAATTTACATTTGCGCAGTTTTACGAAAATCTAAATTTAATCAATAAGAGAACCCTCATGACTCCCCCAGTAACCGATAGTCAAAACAATCCATCGTTTCTATCATCATTGCAATATGGGCTGATTGCGGCTGCCGCCAGTTTGATGACGATATTGTGCATCTTATGGAACCTTGATGCGCCAACCCGGTTAGGCATTGCGTTTCTGACCGAACAATATATGGGCTTTCAGCTTGGACTGGCGCTAACGATCCTATTTTTGACCCCGTCAAACAGCTTGGTTCGCGACCTGATTGGCGTTCTAGCCGCCGTTGTCTGTTTTGCCGGCCTGACCTATATGGCGTATAATTACGACAATTTGCTGGCCGAACAGGCCTATCGCCCGCCGATCCTGACATTGCTGGGCGGCATCGTTGTTTTGGGCGTTGTTGAAGGCGTGCGCCGGCGCGCCGGCATGGCGCTTTTTGCGATCATTCTGGTTTTTCTGATTTACGCTCTTTTGGCAGATCGAGTGCCCGGCACGCTGGTTGGCCAAGAAATGTCGCCGGTCAAGCTGGTGCAATATCTGGGCTTTGATCCCGGTGCCGTTTTTGCCACTCCTTTGGCGGTTGGCACTGTCATTGTCGTGCTGTTTGTATTCTTCGGACAGTTGCTATTCAGTGCCGGTGGCGGCGAATTCTTTACCGACCTTGCAATGGCTGCAACTGGCCGGACACGCGGTGGCAGCGCAAAAATCTCAATCATCGCTTCAGCCCTATTCGGCTCCATCTCCGGCAGTGCGGTCTCGAATGTTGTGACCACCGGCGTTGTCACAATTCCGCTGATGCGGCGTGGCGGCTACTCAAAAAACGATGCTGGCGCAATCGAGGCAATTGCCTCAACCGGTGGCCAGCTGACACCGCCAATCATGGGAGCGGCAGCATTTTTAATGGCCGAATTCCTTGAAATTTCATATCTGACAGTTGCCGCCGGTGCATTGCTGCCCGCGGTCATTTATTATTTCAGTGTCTTTGTTCAGGTCGATCTAATCGCCGCGCGTGACAATATCAAACCGGTGGAAGATGACACGCCAAATATTGGCGCGGTTTTACGTGAGGGTTGGCATTTTATCCTGCCTATGCTGGTGCTGGTGCTGGCATTATTCTGGCTGCGATATGATCCGGAGATGGCCGCAATACTGGCCTCGGCTGCGGTCATCGCAACTGGGATGCTGCGCGGTTATAAGGGCAAAAAACTGGCCATTTCCGAGATTCGCCAGACATTGATCAGCACTGGCACATCGATGGTTGATCTCATTCTTATCGTTGCCGCCGCAGGCTTTGTTATCGGCGTGTTGAACGCGACAGGCCTCGGCTTTGCTTTGACCTTGTTATTGCTGGAGGTGATTGGGCAGAACCTGTTTGTGATTCTTTTTGCAGCTGCATTTATCTGTGTTCTACTTGGCATGGGTATGCCGACTTCGGGCGTTTATGTGCTTTTGGCAGCACTGGTTGCGCCATCGATTGTCGAGGCTGGTGTGAACCCATTAGCTGCCCATCTCTTCATTCTTTATTTTGGCATGATGTCGATGATTACGCCGCCGGTTGCACTTGCGGCATTCGCCGCTGCTGCCATTACCAAGGCCAACCCGTTTTCTACCGGCATTGCGGCCATGCGGATCGGCTGGGCGGCCTATGTCGTGCCATTTGTTTTTGTTGTGACGCCAAGCCTTCTACTGGATGGTGACAGCCTCGAAATTGCCATGGCTTTGGGCTTTTCATTGGCCGGCATTTTCATGGTTTCGGTTGGCATCGTCGGTTATTTTACGCGGCGATTGCCAATTCTTTTCCGCTTGCTTGCGATCATTTTGGGGCTGTTATGCCTGCCATTTCCGATTATTGGCACGCTGGTGAATATGGCGGCATGTGCCATTGTCGCAGGGCTTGCCTTATTTGCCGCGCTACGGCCAAAAAGTTTCCAGCCTAAAACAGGAAGAACGAGCAATTAATGGGAGGATACAATGCTCAAAACTTTTAAAACAATGCTTGGTGCCACATTTGGCCTGGCCCTTTTTACTGCGCCTGCGATGTCCGAGGTGATTACGATCGGATCAGGATCACAAGGATCACTCGGCTTTAACACCGGCCAATCAATTGCAAAAATTGTGAACCAAGAACTTGGCATCACCGCCCGAACACAGCCACTAACTGGTTATCTGCCGCTGATCAATAATGGCGAGCTTGATTTTGGTTTTGCCAATGCTGTCGAGGTTGGCTTTGCCAGCACCGGCACTGGCACTTATGCTGGCAAACAAAATTCAAAACTTCGCCTTGTTGGCACAATGTTCCCACTGAAAACTGGCCTGATGGTAGTTGCTGATACTGGCATTGAAACCATTGCCGACCTGAAAGCAAAGGCATCCGGGCTACGCATCGCATCTGAATATAAGGGATCGACGATCATTCCCTATTACATTGAAGGCGGGCTGGCAAACGGCGGCATGGTCTATGATGATTTTGTAAAGGTGCCAGTATCCAATTTCGTGAAAGGTATTTTTGCCCTTGGTGATGGTCTGGTGGATGTTTCACTTGTCAGCCTGAATTCAGGTGCGGGCAAAAAATCCAATGCCCAGCTTCGTGATCGTGGCGGCCTTAAATATGTCTCGCTCGATAATTCGCCCGAGGGTCAAGCAAAGTTAAAGCAATTCATGCCAGCGGCAAAAATCATTTCGATGAAAGCCAACCCGAATATTCCGGGCCTGCAAAAAGACGTCAATATCATGGAAATTCCATGGATGATGATGACGAATACAGATGTCTCCGATGAATTGGTCTATAAAATAACCAAAGCCATTGTTGAACATAATGACAAGCTTGGCGCCAGTTTTGGTGCTTTCAAAAATGCCAAATCCGCCACAATGGCACCAGCAAATGCGATGCCATATCACCCGGGCGCCCTAAGGTATTACAAGGAAGCAGGGATCAAGGTTGGCGATTAACGCTGGCTAATAAAAGAGGGCTCTGACGGCCTTAACCGATATGGTGAAAGGACCGGCAGTTGCCGGTCTTTTTATTTAGCGCGCAATAGCCGGCAGAAATCTGTTGGTGGGGGAGTAATTCTACTTAGTGACGATATGCGTCAGACCCGCAACCCGTCTGCAGTTGCCTCGACAAATAATGACGCTAGCGTCGTCCGGGGGCGGTTAGCCGGAAACAGAAAGGCAAAATCATAATGGATCGTCGGTTTTAGCGGACGGATCACGACATTTCCGCTGCTGTTTGATCTTGCCGTAAACGGGTCGGTAATCGCAATGCCAATGCCATGCTCGACAAATTCATTCACCGCCACCGCAGTTGTTTCAAACTGCGGTTTATACTCGATGCGTGCCTCAGCAAATAATTGGTCGATCCGCATCCTGCCAATCGTTCCCTGCGGCAGCCCAACCATTGTTTCACCAGCAAGATCAGCAATATCTATCCGTTGCATCTTGGCGAGCTTGTGACGTTTATGCAGGACGCAAACACCCGGAAAACTGCCGATATGGACAAGGTGTGCGCTTGGATATGTGAATGGCAAAGCCACCGCACATAGGTCAAACTGCTGGCCCTCAATGCGCCGCTCTAGCTCAACCCTGCTGACCACATCAACATTAACCGAGACACCGCTAGCCGTGGCCTTGAAAATACTTAACGCCTTGGGCATAAGCCCGCGGGCAAGGGTCGCAGAGGTAAGCAATTGCAGATGCCCCTCTGAAACCTGGCGAAGTTCATTAGCCTTGCGGACAAGCCTGTTCAATGCCTCAGCAGCCGAATCCGCCTCGGCCAATAGCAATTTACCCTCGGCCGTAAGCCGTAACCGCCGTTTGCTTCGGTCAAATAGGGTGATGCCGAGCTGGCTCTCCAGCGCGGCGATATGCCGGCTCATCGCCGACTGATCGGCGTTCAATATGCGCGCAGCATCCGTCATACTGCCCGCCCTAGAAACCGCCCGAAATGTCTCGATCCAGCGAAATGGCAGATTTTTCATCACTTACCTATGTAAAAAACGCATAAATAATTTGCTATTTTTCATTTTTTTTCATCATTTGTATAGCCTAAGCTTTGAGCAGGCTTTTGACAGAAACAGGGGGTTGAAATGAGCGCAAATAATCAATTTGAGGTTATACCAACAGGCGCCGCGCTTGGCGCCGACATAGTTGGGTTGGATTTGACGCAAGAAATTGATGGCGACGTTTTTAAAAAAGTGACTGCTGCATGGGATCAGCATCTAGTTCTCCGATTTCGCAATCAAAATTTAACTGAAGACCAATTTGTCCGCTTTTCCCAATATTTTGGCGCTCTTGATAAAGCACCAACGCGTCCAGTTAATGGTGCATACCATCCAACACGGGAAGAAATTGCCGTAATCTCAAATATAGTCAAGGAAGGTGTTGCAATTGGTGGGCTAGGCAATTCTGAACTGGTTTGGCATCAGGATATGACCTATAAGGACCTGCCGCCAAAAGCGAGTATTCTCTATGGCCTGACCACACCTGCAACCGGCGGTGATACTCATTTTTACAATCTGAACCGCGCCTATGAAACCTTGCCAGACGCGCTGCGAGAACGGATTAAGGGATTGTCATGCAAGCATGATGCAACACGCAATTCAGCCGGCCAGCTACGCGCCGGTTTTGACGAAACCTACAGTAACGAGAACAGGCCAGGTGCGGTGCATCCATTGGTTATCAAGCATCACTCAACTGGGAAAGAGTCGCTCTATGTTGGACGGCGGCCAAATGCCTGGATTGTCGGGTTGAATGACCAGGACAGTGATCAGCTATTGGACGAGATTTGGCACCATATCGAAACCGGCTCACACCACTGGGCGCAGCAATGGCAACCAAACGATCTTGTCATATGGGATAACCGCTACACGCTGCATATGCGCGGCGACCTCGACCCGAACCAAGACCGGCTTATGCACCGCACGCAAATCCGAGATGAGCGGGCGCCTGCTGCTGCGTAACGCCAATCATCTAACCGGCAAATGCCGCCATATGGAACCGCTAAGAGGCGGCATTTGTCTGACCATGATTTACCATCATACAGCCTGAAGGCGGGTTATCTTCCGGTCCCTTTTCCCAGCTAACCGGCTTTTGACACATGGGCGTACCCAAATTTGGAATTAATAGATCTTCTTCTTGTTTGTGCCGTTGCTTTTGTAACAGCCGCGATAACCGGTATAACAGGTGTTGCAGGTGGCTTGCTGCCCGCAGTTTTCCTAACACCAATCATTGGCATCACGTCGGTATTGCCAGTGCTGGCAATCATGCTGCTGTTTGGCAGTATATCGCGCGCATGGATCAACCGCGCTGATTTTCACCGCGAGGCATTTTTGCGTGTTGCCATTCCGGCGATCCCAATGGTCGTGCTAGGGGGCATCTTCTATGCGCAGCTAGAGGCAAAAATGATTGCGCTAATGCTCGGCAGCGTTGTGTTAATTTCAATCCCGATCCGGCGAATTGCGAAATCATACAAAATCAAGACCTCTCCATCTTTACTGAGTTTTGTTGGTGGCATTTTTGGATTCCTGGCCGGCTCATCAACCGGCCCCGGCTTGTTGCTGGTGCCGTTCATGCTGGGTTATGGGCTATCAAAGGCAAGCTTTGTTGCGACCCTAGCGGTGATTGCTGCGATGACGCATATCGCACGTGCCCTGACATTTGGCAGCATAGGTCTAATCGGACAGGACATCCTGACCCTTGGCATTATTGCGGGCATTGCCACCATCCCGGGCGCAATGCTTGGCCGGCTAATTCTAGAGCGCATCACAAACCGCAACCACGAGATACTGGTGGATCTGATGGCGCTTGGTGGCGGCGGTAACTTTCTATGGATTGCTTTTCAATAAGGCCATCTTCGCTAATTTGGCGCCATATAAATCTACTACAAAAATTAAATGGCAAAGCGATAATGCCCGAGCAAGCACTACAATTGCCTAATCATGGGTTGGTCGCAAGTTATTGCGCGCCGAAGATAACAACAACAACCCGATTAAAAGCGCCGGCGACGCGCATACCAAAAAGCCCAGCTTATAACTTCCCGTCAAGCTCAACACCAATGAATAGAGAAGCGGCAAAACCAGCCCGCCACATTGACCAAATGATAACACGCCACCAGTGACAGCGCCCCGCATTGATACAGGGGCCAGCCTTGCCGCCTCAGCAAGCGTCACCCCATGCCATGAAAAAACCGACGCGCTCACTGCAATAGCCACAAGCGTTACATGCCAATGCATCCAAACCGGACTAAATAAGCTAACCGCTGAAACCGAAAAAAACATCAGAACCGCCAAAAGGCCAAGCATAATTCTCGGGGAAACATACTGACTGCTCAACCAACCCCAGAAAATACGTCCAGGTATGGCTACCACAGTTGCAATTGAAAAAACGGTTCCTGCTTCAACCAACGTGAAGCCAACTTCGGTCAGGTAAACCACAAAATAAGCAATAAAAGTGGTTTGTAGTCCAACGAAGGCAAAGGCACCGAATGCGAGGCCTCTAAGTTCAGATTTTTTAATAACGAAGCCTATCGTTTCAGGAAAATCGGACAAGTGAAATTTCCGCGTCAGGTCTTTATCACTATCAAACTCACTGCGCGCTAATTCCAGAAATACAGAAAAAAGCAAACAACCGACTCCGATTACAATAAGTGCGAACCGCCAACCATAAGTTTCAGTTAACATTGGACCAAGCAATCCGGCTATTAACAGAGCAAACGGAACTGCTGTTTGTTTTGCAGAGAAAACCAGTGGGGCATATTTACCAGGCGCATATCGGCTTAACAGGTGAGAGCTTGCCGGGGTTGAAGACGCTGATGCACCAATAGCTATTGCCGATACAATCATCAATGCGATGGACCCTGGAGCCGCTAGAATCAATCCAATTCCGGTCAGCAAAAGTGACACCTGACTGACACGGAGCGCTCCAAAGCGCACAATAATACTCCCACAACCTGCCTGTACAAAAAGTGAAACCGCGGCGATCATGCTAACATACACACCAACCCATGACGCCTCTACTTGAAGCTCAAGAATAATCGCCGGCGCAAGCACCGATGGTAAAACCTTGCCAAGCGTAACAAAGGTCTGCTGAACAAACATCGAGCCAAGCGCCAGATATAGCCATGTCATTGTGATTGGACCTTTGTTGTCATTGAAGCAGTGACCATTTATTTCCAGTCACCAGACTGTTGCGGATTACTATAGTGGGTCTGTTGAGTTTCATGCCAGCAGAACTGCCGAGCTAAATATCTAAATTAGTATTAAATCATTCCACATCAATATGGAATAGTTTACGCACCGCAACGGCTTGTTGACTGTAACCATAGAAGGCAATCGGTTGCGGGGGCACGCAACCGCCGTTACCTGCACCTTGATTATGCAATCGTTTGATACGGCGATAGCCAAAATAAGTTGGTTGACTTCAAAACTGATGGTGAGGATTTAGACTTAGCTACGTTGATTTGTATTATCGCCTTCGAACCTGCTCTGCGTCATCCCAAGCAGTCAATGCTTGATAGTCTGGAACAAAACCAAGACCTTTTTTTGCATCAGAAGACACAACCTGCTGAGACGTAACAACATCAACTACTGCGGGCGCGTTTTTAATGGCGCGCGAGATAGCTGAGTTCAAATTACTTATATCTTCCACTCGCTCACCATGCGCTCCTAACGCAATGGCCATCGCCGCATAATCTGAGTGGCGCAGGGTTGTACCAATAACGCGTCCACCATAATTAGCTTCCTGATCAAACCGTTCAATATTCCAAGCTGCGTTGTTTGAGATAATAAAGACAACCTTAGCTCCATGACGAACGGCTGTGTCGATTTCCATGGCATTTATGCCATAGGCACCATCACCATTAACAGAAATGACCATTCTCTCGGGATAGGCCAAAGAAGCGGCTATGGCGAAAGGAACCCCCACTCCTAGACAACCAAATGCACCAGCATCCATATAAGTATCAGCTTCCAGCCCAATACGTGCGAAACTTAACAAGTCCCCGCCATCTGCAACCGCGATGTAGTCGTCGGTGGCGGCTTGAGCTATCGCATAAAAAATTGCCATAGGATGGATTTTGCCATCAGGGCCAACATTATCATTCACCCGGGAAGCACCCTTCTGAATTCGCTTCAAATGCTTTTCACGAAGGTCATCTAACCAACGACTGTCACGATTACCTGCATTCATTTTTAGGGCGTCACTCAGCGCGTCAAGGCTTGTTTTCACATCAGCAAGTACCTCAACATCACCACGACGATTGTCGATTAATTCACCAGTCGTGTCAGCGAGACGAAGAAATTTAGCTTCAGGAAAGACTGCTGGTGATCCAAAGCCCATTTGATAGTCAAGCTTTCTGCCAACCGTAATGACAAGATCGGCACCATTCATTGCCGCCGCCCTCATTGCACCAACAAACGCTTTGTTGTTGCGGTCAATTAAGCCGCGGCTCTCTTGTGTGTCCAGATACACAGCATCGATAGTGTCAAGGAAGCGGGTCAACTCATGCCTAGCATTTTTACCACCGCGACCCGTAATTACTAATGGGCGCTTGGATTGACGAACCAGATGAGCGGCTTGTTCAATCAGCTCAGGATCAGGACATAACTTACGCATCGGCTTTGGGATCATCCAATCATTTGGGATTAAACTTTTCTTAACTGAAGTTCGGAGAATGTCAGTGGGAATTTCTATATAGACCGGACCAGGTTCACCAAGATCACCAAATGCACGCGCAATAGCTTCATCAAACTCTCGAATAACTTGTTCAGCGACGCGCGCAGTTCTTGCATAACGGCATATCGGAGCTAATATCTCCGTGTGGGGTATATCTTGAAGTGGACCCATGTTCGCTTGAGGCCTTGAAGTACAGCCTCCGATGAGCAGAACCGGCATGCGAGCCAAAGCAGCATTAGCCATTGCCGTGACACAATTAGTTACGCCAGGACCTGCAGTGACCATCGCAACCCCCAGTTGACCAGTTAATTCTGAATGTGCATGAGCCATATGTACGGCTGCACCCTCGTCACGCACATCAATGATGCGAGTGCCTTGCTTGCCAAGACAGTCCCAAATTGGCTGGATATGACCTCCCTGAAGACCAAATATCCGGTCTATTCCTCTTTGCTTCAACAAGGACGCAATCCATGCAGCGACACTATTTGCGTCTTGATTCAGATCCTGAGACATTTAGCTCTCCATTAGTTTTGGACGCCTTCAGCGAGCATATCACGAAGAATACGGTGCATAATTTTCCCGGTAGTATTTCGAGGCATTTCATCGGAAGTTATAAAAACAATTCGGCGTGGCCTTTTGAAACCAGCAATTTTATTTTTGGTCCACTCAATCAATTCAGCTTCACTTAAACTAGTGCCAGCTTTCAAAACCACCGCCGCGGTAACAACATCGCCCCACTTGGAATCTGGACAACCAACGACCGCCACGTCCTTCACCGCTGGATGAGCACCAACTACAGCTTCGACTTCGGTTGGGTAAACATTCTCACCGCCAGTGATGATCATATTCTTCTTACGGTCTATCAGTTTGATGAACCCGTCAGAATTTCGAACTGCAATGTCACCAACCGTCAAATAATGCCCATGAAACGCTTCAGCTGTTTTTTCGGGCAAATTCCAATAGCCACTGAAATTATAGGGAGAGACGGAATATAACTCCCCAGGCTCGCCGTCTGGCACTTCATTTCCCTGTTCATCAAGAAGCTTTATAGGGCCCGCACCAATAACCTCCCGGCCAACCGTGCCTAATTGATTGAGTTGCTCATCAGGGTGAAGCATTGTCACCCAAGCAGCCTCGGTTGATCCATAGAGTTCAAAAAGACCGGCATTTGGAAAAATATCCATGATTGCTCTTTTCGTTTCGACCCTTGCGGTAGCAGATGAAATCATCAATTTGCTGACAGTTAATAAATTTTTTCTATTTCTAGTTTCAGACGGAACATCAAGTAACATGATGTAATGGGTGGGCGTAAGCGAGGTAAAACTCGTTTTATATTTTTCCATCGCATCCAAACATTCCCCAGCATTGAAACTTCTGGCAGAGAATATTGTAGTTGTGGCGCCAACGCTAAGAAGACTAATAAAAAAGTAAAGTGAATTTGCATGGCACATAGGCATAACCAAAAGCCCTTTGTCACGCTGAGAGAATCCAAGCTCTACACAAGTCATCATAGCAATAAGGGACGCAGACTCGTGATTACGGATTGCGCCCTTTGGGTTTCCTGTAGTGCCAGAGGTGTACATCAAACACCATTTGTCAGATCCTTCCATCTCGTTCAATGACGGCGCAAAAGATGTGGCCTCTATTAGAGCTTCATAGCTTTGCCAACACTCTGGCCCCGACACCCCCATATATAAAGCTAGTTTTAAATGAGGTTGGATATCAGGCTTTACTGTCTCAACTAAATCTATGAAATCGGTTTCAGCAATTATCGCTGCAACTCCACAATCCGAAAAAATATAGCTAATTTCAGGCGCGCTTAACCGGAAATTAACTGGTACAGCTATCAAGCCAGTCTGCGCCACAGCCACATAGATTTCAGCCCACTCGAGGCGGTTATAAGCCAGTATTGCAACCCTGTCGCCCTTGGATAGTCCAGCTTTCAAAAGACCCGCTGCTAGCCGAGTAGACCGATCATACCAACTTTGGAAGGTTAATTCTTTGGTAAGGTCCCGCACGCCTACCGCATGAGGCCTGACGCGGGCCTGAGCGGCGAGCATTTGATCGATGTGCAGCAGTCTGCTCATCTTTTGCCCGCTACTTTTTCATTAGGCAAAACTGTGCCTTCGTAAGTTTCAAACAACCGCTTCGAAGCGCTACTTGCATGATCAAGGGCGAGCCTCTCCGCGGTTGCTGAATTTCCTGCAACAACTGCAGATAATATGGCTTCATGTTGTTGCCATATGTTTTGAGGCGACTCAACGTGCCTCAGCACCTCTCCCATCGCTCGGCGAAGATATTGCCAATGGATACGTGCGCTTGTTGCTAAAAGTGGGTTATCTGCAGCATCATAAATCAAATGGTGGAAAGCCTCATCAAAAGTAATCTGTGCGACGATATTACTTTGGGAAATGGCTGCTCGGCCTTTTGCTAAAATATCCTCACCAAGCTTTTCTATTCGGCTCACTAAAACAGTATCAAAGCTCAGTTTTTGGGCAGCTTGTCGGGCGGCCAGGCCGTCTAGGGCACTTCGGATATCATAATGCTTCTGCATCAATTCAGGGTCAAATGGAGCAACATAGAGGCCGCGTTTATCACTTTTGGTAACCAGCCCGTCTAAGGATAGCATTACCATTGCTTGCTGAACTGGCTGTCGAGAGACTCCCAGTCGTGCTGCAACTTCTTCCTGACGAAGGTGCATGCCGGCTTCAAGACTACCAGACACAATTTCATCCGCGATAGCGTTATAGACCTGCGCAGATAGAGAGGCAGGTCGAGTTAATGGCTTCACATTTGCACTTTCTAAATTCTGAATTCTGAATTCTGAATTCTGAAAATGCCAAAACACAAAGGAGGTGTCAACCACACCTGTCTCTACAGCTGCAAACTAATCATCAAATTTTCCAGTAAAGTTGGCAAAAACAAATACCCCCTGGCCGAAAGCAAGGGGGCGCAAATAACAATGGTTGCGGGGGGACGCAACCGCCATTATTTGTCGCTTAACTTCGCAAAAATTGAGGGGCAATTTGACCGTTCTAATATCGCACAGGCCAACATCTAAAACGCTGGTGCGGGATGATAGATCATAGAACTTTGGTGGTATTCTCGGCGCACCATATCCCTAATCAATTGTTTTAAAACGGCTATTCTGAACAACAATAACCATGCCAATCGGCACCACAAGGGTGATAAGCAAAACCGTGATGAGCAGCATGCCTAATTCGGAATAGTCGGCCGTAGTGACAATCGCATCACTTAGCTTGTCTTTAACCTCTCGTGTGATAACAAAGGCCTCGTTCAGATATTTGGTGGCAAGCGCACTCGCCGAAAGCGCCAGATTGGTAAATGACGCAAAAACAGCAAAAAATGTTGCCTTCATATGGACCGGAGCATTCCGCGCAATCCAGGCTAGAAGGGGTATCATCGAGACCTGCCCGAGCGGGGATTCAACAGCGGTATTGATAATCGCAATAAATTTCGCATCAACAACGCCGCCACTAAAAGTGGCGGTCCATTCATGCAGGCCATAATACATACCAATACTGGGCAGAAAAAGCGCGGCACCGGCAATGGATAAGATAACAACAATGCGGGCAATCGAATTATTCGCCATAAACGGGCGCAACAGGATAATGCCAGCAAGGGTCAGAATTGATGCAATAAGAGAAAGAATGGACAGGAATTGTTCATTGAAAAAAAGCTGGTCAATTTCAAACCATGTCAGTCCCGGCCCCGGGCTTGGCATTGCCCGGAAGGTAAAAATAATGATCGCTGTTCCAACAATCATTAGCCGTTTTTCAGGCGTTAGAAAGCGCACCAGCCGGTTCATTAAAAACAAGATAATACCCACTGATCCGGCAAAGACAATTTCCTGTGCATGGCTGATACCCGATGTACCAACACTTACTGAAAACACCACAAAGACCAGACTGCCAAGCAGAATTGACCAGTTGATCTCGGGCCGTTGATGCGGGCTTGCTGTGGTGTAATATGGTTGTCGTGCTCGGGCATTTCGATAGGCATGTTGCAAGCGTGCTAAACCGACCCCGGCAATCGAAATCACCGGAATGATCAACGCATAAAGATAGATATTAGCATAAAGATCAATCCGGGCAGCGGCATCAAGGCTATCGACATCAGCAAACATAATTACATTGGCAAGTGAAACCAAAACTGTGCCACCAATAATAGCAAACCGGCCAAGTGTCTGCATCGTGGTATGCATGATTTTTAACTGGTCCGGGGCGATACCATTACCATTTTTGTCCTGTTCAGGAACCGCCTCAACCGTCATTGCATCGGCCACAACATCCTGAATAACATAGCCAACCGGCCCCAAAATAACACTGGTTATAAACCATGTTTCAACCGGCATGATGCTGTCCATAAAGCCGGTATGACCAATCAGCCCGTACATGATCAAAAGGCTAGCCGCAATTACCGCCGCGCCAAGCCCGACCAAATAGGCTTTATAGTTCCAAATCAAATCGACCAGATGTCCAAGCGGCATTTTTAACGCCCACGGCAAGCCCGCCCAAAAGCCAAGGCTGGCCAGAAATGCAGCAGACAGATTCAAATAATCCTTGATAAAAAAAGTGCCCACAATCGCAGTCAGGCCAGAAACCCCAGCGGCGAGATAAACCATAAGAGGTGGAAGATAGCTCCAGCGCAGCTGCTGTGGAAGTTCGCAAAGACCCTGAATAGCCGAATGAAGAGCATTGTTCATAAAACTAGTATTCTGCATTCCGAAAATTTTTCAAGTTGCAATGAAGTTCTGCCAATCCACTAGCCGCAATGGTGCGATTAAACTGCGTCCATCACACAGGCCGGGAACAACTCTTCAGGCGCAACAAGGCGGGCAGCCAAATATTGTTCCATTGAGTATCTGCAAGCAGTCTCGAGTTCTTTTTGGTTTTGCGCGTAGCCATAGGGCCAATAATCTGGGCCCATTGCAGACATAGTTTTCTCCATCGCTTCGTTCAGCCAAGGCAGGGATAGCCTATTGGCAGATCCCAGCCAGACCTCACGCAGGTCTTGCATCGCAATGTTGCGCGCCTCGGTGAATGCGCCCAATAACGCAACCGGAAGATCAGGGTTCTTATCAACCAGTGACTTGCGTACAGCAATGAGGTGCATGATTGGGAAAAAACCTGTTTTTTTATGATATGCCCGTTCAGCTGAACCAAAATCTTTGACGATACGCACAATCTCAGGATTGCCATCGAGGAACGCGCTCGGAGGGTTGGGGGCAAACAACGCATCTATATCGCCACGCAGCAAGAGGTCCTGCAGGGTTTCACCATCCCTAATCGCCTCGACGACCATACCTTCGGGCAGATCAAGTGATAATCGCTCATGTCGCACACCGGTATCTAGCGCACCTGTGCGCCAATGGATGCCAGCCGGACTAACCCCATATTCATCAGACAGCAGACCACGCATCCATAACGCAGCAGTCATTTGATACTCTGGCACACCGATGCGTTTCCCGGCCAAATCTGCAAGTGTTTCAACACTACTTCCAGCACGCGCATAAAATCCGTTATGACGGAACGATCGGCTAACAAAGGCCGGTATTGCGGTGTAAGCACTCTCGCCGCGTGATACTTGCAAAATATAGCTTGAGATAGAAAGCTCCGTGATGTCAAAACGCGCCTCTTGGACAGCGATCGGAAAGAGCTTGCCGGTCGGCAGAATGTGACTTTCAAATTCCACGCCGGGAATAGAAACCCGCCCGTTGTGCAGCGGCATACATCTGTCATGATCCCAGGTTGCAAGTGTCAGCCGCATATGTTTATCCCCCATCTTGTTACAGCAGATTTAATGATCTTGTATTCGTTAGCAATACCTAATGGTACGCTAACCGGATTCGTGCGACTGCACAGTTCCCAAAATTGGACTTACACCAATTCTTTTAGCATTATTGGCAGACCTTTTAAGTAAATTGTAAATATAGACACCAGCCAAATGAAGGATAGTAAAGGTGGCAGAAAAGGAACCGAGAAAAATATCCGATCTCATTCGTGAACGATTTGCCGAGCCGAGTGACATTGGCAAAGACCGTTTGTCAAGTGGAACACATGCAACGCAGCTTGCGCATCGTTCTCACCGTCGTTTCAAAAATACCCCGGTTGCCGAGGATACCTTACAGCTTTTATATGCTTGCGCCCTATCAGCGCCTAGCAAATCTGACCTGCAGCAAACGGCGATCATCCACCTAGATGAACCCGTCGCAAGGGACTTTATCCAACGCAGCATTCCGACAATGCCGTGGATTTCCTCGGCGCCAGTATTTCTATTGTTTTGTGGGGACAGTCGGCGTATTCGGGATGTCTGTGAACTTCACAATACCGGCTTTGCACATGATCCACTGGATGCGCTTGTTAATGCGGTAGCGGATAGTGCGATTGTCTTGCAGAACTTTATCATTGCGGCTGAAGCGGAAGGACTGGGCTGCTGTCCGATAAGTGCAGTTCGCGAGATCACTGAAAGCCTTGCAGACTTCTGCGCCCTTCCCGATGGCGTCTTTCCTCTTGCCGGATTATGCCTTGGCTACGCTGAAGATGATCCCGCCATCAGCGTCCGCTTGCCGGCGAGGGTCATTGTGCACAAAAATAGATATGACGCATCGTCTTTGGCTGATGAGATCGCTAAATATGACCGGCGACGCCAGCAAAAAAACCCATATAGAAATCAGCGACAGGCAGATAAATACGGGCTTTCAGAAGACTATGGCTGGTCACGCGACAAGGCGCGCCAAACTTCGACTACGGACCGCGTTTCCTTTAGCAATCATGTGCGAAAACATGGCTTCAAACTCTAGCTGTTACGAATCTGAAAAACACCGCTTTCAGTCGTTCTAGGCATATTAGCGACGCACGCTAACAAATGTTTTAAAGCCAAGAACGAACGGGCAAATAAGACGGCGACCTTGGCGCATTTGCCGTTCATCAGAAACAGGTTGCATAGTCCGGATCAAACGCTTTTATTACTTAGGATCGAATAATCAGATAATCGGAAATTCGCCAACGATCATTCATCAAACAACAGGAATATCAAAAAAACCTTGTACCACTATCTTAGAACAAACCGCCCCCTAATAATGGGACAAAACGGCGCTGTTGCGACCAACCATCCACAAGCAACAGCCATCGGCATTGACATATTGCGTTCAGGTGGCAACGCATTTGATGCTGCAGTCGCAGTTGCATTGGCACTCGGGGTTGTTGAACCAGCAATGTCTGGCCTCGGTGGCGATGGCTTTTATCATGTCTGGCTGGCCAATACCGGACAAACCATAGTTTACAACGGTACTGGCCCCGCTCCAGAAGCCGCCAACAAAGACTGTTTTGCCAAAACTGGCATTCCAATATCGGGCCCACTCAGCACCTCAACGCCCGGTCTTGTCGGCGGGTTATCGGCGCTTCATCAGAACCATGGAACACAAAGCTGGTCACTGTTATGTAACGCTGCGGCTGAGCTTGCAGATAGCGGATTTTTCGTCACCCGCGCCTACCAGACATTTGCCGAAGGCAACCTCGGAAAGCTTAATGCCAACCCAGTCAGTAGAAAAATATTTACCGATAATGGCAGTGTCCCGGCCGTTGGTGCAAAAATTATTCAGCCGCAACTCGCAAGCAGTTTGCGGCAATTAGGTGATGACGGTGGAGATGGATTTTACCGAGGCGCATTGGCAAGAATATTAAGTGAGGATGCTCAATCTAGCGGACTGATGCTCACTGACTCAGATTTTGCAAATTTCCACCCCGAAACCCAGCGCTCAATCAGCACAACCTATCGGGGGTTTGAGATTTTCCAAACGCCGCCGAATTCCACAGGCTTTGTATTTCTGCAAGAATTAAAAATCCTCGAACAATTCGACATCACAAACTTTGATTATGGCTCAGCAGACCTCATTCATCTGATGGTAGAGATAAAAAAGCGCGCCTTTCTTGATCGTGAGCACTATGGAACCGATCCACGGTTTACCGATACAAACGTTGGAGAACTTCTTTGCAAAGACCATGCGTCAAGCAAGGCAGCAACGATCGACATGTCAATATCATCGAAAATTCCATTGGTGCACGGCCAACAAAAATCCGCGAATACCACGTATTTCTGCATCATTGACAAAGACGGGAATGCTGTTTCTGCAATACAAAGCATAAACAGTGCGTTTGGTTCAGGTGTCACCGGTTCAAAAACCGGCATATTATTCAATAATAGGATGGCATATTGGCACCTTGACGATGAACACCCCAATTTGCTGCGTCCCGGCAAGCGTGTCAGGCACACGATGAACGCCCCTATCATCACTCAAAACGGCAAGTTGTGGGGGGTGTTTGGCACACCAGGCGCAGATAATCAGGTTCAGATCAATTTTCAGGTTGCGGTCGCCTTGATGGATTATGGCTTTGATCCACAACAGGCCGTGGAAGTTGCTCGATGGACAAGTTCCCAGCCAAATCAAGCAGCCAATTGGCCGCATGACGGAAACTCATGCCTGACTCTAGAGCGCGGTATTGACAGCGACGTGTTGAGAGATCTTGAGCAGCGCGGCCATGACATAAAAATCGTGGCTCCACTTGCTGGCCCCTGTAGCGTGGCCTGCATTCGACTATTAGAAAGTGGAACAATGATGGCTGGCAGCGACCCGCGCCGTGATGGGTGGGCGGCGGCATATTGAATGGTTCAGCTTTATTAACATGATTGGCTCCGCTCTTGTCCTCCTGGCGCGACAAGTTGCTATATTTTAGTATCGTGGCGTTAAATGCTTGGCACAGATCAGAGAAGCTGGTGGTGGGATAATCGGGTTTGTGCTGCAAAAACTGCGTGCCAATCATGCAAAAACAACCCTTCTTTGCAAAATCTATTGTCGCTAAGCCCTACAAGTAGGGAGAGGGTTCGGTATGCGATAATTAAAACCCGAGGTGAATTTTTCTAGTCCAGTCGCAAATCATTGACTCCTACCCCTTTCTAAATCACCTTGGAAAGGTATAGGACCGAAGGGTGCTTTACCCTAAGTAAAAAGCGTCCAGACAGGGAGACATTAAAATGAAAAAGATACTAACATCTATATTTATGGCAGGATCCCTCCTGCTTGGGAGTGGTGCAGTCTATGCTGACAAATCGGGTGGCACCCTATCATTCCTCGTTCAGCCCGAACCGCCAACTTTAGCATCTTATGTATCAACCTCCGGGCCGATTGGCCTAGTAATGCCGAAAGTCTATGAAGGGCTTTTTGACTATAATAACGACGGCTCAATGGTGCCAATTCTCGCTGAAAGCTACAAGGCCAGCGCTGACGGTAAAACCGTCACTTTTAACCTTCGCAAAGGCGTAAAATGGCATGATGGCAAGCCTTTTACCTCGGCTGATGTGCAATTCTCGGTCATGGAAGTGCTGAAAAAAGTGCATCCTCGAGGACCAAACTCATTCCGCGAAGTAACCAGTATTGATACGCCTGATGAGCATACAGCTATTTTTAACCTAAAAAAGCCTGCCCCATACATGATGCGCTCATTCTCTGCTTATGAGTCTCCAATGGTACCCAAGCATCTTCTAGAGGGCCAGGACATCAAAGCTGCGCCATTAGCAAACAAACCTGTGGGCACCGGTCCGTTTAAATTTGTCGAATGGAAAAAAGGTCAGTATATCCGCCTAGATAAGAACAAGGACTATTGGCAAAAGGGGTTACCGCATCTTGACCGGATTGTTGGTCGCTTCATTCCTGATGCATCAACCCGCACAGCTGCAATGGAAAATGGCGAGGTTCTCTATGCTGCCTATAACGCCATCCCAAATATTGATGCCGTCCGCCTGAAGGAACGTGATGACATTGACGTAACCACTGAGGGTTATTCAATGATCAATCCGATGGCGTTGATTGAATTCAACACCAAGGAAGGCCCGTTTGTGGACCCGGCAATTCGCCGCGCAATTTCAGTTGCAATTGACCGCCGGTTTATGATCGACACAATTTTCTTTGGGTATGGAAAGCCAGCCACAAGTGCATTGAGCAGTAACTTCAAGGCAACAAACCTACATGCTGAAATGCCAAATTACCCTGAAAAGGGCGATAAGGCTGCAGCAAATGCAATTCTTGATAAAGCCGGGTACAAGCGTGACGGCAACGGCGTTCGCTTGAAAGCTGTTCTGGACATTATTCCATACGGTGAGGACTGGCGCCGTGCTGGCGAGTATCTGAAGCAGGCACTCGGCGATATCGGTATCCAGTTGGATCTGCGGTATGAGGATGTTCCAACATGGCTGAAGCGTGTCTACCACCGCTATGACTTCCAGATGAATGTGAACTATTTCTACCAGCTGCCAGATCCGGTTCTGGGTGTTCACCGCCATTATGGCACGGATCAGATTCGCAAAGGCACACATTTTGTTAACTCATCACGCTACAGCAACCCAAAGCTGGATGCTTTGCTTGATGCCGGTGCCGGTGAGCCAGATGCTGCGAAGCGGACAGCCACATATAAAGAAATCCAGCAGATTTTAGCGGATGACATGCCTGTCGTGAATTTGTTCGAGCTTGAATTCTTGGTTGTTTACAACACCAAGCTGAAAGGTGCTTACGACTCTGCAATGGGTGCCTATGGCTCATTCAGAGAAGCCTATATTGACGACTAAGACATAATTTTTGCTGGGCCAGAATTTAATGTCTGGCCCAGTATTATTTATTTATTCGTCTACCTTTTTATCCAGAGTTGCCGGATAGGAATGCCAAATGACAAAATCGACCAAAATTTTTAAATATGTTGGCAAACGATTATTGCAAGGAATACCAATCATCCTTGCCATCGTTATCATCAACTTCTTTCTTCTGAATTTGGCTGAAGGCGATGCGGTTGACGTATTGGCTGGAGAGGCTGGCTCGGCAACCCCCGAATATATGGCGCAGTTGCGTAAGAAATTTGGTTTGGATCAGCCGTTACCTGTGCAGCTGATGGTGTATCTGAAAAATGTTCTAAGCCTTGATCTTGGGTATTCTTTCAGACATGACATGCCCGTCAATGAATTGATCTTTGACCGCTTTACTGCCACCGGTTTACTGATGACCAGCACGATTATTCTGGCTGTAGGCTTTGGCATTCTGCTGGGTCTTCTGGCTGCAATGCGCCTGAACACATGGAAAGATGCCGTTATTACCGTGTTTGCTCTGATCACCTACGCGACGCCACTATTCTGGGTGGGGTTAATGATGATCGTTGTCTTTTCGCTAAATCTTGGATGGTTCCCCACAAGTGGCATGACCAATATTGCAGCCTTCTATGAGGGCTGGGACTATGTTGTGGATGTGGCTCGCCATCTTGTTCTACCGACGATTACTTTGTCACTTTTCTATCTGGCGTTATACACGCGAATGATGCGGGCCTCGATGCTAGAGCAATATGGACAAGATTACGTCGTGACTGCGCGGGCAAAGGGCCTGACCGAACGGCGCATCACCTATGTCCATGTTTTGCGTAATGCGCTTTTACCTGTTGTGACCATGGCTGGCGTTCAGGTTGGCGCATTAATTGGTGGTTCAGTCATTGTTGAGTCTGTGTTTGCCTGGCCCGGGTTAGGAATGCTCGCGTTTGAGTCGCTATTTGCGCGAGATCTAAACCTGCTGCTTGGCATTTTCCTGCTATCCTCAATGCTTGTCGTGGTGGTGAATCTAATTGTCGACATCATTTACTGCTTCCTCGATCCCAGAATTGAGGTGAATTAAGATGGGAAATTTCTGGACGCGATATAAGCGAAACCATGCTGCTGTTTTTGGGTTATTTGTTATCGTTCTGATTATCGTGATGGCAATAACAGCAAGCTTTCTGTACCCAGAAGACCCGTTCCGTTTGGTTGGCAAGCCACTGTCAGAACCACTAACCAACGGTTTTCTACTTGGCAGTGACTCGCTTGGACGTGACGTCGCGTCAGGTATTGTCCATGGTGCCAAGACATCATTGCTGATCGGATTTGTTGCCACGCTTGTCTCGGTGTTTATTGGAATTTTCTTTGGTGCCTTTGCCGGTTATTTCGGCGGCCTTATTGACGATATTCTGATGCGTGTAACCGAAATTTTTCAGACAATCCCATCCTTTATTTTTGCCATTTTGCTGGTGGCGATTCTGAAACCGTCAATGAGCAGTATTGTTATTGCGATTGCGGTTGTTTCATGGCCGGGGGTTGCAAGGCTCGTTCGAGGCGAATTCTTGGCCGTCAAGAATCGTGAATTTGTACAAGCATGCCACACGCTGGGAATGAGTGACCTTCGTATTATGCTATGGGAAATCCTGCCAAATTGCCTTAGCCCAATTATTGTTGTTGGGTCTTTGATGGTGGCAACCGCCATTCTGATAGAGAGCGGGCTGGCCTTTCTTGGCCTTGGTGATCCAAATGTCATGAGCTGGGGCTTTCTGATTGGTGCAGGTCGTACCATGTTGCGGTCTGCCTGGTGGGTTTGCACCTTTCCTGGTGTTGCTATTTTGATAACAGTGCTGGCGATTAACCTGATTGGTGAGGGGTTGAATGACGCACTCAACCCCCGTCTGAAAGAACGGCAATGACAAAAAGACTTCTCTCGATAAATGATCTTTCAATTCTGCTGCCAACTGGTGCTGACCGGGAGTATGCGGTTCAGGATATTAACCTTGAACTGAACACGGGTGAGACCGTTTGTGTTGTTGGTGAAAGTGGGTCGGGAAAATCACTAACAGCGCGTGCCGTTATGGGTCTGCTGCCGGCACCGCATGTGCGTGTTGGCAAGGGTGAGATTATCTTTGGTGACGAAGATTTAACCAAAGTCACTTATGAGCGCCTTCGTGAATTGCGTGGCAGTGAAATCTCAATGATTTTCCAAGAACCCATGACAGCGTTGAATCCAGTTATGACGATTGGCGCTCAAATTGATGAAGTTTTTCGGTATCATGTATCAATGTCGGCCAAGGACCGCGTCGAAAAGGCTTTAAGCCTACTGGTTGATGTTAATTTGCCCGACCCTGCGAAGATCATTGACGCCTACCCGCACGAGCTTTCGGGCGGTCAAAGGCAGCGCTCAATGATCGCTATGGCACTGGCACTTGGCCCCAAAATTTTGATTGCTGATGAGCCAACAACGGCCCTTGATGTTACAACACAAGCGCAGATACTCGAGTTGATTAGCGATATGCAGAAACGGCTTGATACCGGCGTTTTATTCATTACTCATGATTTCGGTGTCGTTGCTGATATAGCTGATCGGGTTATTGTCATGCAACATGGCAAGATTGTTGAAACCGGAACCACCAAGCAAGTTCTGCAAAAACCAAAACACCCTTATACCAAATCGTTAATTGCTGCCATCCCACGGTTAAAGCCACGCAAAGCAAGATCAAGAGCAGCCGAAGTCGTCCTGAAAACCGAAGACATTTGCAAATCATTCGGTGGTGGTAGAAGTTTTTTTGGCTTTGGCAAGCCGAGCCGCGATGTTAAGGCCGTTCAAAATGTGCAAATCGAATTGCGCCGCGGCGAAACCCTTGGCGTGGTCGGCGAGAGTGGCTCAGGGAAATCCACTCTGGCACGTTGTGTAATCCGGCTCATTGATAGCGATGCAGGCCAGATCAAACTTGGCGATGTTGACATCACCAAATTAAGTCGCAACGAACTACGCCCATTCAGAAAGCGCATACAGATGGTGTTTCAGGACCCGTTTGCGTCATTGAACCCACGTATCAGGGTTGGTGATATCATTTCCCAAGGCCCTATTCTGCAGGGCGAAGATAAGGATGAAGCTTCCAAACGCGCCTATGAACTTCTGGACATTGTTGGCCTTGATCGCAGATCATTTGATCGCTTTCCGCATGAGTTTTCTGGTGGACAGCGCCAGCGTATTGGTATTGCAAGAGCATTATCCCTAAGGCCAGATATTCTGGTTGCCGATGAGCCAGTTTCAGCGTTGGATGTTTCAATTCAGGCGCAAATTCTTGAACTTCTGGATGAGATTCGGGAACAGATGGATTTATCCATGCTGTTCATCACGCATGATTTGCGTGTCGCGGCACAGGTTTGTGATTACGTTGCCGTCATGCAATATGGCAAGATTGTTGAGACCGGGCCAACGGCTGAATTATTCGAAAATCCAAAAGACGCTTATACAAAATCATTGCTTGCTGCGGTTCCGGGAAAAGACTGGCATTTTTGAATATTGAAACTACGGAAACTGCGAAAGCTACGAAAACAATGCGCCAATAACCTATTTCCCGTGGTCTGATCCTTATTATTGTGAATATGAGATATTTGTGATGTCGAACCCCAAAACCCTTAATCCGGTGAACACGATTCACGGGCTTTATCGAAGCTATCAGAACAAAAGCACCAAGCCCAGCATAGTAGTCCAGGCCTATCTGGCTGAAATAGAACGACTAAATCCCCGTCTTGGGGCTTATCAAAACATATGGGCTGATACGGCACTAGAAATGGCGGCGGCGGCAGACAAATCATTGGCTGCGGGCTTTACTGCAGGACCATTCTACGGGGTGCCTTATGCCTTGAAAGACATTTTTAATGTAAAAGACACGGTGACAACCTGCGGGTCGGCGGCGATGCTTGGTAATATCGCCGTCACTACCGCAACAATGGTTCAACGGCTGGCAGCAGCTGGCGGGATTATTCTTGGCAAAACCAAAACGGTTGAATGTGCCTTTGGCGGCTGGGGAACCAATCAGAAAATGGGAACCCCGATGAACCCATGGGATAAGGAAACACACCGTATTCCGGGAGGGTCATCATCGGGAACGGCGGTAGCGGTTGCCTCGGGTATGGCGCCCTGTGGCATGGGCAGTGACACAGGCGGATCAATTCGTTTGCCGGCTGCCTATTGTGGGCTTGTTGGCCTGAAGGTAACGGCGGGGCGTTTGCCGTTGGATGGTATCATGCCGCTATCGCAATCGCTTGACACACCCGGGCCAATCGCCCAGACGGTGCTTGACTGCCTAATCATGTTTGATGTGTTAGACGGCCGCGAAGGTTGGAAAATCATCCAAGACATGGACAATAATGATGGCTTATATGCAGTTATGAATAGGGGCGTCGCTGGATTGCGCCTTGGCAGCCTTATCGATAGCGAGCGTCAGCAATGTTCGGACGAGATGCTTGCATCCTATGATATGGCTTTGGATCGTTTACGCGCGATGGGGGCTGAAATTATACCGTTTGAAAACCCAGTATCCTACGGCGACCTGGCCGATGATAACGGCATGATTACAGCGGTTGAGGCCTTTTATAATCATGGCCATTTCTACAAAAACCCAGATTTGCCAATGGATGAAGATGTGCGCACACGAATGCTATCAGGAGAGCAATATCACGCCCATGACTATTTCCGTGTTTTACAACGACGGAAAGAAACCATGGCCGCCTTTAATGATGCCATGCGCGGTTTTGATGCGCTTGTGATGCCGAGCAGCACAAGCACTGCCCCAGCGTTGGCTGATGTTGATCAGGCGATATCACCGGGCTATTTCACCCGGCCTTTTAATTTTCTGGAAATGTGCGGCCTATCGCTGCCAATTAACCTTGCAAGTGACGGCATGCCAACCAGCCTACAAATTGTTGGTAAAGCCAATGATGAAGCGATGTGCCTTCGTGTTGGCGCCGCCCTTGAGCAGGATTTACCACCAATTGGCCGGCCTGATTTATCCTAGGGCTCAACAAATTTACGCACAACATTTCTTAGTAATGTTGAAATATTATTTTCATAATTGTTCCAAGGCAATGACCCGCAAAAGGTGATTGACCCAACTGCAAATACCTGTCCGCCGCTAGCTGTTTTAAAATAGACCATATCAGCGCGTTTTACATCAGCTTCGGGGCCACCAGACAAATTTGTTAGATGCGTTAACATTTCCTCAGGAACAAGAATAAACCGGTTATTCTCATCAAAAGATTGCGCCAGAATGGTGATATCCTCACCCTCATCAAGCTTTCGATCGCACCGATCAAGTTCAAACCCGGCCGCACCATGTCCGCTAAAGCCGAAATCGCCAAGCAAATCGTCATTTATGCCGTCAAAAACCCAGTCCATATTTTTGTCGTAGCAAACGCGCTTATAGGGCATGCCAACAAAATTTCCCTGCGCGGTAAAGCCAATGCCAACTAGCTTTTGCGGCGGGCGGCCATTGCGCCGCCAAAGGCCACCGTAACTGCCGTCAAAGGCATTATAATATTCCCCTGGTTCAGACGCCCACGCGCGCAACCCGTCTTCAGACCGCCTGATTTCAAGCAAGGCCGGATCTTCAGAATGGCGCACAATCCGCCAGTAAAATCCATTGCCGCCAAGATAAATAAGCCCCCCACCGTCATCCCGGTAATCTCTCAACGCATCAAGTGTTGCGCTGGTGTGATATTCAGGATGGCTTCCTGTTAAGACCGCTTTATAGCCTGAGATGGCGGCCACACCGTCACGATCAAGCTCATCATCGGTAATAATGTCATATGCAATTTCCTGATTATGCAACCATGCAATCAAATGGCTATCTGCCTGAAAATGGCGAAGGCCAGAACAGGTTGCTTCGCCAAAGGTTAGATAGCCGGGCCGAAGATTGAAAAGAACACGTTTATGTGAGGCATGGCAAATGCCCGAGCCGTCGGTATGATTATTGTAGGTCGACAGCCCATAATGCCGATATTCGGAGGGGTTATTCGGGTAGGCATTCCATGCGCTGATCTTTTCAAGCCATGATGGCGCAAAGTCAGGGCGGGCATGATTGCCATAGATCGTGTAGGTAAACGTCGAGACCAGAACACATAAATCTGCACGGCGCTCGCCAATTGGTGGACACACAAAAAACGGCATAGCATCATAATGCCCTTCGGCCTCGATGCGCATAATATATATGCCGGAAGGCATATCATCGGGAACCACAAAGTCAAAATCTCTGTCCCATCCAAAATCATAAATATCGTCATCGTGGAACAAGATTGCAGCATAATGGTCTGGATTGTGTCGCCAGCAAAATTCAGTTGCGTCCCACTTATGACCCGTGACCCCCCTTGTAGGGGCGTTCTTCAATAAAAGATCAGGCCCGGTATGGGCCTTAACCGACAGCGATGATATGGATTGGGCAAAATCCCATTTCGCAATTAACGTGCCGTCAACCAGAATTTCTGGCGCCTCAATTTTCCCATTAAAGCAACAAGGGGCGTCACCAAATCCTGCCGCGATGCGAACCGATGCCGTCACTGAAAGTGGCAGCATCTGGGCACTGCCCAATTCTGTGTGGGCACTTTTTGCACCATCAATATTTGCGGTTGCAGTCATCATAGATTTTACATCAAGCGCCACCATACCCGATGCTAAAACCTTGAGCTCTAGGCTGTGCCATTGGTTGCACTTTACCAAGACGGATGAAGAAACCGACATGCCACCTGGTAATTTGGCAGTGATCATACCTTTTGGATCAAGGATAATCGAAACATTACCCCAAGCGAATAACGTTTGGTCTGCAGCCACGAGAATCGTCGGCATAAACCATAATTTTATCGAAAGTTCAGTGTTGATTTGCGCCCCTAGATCGGTCGTACTTTGGGCAAATGAGCCTGGGGTAAACCCCTGATAGCGCGATGTGAAAGACGATGATTTGAAATGAATGCTGGCATCTTCTTCGACAATGCCGGGCCCATCCGGGTTCGGATCTGCCGAAATCGAGCGATGCAATGTTGCCTTAAAATCTGAAACCGCACGGCTGGAAACAAAAAATGTGATAGTCTCGCCAGGCCTTGCCGACAATTTATCTGAATATCCGGCAATAAATACATCTTGCATGATTGCTCAATCCTGTTCGATGGAAAAGAGGTTATTAAGGCTGCATGGCGATAGCCCTCACTCATACTGAAACACGCGCTGTTGAAATGATCAAGGCCGACTGATATGAAATCACTGCGCTAGAAACCCACTGCTGGGCAGGGTTAGTTGAAACTGTGATACCGGATTATTTCGCTAGCATTTACCCTGCAACAAAAGCAGCGACAAACACAAAAAAGCCGCCTGAAATGCGAGGCGGCTAGGTATCTAATATTAAATAAAATTATTTGGTTGCGGGGGCACGCAACCGCCGTTACTTGCATTTGAATTTTGCGCCGCTGGTGTAAATCCGGTTGAACTTTCTGTGCGATCACAGCACGGCTTTAATCAGCATCCCAATAATACTTAGAGAAAGAACACCAGCCGCCCATAAGCCAATAAACCAGGCTATTTTTTTTGTTTGTGACTTCAGCATTAGTGATATCCCTCACCTGATTTCGTCTTCCCCCGAAACACCCAATAGCTATAAGCGGTGTAGGCAATAATGATCGGCAACAAAACAGCTGTGCCTACGAGCAGAAAACGCAAGCTTTCATCTGGGGCAGCAGCCTGCCAAATCGTAATTGAGGGTGGTATCATATGAGGATAAAGACTGATCCCCAGCCCGCAATAGCTGGCAAGAAAAAGCCCCAAGGTTAGCAAAAAAGGCAAATTATCTCTCTTGGCATTCAAGCTGAGAATCAGGCTTACAAACAAACCAAAGGTCAGGATAGGGACGATAGAAACATAATAGATAGAGGGGGCAGAAAACCATCTTGTCATAAATTTTGGATCTAAAAAAGGTGTCCAAAAGCTGACAATCGCCATCACAACAGCCATTAAAATGGTCAGTGGCCAAGCCAGGTCATAGGCCCGGTTATTCAGCCGATTATCTGTTTTCATGATAAGCCAGCTTGCCCCCAGCAAGGCATATCCCACAGCAAGGGCGATGCCACACATCACGCTAAAGGGGGTGAGCCAGTCCCACCAACCGCCCGCATAGGCTCTGCCAGAGACCTCTATACCCTGAATAAGCGCACCCAGAATAATGCCCTGTGACAAGGCAGCGGTCAGCGAGCCTAGAAAAAATGACATATCCCAAGCTGTTTTCCATCTATTTGTCCGCCAGCGAAACTCAAACGAGACCCCGCGGAAAATTAGGCCGATCAGCATTGCGATAATCGGGGCATATAAGGCTGGCAAAATCACCGCATAGGCCAGGGGAAATACAGCAAATAATCCGCCGCCGCCCAAAACAAGCCAGGTTTCATTCCCGTCCCAGACAGGGGCAACTGTATTCATCGCCTGGTCGCGGTTACGCACCCCTTTTAATAGCGGGAATAAAATACCGATGCCTAAGTCAAAACCATCCAGAATAACATAGGCCAAAATGGCGATGGCAATTAAACCTGCCCAAATAAATGCTAAATCAAAAACCATTTTTGCCTCCCCTATTCTGCTGGCTGGCCAGCCGCGCTATCGCCATGAACAGCTATGCCACCTGCTGCACGTAGCGGGATATTCTTTGTCAGCCCTGTTTCATCATGATGCGGGGCTTTGCCCATAAGCCGCAGGATATAAAAAACACCTGCCCCAAAGACAATAAAATATACAACCGCAAACACGGCTAATGAAATTGCAATTACAGGCGCATCCAGCGGTGAAGCAGAATCAACTGTTTTCAACAACCCATAGACTGTATAGGGCTGGCGACCAACTTCGGTGGTAACCCAGCCTGCCAACACCGCGATAAAACCGGAAGGCGCCATCAGCATCGCAACTATAAAGGTTTTAGGCGCATCAAACAGCTTGCCCCTCAGGCGCAGGAAAACAGACCACAGGCCAAGTGCCATCATCGCCACACCAATGCCTACCATGACCCGAAACGACCAAAAAACAAGGGTTGCGTTCGGTCTGTCCTCGACTGGCCATGCTTTAAGGCCTTTTACCTCGCCTTCCCATTCATGGGTCAGGATCATCGATCCAAGCTTTGGGATTTCCAGCGCATATTTTGTTTCTTCGGCTGCCATATCGGGCAGGCCAAACAGGATAAGCGGCGCCCCCTTTCGGGTTTCAAAATGCCCTTCCATTGCCGCAACTTTGGCTGGCTGATGTTCTAGTGTGTTCAGGCCATGAATATCGCCGGCTACAATTTGCAAAGGTGCCACGATTGCAGCCATCCACATCGCCATGGAAAACATGACCTGTGCGGCCCTGTTTTGTGTATTTTTAAAAAGATGATAAGCGCCTACACCGCCCACAACAAATGCCGTGGTCAGATAGGCCGCCAGTACCATATGCACCAGCCGATAGGGAAAAGATGGATTAAAAATAATCTCGAACCAGTCAAGGGGAATGAACTGGCCGGCCTCATTAAAGCCAAAACCTGCCGGCGTTTGCATCCAGCTATTTACCGATAAAATCCAGAAGGCAGAAAACAGCGTCCCAATGGCAACCATCAATGTGGCAAAAAAATGCAGTCCTTTGCCAACCTTGTTCATGCCAAACAGCATGACCCCTAAAAACCCTGCCTCTAAAAAGAAAGCCGACAACACTTCATAGCCCATCAAAGGGCCAAGAACAGGGCCTGTCATATCGGAAAAAACAGACCAGTTTGTGCCGAACTGATAGCTCATCACAATACCGGAAACCACCCCCATGCCAAAGGCGATAGCAAAAATCTTCATCCAGTAATGAAACAAATCCAGAAAGACTTGCCGTCCTGTTTTCAGCCATAAGCCTTCAAGCACTGCCAGATAAGAAGCCAGCCCAATAGAAAAAGCCGGGAAAATAATATGAAAGGAAACCGTAAAGGCAAATTGTAGCCGGGCAAGATCAATCGCAAGAGGAAGTTCGGTCATATGCTGATACCTTCTTTATTTTTTTCCATCACAGAAACTTGGGTTGCTTATCCTGGAGGCAGATTGAGCTGTTAGCGTCTTTACCGCATCCATATGCGATAAAAATACCTGTCCGGAAATATGATGGGTAAAGGCAATGCGGTTAAGCCTATCCATCACCGGCCCCTTTACTTCGGACAAATGAAATAAAACGCCCATGGATTCCAGCTTGTTATTGATAGCTTCCAGCGATTCAATCGCACTGGCGTCAATTTCATTAATCGCAGAACATTGCAAAACAACATGCTCTATAGATTTATATTCAGCCATACGGTTGGTCACAAAATCTTCTAGGGAACGTGCATTGGCAAAATACAGGCTCTGATCAACGCGAACAGAGAGCATATTATCCCAGATACGCACCTTGTGACGCAGAACATTTCTGAAATGTTCACTTTGGCCAACCTGGCCAACAATGGCAATATGCGGACGCGCGGTTTTAAACAGGTACAAAAGGATAGAGGATAACACCCCAAGGCTGACCCCTATTTCTACCCCCAATAACAATGTTCCGGTAAGGGTAAGAAACACCGCGATAAAATCTGCTTTGGAATATATCCAGCTGCGTTTCAATACAGAAAGATCCAGCAGCGATAACACCGCCACAATAATGGTAGCCGCCAGCGCGGCTTTGGGCAGAAAATATAAATAGGGGGTCAAAAAGAGCGTTGCCAGCAAAATCCCGACAGCCGAAAATGCGCCCGCAGCCGGGGTGGTCGCACCCGCATCATAATTCACAACCGATCTGGCAAATCCGCCTGTCACAGGATATCCCCCGGACACAGAAGAAGCGATATTTGCAGCCCCCAGCCCGATTAATTCCTGATCGGCATAAATGCGCTGGCGTTTTTTTGCGGCCAGCGTCTGGGCAACAGATACAGATTCAACAAATCCGATAATGGAAATAAGAAAGGCAGAACCGGCGAGCTGTATCCAGAGATTACCATCAAATTCTGGCAGACCTAGCGCTGGCAGGCCTTGCGGAATAGCCCCAACAATCGCCACACCTTTTTCATTCAGCCCAAATATTTTTGTTCCAACAATCGTGCAGGCCACCACAATAACTGGTCCTAATTTGGTGGCGAGCGCAGCATATTTTTCACCAATGCCAAGCCTGAGAAGCGCTGGCTTTAACCCGCTTCTTACCCAGAACAGAAATATGACAGCTGGCACGCCCACCATCGCTGTATAGCCATTGATATGGCCGATATTTTGTCCCAGAGATACCAGCAATTCTGCCAGATTATGACCAGAGGCATCTACCCCGAAAAGATGTTTTAACTGCGAGGTGGCGATCACAATGGCAGAGGCTGATATAAATCCTGATATCACAGGATGGCTTAGAAAATTAGCCAGAAAGCCGAGCCGCAATATCCCCATCAACACCAGCATCACGCCTGACAAAATCGCCAGCGTGGCAGCGGCAAGTAAAATCTGTTGCGGGTCTGTTATGCCTAAATTGCTGATAGCGGCTGCTGTCATCAGCGATACAACCGCTACTGGCCCCACAGCCAGTGCCGAGCTTGTCCCGAAGATTGTATAAGCAATCAGGGGCAAAATCGATGCATAGAGGCCAATATGCGCTGGAAGCCCCGCCAGCAACGCATAGGCTAGTGATTGCGGAATAAGCATGATAGTGACGATAAGCGCGGCCACACCATCTTCTGTAAATTGACGTTGGGTATAGTGCCGACCCCAATTCAGCACGGGGAAATAAGCTGTCCAGTTTCGCATGATTTTTTTCTGTTAAGACACCCGGTTTAAGGGTTTTGCTAACCATTCTTTACCCTTTAGCATCCCGTGCCAATATAGGACAGGCATGATATTTTCTTTTAAAAACCATGCAAGGCGAGTGGGTTTTGTCCCGTTCAGCAGCCATTTCGGGAAGGTAGGCTCTAATGCACCGCCATAGCTAAATTCGGCCAGGACAATCCTGCCGCGCTCCACTGTTAGCGGGCAGGAGCCATATCCCGAATAGCCCACCACTGCTTTCCCACCTGCCACAACCGATAACAGATTTTCGGCAACAATCGGGGCTTGCTTGCGCACCGCCGCGGCCGTTTTGGCATTCGGGGTATTTGCCGCATCGCCCAGACTCCATATATTGGCATAGCGTTTATGCTGCAAAGTAGTTTGATCCACATCTACCCAGCCTGCTTCATCGGCCAGAGGGGAGTTTGCGATAAAGTCATGGGCTTTTTGCGGGGGGCAAACATGGATCATATCGAAGGTCTTTTCGACCTGTTTTTTAGTCCCATTTTCAAATGTCTGTTCAAATTTGGCGATCTTTCTAGTGCCATCAATCGCTACCAGATTTGAAGTATAGACTATCTCTGCATTATATTTTTTAACATATTCCATCAGGCTGGGGACATATTCCTTTACCCCGAATAATACCCCGCCGGCATTGTTAAACTCAATCTCAATATTGTCCAAACACCGGCTACGCTGCCAGTGATCGGCTGATAAATACATCGCCTTTTGCGGTGCACCTGCACATTTAATCGGCATGGGCGGCTGGGTAAAAATCGCCTTGCCTTTTTTCATTTCACTGACCAATTTCCAGGTATAGGGGGCAAGATCGAAGCGATAATTGGAGGTAACACCATTTTTCCCCAAAGTATCTTCCAGACCCTCAATCGCTGCCCAATCCAGTTTGAGGCCAGGGCAGACAACCAGCTGATCATAGATAATTTCATCGCCATTATCCGCTATTACCAAATTCTGTTCCGGCTTAAACTCCCTTACCGCGGACTTAACCCATTTCACCCCATTTGGTATTTGTCCAGCCATTGCCTTAACCGTTTTTTCCTGACTGAAAACCCCTGCCCCTACCATTGTCCAGCCCGGCTGATAATAATGCACATCTGCTGGCTCAATAATGGTGACCTGAATAGCAGAAGAACGCTCAAACAGGCTGGAAGCGGTGGCGATGCCAGCCGCACCGCCCCCGACAATCACAACATGTCCGGCAGAGGCTGCGGCGGCATTCACACGCTCTGCCATCGCAGCGCCGGTAAGGTTAGAAGAACGGTTCCCACTGCGGCAATAGGCCAGAACAGGTGTTTTTGCAGCGGACAGACATTCTGCCATTTCGGCTGGCTGGCCATCGGCAATCCCGAAAGATGATACAGGAATATAATAAAAGGCAATGCCCTGTTTTTGAGCCAGTTTGGCAAGCCTTTGATGATGAATAGCCCCGGCCTCATCATCAGGACGATTACAGATAATGCTGTTAAAGCCCTGTTTTGCAATATCTGAAATATCGTCTTCTGAAATTTGCGGCGACACCCAAACTGTTTCTGTTACCTGTTTATATTCCATAACCCGTCATCCTTAAATCTGAACCTAAAACCTTATGATCTGTATAAAGCTATTTTCGAAGCCCGCTTACTGGTACTTTCAGATAAACATCGCCATTATCTTCCGGCTCTGGCATTTCGCCTGCCCGCATATTTACCTGAATAGAGGGCATAATCAGCTTTGGCATCGTTAGCGTGGCATCGCGGGCTTCTCTTTTCTGAACAAATTCATCCTCGCTCACGCCACGGGAAATATGGATATTTTGTTCACGCTGCTCTTTGATAGTGGTCTCCCATGCGACTGCACGATCATTGGGCTGATAGTCATGGCACACAAAGACACGTGTTTCATCGGGCAGGCTCAATATTTTATGGATGGAACGATAAAGCGTTCTGGCATCCCCGCCAGGAAAATCAGCACGGGCTGTGCCGCCATCTGGCATAAACAGCGTATCGCCAACAAATACCGCATCCCCGATAACATGGGCCATACAGGCCGGTGTGTGGCCAGGTGTATGAATAGCATGACAAGCAATATTACCAATAGAATAGCTATCCCCATCCTGTAGCAGGCGATCAAACTGGCTGCCGTCGCGTTCAAATTCGGTGCCGGCATTAAATACCTTGCCGAAAATATTCTGAACGGTGCGGATCTCTTGCGAGATCATAATTTTACCGCCACATTCCTGTTGAATGTAAGGGGCGGCGGATAAATGATCAGCGTGAACATGAGTTTCTATCAGCCATTCAAGATGCAAACCACGGCTTTTAATCTCTTCGATAATCGCATCGGCTTGCGCATATGAAATAGCCCCGGCGGCATAATCAAAATTCAGGACAGAATCAATAACCGCCGCTGCCTTTGTTTCCAAATCGACAACAAGATAGCTAACCGTATTTGTTTCTTCATCATAATAAGGTTTGATTTCAGGTATTTGTACGTTTGACATGCTACACCTATTAACTTGTATAGTTTTTATAGCTTTAAACTTTTATAAAAAATAAAACTTTACTTTGCAAGAATAAACTTATATAAAGTGTATATCTTTAAAGGAAGTCGATATGAGACTTACCCAATATTCAAATTATGCGCTGCGAACTTTAATGTTCGCCAATTTGCATTCTGACAGGCTGTGCCAATGTCAGGAGGTTGCAGATGCCTTTCAGATTTCCAAAGCCCATCTGGTAAAATGTGTCCATCAATTGGGGCAATGGGGCTTTCTCCAATCGGTGCGCGGGCGCGGGGGCGGGTTTCGCCTGGCAAGACCGGCAGAAGAGATTAGCGTCGGGGCGGTTATCCGAAAGACAGAAGATACGCTGGAACTGGTAGAATGTTTTAACAGCACAACCAATCGCTGCCCGTTAATCAGCCAATGCAAATTAAACCAAACGCTAATGCGGGCGATGAAAAATTTTATGGATGAAATGGACAAGGTCACAATTGCCGATATCACTGCAAATCAAAAAGACCTGCTTGCGCTTTTACAGCCCTAAATTCATCTCATTACCGGTTACTGTTTAAACACCCACTTTCAAAGGAGAAACTTATGGGGTTAAGAATCAACGACATCGTTCCCAATTTTACTGCTGAGACAGACCATGGCACGATCCAGTTCCATGATTGGATTGGTGACAAGTGGGCTATTTTATTTTCACACCCCAAAGATTTCACGCCTGTTTGCACCACTGAGTTTGGCGCGGTTGCCCAGCTTGCCAGCCAATGGGAAGAGCTGAACACGAAGGTGATAGGCTTATCAGTTGACGGGGTAGAAGAGCACAAAGATTGGAAAAAAGATATTGAGAGTATTGCCAATGCCAAAGCAAGCTTCCCTATTATTGCTGATAATGATTTAGCTGTTTCAAAACAATTTGATATGTTGCCTGCAGATGCTTATCTGCCAGATGGTCGTACGGCAGCTGATTCAGCATCTGTCCGTTCCGTTTTCATTATTAGCCCGGATAAAAAACTTCAGCTTTCGATGACGTATCCCATGTCTGTTGGGAGAAACTTTGCTGAAATTCTGCGCAGCTTGAAAGCCTTGCAAAAAACCTATGGACAGCCTTTGGCAACGCCCGCCAATTGGACAGAAGGCCAGGATGTGGTCATTGCGCTGACGCTAGATGACGACAAGGCGAGAGAAAAATTTGGTGAGTTTGAAGTGAAACTTCCTTATCTGCGCATGACTTCAAACGCCTGATCGGCATGCGCAAAAATTCTGCAAGAGTGCGCCTAAAAACCCAGAGCCCTTTTCCTTTACATCCAAAAGGAAGGGGTTTTTCTTAGACATGAAAATAGAACTCTACGGTGAGCTCGCGGCCCTACTAAAGCTAGGCACAGAGCCAAAAAACGAACACCCCCAGGCCGAAAGCGAGAGAGTGCAAATAACGATGGTTGCGGGGGCAGGATTTGAACCTGCGACCTTCAGGTTATGAGCCTGACGAGCTAC
>Ga0181603_10000234_pt1 | contig 45012 bp, 55 predicted proteins | sample 041ome_13_FD_148633 | JGI IMG/M metagenome (GOLD analysis project Ga0181603, IMG submission 148633) | Coastal salt marsh microbial communities from the Groves Creek Marsh, Skidaway Island, Georgia - 041409US metaG (spades assembly) | ecosystem: Environmental > Aquatic > Marine > Intertidal zone...
GGAAAATGGTTGGGGGATAATTGGGGCTGGCTCGCTGGAGGTGGCCTGCTCACATGGATCCTGCTGGATGATGGTGCCGATGACAAGCTCGGGGACGCGTTCGGGAAAGTTGGCGGTGCGGTCAGCGGCATCCTCGGCGGTCTCCTCAACGGATTGATGCCGCTGCTCCTCTCATCGAGCTCGCTCGCGTGCGTGATCTTCATGTTTTTCAGTGCCTTCACTGCCACATCGTCTAGAATGGGCTGATTGTTTTCTTGGTTATGAGCAAATAATGGAAGCTTTTCAAGGGTACCTCGAAAGCGGCTCGATTCTTTACATGAACGTACCGTGGTTCGAGTGATCGGGTTTTTTTTGACAGCTGAAAGGAAGGAACAACAACAAGACCAGTGCGACAGAGATGCCACCATACCAATTTAAACGACCAATCACAGTTAAAGGAACGCCGTTTAGGCCGAAGCCGAAACCCAAGGAGGGGGAGCCGAAACCCAAGGAGGGGGAGCCGCCGAAACCCACGGGCGGTAAGAAGCCTGGCGCTGCCAAACAAACTGGAAAATGGTTGGGGGATAATTGGGGCTGGCTCGCTGGAGGTGGCCTGCTCACATGGATCCTGCTGGATGATGGTGCCGATGACAAGCTCGGGGACGCGTTCGGGAAAGTTGGCGGTGCGGTCAGCGGCATCCTCGGCGGTCTCCTCAACGGATTGATGCCGCTGCTCCTCTCATCGAGCTCGCTCGCGTGCGTGATCTTCATGTTTTTCAGTGCCTTCACTGCCGCATCGTCTAGAATGGGCTGATTAATTTTTTCTTGGTTATGAGCAAACAATGGAAGCTTTTCAAGGGTACCTCGAAAGCGGCTCGATTCTTTACGTGAACGTCCCATGGTGCGGCTACTGCAAGCGAGCTCGCCCAGTTCTGCAGCAACTGGCCGGGCGGATGGGGGGTGCGGTCCCTGTCTATGATGTGGATGGTGACGAGTGGAAAGTATTGCTCCAGAAGAACCTGGGGGGAAATGCGCCAACATCCTACCCGACGATCCTCTTTTTGACTAAAGATGGTGGTATAGTGGAGTTTGAGGAAGAGCGAACTTTGCAGGACCTCGTCGCGTTTGCGTGTTTGAACGCCAGCGAGGCGCGCGGTACCATCGGTGCATGCAACGCATGATTTTTTTATTGATGTGTGTCAGAACTCATGGACCTCATTATCCTGCTTCTTGTGGGTATCCTGCTAATGATGGCTGGCGCTGTCCAGAGGGGATCGAACGTGAAGAGCGATCTGTCGCGATCGATTCTGGAGGGGAAGGAGACCGTGGACGCCGATCCCAACGTGAAAATTGTGTATAAGTATCTACCTGCAGATATCGATACGTACTACCGACTCGGTCCGCACAACAAACCGTCCGAAATGTACGCGCCTATTTTCAACGAAAGCGAGATGGATTTCATGCGGTAGACTCTCAAACCTGCAAACGTGTAATCGAATTTCGATTACATGTTTTTTGAAAAGTTGTACCTCATTTGTACCTATACCTTCTACCTTAATTAGTGCTGAAGACCAGTGCTGCCATTCCGGAACTGAAGCGCAATATGTTGAACGTCCTTGCATATACCCTGACGCGTCCGTCCGATCCACCACCGCTGAATGACGAGTCGAGTGTGAGGATGAGGTGGGCTGTGTCGGCCCGAGAAAAGTTCAGTGTCCCACTTGGCGTCGCCCCCTCGGGACTCAGTGCAAAGCTGTATGAGTATACCTTCTTCGTCTTTGGGATGCGTGTGTGATGGAGATAGGGCTGTACCAAACGGAAATACGATCCAGATCGCTCGCTGAACCTTGCCGATCCGTTGATATGAATGACCGCCTTATCCACCGGATCGATGGTGCTGCCGGAGGGTGCATCATAGTTGAAGTAGTTGTTTCCCGAGACGGGGTATTGACTTGGCGTGAGGCCGCTGTTGTAGGACGCTGCACGATTGTACGTCCAGATGAGCTCGGAGCATGGGTGGGAGAAGTCAAGGGAAATCTTCCGCTGGAGACTGGGCTCTTCTCCAGAAACAATGATGGGCACGTCGCCGAGGAACTGGATTTCACGGTGGAGGTACTCGATTGGCTTGGTCGAAGAGGAGAACCGGCGCCGTTCCTCCGTCCCGAGGAAAATGAAGGTGACGTATGACTGGATTGTGGCGTCGGGGACCCGTCCTGAAGAGCTGACGAGCGACGAAACGGCCGAGGTTGACTTGATGAGTTCGAGGTAGTCCCTAAAATCGTAGTTAATTTGCACTTGATGGTGCGATAAACTGACGATCGGGATTGCCAGCCCTGGTTCCGTGCAAAATGAAAAGGTGAGTGGGATGTACAATTTGGTCGCTTCCTGAAGGCTGTTATCGTAAATGTCCCACGAGGTATATTTGCCGACCATGGCATTGAACCCTTCCTCCTTCTCGGCTGGCATGATGAGCTCGCTCTCTGCATCCATGAACTCGGACGTGAGTCTCGAGATTCTGGACCCACCAATCGTGAGGTCGACGGTGCGGAGGAGGGCGAGACCGACCCCATCGCACCAGCGCAAGCTGATGAGGTCCATGGTACTTGACCAGCTTCCCGGCGTCGCACTAACCACGCGGCGCACTTTGACCGTGTACGTTTTGGAGGTATCGAGACCTGTCAGTGGAATATCGGTGACGCCGGCGTCGCCGTTGATTGTTACTGGGGAGCTTCCGTCGTCCAAGTACACATCATACGACTCGTCTGCACCATCCGTCGCCGGGATGACCTTCACCTTGGCCGTGGTGCTGCTCGTGTACCTCGCCGAAATGATCCCGGGGATGGCGGCTCCGGCCGAGACCACACTGTCGACCGCGTAATCCAGAAGCGAAGGGAGATCCACCTCGAGAAATATGGAACTGACGAGGTCGCCTGAGCGAGTGAGCGTCAGGACCGATCGGCGCCCGAACTGGGGCACGGACTGATGCGTTTGCGGAATCGATTCCATGGAGAACACGGAATGTTTGCGGTACAGCAGGCGGAAAAAGGTGACGGTTGGATCCCCGGTGAGGAGAACATCTTCTTTGCCGTACAAGGCGAGTTGTGTAACAGCTCCACCCATGATATTTGCCTCCCGCAAGATAAAATCACCGCCGAGAAAACGTGTCAACAAAATCCTCGCAGCCCTCAGACCATGACCTTCAACATGTATTACCGGGCGAGGGAGGTCTTTCCGAGAATCTGGATCGGGAGCATGGCGGACGCCGCCTCGACCGAGTTCATGCGTGCACACAACATTGGCCTGATCATCAACTGCACGAAGGATGTCCCGTCCTCGTTTGCAGCCACCATTCCAACGTACCGGATCCCCTTGGACGATATCGAGTCGAGTTCGTCGACGCTTTACCAGTACGCCCCTACAATTTCAAGGGAAATGTGGAAGCACCTTGACAGGACGGATACGTCGATCCTTGTCCATTGCGCCGCCGGTATCAGCCGGAGTGCAAGCATGGTTGCCTCGTACCTTATCATCGAATATGGGTACAACGTGAGGAATGCAATTCAATTCATTCGCCAGAGGAAGCCGGAAACGTTCCAGCCGCGCCTGGTCTTTTCGAGCGCACTTGCCTTGCTACATCAGAATAGAATGCAGAACCTGTAAAACTTTAAAGATCACGAGAACATTGTAAAGTATTGCGAAAAGAGCGCCACATCGTCGACATTCATGGAGAGATCTGCGTGCAAGTGGATGGTGAACCCACCACCGTAGCTCGACTCGGGGACGTAGATTTCTCGCATGTTTGAATGTTCCTCGCGATCGTCCGGCGGGCACGTCGCCTCTCGGACCATCTTCTTGACATTCTTTGGGGGGTCCTCGGGGTGCAAGTAGACGTGTTCCAGATTCTGGAACCTCGATAGCCACGTGATCGGTGGGATTTGCGAGAGGTGGAGCGTCTGAACACTGGCCGAACACCACCAGCGCGCCTGGAGATTGATGTACGAATCAAAAAGCAAACATCCACGCAGATCGAGCGTCTCAAGGCTTTCCATTGTTTCTATACCGTCGAGATCTTGGTTCGTGATGGTCGAGTTTCCGCTGAGATCGAGGGTCTCGACATGTCTCAGGTAGTGGAGATCGGGATCCGCGACATCCTCGAGGGCCAAATCTCGCAACGTGACGGATTTCAGCGCGGGGCACTCGCTGAGCACCTCTGGGATGTGCCCGAACCGGCTTCCTTCGATGTGGAAGGACTCTAGGTTTCGGAGATTTTGGAGGGCGTGTACCCACAGATTCGAACCGATACTGTTCGCGCAGACGGAGAGGTGTCGGAGCGACTGCGGTAGGTGACAGTTGGCACTGCACCCGAGCGAGTAGCACGCGATATCCAACGTCTCCAGGTCGGGGTACATCGTAGCGAACTCGCCAGGCAATACGATGTGGTCAGTGGTGACCACCCGGATCGTTCGCAGCTTGGAATGTTTTCCTGACAGCGCCCCCGGAAAATGCGGGACCCCCTTTGCCGTGACCGTGAGGTGTTCGAGGTTCGGTAACAACTCGAGGAAGGATAATGAGATGGTGCTCCTATACCGAATATCGAGGCGTTTGAGGGACGCGCCGATATATGGGAGAACTTTGTGGAAGCCGCACCATTCATCCTCGGAGATGATGGTCAGGTCCTCGACCGCCCCGGGAACCCGGCATAAGAAGAACTCGGCGTTCTCGTTGCCGAGTACGTGGAGACGTTTCGGGGCATCCACCTGGCGGTAGAATGTGTCGCAGAGCGAACGAAACACCATCACGTCCCGGGGGCACGCGAATTGGTTCGCGATAAGGTTCGCGGGACCCGACATGTTTCGCGGATCTCGGGAAATTGCTTTGAATAAAATACCGACTAGATTCACGGAGACAAGGATGAGTGGCGTTTATCTTGGCATAAGTCCACCAGACCGTGACCATGAAAACGCACCGGACTACGCCCAACTCCACGACTGCACGCTGGTCTCGAAGGAGGGGATCGGGGTGAAGGCCAATACATTCGTCATGGTCCAGGCCTGCAGCCTACTCTCCTCATTTTTCGAGGATATGGGTGATGACGCGACTGATCGAGTGTTCCACGTCCCGAACGTGGACTGTGAGACATTAGTTTTATTGGTCGGGTTACTCCACGGGACGAAGCATGTGAAGAGCATGGTCAGCGTCGACGAGATTCGACGGGTCCTCCTGGCCATGGACTACCTGGGCTGCAGGACCAAGTTCTCGAAGATCGTCTCGAGGATGTGGTGCCTCATACGCCTCCTTCCCAATACCGGGAAAACGTTTGATCTATTGTGCGAGAACGCGACGTTGATCATGCCGGAATACAGTGTCTGCCTTCTGAACAAGGCCAAAGCAATTTATCCCGAGTGGCACAGGTTCGAGAAGATCTTCGATACGTTGGACATGAACCCGAAACTTGCGGTGCACTGTATGAACACGCTCGCCGTGTCGTTCCCACCCCTCCTCATCGTTCGGGGGATCATCAACTCGTCACCGCCGAGGCATTTGCACGAGATCCTCAGGTCGATCCTCACAATACCGAGGATCGGGTTACAGTTTCATCCGGAGGAGTTCATGCTGCTCCTCAAATCGTCCGTTGAGTCCGTACACGATACGCTCGATCCGTATACTGCACTTGCGAGAGCTTGTCTCGACTCGTATTTGGGCGTGAACGTACCCTTATGCGTATCGAAAGTGACTGGCTCGTTCATTTTCTTTCAGCACAAGGCAAGATGCTCGTTTCTGATCACACTGAAACGACCGCTGACAAAGAAGGCAAGAGTCCAGTTCCAGCACGGAACGGCCACGTTTGACGTGGATGGTGGACAGGGATCTGTTCATACAAGTATCCAGCTACATAGATTTCACGAGACAGCGGAGAGCGTCGACGAAGCCTATATTCGAGTGGTACCGATGTACGCGCGGGACCTGGGCTCGCCTGATCTCGATTTTGACAGCATGAAAGACACGTGGCATGTCGTTTCGGATATAGATCATGCAAATAGAGGAAGTATCACGCACCGCGTGGACCTTCCGAAAGCAACCTTCCCGCTCCTGAGACATCTCCGATACGATGTGTTCTGGCTCCACGACCCCAGAATTTGAGAGGATTTGCAATTTTTATATTGTAAATAAGACAGGAGAAGCATGACGGAGAATACGCGACCGGCAGGTGATAATAGGCTCACATACACATTGACGACCGACAAGAGGGAGATCGGGACGTTGGTCGGGCAGCTCTCGCACAAATCGGAGGATGCAGAGGCCCGCATTCAATCCGAGAACGTAAAATGTCTCGTCAGGGAAAAGGTTACCGTGGACGAGATGGATCGAGACATTGGAATGTACAACGGAATGACGGAGCACCGAGACCTCCGCGAACTCCTCCCACATCTCATCGCGTATGGTAAAATGGAGGATGGAACATTCGCCAAGGTATTTGAATTGCAGGGCCGCACGGGTCCCATCCCAACGGAACCGCTAGAACACTGGAAGACGTATGGTAAGCCCCACGTCTTACTTGCCATGACGATGTGGCGCCATGGCTTCTATTTCGAGCGGATCATTCCAAATATGGTCACGGATACGGTCCCTCTGAACGTGATTTCCTTCCAATCGATCAACCGCTTTTCGCAAAAAATCTCCAACTACTTGGTCAGGGTCATGCAGAGACCGATCGCCGATCTTCACGCGTCGGAGATCCCGAGCCTCGAGTCGCTGTATGCGATCCCCCGGGCCTGGAATACGATGAGGATGCGATGCATCGAGGTTTCCGGTCTGTTACCTGGGAACACGTCACCCTGTGACTCGACCCACTTGCCGAATCACACGCCGCCAGATGTCGAGCGATTGAAGAAATTCATTCGGTTTTATTACCCGGGCTCGCCGAGGACGACGTACGGTCCGCGATCGAAAAAGAAGACCACCACAAGGTATTTGAGGAAAATGTTCGATCAGGTGAGACAGTTGCGTCAAACGGGGCAACTTGGCGGCATGCGCATGAACATGGCGAGGGAAATCGAGCGCGAAACGGGACCTTCCCCGCAGGTCGGTCGGAGAATGGAATTGATGAAGGAACTGAACGACGCGATGAAGAAGGGGGGAGACGCGCAGAAACAAGTGGTGGAGAAGATGGTGAAGATGAGGAACGATGGGAACCTTCCTCCTGGTATGGAATCCTTTCTCGAGCGAATGATTAAGTTCCAGAAAATGGGAGATGCCACACCGAGCGATATAAACCAGGGCAAACTCGTCGAGGAGTTGATGAAAAAGAAGGAGGAAGGCGTCCTCACCCCGGAGATGGGTGCCCTCTTGCAACAGATCACATCGGCAACGAAAGCGGCGGCCACAACGCCTGCAACGATGCCGCCCCCGGCGGCGATTGGCGCAACCGGATCGAACGCCACTGGACCAGCTATCGAGGACGCGGATGCCGCGCAGCGCAGACTCATTGAGGCGCTCGAGAACGGGGACGAAGACGCAGTGAAGATGATCCTCGATGGCAAATTTGAAGCCTACCGGAGCTCGCTTTTGCCGAAACTCCAGGAGGCCCTGAAGAGCGGGGACAAGAATGCCATCCGCGATATCCTGAACGAGGAAGCCGAGTCCAGGCGCCGTGAACGCGTCGTCCCCCAATTGATCGAGACGCTCATGTCTGGTAAAGGGGACGCCCTTGGCGTCCTTGGTGAAGAGCGATATAAACAAGAGGTGGAGAAGATCCTTCCCGATATGCTGAATCAGATTGGGGAGGGGGACGTTGATGGGGCGCACCGAAGCCTCCACAAACACATGCACCGTTTGGAACGCTTGAAGACCCGGGGCAGTAAGAAACGCTCGGCCGCTGGAGGTGGTGGATTCTCCCCGGGTGTTTCCTTGCGGGGGATATCGTTGTCGTCTCCAGATGAGCAGTGGGTCCGTCGAAGTCACTAGATCTTGACAACTGACAAGGAGACTGTCGGCGGGAAAACACCGAAATTAAATTTTGTGCGATTTGCAAGCAATGGCGGACGATAGCAATCTCAGTATTCAGAAGTATGACCCGACCCATTGCCCGGAACATGCAGTCATCGTCATAATCGCCAAGCGTCGGAGTGGAAAATCGTTCCTCCTTCGCGATTGGTTGTATCTGCATCGTCACAGATTCTTCGCCGGGTTGGTCATGAGCGGCACGGAAGAAGGCAACCATTTCTACGAGCGAGAGGTGGGCATTCCCCGAGCGTTCATCTACAACGACTTTAACGAGGAGGCGTTGATTCGACTCGTCGACAGGCAGCGGAAATTGACGCGACAAGGGAAGGCACAGCCAGTGTTCGTCGTCCTGGATGACTGTGCGTTTGACAAGTCAATTTTCAATAAGAAGGTGATCCGCCAGCTTCTACTGAATGGAAGGCACTGGAAGATACAGTTGTACATCTGTATGCAGTACTTTCTGGACGCTGGCCCCGGTATTCGAGCGAATATTGACATGATTGTTCTCTTAAAAGACAATATGCATAGGGAACGGTTGTACAAGACGTTCTTCCAGATGGTTCCAAATTTCAGTCTCTTCAATAGCATCATGGACAGCTGCACCTCAGATTACAAAGCCCTCGTGCTGGACAATGCGAGTACATCGACCGATCTCACGCAGTGTCTCTTCTGGTACAAGGGCAAAGACCGTAAACCGTTTCATATTGGGCACAAATCCTTCTACGAGTTTAGTCAGAAACGGTCACGGGACGAGGACGAGGACGAGGACAATCCCAAACCGAGGAAGCGCGCCGGGTCAAGAGTCAAGCTATTGAAATGAAATATTGCTAATGAGAAACGAGCATGATCGGGACCGTCGTTCTGCTCGTGGCCACTGGCATTGTCGCACTGATCACAATAAGGGCATGGGCCGCGTCCCATGATTCCGGTCCAACGACCGTCATCGGTGACATATTCACGCTGCGCGACCTCTCGCAGCGAGCGTCCTGGGAGGATACCAAGGCATTGTACCAATAGTTCTGTAAGGATTCGTCAGGTTTCAACGGGTTACAGATCCAAGTTTCCGAATGTCTTCAAAAAATCAGGAGAATCCGAGAACGGGGAGGGTGGACCGGCAGATTTGCTCGCGCGAAGCGGAAAGTTCTCAAGCAGATCCTCCACTGTCACGGTATTGGTTGCCATCATGTCGGCGTACATGATGGCGTCCAATTCGGCGCTGAATTCACGCTCGATCATCTCCAGGAGAAAGTCCCCGCGCTGGTTCGCCATTCGGTGCGCCTCGTCCAATTTCTTGACGGACGCGAGATGAGCCCGGCGCAATGATCGCTCCCTGTGCTCGATGTAGTCATTGACGATGCGATATCGGTCGCGATCATATCGCATCCTATTGAGAATCATTCGCTGGACGACGGAATGGTACGCGCGCGAAAAGTTCGCCATGACGAGTTTGAATGTCTTATGATTTTGGTATCAACCGGGTCCGTGCGGGAAATTCATCAGAAATTTTCTCTTGGGCGAAACTACCATTAAGGTCTAAAACAAACAACTCTCTCACTCAATGTCCGGAGGTCTCCTTCAGTACGATATGTGACGCGTCATAGCATGTACCAGAATCTCGTTTGCCCATCTTTGACCTGATTCTGACATTCTTCTCTCTTCCACTTTTCTACAGGCTCGTCGCATACGGAAGTCAGGACGTCTACTTGTCCGGCAACCCATCTATTTCGTTCTTCAAGGCTATTTACCGGCGTTACGTACGTTCATTTCCCCGATAGGGTATACCCTCGCAAATTCACCTGCTGACATGAATTACAATGCACTTACTGTCCACTATCATCACTCCTTTTATTGCAGACGTCGTTCGCCCTGGAGTCTATTCAGACCACGTTCTCGGGGTCTGTGGACTTCGGCAAGAGGGTTTCGTGTACCCTTCCTCGCAATGGCGACTTGGTGACGACCCTCTTCCTCGAGGTCGTGATGACCAAGCACGCGTCCAACGCCTCGTACTACCCTGCTGAGCAGTTCGTGAAGGAATGCGACATCGAGATCGGCGGACAGAAGGTCGACAAGATCTACAACGATTCCATGCGCATCTTCTCCGAGCTCTACCACACCAAGTCCGAGAAGGAGGGATACAGGAGGCTCGTTGACTTTGCCGACCCTGCTGCCGGAGGTCACCCGGGATCCAAAGAGCGATTTTTCGTCCCCGTCCAGTTCTGGTTCTCGCGCGGTGCCTCTGGACTCGCCCTCCCGCTCGTTGCCCTTCAGTATCACGAGGTCAGGGTCAATTTCCTGTTCGCTAGCTCTACGGAGATGGCCCTCAACGGTGTGGACACGACCGTCACCCCCGAGGCCACGCTGTTCGCGACCTACGTGTATCTGGACTCTGCCGAGCGCAAGCGTTTCTCCCAGAACTCGCACGAATACCTGATCTCTGTGCTTCAGCACACTGGTCCAGAGTCGATTGCGCCGGGAACCACCAGCAAGACGTCGAACTACAGGCTGAACTTCAATCACCCGTGCAAGACCCTCTGGTGGGCCGTCAAGGACGCTTCCAAGTACGGAAAATTCTCCACCGGGGCCACTGGTACGACCGACGACCGCTACGCTCCGATCCAGAACGTCAAACTCCAACTGAACGGACATGATAGGTTTGAGGCCAGGTCTGGAAAGTACTTCAACAGCGTGCAGCCGTGGGAGCACATCAAGGGATCTATCCCTGCCGCTGGCATCTACATGTACAGGTATGTAGTTTCTACATCGTTGATGACTCGATAACTCTCTAACGAAATGGCGAATTGTGGACTAACATCAAACATTGCACGCCCTCTTTGCAGTTTCTGCCTTCGCCCGGATGAGATCGTGCAGCCCTCTGGCAGCTGCAATATGTCTCGTATCGATAATGCCTCTCTCTTGGTGACCACCAAGGCGGGAAGCGTTGCCTATAACGATGAGGCCAATATCCTGGATGAGACCATGACGCTTGCGAACGTCGAGGGTAACCTCACGTCCTTGCTCGTGTTCGCCGAGTCGATGAACATTCTCAGGATCTTGAGTGGAATGGGAGGACTTGCGTACAGCTCTTGAGTCAACTAAATCTCATAGCAGGTAGGTATGTATAGACCAAATAGTCCCAAAAACAAATAAAACAAAAAAGACCTTCGGGTCGCCAGAATTGAAACGATTCTGGCGAACTCCGAGCTCGGCAGACCTGGTTCAATTCGACGTCGCATGATATATACTTCGTCGGGATCAAGCAAGGCTCTTCGGGCGTTTCCCGCACGCAGACAAGACTGCAGCAAATACAATTGACCCGTTAAATTCAATTCATCCAAATGATGACACGCGAGTCAGCGAACCAAACTCCTCGAATCATTCGCGAGGATGGCCGGGTCGAGTACCTTGACATCCGCGCCCTTGCCAATACCGAGGGCGACATATCATTTTGGTACGAGTTGGAGGATGAGGAGGACATCTTCCGCCCGGGCAAATGGACGAGAATCAAAATATTCGTGAAACGGTTGATACCATGTCTGTAAAACTATTTGCAAACTTTGATTGTTCTGGACAACGCCGTCCTCAAAGAAGGTATTCTGCTAATATCGTTCAGTAAACGTTCGCCGAAAAAGAAAAGGTTCGCGGGAACATAACCTTAAAGATCGCCACGTGTCACACCCCGGCAGATCATTTCCTCAAATCATCCACCCGCCGCGAACCATTTCAAAGGTTCGCCACATCTAAAGGTTCGCCACATATAAAGGTTCGCCACACCGAAAGGTTCGCGGGAACATAACCTTAAAGATCGCCACGTGTCATACCCCGGCAGATCATTTCCTCAAATCATCCACCCGCCGCGAACCATTTCAAAGGTTCGCCACATCTAAAGGTTCGCCATACCGAAAGGTTCGCCAACACACATACAAACGACCAACATGAACCAAGTCATCACCATCGTGAGCGGTCGCCCCGGTATCCGCGACCGGTCGAAGCCGATGTGGGACGTTGTCCGCAACGCCCGAGAGCTCGACGTGAACAGTGCCGTCCTCCCCCCCGAGATCGATTCCCGCATCCATGCCCTCGTGCAGCAGTCGCCTGGTCACAGGGTGACGGACAGTGGCATCGACCTCGCGGTCGTCGTGTTCCCAATGACAGGACTCCCCCGACTGGCGACCATCCCCCTGGCGCATCCAACCTCCGCCGGGAAGAAGCCCCTGCTCTACTCTGGAGATGCGATTCAGACGCAGACGATCGTCACCATGCTCCTCGGTGACGAGCACGATATGACACAGAACGTCTACGCGTCCATTGCGGCCTTCCGAGGATCGAGGACCCTCTGCCTCATCCCGGAGAACCACCCCATGGAGCGCCAGATTTTGGCCCATCTGGATATCGAGATGGTCCAGATGAGCGCTGCCGGGGTCAGGGAACGTGTCTTCTTCCAGACCAAGGTGTTCGGAGCTGGTGCGTCGTACAGCAAGTCCCAGTGCCACATCAGTCATCCGATGTTTCGCATGTGGTTCCATTCCTGCCAGGACATCTACGCTCAGTGCAACGTCTTCTACCCGGTGTCCACCACTGAAAGGCCAAGGGCAGTGCACGTCCCCGCTGTACAGGGAGGCGTTTCGAAGAGAGTCGCCCCACCGACAGGCATGGGGAAGGGTGCATCGTTCCTGCGCGGGAAAGGTCTCCATGGGCCGGGGATGGGGAAGCAGTTGATGTCCACCAAGATGATGGCCCAGTCACTCCCATCCGGCCTTGATACGTACAAGAAACTGATGAACACGCTCATCATGGGCAAGGTTCAAGGGCTGTTACGCGAGGACATTGACGATACGGAGTGGATCAAGGCCCAGCATCTCCTGACGCTCCTCCGCGACGCATCTGCAGACGAGGATGCGTTTGCGGTGCATATGGCCGGGTACCGCGATATGGATCTCTCTGAGTTGGTTGAGAACCTCCTCACGGACCAATGGCAGTTGACCAAGGTGCTTGATGCCAAAATGGTCAATGACACCATGGCCGAGCTTTCCCAAGTGATTGAGCAACTGTCGTAATATCTTTGAAATTTTAAACCTTATATAACCAAAACGCAATGTCCGGATCGCTGCTCCAACTGCTGTTGCGCGGTGAGGAAGATGGGAATATCATGTCGGAAGGCTTTGACGCTTACCGCCCATTTAGACAGGTTGTCAAACGCGCGGTTAGCTTTTCGACCCAGTGGGTCGACATCGATGCGGCATTACCATCCTCGAAGTTTTTCGGTGAGACGCTCCGCGTAACCATTCCACGCAAGGGAGATGTTTTGAGAGGGATCATGCTCGCCATCAAGGTGAAACGTGCCGCAGGAACGAGCCTGTTGCCCGGGATCCAATTGATTGAGGAGGCGACCATTTCATCTGGACGACAGACCCTCGAGACCGTGTCTTCCGAGTATACATTACTCAAACATTACTGCCAGGAAGACGCCGACGAAAAGACGACGACGGAACGACTCGCCTCGTTCCAGGATGGCGAGACGCAGGGTTTGATTAAGACCTTCTACGTGAAAATCCCCTTCTTTTTGGAGAAGACACCCATCCCGCTGATTGCCGTCCAGAACCAGAACCTCCAACTTGAAATCAAGTTCGGACAGGCGTCGTTGGCGCTCGACCCGACCTATCAGCCAAAACTCGAAGCTCTTCTTCTAGACTATGGCTACATCGACGATGCCGAACGGAGGTTTTATGCTCGAAATGAGCACAAGTTACTGATCGAGCGCCTTCAGATCCACGAGGAACCCGTCGTCATGCAGAAGAGTAACGTGTCGAAGATCTACACGGCGCAAAATGATGCACTCGGAGATTATGATTCGGTGGTCGGTGCGGGCGCTCTGGAGACAATCAACCTCGGGGACCGAATTGCCCTCGTGGATAACCCTGCATGGACAGGCAAGACGGAGATCTTTTACAATGTGGACAGTCCCGCGAACTACTCGCTCCAGGGAAGATTTCTCCTCTCACAGACAGGGAGTGTCGGTATTCGTTGGGCAACGTACTCGGATGGAGCTACAGACTATGGGTACACTTTGGACGTCGACGTGACCGGGGGCATTATGACAGTCACGTTGAAGCGCGATGGGACGACCATCGCATACTTTACGGATGACGAGGTCTATTCCGATGTCCGCACGACAGTGACGGGCGACTCGAGCCCATCGACTGATCTGACATCGCTCTTCGCCATAGGCGAAGCATGGTTGGTGTTTGATATCTCTCACAACCTGGAATCCACCAGCGGGATCAGTTTATCATTGACCGCAGAGGGGTACGTTTCTGGGGGGTACCTGGCAGACATTGCCGCGGTCAGTTCAACGTCATGGACGTATACGTTCGTGGAAGGTTACTCGGCTGTAGACACGATCGATAAGTCCACGACGTACAGCTTCTATGCTGATTCCGAGTACGACTGCCTTTTCATGGACACGACATTGTCTGTGCAAAAGGTGCTCGTCGTACCCGTTTCCAACAATCTGAACACCGTTCAAACCAGACTGACCTTCCGCGGGCCGATCCGATACCTTCTATGGTGCTACACGAGATCGGGAACTGGACAATTCGGAATATTCAACACGAGTGGGACCGCAACGAACACGCTCGAGCGTCACAACGTCCTCCACTCTGCCCGCTTGCTATTGAACGGGCAAGACAAGACCGGGACGATGTCCAATACATTCTTCAACCAGGTTGAGACCGCCCGGGTGTTCAAGAAACCTGTCCCCGGCGGCGTGTACTGCATCTCGTTTGCACTCGACCCTCTCGTCACGCAACCCAATGGATCGTGCAACTTTTCACAACTGCAGAGCATCATCCTGGTGCAACACTTGAAGTCGTATAGCGAAACGATCAGTAGCGACATTCTTGATCTCGACGAGACCGAGGTCTTGACAACTGGGAGGGACACTGTGCGACTTGTCGTATTTGCTGTTGGGTGGAACGTTCTGTGGATCGCGAATGGAGGCCTCTCACTCGGATATGTCTAAAAAAACGTGTGTAAAAATTTGGCCAAACAAACTGTTGACTGATGACAGGAGCATGAAAATCTTAGTCTACGTCCTCGCCCACAATGATGAGACCTTGGCGAAGGCCAAGGACGAGTACGGTAAGTACGACTGGGCCAAACCAATCCTGATCCCGCAAACCATTTGGTTAGAGAGCGTGATGTACGTCTCGTATTTGCAGGAGCACCGTGCAGAGTGGGAGGATATGGACTATGTTGGGGCGTTTTCGTGGAGCGCCTCGTCCAAGCAGCCCCTCGTGCACCGAATCCCAGAAATATGCACCGAGTCACATAATAAGGACACGGACGTGATCGCGCTGATGTATCGCGGTGACCCCCTTGTGGAATCCGCCGAACGGTGGCACCCGGGGTTCACCGGGTGCTGGTTGGCGGCGTGGCGGAGTGTCGGCTTCATCAACGATGACTTGCTGTTACATACGTCGATCAAGAGCTTCTACTGCAACTACTGGCTTGCTCGTCCGTCGTTTATGACCGAGTATTGTACGCTGATGGCGTATTTCGACCTCCGACTGCGATTGGATGGGACGCTCAAGGAAATCCTCTGGCGAGACTCGGATTACGAGACGAGGGGGGAGAACATTGCCAAAATGCCGGTCGAGGCGAAGATGACTCTCTGGAACGTACCGTACTATCCTCAGCTCGTCTTTGTTGCGGAAAGAATGATCTGTTTATACGTTTCCCTGCGTTCAAAAAGGACGTGTTTCATCAAGTAAGAAAGTCTGAAAACAAAATCGAGCCGATGGTAGAATAATGTCACGCACCGAGAAGCCGGGGCTCACGAGCCACCTGATCCGAATCGATCCCCTTTCCCGGGATATTGTGACGTACCCAAAGACGTCGCATTACCGCGTCGAATTCGGTACGACGTTTACGAATATCGTCGGACTGGAGCTTGTTGACGCCAGGATCCCTTTCACAGAGCCAACGATCACCAGCGACCGAAATACATTCATGTACCTGGTTGGGTCGGGGACGGTTCGAACAGTGACCATCGACCCCGGCATGTATACGGCAAGCTCCCTTGTTACCGAGATGAATACGCAGTTCACTGCCCACGGTGACGGAATGTCCGTGGCGTACAGCGCGACCACTCAGAAACTTACGTTTAGTGCAGGGGGGGGCTTCTCCATTTTCCCATCAAGGAGCACGATGCGACGCGTGTTGGGCATCACGTCTGATGCGTACCGAGTGGAGTCGTCGTCATCGTCGTATACCCCGAGCGGCATGGTGGACGTGACTGGGAGCACGAAGTACCTCGTGATCAAGTGCACCGACCTCGACGAGCCTTTGCTCAATGCCTCATGTGACCCAGGGGTGGGCATCCTCCATGTGAGCGACCCCCCGGAATTTAGAGCGTACCCCATGCATCTTTTCCCGGCGACCAAGCAAAAACTGGCTGGACTCACGATCAGAATTGAGCGTGACTCCGGAGTGGAATATGATACTGGCGGGCTCAACCACGTTCTCCTGATCCGACTGCTCACTCGAGACTAGCCTCCGGTCAGTATGTTTGCCTCGATGTCATGGCCAGAATGAGTCCTGCGAGGACAATGCAAACCGCGATCGCGACGGCGATCGTGATTTTCTCCACAGTGCTCATGCCCATGCGCTGTTTGTCCCCAAGTTTGGTTGGTGCCCCGGTTGGTGCCCCGGTCATGGGACCCATTGTCACCATAGACGCGGGGAGGGACGTGGGGGTAGTAGCGTTGAAGGGTGGAAGCGTTGGGATGCCCATGGTATTGGACGGGAGAGGGGGGAGTGTCGGTTGGCTCATTGTTACTGTAAATTCAGAAATGAAAAAAAATTAGGCCCGCCTGGTCGACTTCCTTTTCTTCGTGTACGGTGCAAAGCTTGCACGCAGCAACGGGTTCGACTTCCAGCGCCTGAGAGCGATATCTCGCATGGCCTTGAAACGGATGCGGTACGTCCCGTCAGACTGCCTCACACGGACGAGTCCAGATTTCTTGACACCTCCGGGGGTCATCAGGGCGGTCCCATGATAGACTTGTGCGGGCGTTCCGAATCGCTTGCTTGGGATCTTATTCACCATCTTCCTTGGTGAGGTATGCTAGAATATATTCACCGGGACTCGTTGGACTCGTTGGACTCGCTGGACTCACCGGATTCGTCGGAGTCGCTGGAATCACCGGATTCATCACCATCTGCCCCCGGACACCCGTCACTTTCAGGGAGGAGGGATGTCTCGTCATCTGAAGATGGGTGTGACGATGAGGGTATATATGATGGGTCCTCATCACTCTCTTCATTCGACCAGGGGTTCCCCGGTGGCGGGAGGAGGTGCTGCGGCACCTTGATTTTCCTTCTGGAGCGTCTCACGTCGTGGCGGTGGACGATTCCCATGGGTGTTCTGGTGTTACACTCGTGCAAGTTAATTCATGTTTAAAAAAAACGCACCACTACTCAACTTCCTCGATGGAGATGGTGCCGCGAGAGTACGCATGGTTCCGCCACGGTTTCGTCCGCTCATGCATGAACACGCCATAAAGGTTCGCGGCATCACTTTGCTCGCCAGCGGTTGCTGTACAGTTGGCGACCGTTGCGCCCAAAATGATCGCGACGGCCGCAGCGCAGAGGACGACCTTTTCAAACGTCGTTAATGGCATGTTGTAAATTTTAAATGAAGAGAGTTTGCGCTTCCGACCTGTTATATCCTCAGATGAAGAGCACCTGGGCTTGTCCGTGCGAGAAGGTGATCCATCTATAGCCCACAATGAAGCATTTCACGACGATATCCTTTCTCTTTTCCTTCAATTTGATACCGAGCGATGGGCGCTTGATATTCCTGAAGGTGAAGTGACCAGATGGCTGCATATCGCCCGGAAAGAGCGCGAACGAATACATATGAATGTTATCGTTCTTGCATCGCTTCGCCCGGTAAAATGGTTCGACGAGATTATAATATGTGGCGTCAAAGTCCTCAGTTCGATCCTGGTTATCGAACCGCAATGTCACCCGGTCGATGATATCGCTGTACGTGAAGTAATTCTTGTTCATCACGTCGGACGTCGAGTATGCTACAAAGGCGACGTATTTCACCGGGTAGTTCACTTCACTCATGTCAATGTTGACGAGGTCTGTCGGAATAAACGAATCGCCCGACGTACTTTGCACTTCCTTGAAACTGTACCCCTCCACATCCTGCACGGTTTCGACGAGTACCGGGTACGGCTTGTTCACGAGACGCTCCCGCTCAAAGTTGGAGAGAAAGATATAGTCGACGATGAGCGTGCACTCTAGATCGGTCAGCTCTTGGGTGCCGGCATAGGACGTGACGCAGTTGGAAAACGTCTCGGTGTCAAACTCCATCGACAGTGTCGACCCCTTATACGATCCGAGGAGCGGTAGGTAGACTTGCCGCTGCCCGTGCCGCTTGCAATGAAACTGTTTCAGCGGGACCAGAATCGTATGCGACTGGGAGAGTCGCAATTGGTTCGTCCCGATCATATCATCCATTCCGCCTCGAACGCTCTCTGGTAGGAACAGATTGTCATAAATGTGGTACCATAATCGTTCGGCCGACTCAAGCTCGACATCGTTGAGAAACAACCGCATCTTCTTCAGGAGGACATAGCCAATGGACGGTTGCCAATAGTCATTGATAGCCGCGTCACTGAGGGCAGGCAGTTTGATCTCCAGGACCACGCCGGAGAGCATATCCCCCCGCCGTTCGAGGGTGATACGGTTGGTGCGGCCGAATTTGAAATCTCGGAACGGTTCTTCTTTCTGCTCGACTGCGCCCTGTGTTGATTTCACGAAAATGTCCTCCGTGAACGGATTCGTGCTTTCACCAGACAGGTCGTACATCATATCATCTTGCAGCCCGAGGGCATGTAACTGAAGGGTCGCACCGACCCCCGGCTTGGACTCATTGGTTGTCATGGTCCAAATCACAGTGTCCTGAAAGCAACCAGGGTTTTTTTTTCAGCGTAAATTACACCGGACCTCGTACACCACCGATACACGTTACAATGGAACACTGTGTTGCCCTGAGTTGGTCCATTCTCTCCCTGATATGTGTCGCTACCATCTCCCTGAACGTCATCAGGATGCGGTACGTGAAGAGGTGTAACCTTCAATATATCCCGCGTTTCGACGTCTACTTTATCAACATGAAGGAGGCGCCTGGCCGCTTGTCCCGGTTCATGCGCCGTTACAAGGCCTGTGACCTGTACGAGACGCATTCGCCCATCAGATTCGAGGCAGTGAACGGGAAAGAGTTGAAGCTATCGACACACGTTACCTCGAAAGCCCTTCGACAGATTTTACAGGCAGAGCGGCGCCAGTATCGGACACTCCACTACGAACTCACGCGTGGCGCCATCGGTTGCCTCCTGTCGCACCGCGGGGTATGGGAGAGCTTGATACGGAGCGATTCCCCTGCTGCCCTTGTATTCGAGGACGACAGTATCATGGACCCGGACCTCGGGAGCGTCATCGACAATCTCGCTATCCCGGCGGGCGCGGATATCGTTCTCCTCGGCTACTTCTGCAACAAGTGTCAGCGCACGGCATGCGGTGTCGCGAGAGTCTGGAAATTCTTCGGCCTGCATGGGTATCTGATCACGCGATCCGGCGCTGAAAAGATCCTCAGACAACCCGAGATGTACACAGTGGGAAAACAGGTCGATGCACTCCTCGGAGACTTTGCCAGGCGGGGAGAGCTCAATATCTACGCCACGATGAAACAGTATGTGGTCCAAGATCCGACGATCAAGACCTCGATTCAGATGGTATTGAAGGAGCGCAAGGGGGTCGATCCTTGGGACGATAATCTCTAGCCAATTCTGGTCCAGGAATGGACATGGATTGGGTTTAGGCGGGCGGACTACTCGATGGCGAGGACGATGGCGAAAATGCCGAACGCGATGAGAATCAGTTCATCAAACGAAACAACGAATGGGTCACGCTTCGGTTTAGGGGTTTTCGGGAACGCGAGCGACTGAATATCGCGCACCATCACCGGGTCAAGTACCGTGAGCAGACCCCGGACGCCCTGGCGTTCATACACCTCTTCAATGTACTGCTGACAACGGTTTTCAATGACTGGGGAGGTCGCCTTGTCAACGACTTCGGCCGAAGTCGCATACGGATTTTCGATCTTGGGCGCGATATTCGCCCTTGGACTCCACGCTTCGTCCAGTGGAGCAAATTGAAGCGAATCGAACAATTTCATCGAGTATGGTGCCTTATAGAGTGCATTATAAAAAAATTACAGACTGATCACCGTCTTAGTCGCCCCGCGTCCTCCGCCACGTCCTCCACCACGTCCCCTCCCACGTCCGCGTCCCCTCCCCCCGACCGGGACTGTGGAAACGCGGATGCTTTCACTATCCGTCGTCCCCGAACCAGAATCGGACGACGAATCGTCAATGGACGTTTCGGAATCATCGGAAACGACATCCGAGAGTCGTCCATCAGAATCGGAATCCCTTGCCCTCTTCCTTCCGGTGACCGGTGCGCTCATGACCGGTAAGTCCGCTGGCTCGAAGACTGGTGGAGGACCTCCGGGGAACAAACTCTGCTCAGCGATGGGTGGCGCCTCCCCACCGGTCTGAGCGGTCGAGGGCGGGCCCTGCTGGAAGAGCGATCCAATAGTCGATCCTGGACCTTTCATCGGGCGTCGCGCGAACTCCGAGGGCGGCCTCGACATACCGGCGTTGGCGGACGGTGAGGGGGCAGTGGTCGCGGGCGGCGGTCCGGCTGGCTTGGATTGCTGTGGCGGTTTCCCCCCACCACCGCCCATCATGGCACCGAGCATCGACGAAATGTCCAGTCCACCAGACGCGCTTGGGCTCGTCATGCGCTTGGTGAGGGTCTTGGTGAGATTAAACCAGAACATCGACCCGGCAAGGGCAAAGATCAGGCGGACCTCGGGTCCGACGCTCATCGAGCCGCGATACTTGTAGAATAACTCGGTAAAGATCTGTAAAGAAGGCGTGCAATGTTTGATGTTAGTCCACAATTCGCCATTTTGTTAGAGAGTTATCGAGTCATCAACGATGTAAAAACTACATACCTGGTCATAGTCGGTGATCCCGCTTGCAACGCTCTCTGACCACCCGTCCAAATCCTCGCCGAATGGAGAGTATTTGTTGGACATCCACTCAAGCGAGCTTGAAAGGAGACACACCATCTTCCTCTGGAACTTGATCGACGAATCGAGACTGATCTCCTCCGTCACGCGGGAAACGGTGGAACGGAGCTCCCTGATGTCGCTGCTCATCGTGAGGGACGGTATGGGCATACCCGCCTTCTTGGCGCGATGTATTTTGAAGAGGAGTGCGGATGCCTCCTCGTCCAGGGTTTTGTACCCTGGCGATGGCCTCAAATGGTCGTCATCTGGCATGATCTCTGGGGCATACTCCGAGACGGTGCGATCGTCGTCACCTCCTCCACTGTCGTCGTCAAAGTCGGACAGACCGTCGACACTGTTATCGGTGTCATTGAGGACGTCCTGGGGGGCTCTGACGTGCTGCGGGTTCGCAAAGTCCTCGAGCGCCGCATCGACGTCAGTGACCTTCGGGGCTCGGGTGTGTTCCTGGAGGGGGACCGATGGACGCTGTACCGGAGGACGGGGCGCGGGCTGGATAGGCATGGAATGGTTCGCTGGCCTTCCTGACTTTTCGATGGTAAGACCCGGTGCGGATTTGTTCGCCCCAGCGGTCATGTCAAGGGTTTTTGGTTCGCCGTCTTTAAATTCGATATCCATCGCGATGTTATCGAAGTTCAAATAAATTGTGAGTATTTCGCGCGCTCATCAATCAATAATTCAACGATGATCCCATATTGTTGGAGATGTCGTCCCCGACCGGTGTCATCGAGAGGATCACGATGAACCAGGAAAGGAATATGTGTGTCGAGACGAGTGATCGCGCGAGGGGTGTTTGAGGCGTGATTTCTGTCATGACGGTTGTTTGTGTGAGGAGTGTAAAGTATGAGACGATCGAGATGCTTGCGGGTATGTTCCCTTCGACTCGGAAATGCTTGTTAAAGTCGATCGCGTAGTAAATGCATAAGAAAATGACATACAGTACCAGATGGTATGCCATCAGGGTCTGTAGAAACGAATTCGTCAGCACGAGGCTCGCACTGTGTACCATTCGACCCATCGTATTGTCCACTGCTACTGGTACAATATTATTTCTGCGGTGGATGAGTTGTGAAGAGTTCGGGCTTCTTCGCGTATGCTAGGCACAGTTCGGACCACTTTTCGGGCGGGCACCTGCCTATTTGGTAGATAATCCTATAGTTCTGCAAGAGCGTCGATTCGAACACGGCCCTCTTATGTATCTTTATGAGCCCCTCCAGTGTGACCCATTGAACTGACTTCTTTTCTACGTGGATTCTTCCAACTCCCCTGCTTCGAAGATAGTTGGTCGATCGTTTCACGTTCCGGGAAAGGTGCGGGTCCCATGGGACTTCCGTGATAAACATGTGGTATACATTTCCGTTCTGGGTCCTGCCCTCGACCAGGATGGAGGTTGCGGGCTCGAGACGCGCGCGGATCTCGTTGTACCCAATCGAGAGCCCCAACGTTTCCTCGTAAAATTCCCTACTGGCCGTGACGAGCGAGATGGACCGGTCGACCTTCCGCTCAGCTTTCCCGCCAAAATCGGCATAGCCTGTCCCTCGAATGTCGTCGCCGATGAGGAAGTAGACCTTTCCCTCGTGGAACGCAATAGGCAAGATACCTGCAGCGTAGGGCTCCTCCAGGTACCTGACGTAGCTCAGCGTTGACATATCAGAGCTCATTATACTGCTGTGATATGGTTGAAAAGGTTTTTCGGGGTTTTTCTCCAGTCGGGCGACCAGCGGAAAATTAGCCGATTCTTGCGGCGATGACGCGTTTGGTGTAGAGGTCGATGGATAACGTGACCCTATCGCGACGCACCTCGAGACCCAGTGGATCGGTGTGCGAGACGACTCGAACTGTGACCCCTGGGTATGTGGTCGAGATCACGTGTGTCGCATCCTCAACTCTCCTCCCTTCCATACCCGGGATGATCGCGCCTGGGACGAGTTCCCATTGTCGGGGGCGATATCTGAACTCCATCAATGGAACGCGAGGATAGAGGATAGAGGTCATGCCGCCGACCCGAATGTTCTGGAGGTCGGGCTCGTCGTAATCTGGGGCCGTGGGGGCGGGGGTGGTCGTCTCTGGCGGCGGGGGTGGGAGCACAAGGGGCTCTGCGGGCTCTAAGTCAAGATCCCTCCTAGATCTGCTCATGAAGAGGATAGACATCACACTCAAGCAGAACGCGACAATCGCCAATCCGATGATGGCGTATTTGGACAGCATTCTTTGCCATCTGTAGGATTTTATTTGCGAGGCTTGGCTGGTTGCTTGCTCGCATCGACCCGGTTTTTGAGCTGTGAGATGACGTTGTTGATCGTCTCGGCCGGAATGTTCCGCCTTTTGGTGACCGTCAGTCGTTTCACGTGGTCCTTTTTGCACGTGGCGTTCTGGACGGTACATGGCTCATCGTCTTCTCGCTTTCTAACGCAGAAGGTCGTGCAAAATGTGCTATAATTGAGCAGTCCGTAGTCGAATGTGGCCTTCCGCGGATCCTTGATGATTTTGTTCTTGCTGTCGACGAGCGTGGGTGGGTAGGCCGCGCCCCGCTTATGGCTCCACACGTTTGCGTTGGAGATGTACACGGAGGTGCCTGCAGCGTAGGATGCCTTCTTCTCCACGTCTGAAAGATGGACCCCGAACTTTTTGGCGATGGATGCGCGCGTATCTCCCTTTTCTGACACGTAGATCACGTGCTTATGCAAAACCAAGTAATGGTAGTCCATGTGGGGGCTGAGGATCAGCGCGATCTTATAGTACCCCCTTTTGCACGTGGTTTCCATAGCTTCTTCGTACCCCCCGACGAACTTGAGGTCTTCCAGGGTCCCCACCCGGACGCCCTGACAGGTTGCGAGATCGAAGTCTTTTCTCGTGGAAAGATCACCCGGTTGGAGCTTATAATGTGGCCCATCGCTTCGCCCGAGTTGGAGGGCGTACGCGTAACAGTTTGACCTTGGGATACCTTCCGGGCGAGAGAAGACGTCGCGCTTGCAGACGGGCGACGCATTCGTTGCGACAATCTTCCCATTCTTCTCTACCGCTGCTGACTTTGTGGGTTTCTTAGAGGGAATATTCTTCGGCATCCGTTTAAAACGCCACAAGAAATTATCATTCATTGTCCCGCGAACCATTTGAGGTCATGGATACTTTGGTTCGCCAACCGACAGATCCACAGCGGATCAAGGCGGTCGAGATCCTCCGCAAACATTTATTCGCTGATCAGACTGACGGTGGTCTGGTCAACGCGACCCGACTGGAACGTTCTATCTATAACACTGTGATCCGAAAGGCGAAGGAAGACCGGGTTCCGCGGACGTGGGACTTCAATGTGTTCCGAGATAGGTACCTCCACCATATCTTGAGCATCAAATTCAACCTTCTCCATCCCAATAACCCGCGACTGATGCAGCGTCTCAAATCCGGTGAGATTTCGTTCAAATGGCTGGCAGAGGCGCAGCCCTATGACATGTACCCAGAGCTATGGGAACCGGTCATGGAACGAGTGGCAATGAAAGCGCTCCGTCGCGAGAACCGGAAGACGGACAAGAACATTGAGGGCGTGTTCCAGTGCCGGAAGTGCAAATCGAAGGCCACAGAATACTATCAGCTCCAAACTAGGAGCGCGGATGAGCCAATGACAACCTTTGTGACGTGTACCAATTGCGAAAACAGGTGGAAGTGCTAGCATTTTTTTCCTCCACAGTAAGAAGTACAGATAATGAGCGCAATGATCATGATCTTGATGATGGCGTTGATGGGAGGTGCCGGCTGCTGCCTTCTCATGTCGGTCATGTATGCGATGATGCAGTCGAGCGGCAGCTTGAGCGGTCAAACAACCAACCCACCTGCGGACATGGCCTCTACGGACGCCGGGGACAGTGGGAGCAGTGAAACGGATGGTGCGGAAAACTGCTATACTGTCGTGCAAAAGAAATGTGCTGGAATCAAGGGGAAGAAGCGGGAATGGTGCATTGGCCACCAGAAGAAAAAGTGTTTGGCGAACGGGGGGTATTGGGACAAATCCAAGGGCAAGGAGGAAGTGGACTCGGGCAAGTACACGATCGTCCAGGACTGGGACGGGAAGGAAGTCGATGTGCCCGGGTCTGCAGTCGACGACACGAGCCAGAATTGCGTCTACTTCTACGATTCTGGTGACTGGGAGTTGTCGGGGGAGGCACCGACAAACCGTGGAGAGTGGTGCGTCGACCGTGATGGATCCATGTCCAACCCCCTGGCGATCTGGCACCTCAAAAACAAGAGCGGTGACCGTGTCGATGGCTACGGATTCGGGGATAAGATGGATTTCATGCGAATCGGGAGGAATGTGAAGGTGACCGTGTACGATAACTTTAACAACGGGGTTGGAACGAAAGAACGGGTGTATCGTGGCGACGATCCGACTAGGGAAGGAAAGTTGCTGATCGCCGGACACAAGCGCAACACGGTCTCGGGCTTCAAAGCAGAGAGCATCAGTAGATGATGATGGTTCCACTTTCTTGCACGGATACGTGCTCTCTCCACGTCAGATGCTTTATATCCATCCCGTGAAGAAGACGGTACACGACGTCACTCACCTCGGCCGCCCTGACACATGCCCGCACATTCTCAGGGGCAGGGTCGTAGCGAACTAAATGGGGACGAAATCCAAGATCGCGTAATCGGTTCATGATGACCGTCTCGCGGATTTCCTCCTTGACTCTGTCATATGTCTCATGTCGCTGCTCGTCACACTCGACCACGACGGCGACATCATTCTGCTTGAAGATGAAGTCGGGCCTATACCACGACCCACCGATCGTCTTGTTGTACGAGGCGAGTGGAAGGTTCCGCGACCGGAAAAACCGGAGCGCGATCTTCTCGTACTGTGACGGTGGCATGACAACAGATGGTGTCTCTTGGAATATCCGGCAGAACAAATTTGCCATTTTTCCTCATGGGCCTGTCAACCAAACTGCATCGCGCGCTGTTGCTGGAACGTTCGCTCCCCTCGCGAACCTTTCCGAGGACCCTCAACCGTCAGCAAGCCGCGTTCTACTCACACATGACCAGGGAAATGTATGCGAAGCTCCAGAAGTTCCCGATGACCTCAGAGGGAAAGGTCCTTCTGGATTCCATGGAGACGGCGATACACATTGACCGTGGAAACTATCGTGACGCGCTTCGAAACGATGAGATACGCTTCGTAGAAGCCATGTCAGACCACTTAAACGACCTGGATGATATCGAGATGGGCGCCTTTTGGTTTACGACCGTGATCGGTGACGTTTCGGATGCCGGTAAAAATGAGTGTGAAATCCAGTTCGTCTATCACAATGCGTGCTCGCACGCGACACCAGAGTACCTCAAGATTGCGGAGACCTCGCTCGATGTTGTAACGTACCACTGGAGTGCCGAGATGAAGAAAGAGTGCATCAAGTCCGTGGAGCACGCGTGGAAGCACCGTGAAATGGTATTGTATGCGCTGGAGAACATTCAAATGTAAATAGGAGAAGAAAGAACTTTACATGTCAAGTCCTTCGGCCATAATGGTGTCGAGGTGTTGCTTCAGAAACGCTTTCACGGGGTCATCCGTCACATCCCACTGATCCCACGCCTCGCGAACGTTTTCAACGGCCGCGCACATTTCGCACGAACACTCCTTATCGCCAGGGTTTCGCGGGCCGTCGTCCTCGCTGGAGTCGTCGGAGTCGTTGGAGTCGGACATTGCACGTGACGCATCGTCGAGGAGGTTCTCGATGAGCGCGTCGGAATGTTCGCCGATCGCGTCGGCATCCGTCAGGTCGATATCGCAGTCCAGACTATCCTCTAGCATTTGAACCATTGCCTCGAGATCCTGCTCCAATGTCTCAGAATCAAAAAAGGTCATGGCTTCGTGCATAAGAGCTTGATTGACGTCTTCGGCCCCAACAGTATCTCCACCTCGATGTTTCACAACGTTCCCCGCGAGAATCATCGCCCGTTTGAGGAGAAGAAGAACGAGGCCCATGACTTTTGTGATAAAGGTAAATTGTTCGGCCCCCACATCGTGCGAATCGATCGCCACCATTCCGGTCTGAAGCTTGTCGGGAATCATTTGATTTTTATAATCTTATTTACATTACTATGACAGGCGAGAAGAGACAAAAAAAACCCCCGAAGAGGTTCATTAACGGAAATTACGAACTCGAGGACATGGAGGAAAATGCTCCTGCACGTGCGGAACACGCCTCAACTCGAACAAATGCCCGCGCAGTGCGTGCCGTTCAAGCCCTCCCCAACCCCCCTCGTACGTCACAGGGATCATCTCAAATTGTGCTAGACCTTGGGGGTGGGGTCTCCACCTTGGTGGATGTATTTCAGGATGGAACGTTCAACGAATCGAAGTACCACACCAATATGAGGTGGAAGATCAAGAACGCGCTAAAGAGTGTCATGGGACCTGGTAGGGGCATTTATAAAACGAACTACAGGCAAAAGGTCGAACAACAGATGGGCGTCCTGGCCCCGCCGATCACTCATTGGCAAGGGAGATACAAGCCGGGACAACTTGTAATAAAGAATAAAGATGCCGAGAAGAAGAGGCGGGTAGAGGCGTATGAGCGTTTGCGATCAAAGAGTGCACCACTACCACCGGCACAGAAAACGGGGGCGCAAAAGAAGGCCTCAAAGGCCTCAAAGGTCTCAAAGGTGATATCACGGATGAGCAAGAGGATGGGAGATTTCCCAGACAATTTTGCAGGGTACGAGGCCGAGGTTACCATCAAAAACCCCAGAAACGCTGCATTCTTCCAGGAACAATACGGGAAAAACGCAGAGAAAATGTATGAGGGGATGATGGGGGAAGCGGGTCAACATGCTATGTACAGGAACCGCAAAGAACTCGAACTGGAGCTCGTGGTTGCCCGCGAACTGGCAAAGCGGTATCCAACCCCCGGCGCAAAGAAACGCGTTCGAACCCTGAGGGAGGCACTCAATATTCAAAAATCGATGTCATGAATGTTACTACTGCTTCCATCGCTTGCCGCATCATGGATTGCCTACTTATCCGGTCGTCAGTACCAAACAGGTCAATTGGCGCATCTACGGAAACCAATCAAAATTACAATCCATCGACAAGATAGATAATGTATATATTGTAATGAACGTCTCACGTATGCGAAAGTTACTCGGAGCGCACATCGTCGCCGCCGTCCTTGTTCTCAGAACGGTGATTCCGCCCGAGGACGGGTTTCCCGTCGATATCAAGGAAGCCATCTGGATGGAGATGAACCGGCTTCTGCTCCTCAAGGTCTTAAAGGAGGAGATTGCGGGCTACCGAGAGGCGCTGGGGAGCGTCGTGATCAGCGAGCTCCTATCGGACCCCTGGGACCGGTTCATGGACCTTTCCGACGTGTTCCTGGCGGCAAGTACCAACCTTACTCGACTGGGGGCAAACCCGCTCGTGCTCAGCAACATCCTTCGCGAGCACTCGATCGAGGGCGACCCGACGACGTGGAGCATCCTCCGACGAGGCATAAAGCCCGGAGACACGACGATGCTCCTTGGGGTGGCAGCCGAGTGCATGGAAGCCCTGGGCATTCCGAAGGAGGAGCGTATGGAAGTCGAAGAGATTGCGATCGAACTCTACGACGAGACGTTTCAGAAATTACTGGTAGAATTGTAATGTAGTGTACAGGGTATAGGGTATAGAATACAAATTGACGGGTGGAATCAGTTGGTGCTTGGCGTATACCCAGCGTAGTAGGCGACCATCTCGGGGGAGTGTTTCAGCACATGTTCCCTAAAGAGTCTAAGGAAAGCGTCGTCGCGACACAGATGATCATCGCTCCAGCGACGATCAAATGGGATGCTCTGCACGATATCACGGTCCTCGATCAGCGGTAGCTCGTTGGAGAGCATAAGTGCGAGGTCGCCGAGGGCCCCAGCCCACAGCGCCACCCGACGCGCGACGCGCACGATGATCCTCGTATGGTTTTTGCCCACGGGCACGAAGGCAAAGTGGAGCGAAAACCACTGCGTGCGCTCACCGTCCGGTGGACCGAATTTGAACCGGAGACACGTACTCGTGCCCCAGAACTGGTTCTCGACTTCGAGGACGGTGTCCGGGATGGACGTGTTATAGATGTAGCTCGCGGCACGTCCGTCCTCGCGAATCACGACGTCGGGCTCGCCCTGTGTGAAACTAAATGCGTGAATGTGCGACAAATGTGCCCAGTCGAGCGTGTTCTCCTGCATATAGAGCGCGTTGCACTCTGGGAATTCCCGGACGTAGATGAATGTCCGCTGACCCTCGTCGAATTCCCAACTCGAGTGAAGCTCCCCGTCGGTCGAGTTGAACGTGTCATCGTCATACCAGACAATCCCGTCTTTCACGACGACCTCGCGCTTCTTCGGGTTGGTCTTGTGCCCATGATAGAGGCAGTTGACACATCCCGAACCGACGATGCCGTGGGACAGGGAGGCTCCTCTATGATGACACGTGTCGTTGACGACGGCAGCCGTATCATTCTTTTCGTCCCAGAAGACAGCGATCTTCTTCTTCTCGTCGTGGAGCGTGACGAGGAGCGGATTCTTCGCTTTCCCATGATACCGCTTGATTTGGTTCGCCGGTGCGATGGGGGTCCACGCGGCACTGGTGCGAATGGTTCGTGAGGAGATCATAGTAATGGTTCGCGATACTATGGTAGTAGGAGCAAAAAAAATGCCCCGATTTACCTGCGGTTGGAGCAATACTTAAGTATCGGGTGGCGGTGGTGCGGCGTAGACGCGACGAATCCAGTTAGAGTTGAGGGCACCTACGAGTTTTCGAAGTTTTGCCTCTGTCATGAAGACTTTTTTCCTGAGGAGCGTCTCATCCCCTTCAGGTTTGAGAATGAAGCGAATGAGATCCAGATATCTCGTTCGTTGATCAACGGTCGTCTTGCAATCGAGGAGTGCAAGGAGTGCAAGTCCTTCGGGCTTGAGTTGAATCTGCTGATTTGGCCTCGAGCACGTTCCTTTGGCGAGCACGTCGTGACTAATCATGTAAATCGTATCGTGATTATTGCACGCGACCGCCCACGCGCACAGGTCACGAGCACGTCCGTTTGCGGTGAGCGTCGACCCTCTACCGTTACGCGTCATGTAGCTGGGGAACAGTGCTGTATACGCGTCGATGCGGTCGTTCTTATTGGCGAGGATCGACGGTTTTTGACCGGCGCATCCGGTTCCAGCCTTTCGCAGCGTGATCCGGGACCGCCTGTAGATCAGATTTCCGGCAGCGTTCCGGCCGATGTATGTGACGTGGAGTTTCGGGTACGAGATATCTTCTCCTTGACCGCGTATGATGTGCGTACTGGTTGACGCCGCCTTTTCCCGCCGGAGGCGCTCTGTAAAGGCATGGATTTCCATGAGTCTGTTGTGCGACAATGGGTCTCGGGAAGTTCTCAACAGTTGGGCGAACGATGCGGGGGGCGAAATAAGGGCAAGGGTCGACCCTGGGTAATGGGTGCCTGCACTCGGCAGACGCTTGAAGTCGTTACCATTGCCCGTCTTTCTGCCCATTTTACTGTCGAGGAACCTCACGGTAAACGGGACAGACTCCAAGTGTGCTGGGATCATCCGGGGGGACTCCCAATTCGACGCCGTCATACTTGCTGGAGGGGACCCACCGGACAGAGTAGACGTTCGCCTGGACGTCCCCACGGACGACCTCCTGGACGACCCCCCGGACGCCCCCCTGGACGACCTCCTTGACGCCCTCCCCACCGGCACTGTCTCAGGTATTTGTCCAGACCACCCCCTGGCAGCCTGCGCGGCGAACGGGGAAACCATCGGTTTGTTGGTGTTATTGGTGTTATTCTTAGAAGGTGACATCGGTACAACCAGATACGAAAAAAAAAAAGCCTGATCAGAGCCAGTATCTCGAGATGTGTGCGACCATGCCAACGAGCAGGTCAATCCAAAGACATGTCGCTGCATACTGTTTCGGGTACCCCGCAATAAGAAGGATTCCCGCCAGTAGGTACAGGAGTCCGTGGATCGGGCGGAGCCGGTTCCACCACGTTCCACTACCTCCCGCCTCTGGAGCATTCAGTCGGCTGTCGGAGAGAAAGAGGTAGAGAAACGCGATCCCAACCGCCGCGAGGGCGGCGCCGAGGATGGTCATGTGCGCATCCGGGACTGTGGACGTGTACCGGGCAAGCAGGTACCTTGCCGGAAGGCAGAGCAGGAGGAAAATGAAGGGTGGACTGAGCATTTACATCGCGGAGGAAAAAAAGGTCAGAAACCGAACTCGGCAATCTCGTCGATGATGGCGCGGACGACGATGGGGGAGAGGTCGCTCTGTTTGACGAACTCGTCGCATTTGTCCCGAAACTGTGCCCTCATACGCTCCGCAAGGTGCGACTCGTCGTCTGCACTGTACGCCTCAACGTCTGCCGACGAGGCTTCCGACAGCGTACGTTCTCGCACGTTCGCCGCAATCGAATTCAACTGTTCTTTGATGGCCCACATGGGCAGAATGCGGTACGCGGCGGATTCGCCATCGTCCAGTGCGGCCGCGATGCGCGCCATTTTCCCGCTGTGACATACCGGCTGGCCAAATTCGAGGCCTGAGGCCAGCTGTTGAACCACAAAGTCTTTATGTTTGGCCTGGGTCCATACCCTGGCAAGTGCCTCTTGCTCGGAGAGACCCAGTGCCGGATTATCCACATCATCTCGCAGACTGTCGAGGACGTGGATTGCCGCGGCTTTCTCATCGTCAGAGATGTGGTCACCGCAGGAGGTGGCGATATGGTCTTCGACGTCGCGCCGGATGGATGCCGCGTCTGTTGCCGCGGGGAGGGATGTAAGAATGGAAGAAACGTGCCGGACCACGCCGTGGTCGTGGACGTTCTGCGCGTCTGGGCGAACAGACTGCAGACGATCCGGGCGGCGAAGCATCTCGGGACCTGTGAAGGGACCCGGGTGGACACTCCGCTCCCGTACACCAGCCCGGGCGACCCGGGACCCCGGCACAATGCTATTCATGGCCGATTTGGTCAAGAGCCCGGCGGGATCGATCGGGAGAGCTCGTGCGTGCGGGTGAATGTCGAGGGTGTCGTCAGATGGATCGCTGAAGAGGAGAAGGCGTGCCTCGTTCTTTACTTGGGGATCGGGGCAGTGCAGAATCACGGTCCGACAGAGTGCGTTGCCTGTATCCGCATCTGGTCGAAAATATGGGTAGATGCCTCGGTGGTATACCTTCGCAAGGTCGACCATTCGTTCCCACACGGGACGAGACTGGTCGTGGACAATATGCCATACACTGCCGAGTGCTCGCCTGGCGTGCTCCGCATGTTCTTGCACGGCACGTGTCTTTGCTCGCTGCACCTCTTGACGAATCGCGGCGAGAACCAGATCTGCCCGCTGCTGCGACCTCTGCCGCCCGGACGCGACCCATGTCGACGTGCACAACCCGACGAACACCAGAAAGATGATACCCAAGACGATTCTTCTCGTGGTTACAGCGTACATGGAGAAGCCAAAACCTATATAGGTGCCAGAAAATAGAAGCTCGTTGATCTCTCCATGTCATTGTCTGTTAAACTTACATTCAGAAGAACCAGTCTCTTTATAAAATGAACGAACACGTCGAGGATGCTGGAGAACGTGACGACACGACGCACGGGCGCGTTTCTGAAAAAAGCGGCGTTTTTCAAAAACGAGGAAGCGGCCGTGAAACGGACAATCCCGTTATCATCGAACGCCTAAGTGCTCATCTTCATATACTGGACACGATCGTGCACCGGAAAGGGAGCGATTCGGAGAGGGGCTTCAACAGGGAGAAGACGAAGGAAATCCAAGCCCTCGACGATGCTATATACTTACAGTGCATCGATAGGAATTGCAGTGGGAATGTATTCGCCAACAAGGAAGGAATGGAGCGGGCGTTTGGTCTCCCGCTGAAGATTGTATGTGGCTCATTCGGCATCGTGACTGCTTCTGGGGAGATTTGGTGGGAGTGGGGAGGTGAGACCTCGAACACCGTCAGGGACTTTGCCAGAAGCCGCGGTGGCGACGATTGCCATTTCTGGCTACAAAGCGATGACGGCAAGGTCTATGACATTATCCAGGCGTACGTCACGAATCTGGTTGTACCGGTACACGCCAAACACCTCGACCTGTCCCGATTTGGGTCCGGATGTGTGGTCGATGGATGGTCCCCGACTGAACTCCAGAGCATTGGCTTGGTCTACCGGCCCGCCGACCAGGACGCCCAGAAAATCATCGTCGAATTCGCACGCCGCAATTTATCGGGACGTAGTTTTTAAAATTTTAAACACGTCCGGAGAGAAATTGGAGCAACGCCGCTTCCTTCATTTTCGCCTCGATCATGACGTCGACACGGCGCCCCAGACAATCGATCGATGTCACATAATCAGAGTGCGCGTGTGGTTTTCTTCCTTCCTGTGACTCGGACCAGTGGACAACTGGAACCACGCTCACGGGCCAGGTCGTCATCGCCAGATCCAGTGCCTCTTCTGCGCGGATCCCTCCGTCACAGAACTTGTGATGGTGAAAGTCGAACACGATGGGGACGCCACACATCTTGTGAAGATCCATGAGGTCTGTTACCGAGAACAGGTTTGGGCGGTCATCGTTCTCGACGGTTACTCTGGCGCGGCACCTCTCGGACAATTCGAGGTAACGTGCAGACCAGCGCTGGAGCGTCCCCATTTTGTCACCGTATGCCCCGCCGACATGGATATTGATCTTGTTGAACGGCGAGGCCTCCGGGTACCCCATCTCGTCGAATAGGAGACTGTGTACCTCGAGCTCTCGCTTCGAGGTTTCTGCGTAGGCTGCGTCTTTCGATGCAAGCTTGACAAAGTGGTCCGGGTGGAACGTCAGCCGGTGACCATGCGCCCTCGCGTACTCACCTGCTTCACGGAGCGCGACCTGGATATCGGGCCATTGCGGGTCCAGACGAATATCATACTCTGTTTTCCAGGGAATGATGTCGCTCGACATGCGGAAGAACCGAATACCGTTGGCCTCGTTCCACTTAAGGATGGTGAGCAAATCTTTGCAGTTTGCGAGTGCAAGGTCCCCGATCACGGACACACCTTTTTCTTCGATGGTCTTTTTCCGACACGTCCTGGACATGAACACGCCCCTCTTTCTCAGATACGTGCAAATGCATGCGTACCCCAACGGATTCGACCCAGTCTTGGCGGTCGGAGTCTTTGCTGGCGAACCTTTATACACCGAATCAATTCTCGGCCGCTTTGCGGGTGCCTCGGTTGTGAGCATCTCGCGAACCATTACGCTCTGCCTGAAAGCCTCGGCGAATCTTCAAAACAATGAGTTTTCCGAATGAGGTAGGAAGCACGTGCTCCATGCGCGACATGCGCTACACTTGGCGAATCTTGCGGCTGGTTTCGCTGGTGTACCCCCGGCCGCGCTTCGCGTCCCTGGATTTCGGGACAAAGGTCGTGGCACCGGCGGGTCGGAAAAATTTCGGAGAAATATGGAGCATGCGAGGTTCGTTATAGCGGCGCATCTTTTTGTCAACGTACTCCTGCCAATCCTCCAAGCCGCTATTGCTCATAAGATGCCCTGTGACCCAGGTCGTCACAAAGGGAGGTGTCCGCTCCCGGAGCCAATCATAAGCTTCTTGAAATCTCGCCTTTTCCGCGATTGGGAGACGCTTCGTCGCCCCAGCCTGCTTGGCCCGGTTGAGAATATCAACCGGTACGAGGAAATTCCTGTCAAATCCCATCTCATCAAATCCGGGGATCTCGTGGAAGAACGCATCGTTCGTGACAAACTCCTCGCGCATATCATGACGATTGAAAATGTCAATCAAATGATTTTGAAGGTTTTTTGCAGTAGCTACCTCGATCGGCGCACTCTGGGACCTTCGATTTTTAAAGACCGCGAACTTGATGCCCTTCCTCCTCGCGGACGCGTAGAACTCTTTGAGCATCAGCGTGGCGAGGACGCCGTCGTGGATTTTTTTGTTTTGCGCCGTGGGTGAAAGGCGTCGCCATCCAGATGCGCATTCTGGCATCGCCTCAAATGCAGTGTAGACATTTCGAATCAATTTGGCCTCGAATCGCTGGGTTTTTTCAATTTGGACCAAATTCGTGTTTACAATTGGCAAGGTGGCTCGCGGCCTTGTTGTGATTTTCGATTGCCGAGGTCCAGAGCCACCGCCGCGCTTTTTGACGCCATGTGCCACTTTATCGACTAATTCTTTGACGACGCTCGGCTTCTTAGTTCGAGGTGGCATTTGATGCGATACAGTGGTAGGATACAGGAAAAAAAATTCAAGTAAGAAGTCAAACTCGGTGTGTCAAGGTAGACTCTTTACATATCACTGCGGTTTTACAAACAAAACAAATCATCCTTTGACTTTCTTCGAGAAGAAGGATGTAATCTCACGCTGGTTTTCCTTCTTCAATCGTTTCACCCGTTTACTCTCCTTGACGTTCTCCGACTGCTCCACCTGCAACGCCAACATCTTCACTGCAATATCCGGTTCGCCGAGAATTTCCTTGGAAGGGTCAGCGTACTGTGGGGAGAGTAGGGTGCAAATCGGATTGAGCAGCTGCTGACGAACGTAGTACAGCGTATCCAGCGGGAGTCCATTGGTTTTGGCGAAGACTGGATCCTCTGCGCGCTCCGCGACCAACCCATCGCTGTTCAGCGGGTCCCGGATAAAGACGTATGGGATGCGTTCGCCGGAGGTAATGGCTTCGCCGCGTGCCTTCCTCTTCTCTGCTACTTGCCAGTGAGGGAGGGACTTTGGGTTCTTGTAATTCCCGCGAAGCGCTTTCGAGACAACCATACTGTCCCACGAAACCTTCTCGTTCAGCACGTCGAGCACGCGTTTCCTCGCATGGTCCAGGGCCATCGAAAATGACCGCTTGTACATGAGGATGTCCATGACCTCCTGACTGACCTCTCGCACGAGCCCGCAATTATCCCGGCGCACGACCTGCAGCCCCTTCACGTCGATTTTCACGGACGTGTCCGGATCTGTCTCGAACATGAGACCACAGTACCGTTTCTTGCTGAATAAGAGCCACGGGAAGTAGCACTTCTCGTATTCCAGAATGTTTGGTCGCCTGAAGCATGTGGTGATACGATCGGCCATCTCTTGTGCTTTTTTCATGTGAGCCGCCAAATTCTGCCGATGTTCTTGGCCACAATTGAAGATCACGAACACGGAATCCGTGTTATGCACGACCAATTCTCCAACACCACCTGAAAAGTGATGGTTGTCTGTTGTAAAGTCATATACCATACCCACAGACTGTACAGTCATCATCTTCTTGATCCCGGTCGGTTCACGCCTTAGTTTTTGTCTTGACGCATTGAGTCTGAAAATATTTGGCTTATCGGGTCGAGATGTGATGGAAACCGAATACCCCGCCGAGACATAGAGTCTATAGAGAGCGGCTGCCGAGAGTTGCGTTTTCTGATCCATCCTGAACGTCGAATTCTTATCACCGTCGGCATCATCGAAAGTAAGTGCATATGGCATCTCTCCCTGTTGGATTTCCGGTAGCGTTGCGTGTAGGAGTTTATCACCAACAGTGACCTCAGACGGCTTCACCATACTCCCATCAGGGCGGAGTAGCGAATGATCTCGCGTCACATCAACGATTCCTGTATGCGTACACACGCGAACGAGAGGCTCAACATGAGCATGACGAATGACCGCGCGGACGGTTGTCCACCCAGCATCACTCCATGTCTCCAGACCTACCGGTACAGCATATTCCTTCCCATCATCGCGTGTTGTCCATTCGAGACGATCAGCGAGTAACTCAAACGTCGTGAGTTCGTATTCGATTCTGTTCCACCTGATATGGATTGGGGTATAGGGTGCCACACTATCCCCGTAGACGACGCGCGCGCCTGGATTGTATTCCATGACCTTGGCCTTGGTCGTCTGGATCATATCCCGACCGGTAGAAGTGACGGCCGAAGCCATGTCGACGCATGGGAGCATTCCAGTGGCGCTTCCGAAGAGCCCGTAGACGCTGTTACTCGATACCTTGTAGGCGAGCTGCTTGGCGTTGTAGAGCGACGCGGCGAAGGCATCTCCCCGCTCCTTGGCACCGGCCATATCCCGCTTGGCCTGGGTCCGCCACGCGGCGAGGTCGTCGAGAAGGGCAGGAACGACGGCATCGTCCGTCTGTGCAAAGGTCACGATCTTTCCTGGCGTCGTTTCAACTCGGTAATATTCGACCCCATCCAGATGATCGTAGACTGACTCGTTTACGATGGTCGACAGGTCCATCTTGTGTGCGCGGATGATGGATGGGTACAGGCTTCCAAAATCGAGACACGATACAATATCCTGTATGTACGCGCCCGCCTGCGGCTCAAGAACGGTTGCGCCGACATATCCGCCACCACCACCCTTCTTATCGAAATCATCGACGACGAAGCCGTGTTCCCTGGCCTTTCGCACGATCTGGGAATAGCACCGAATCTGTTGTCCGCGGAGATTGAGGAAGGAGACCGGGCAACAGACGACCTTGCTCATTTCGAGCTGGTTGGTGAGCACATTGAGCTTGTTCATGAGGTAGAGTGGGAGGGCACAGTCTCGGACGCAGTACTCGGCAATCCTGGCCCGATCGGCTGACGCACCCTTGAAGCACTCGAAAATTTCCTTTGGTTTGAGATCAATCTTCTCCTCTCCTCCGAGGTAGGTCTTTGCCACATTGTTCAGGGTATACGACGAGAGCTTCAATTCCTTGCGGAAGATCGTGAGGAGGTCAAGTTGTAGGACTCCAGGAGTGGCGTGGAAGATGTATTTGTTGCTGCCATAGGCTGCAGACTGTAACTGTTTTTCCACACGCTCGCCGCCGCCATCAACGGCTTTCCCGAAGAGACTCAAATTGACGGCACTGTCCCCAGTCCTGAAATCAATGAGGCAGGTCGACCTATCGTCGATATATTTTGAGTCAAATCCCCAAACATTAAACCCTAGGAGCACGTCGGCGTGCATTTCCCCAATCTCTTCGATCCACGCGTTGATCAGGTCTTGTTCCGCTTCATACGCGTGAATCTCGATTCCTTCGACGGGGTCGCAGGATTTCAGTTGATGCACCGTGTTTTTGAAGGGCTCTGATTCGCCGTAGCGCATGTATGCCGTGCCGATCGTGATGAGTTTATCCTCCGGGTTGGCGCCGTCCGGGAACCCACCCTTTGCCGAAACGCACTCGATATCCCACGACGCGATCACGAGTGGTGGGATGGTTGCGATGACCTCTGGGTCCGTGCTCATGGAGATATCCCGAAACGAGGCAACGGTCCATTCGGAGACGTTGGGTCGCGCCGTTTTCTCATCCCCTATGACAGGAATCGGGTTGTCGACATGTGTCCAGCCGACGGGGTCGAGTTTGTTCACGTGGAAAAACTTGAGCAGGGGGTCGCATGCGCTCTCGAAGGTGGCCCAATTAGATTCCTTGCATGCATACTTGGCGGAACGAAAATCGCGCATCGACGAGAAGACCAGCTGCACAAAGTGCCTCGTGCGACCGCCTTGGTACCCATGGTACGGCTTCCGTTCGATGACGCGGCACTTATGCGCGAGACACCTGTTACGGAGGCGAGAAATCACTGTATGCATGAACCCGGTCGCCATTGATGGGGAAAGGGCATGCGTCGCAGGAACTTGCACGAAGAAGAAGGGTGTGAACTTGGCCCGGATGCATGTAGAGATGCCATCGACTGTCTTTCCCCATCCAACCACCTCGCAGTGCGAACCATTCTTCTCGTCGCTTTTAAATGTTCGGTCAATCGCGGACCATTCCGTGATAAAGACATGCATCTTCAATTATTTCTGCATAATGAAAACATGTTTGAGGCAAATGAAGACGAACCGTCTCCGAAACGGCTGAAATGTTCGGAAACGGTCGCGCGGGCACAATCGTTTGCGGCGCGATTCAAGACGGTCGGAAGAGGTTCGATCCGGTCCATTCGCGATGAGTTCACCGAGTATTGGGAAACGCTTCAAGAGTACGTCGATCGTAGAGAACTGATCAATGCATACTTGCGCGCCATGGGGGACATTTCCGAGCTCAAGCACGTCGTCGGCGATGGGTTCCTTCGCAAGGTCCTGGACGATAACATTGAAAGGATCCGCCGCCGAGATCTTTCATGAAGCCTCTCTGATTTTCTTCCCAATGTAACGATCGCAACACACGATTTACATCGCACAGAGAAGAATGAATATCATTGCCACGGAGACGACGGGCGCGTCGTTGGTCAGCTGACCGCCCGGGTCCACAGCGGCTTCTACGGGGGGGTCCGCGGGGGCCTCTACGGGGGGCACGGAAGGTCTTGCAGGGAGCATGGACCGCACCTTGTCCGAGATGCACGCGTGAATGACCGCGTGCCCGGCTGCAGACGGGTGGATGCCGTCCGCGAAGAGATCCGATGACGCCGAGAGACCGGCGCCGCAGTCGACGACGTCCACGCCCGGGTACGCCGCCTCCACCAACGCGAACAGTCTCCGGTTGAATCTGGACGTGTTCTTCCACTTTGTCGGCAACAGTGCAATGACCAGGACGCGCGAAGTCGGCATGGTTTCCAGGATATGGTCTAACAGTTCGGCGTATTGGACGGTGACCACATCCGGGGCTCCCGGGTCGCCCCACAGCAAGTCATTGATCCCGACCAGTAACCCGACGACGCTCGGATCTGTTTCCGGCGACTCGCCGCGGTCCAGTCGCCACCGGACCTGGCCCACACGGTCACCCGGAATTCCCGCGGGAATGGCGTGCATGTCCGCGTAGATCTCGTCCCAAACGCTCGAGGTACCACCCACCCGGTCCGAGACGACGATGCCCGAATGGAAGGCGGTGATCGAGTCGCCGTACAGAACAAAGTCGATGGGGTCCGTCGCCCCTTGGATCTCGGCCGTGTGCATGCGGTGCGCGTCGATCCATCCTGTACGCTCAGGCTTTTGGGTCGCCCACATTGGCATGGACCCGGCGACCCATTTGACTTGCATCGCGATACCCAGACAGAGTGTCGCGATTATCATATTTTGCTTGTGGCGCTCCGCGGGTTACCGCTCCGCTACTGTCTCCCATTATGGTCTAACTACTTTACTATTGAATGAGTGCAAAAATCTTGGCGAGCGTGTGCAGATCCGTGGGGTCAAACCCGAGCTTGGTATTCACGCGCGTATCCTCGAACAACTGGCTCGCATACTCCAGCTTCTGCGTCTGGATACGAATCACATGATCATCGATCGACCCCCTGGCGATGAGGCGGTGGACGGCGACCGGGTGATCGACCCCGATCCGATGCGCGCGAGCGACCGCTTGAAGCTCCACGGCCGGACTCCAATCCAACGATGGGAAGATGATGGTCTGACAGGCTTGCATATTGAGACCACATCCACCGACCTGGATCTGGGAGATGAGGACTTGAACTCCATCTGCAGCATTGAAATCGTCGACGCGTTCCTGCCGCTTGGCCACATCGATGCGACCATCGATGGTGCTGTGCGAGACCCCCATCATGGAGAGCAGGCGCTGGATCTCGAGCATCTCCTTCTTCCAGTGCGTGAAGATGAGCACTTTATTGCCCCGCTCGGCCTCGAGAATCTCCCTGATCTTGGTGAGTTTGGTGGAGAATGGGGCACCTGTGCCCCCGGCACCCGAGACGCGCCTGATGGAGGCGTCGTCGATGGGCCCGCGGCACATGGGGCAGGTTGCACCAGGCTTGCAGAGAACGGCCGAGGTAATGCACGATTTGCAGAACCAGTGCCCGCACGATGTCCGGCAGGCCGTCTCCGATGTGAAGGCTTGCATACAGATGGGACAGTCGTCATCCTCGGGGATGGTCGAGGTCTCGTACTGTACCGGGTCAAAGATCCTCGCCTCCGTCATCTGCGCCGACTCACCGACGATCGACGGTGAGACCACGATTTGCTGCAGCCGGAGGAGGACCTCGAGAATCTCGTTGATGGCTTCTCGGCGACCTTCACCACCCTCAATAAGGAGGGATTGATTGATCCTCACACAAAACTGCCCATACCGAACCATGGCATTGTAGAGATCCTTCTCATCGCCAGAAAGCTCGAGTGTGTGGTTGTTGATTGAGCACGGTGGAAGCGCCAGTCGAGTGCACACCTTGGACAGATCCTCGAATGTGCGGCGCATGAGGTAGGTTGAGCGGGCATACCCTACGTCCAGTGGCACCGGTTCGCCGATCCACGTGATCAGCGTGACGAAATCCGAGGGCCGTCTGGTGATTGGCGTTCCGGTGAGACACCATTTGATCCCGCCCTGCAGGGCGGCGACGGCCTTGTAGGTCTTGGTGACCCGATTCTTGATGCGATGCGATTCGTCGAGAATGATCCTCGAGAATCTGACCCCGGCCAGCTGCGACATTCGGGCCACAGTCTCGTATGTCGCGAGGATGCATGTATTGCCAAGCGACTCGATCTTCGAGGCGATGCGTTCCGGTTCGTGTGCAGAGTACTGTGGGCGGAGGACGAAGGATGACAGTCTCGAGAACTTGGCGATCTCGCGCTGCCACTGGGTCAGGAGCGACTTTGGTGCGACGATAAGCGTGGGATTGGGCTGCGGATTGCCCAGCATGGTGGCGATGGTCTGCACGGTCTTGCCGAGACCCATTTCGTCTGCGAGGACACCCCCAGGATACCCGACCCCGCTCATCTCGCGACCGAGCATCCACTGGACCCCCTGGCTCTGATGGGGGTTGATCAGGCGCCCCTTGAGCTGTTCACGCGCTCTATCCACTGCAGTATAGATGACCTGCATGGCGAACCTTTCGTTGGCGAACCTTTCGTTGGCGAACCTTTCGTTGGCGAACCTTTTACGTGGCGAACCTTTCACAGGTTACGATCTCGATGAAATTCGATATGCCCGTTGAACTTTTTCTTCTTGCCCCTTCTCACACAGTCATAGAATCTTGGCATATGAATCGCCGGAACCAGCAGACCTCTCGAAATGGTCGCGCGAGTGCCACTAACGCCACCGGTACCACCACCCCCAGTACGGGACGGCGAATGGTTCGCGTCAAACGTACTATCCCGAAGTACCCCCGGGACGAGGAGGAATGGATCAAGATGATTAGTATCATTGATCAGAACCAGGCACTCCTGCAAGAGGTCGTGAAGGAGAAAGAGAAGCTCAAGCGCAACAAGGCGACACTGCAGCGCAAAGTTGAAATGCTCGAGCGACAGCTCGAGATGATGCGACTGACCAGAAACGCCAGGTCCAATAACAACAATGAGAACAATCTACTCAAGCGGTACAATAGACTATACGCACACGGCGTCCTGTGAGCAGGATTTTTTTTGCAGTGGTACGGTAGGATTGACAAATGATTGCACCATTCATCTTCTCGATCGCTCTGACATGTCTCTGCTTCTGTGCGATGGCATCGATACTCGTCATGAGAGGAAGGAAGAAATCCCGGTCCGTGGCCTCGCCATCTACATCGACCGAATCTGACTCATCCGGAGGCGGATCGACGCACAGTGATGGTGGTGGTGCGTGGAAGACGACGGGTATTACGTTCTATGGGCAAAGCTCCGCCGACGACAACGGACTCGGGTATACCGGGATTGATCTCTTCAAGCTGGGGAAGGCCGGGTTGAAACACAACGGCAAACCAATGTTCCCGGGTGCCGTTTTTCAGGGTGACGGTGCGAAACATCTCTACAAAATCCTCGAAGTGCAATCCGACGAATTCAAGAAGAACAAGACAGTGTACGTCCATATCGTCGACGTCTGCGACAGTTCTCAAGACGTATGCAAGCGGAATACAAAGAAACATGGCTTCCTCGTTGACATTCACGCCACCGGGTTCAAATACGTCGGGAACGATGATGGATTATTAAAGGGGAAATTCAGAATTGTAGGTGAGCTTCCGCCGTCGAAGATCCCTAAGAGCGCGTGGAAAGGCGGCGGTAGTGTCATTTGCGGGTGCACCGGCGACTGCCGCGGGAAGAACGTCACGTGGAAAAAGAGCTGCTAGGAGACGAGCCCGATCCTCCCGGTACAATCGATGCACTGCCAACCGGCGTACTTGCACCGCTTGATAGACCGGTGAAATGCATTTTGTCCGCACGGGCATTTATAGACGTATGGTCGCTCCAACTCGTATGTATGGCGCACGGACACGTGGATACCTCCGCGCGTAAGGCATGCTGCCCGCCACTTCTCGAACGCTTCATCGTGTCCCATCGTTGTCCGTCCTTCCAGGGCGACTTCTGCGATGTGACACATTTCGTGTGCCAACGTGTGCTCCAAACGGTCTGGATGATGCTGCAGAATATGTTTGCTAAGCACAATTCTATACGTGCACGTGCCATCCGTGGACCGCGCCCGCTCCGCCATCCCGGCCACGACTTTCATTCGGGAGCTCCAGAAGATTCGGATGTCGCCCGGCAAATTTCCGCCGAAGATTCGCTCGTTTATCTCGTGGTACAGCGTGTATACGTCCTCTAGACTAATTGGTTCGCACGCAATCTTCTGCATCATGACGGTTCGAGAACCTTTTCACTCGGTTGTCGCGAACCTTCTACGGAGAGTCTTACGTCTGAATTTAGAATGACCTAGACTGGTGTCTACGAGAAGTATGATATACATGTAGACACGAGATAGGGTATAGGGACGTCTTACACTAGATCAAGTTGCTTAATGGTACTCGAGATTGCGGATCGGCCACCAGGATGGGGTATTGTGCGTGATCGAGTCCCATGGAAAATCGGTATCATAGGTTTTGCGGAAAATGATACACTTGTGCTCCTTGCCAACGTCTTCATTGTTTTCAGGCGCGAGCCTGACGGTGACTGTCAGAAAGGGGTCGTCGACGACGAGTTCCCAATCGCCGATATTTGAATACGCGTTGCTCAGCGTTGAAAGGTGTGTACGGCCCATTTCTTCAAAGACGCTAGGGTCTGTCACGGGGACCCGGGCGAATCTGTTAAGATGGCAGACCATGTCTTTGAACACGTTCTCGAGTTCATACTCGAACATTTTTGGCTTTTCGGGTATATGATCGGACTGTTCGGAATCGAGATACCTCTCGAGCGATTCGAGGAGTTGAAGTCTTGAAACCCCGGCCTCGGACGCCGTGTCGGTTATCACTTGCGAGAATGAGCGTTTGATCATGTTGTAAACCGGCGAACCTTTGACTTGTTTGTCGCGAACCTTTTACGCAGAGTATTGAGTCTGAATTGAGAATGACCTCCCGGGCGTCTTTCCGAGTATATGTATGTATGGCGAGGTAGGGTATAGGATCCTTCTTACGTAAGTCTTTTACTGCAACCTCGTTAACATATAATTTGAAACAGGTAACGTCGACTCAATATACTCGGCAATCTCAAGGTGTCCTTGCTCCCTTGCAACGTCGGCCGCCGTGCGCCCGTGTGCATCCGTGACCCGGGCATCGGCGCCCGCCCCGATCAGGATCTTGGCGATTTCGAGGTGCCCGTTTTTCGAGCCATGGTGCAGCGCGGTCCATCCATTCTTGTCCTGCAAGTTGATGCCGTTCGTGTCCTGCTCGCGAACGAATTGTTCGCGGTCAGCGTGTTCGCGAACCATATCAGCACGTGGAAGCCCCATATTTAATCTTTAATTGTGATCTGAGCTCAGGCAAGCAGATTGCGGAACTTGGCTTCCGCGGCCAACGCGACCAGGGGATGCATCGAAAATGCCACGAACGCTGGAGGTCCGAGGAGGTCACGAGGAACTGTCCCGTTTGTCGGAAATGAAAATGAACCTGTAAAACCGCCGTTTCATGGTAGGTGGTAGGTGGTAGGTGGTAGGTGGTAGGTGGTAGGTGGTAGGTGGTAGGTGGTAGGTGGTAGGTGGTAGGTGGTAGGTGGTAGGTGGTAGGTGGTAGGTGGTAGGTGGTAGGTGGTAGGT
>Ga0181603_10000245_pt1 | contig 44331 bp, 27 predicted proteins | sample 041ome_13_FD_148633 | JGI IMG/M metagenome (GOLD analysis project Ga0181603, IMG submission 148633) | Coastal salt marsh microbial communities from the Groves Creek Marsh, Skidaway Island, Georgia - 041409US metaG (spades assembly) | ecosystem: Environmental > Aquatic > Marine > Intertidal zone...
GTGAAGACGTACTGGGCGCTGACGTCGAATCCGCCGCCGAGAGGCGCGCGCTCGGGATGGATCGAGGCGCCTCTCACCGAGGTGGGCGACGGCGACGGCTACTCCACGGCGCGTCTCGTCGGCGGCTGGCGAGTGTACGATGCGAAAGGCGGCGGCGTCGTCGTCGGCACGGGAGAATCCATGAGAGACAAATCCAACGACGCGGGCTCACCCGCGTCCAAGGCGGCGATGACGCACTTCAAGGTGCTCGCCAGCGCCGGCGAGGACGGGCCGACGCTCCTAGAACTTACTCCGATCACTGGTCGCAAGCACCAACTTCGCGTGCACTTGGCCAAAGCCCTATCGTCCCCAATCATCGGCGATTACAAGTACGGCTTCAACGATCGGCGAGCGCCGTGGAAGAGTCGTTTCACTGACATCGAATCTGCCGATGTCGAATCCGAAAAAGAATCCGACTTCTGGCGCAAGCTTCGTCGCGCATCCCTCCGCGGCGTCTCCAAGATCCCTCTCCACCTCCACGCTCGCGCGTTACAATTCGTTCATCCCGAATCGGGCGTTTCGACGCGCGTCGTCGCCGAGCCTCCCCCGCACTTCGCCGCCGCGCTCCGCGCCTTTGACTTGAAATTTTAGCCTCTAGAGCTGTCCCGAAGCATCGCCGTCGTCGCGACTCGATCGCGCGCCCGCACACGAACGCGCGCGTTCGACATGCCACGCGACCGCGCACGCGTAGAAAACTTCGAGTAGACGCTGCCGAACGCGCGCGCGTCGCCCTCGAGCGCGCATCGCGACCGCGCGCGGTGTCGATTGGCGCAGAAGGGGAACGGTCGTGATTCGACGAGGGACGCGAAACGCTCGATCTCGACGCGATGGCGACGGCGAACGCGTCCCTGGACGCGCTGCGAAGTCAATCGTACGTTCAGCTCGTCGACGCCGCGTCCGGGACGGCGCTGGTGTTCGCGGCGAACGAGGAGGATGGCGGGACTGTGCGCGGGTGGTTGGAGACGGCGTCGAGCGACGCGGCGTCGACGAGCGGACGCCATGATCCTCGGACGAGATTTCGCGTGCGAGAGCGAAGGATCGTGGAAAAGGCGAGCGACGACGCGAATGGAGAGGTGATGAAGACTTATTACGGATTTGAACACGCGGAGAGTGGATTGCTGTTGCAGCGCCGACAGCGCGGATCGAGAAAGTTGGTGTTTTGTTCCACAAAGTTTGGCGTCAACGAACAGTTTGATGCGACCGAGGGCGAGCGCGGGAGCTTGAAGTTGATCAATCGGCGGTGCTTCGGGGCGTGGGAGGTGATTTTGAAGGCTTTGGAGACTCCGGCCGAAGTGAGCGCGCGAAAGGAATCGGTTCAAGAGCACTGGCACGCGGCGACGGAGAAGGCTGTGACACACGGCTTTGGCGCCATGGAAAATCTCGTTCGCACGTTTCAAAAGGCGCGAGACGGACACGAGGACGAGTTGACGCATTTGAATAATGTTATTATTCGCGCGATGCGTCAAAAGAGAGATCATAAGATTGCGTACAGAGTCTTTTTCGCGTGGCGTAACTCGACGATGAAATCAAAGTCGTACAACATCTCGGTTCGAAGGGCCGGTGCTTTTCTCGGCGAACGCATCGTCATGACGGTGCGGAACGTCTTCGATGAGTGGAGGGAGCGATGCGATCGCAAAAAACGCATGGTGCTAAAGGCTGATGAGCGATATCAGAAAATTAGAATTAGATTTTTGCGCGAGTACTTTTTTGAGTGGAAAAACCGTCTGTCTCGCGACAAGTGGTGTCGATTAGCCGTGCAACGATGCTTGAAAAAGTCCGAAAGACAAATGAAACTCGCGGTTTTGAGTGTGTGGAAAAGCGATGTTGATAAATCAAAGGTCGATCGAGAAAAGAAACGAAGAGCCGAGCGTATGATGCTGGAAATGATGAACCACAAGCTGTACTCGGCATTTTACAGTTGGCGAGACGCCGTGACGCAGAGTCGCATGAACGATGCCAAGGCACGTCAGAGCGTCGCGAAACTGTCGACTAGACTGATATTTAAGGCATTCGTCGAGTGGCGCTTAGTCGTAGACACTGCGCGCGCGGAAGCGATGGAAGGTAAAAAGGCCATCACGTGGTTTTTGTGCTCGACGCAAAGAAGAGTCTTCACGCAGTGGGTCGGCGTCGCGCGAGAAAGTAAGCGCTTACAGCGAATGGCGGCGAGATTTATCACCCGGCGAACATCCTTACAGCTGTGCAACGCATTTTATGAGTGGAAAGAGATGCTACACCGAAGTTCTGTGTACAAGGTTGCGATGGAAAAAGCAATCAGACGTTGGCAACAGCGACGTCTCGCCAAGGCATTTGCGCAATGGAGCGAAGTCGTGGAGCACAAAAAGTACGTGCGCGTGCAAGCTCACAAAATGGCTGAAAAAATGCGAATAAATTCCTCGACAGCGGCACTATCAATGTGCTTCTGGGGATGGCTTTCTATCGCCCAAGAATCGCGCAACGTGCGCGTGACGGAGCAGTTGGCGAACGAACTCTTGGAGCAGCGTTTGGACATTTTCTGCAAGATTCATGCGACTCGCAAGGCGAGAGCAGCTTTCGTGTATTGGTACAAGTATGCCATGAGCCAGCGAGATCAACGATTGAAATTGACTCTCGCACTGAATCGTATGACGTCTAGACTCCAGTTCACTGCATTCAACACGTGGGTGCAAGTGGTTGAGGACAGGAAGCGTCAACGTGAGCTCATGCGAACCGTTTTGATGCGCGCATCGAATCGTCTCATCTCATGCGCTTTCAACGCTTGGCGCGAAGTCACCGCGGATTCGATCGCGGCAAAAATTCATTTGAAAAATATTGAAAATATCGTCAACCTTCAAGCGAAGAATGCCGCGAAAGAACGACTGAAGAGAACGTTTTTGCAGTGGAAAGACTACGCTGTCCACACGCGGCGTCAGCGGCGGGTGGTGGCAAAGGCTATCACTTCCATACGCAAGCAGGCGCAAGCTAAAGCTTTCGCACGATGGAGAGCGTCGGCAAAAATATTTGCGCAGCAGCGAAGAACGCTCGTTCGTGTGACGCAAAAGATGCAACGAAACAATCTTCGTATGGCGTTTGATACCTGGGCAGAACGTGTCGACGAAGCCAAGGTGCATCGAGTCATTTTCCAGAAAGCGATTCAAAAGATGTCGCAGTGCAAGCTCTATTACGCGTTTTCAGGATGGGTTGCGCGCGTCGGCGAAAAGAAGACCCAACGCGCGTTGCTTAACCGCGCCGTTTCTCGATTCAGAGGAAGACGTTTGCACGTGGCGTTTTACGACTGGGCGAGCACCGCCGCGGCGCTGCGACATCAACGACAAGTGATCGAGAGAGTCGTGTCAAGGATCAGGAACAGACTCTTGGCAGGTGCGTTTGAGCAGTGGAAGCAACGAGCGAGCGAGCAGCGAATCGATCGATGGAAGATGGATCGGGCTCTCACACGTCTCACGCAACGAGTCATTTTCACAGCTTTCAATACTTGGCTCGACCACGTTCAAACAAAGAAACGTTATCAAGCAATCATCGGCAGGTTCTACGAGAGATTTAGAGACAGATCTTTGCGAGGAACGTTTAAAACGTGGGTTCACGCCACGCAGGAGGCGAAAATGCGTAGGATGGCTGACATGAAACAAGAGCAACTTCGATCGAACAAGTTGGCGCAAATCTTAGGAAGCGTGAAGCGGCAATCTCTCGGTTACGCATTCATGCAGTGGCGCGATCATGTACAGGAAATCAAGCAAATGAAAGTAAATGAAAGCAAAGCACGCGGTGTGCTGGCGCGAGCGCGAATGCGCGCGGTAGCCCGTGCGTTCAACCGCTGGGTATTTTTCATCGATGAACGACGACGCGTCATGGACGCCGCTCACATGGTGATTCTTCGAGTGAAGCAGCGTCACTTAGCGTATGCCTTTGACGGTTGGTTAGACGCCGTGCACAAAAAGAAGCGAAATCGACTACTCGTCGCGAACAGTTTGAGGAAAATGAGGTACAGAATCACAGTCAGGGCGTTTTACTCTTGGATTGAAAGCGTGGACGAAGCTCGCGCGTCTCGTGCGTACGAACGTCGCATCGAACGCGCAGTGAAGATGTCTTTGACAAAAGTGCTGAATCGAACGCTTTCTCGAGCTTTCAACGCGTGGAACTACAAGATGATCGAACAAAAGCGTCACAGGACGCTCGTTTCAAAGTCTTTGCACCGCGCGCGCAATAAAACGCTGGCGCAGGCCTTTGATGGTTGGTCCACGCACGTGCTGATGATACGCAGACAAAAAGAGCTCGTTTCTACCAGCCTGCAACGCATGCGCCGTCGGGCTCTCGTCAAAGCGTTTAATAGTTGGTCGGGATACATGAAGCAAATACGTTCCTTCCGTGTCGTCGAACGGCGACTGCAAAATGTCGAGCGCGCCATAGCGCCACTGCACGTGACTCATTCCTCGGTTTCAGACATGGTCCGAGTCAACGTAGCCATGCGCTGGGGGCTCGCTCGTAACGAGCGCATCTACAGAAACCCAATGTTCATGGCCTGGGTGCGGTACTCGCAAAGAATTTCTGAGCACAGAAATCGCACGGTGAAGAAGATGCACGATATTCTTGCAGACAGAGCTCGACGAAAGTTTTTGCGCTCGTGGCGACAGTTCACGGAAGTGATGAAGTACCATCGATTGAAAACCGAGCATAGGCAGAAACGAGTCGTTCGCAAGATTTTTAGCGAATGGAAAATGAACGCTCGATCACCCAGCGGCGCGCAGGAGACGTATTCGCTCACCAAATATGAACGCCCGACGATTTCGACAGGTTGGGATTTTGACAAGTCTTACGAAGAAAATATTCGTCTTCTCGGACGCAATCGGGTGGCGTCGAAGGAATTCGCGTATGGCTCTCGATATTCAACTCCGACAGCATCGCCTCGAACGATGCCGACGGTCGTCGAACCAGATTCGTACGAAAAGCAATATCGTGCCGTGATGAGCGACGTTCAAACCATGGAAGCTGAGGTCGAAGCCCTGTCGACGGTTCGAGAAAGCTTGCAAGACCAATTTGACCTTCTCGCGCGCGATGAAGCCTTGCGCGCCACGTTTGCTCGAGCGACGTCGGCTTCTGTTTCTCTATTGGAGCAAACTAAGAGCACGTACTATAGCGACCGGCGATTCAGCGAACCATTCAGCCCAGTCAAGGTGAGTCGACAACCGCCGCGGTGATTGGTGCGTGTAATCCGTACATTACAATTAGTGTATCTTGCGATCCTTAGTCCTTAGTTCACAGGTCCTCTTCTAGGTCGAGCTTCAGCGCGTGCTTCAAATCGTAAACCTCGTCTCGAGATTCAATCAACAGCGAATTCATCTCCTCCAAAGCGGATGTCGCACTTCGCTTCTCGCGCTTTAGTTCATCCAGCTGCACCTGCAAATGAGCAAACATTTCTAAGCTATCCTCCGCGTCGCGCACCAAGCTTCGCTCGTCATTTCGAGTGAGTTCTGACGCCCAAAGTCGCCAGCGCATCTGATGGACGACGCTATCGCGACCAAAATCAGACACAGTCGACAAATCATCCTCTCGATTCGTCGTCGATGGAAGTGCTGCATCTCTCACACGCTCGTCTCTCAATCGTTCCAACTCGTCCCTCAATCTCTCAATCTCTGCTCGATATCTTTCGCATTCCTCGACGGCTTCGCTCGCGCGTAACTTTGCTCGTGCGTATTCTGATTTTGACTTTAACGTCGCCATCGCGAGTCGATGCCGCCCCTCGCGTTCAGATTCCGCCATCGTATCTTCATACCGCACGCGCTGCTCGTGCATGACCCTTCGCGCGTCCGAAATCGCCGTCCTCGCGCGTTCCATCGCGACTTCCGTTTCAATCTCGCACTCTCCGCAAAACCGTCTCGCATCCCGTCTCGCGTCGTCCAGCAGCTCTCTCAGCGCCGCGTTTTCCATCTCCAACGCCTCACACTTTCGCGGTAACACTTGCACCAGACTTTCCATCGCCCGCAGTCGTCGCAAAATCGTTTCCTTCTCGTCGTCGTCCGCCGTCGTCGTCGTCGCTCCCAGTTCAACCTCCACCAGTCCTCTCCGCTCCTCCTCATCCGCGGATGCGCGCCGCGCCGCCACCATCGCGCGATCGTCACCGCCCTCTCGCTCGCTCGCGTCGTCTTCGTTCGCCGTCGTCGTCGTCGGGACGATTTCTAGGACGACATCATCGTCATCATCTTGACCCCGCCGCGTCGTCCCTCCGTCGCTTTCGCCTCGCGCGACGTCGTCGCGCGACGACGCGCACCCCATGCTCCGCTCGACGCCCTCCGCGCGCGCGCGCTCCGCTCGCGCGCGACGCTGTGTCGCCGCACGTCCCGGACGGTTAGATGCAGCGCCGGCGTCGCCACAAACCGCCGCGCGCGCGTCCATGCGCGCGCTCGGCGCGCTCGCGCTCGGCGCGCTCGCGTCGACGACGCCGCGCGCGAGCTTCGTCTCGCGCGGCGCGTGCGACGAGACGACGCGCGATTGGTTTTACCTCTGGCACGGGATGGGAGACACGGGCGAAGGCTTGGACGAACTCGCGCTGGCGCTCGCGCGACGCCCGAGCGCGTGCGCGCGAAGCGTGCGAATCGATGGTGGCGGTGGGGATCGATACAGCTCGTACGTCGGCGACGTCGCGGCGCAGGTGAGCGCGGTGTGCGAGGCGGTGGTCGGGGACGAGACGCGGCGAGCGAGCGGGACGACGCGAACGCACGCGCTCGGGTTCTCGCAGGGAGGGCAGTTCGCGAGAGCGCTCGTGGAGACGTGCGACGGGGTAAAGTTTACGACGTTGGTGACGTTTGGGGCGCAGCATTTGGGCGTGGATGCGTTGCCGGGATGCGGAGGGGATTGGGCGACGATTTCGCGCGCGTGTCGAGCGATGAACGCGATGGCGAGCGCGTTATCGGCGAGCGATTTCGCGCGGCGACGCATCGTGCAGGCGCAGTACTTTCGGGATACGTCCACGAACGCAAAATACCAGCGCTATTTGGAGACGAACGCGTTCTTGCCGTGGGTGAACAACGAGGGGACCGCGAACGAGAGAGACGGAGCGTCTCGGCGCGAGGCGTTGACGTCGTTGGAGCGATTCGTAATGTTCATGTTCGAATTCGATGACATGGTGTTCCCGAAAGAAAGTTCGTGGTTTGGATCGCGAGTGGTCGGCGGAACTAACAGATCGGAAATAATCCCGTACGATAGGAACGACGTCGTGTACGAGAGTCTTGGCTTGGCGGCGCTCGACGCCGACGGTCGACTGGAGGCGCGACTCGTGCCGGCCGCGAGACACATGCAACTCTCGCTGGACTGGTTTGTGCGTGAGGTTGTTGAAAAGTACTATAGCGATAGCGGCAGTGATGCCTTGTAGAGATGAACGTCGTTTGTCGATTTGAACTACGTTGTGTTTATTACGAAGGTACGCGTCAGTCTACTTGACTCCCGGAGGAAGCATCATGGAATCCGTGATGCCGTCGTGCGCGAATCGGTCGATGGGTCCATCATCGCCGTCGTCGCCTTCATCATCTTCCTCGTACACCTCGAGCTCGCCGTTCACCAAGCCACACGTCAGACGACACCTGAATTCGGCCAACTCGTGCCCAAACAATCGCAACAAAATCGCCCCTTGCGGAGAGATGTGTTGTCCTTCCTTACAAAGCGTGTGATTGGCCTCCAACTCAATCACTCCACGATTCAGTTTCGTCGGCATCCCATTCTTGCGCAGCGTCGGCTCGAGTGTGTGTTCCATGAGCGCCCCGCTCGGACCGTGCACCGGTCCCGCCTCCACCGTCACCGTCTCTCTAGCCACCGCCCCGGTTCTCGCGTAATCCTTCACCGCAAACCTTTCAAACACGCTCTCAACGTCTTCTCGGGATAAATCAGTAAACATCACGCCGCAATCGCCCTTCACGCGCGCTCCAAGCGTCGCCGCGCCCTCACTCGCCTCGCTCTCCGCGTCTCGCCCCAGCGCCACTCGCAGTACTTTATTCGACCCCACGAAGAACGTCGTCGTCGCCTCCGTCGCCGCCCGCATCTCTTTGAACGTTCCGTTCCGCATGTTTTCGTATTTAAACACGTACACGGACGATCTTTCGCTCAGCGCGTCGCGCACGCGTTCGATGAGCGATGACTTCCACTCGCGGTCCTTCTTCTTGGTTTGCGTCAGGGACACCACCTTGGCGCGCTTGCTCTTCGGCATCGCGCGTCGAGCGTGCGGTGAGAGGCGTGTTCGGGGAGTTGTGTATCGCTTTCGCGCGTCGTCGAGCGCGTCGACGCGTGTGCGGCGCGCGGAAAAGTGCGGTGCGCGAAAATGTCACTTTTCGTGGCGGCGGCGGCTGGATTCATTCGAGAATTTATTTCAGGCGAGGCGGCGAGACGCGAACTCGACTCGGACGACGGCGCGTGCGCTTGAAGTGAAATGAATTACAGGCCGAATCAATCGCGATCGTTGTTGCCGAAGAGCTTGATGCCAAAGTTGATGTTCGGGGCGAAACCGGCGATGCTGCGCTTGCGCACGAGGGCGGGTTTCGGGACGCCCTCGTATCGAACGTCTTCTTCGGCGGCGCGGTCGCGAGCGTCGACCTCGACTTGGCCTTTGTAAGCGCCGACGCGAGAACGCTGGGAGACAAGATCGATAAAGGTTTCGAATACCAAGACGCGAAGTCGGAGGTTGGTTCGAAGGGCTTCGGTTTCGACGTCGGCTCCGTCGCCCGAGCGGACGGCGGCGCTTTGCAGTCGTTGCTTGAGGTCGTCGAGAGTCGTCTTGATTCGCATCAAAGACTCAAACGCGGCCTCATTAGGGGATGTGACCATCTGTCTTGAGTACTGCGCCGCGGTTCTCTTCTCACTTTCATCTCCGGCGACCTCGGCGTCTGCGCGAGCTTGCTGGAAATCTTTCAAGATGGCAAAGAGCTCGCTCGCGAGTGCACCTTGATCCGAATTCGCATTCACCGCACGCTTCAATATTCGCACGTGTTCTTCGTATTCGACTCTTGCAGCTTCAATAGCTTGCTTGTGCTCGCGTTGCTCGCGTTGTCGCGCGGCGATTTCAGCTTCCAAGTTACCCAAAGCCTCTTCGTGCGCGTCCCGCAAAATCTTGAACTTGTCAATGACGGCGTCCAAAGCTTTTTGAGTTTCGATCAGCTCTTCGTCTTCGCTACCTCCTTGCGTTCTATACTCTTCCACTTCTTCGTATAGTTCCGCGAGTTGCGCTGAAACTGTTTGAAGCTGGCTTTCTGTCGCGCTCAACGTGTCGTTGGCCGCTTCGAGCGCTTGGCTCAAACCGTCTCGCTCCGCGCGATGTTTCTCAACCGCCACGCTCGCTTTTTGCAAGTACGCCTCAGTCAGCTTCAACTCGTTCACCGTTTCGTCATACTTTTCAGCGAGTTTATCGCGTTGCACTCGCAAGTTGAGAAGGTCGTTTTCGCGGATCTGCGATAGCGCTTGAAGTTCAGAGAGTTTGCCGCGAGACTCACTCAACAATTCATTTGCGACGTCCCTCTCGGCTTCATATGCATCCGCTTGGCGTATCAAATCACTCAATCGTGCTTCCGCCGTAGATAAATCGTGAGTCTTTTGCGTGACTTGGACCTTGGTGCGTTGTAACGTCTCTTCGCCTTGCTCGACAACTTCCACCAAATTCACGAGCTCAGCTTCAGTCTTTTCGAGCTCCTGTCGCGTCTCTTGAAGAGCATCTTGCGCCCGTTGCATCATCGCGATCGCCTCTTGACGTTCGCGTTCTTTGATTTCGGTCTCCCTCTGAGATAGCTTAAGCTCGACTTCGCATTGACCGAGGTCTTCGCGAACTTCCTCAAGCGCCTTAGTGGCGACATCCCTGTCGACGCGAACGCGCTCGAACGACTTGCTCGCCGAGGCGAACTCCGATTCAACCTCGTCAAGCTGTGCACGAAGTGATGAAATGGTTTGGTTCGCCATAAATACCTCAGAGCGGCTCTGCGCCACCGTTGCCGTTGTTTGTTCCTCGGACTGGTTCAACTTTGTGAGCAACACTTTGAGTTCCTCTTCCAATTCCTCTCGCGAGATGATCACCTGCTCAAGCTTCGTTTGCATCTCATCGCGCTCTGTCTGTAATACCAGCACCTTGTTTTCTAATCTATTTCGCTCAGACGACGATCTCGTTTCGTCGTTACGCGCGAGCTCCAATTGCTGACGCTGCTCGGACGCCTCACTGAGCCGCGCCTCAGTATCGAGCAGTCGCGACTTCAACTCCTCCATAGTAAGTAAGGCACTTTCTTTCTGACCGCGAATATTACTCAACTCTCTGCGCACGGCGTTTAATTCGTCCTCTCGCGCACGAACTTCTTCCCGACCCGCCGTCATGATTTCCGCTCTTGACGCTGACATTTCTGAGATTGTCTGGCGCAACTCGGCGAGCTCTTCGCGCATTGTCTTCACACTTGTGATGGCGTTATCGCGCTCGCTTCGAAGCACGATCAGCTCATCTTGCGCGTGATTCATCTCATTACGTGACTTCTCACGTTGTGCATTCGCGAGCATGAGCTCTTCGCGCATTTCAGTCAGCTTGATTCGCAAATGTGATTCCATGTCTTCCGCGACGTCTTCAAATGCGTCGAGCTGCTGCTTCTTGAGCTGCCTCATCGTCTTCTCAACCTCTTCCAGCTCCGACCGAGTGCGCTCGAGCTGATCCTCGAGACTTTTTTCTCGTTCTGACGAGCCACGGCTTTGTTCTCGTCGATCTCCCTCGAGCTTTGCAATCTTGGAACGGCACCATTGAAGTTCGTCTTGAAGCCCCAATACTTCGGCGGTTTCTTCAAACGCGGCGGCAGGGCGATTCGCCAGAAGCTGCTCGCGCTCTTCACGCATGAACTGTAGTTTCTCCTCGAGTTCCTCACGATCCGGGTCGATCTCAAACTTACGTCGAGCTTTCAATGCGAGCAGCTGGAACTGAGCTGTGCGCAACTTTTGTCGAAGCGAATCAACCTTTTCGCCACTCGGCGAAGCCACGCCGTCGCTCCCGAAATCTCTCGCCGTGTCCACGATAGAAGGCGCTTCTGATCTCGTCGCTGTTAAAGCCGCGTGTGCATCCTTTGCTAGATGCAAATCGATGCGCATTTGGCGCAGTTGCTCAGATAAGTCATCAATCTGCGCATTTGCCTGTAGCGCTCTACGTTCAGCCTCTACAAGCTGGCTCTTCATCGTCTTTGTTTCGTCCGACATACGATGACGCTCAGCGCGAATGACGTCCTCAATGATATCTTCGGACTTTTTGTGATTATCCTGTAACATGCGTCGAGCATCGTTGACGACGGTGATGGAGTCTCGCATTACTCGTTGGGCTTCGGACTCGGCGGTGGATACGAGATTCATCGTTTGACGGCGAATCTCCGCGTGTTCCTCGCTTGCTTCACTTATCTCACTCGCCATGCGGGCTTCCCAGCGCATCGACGTCATGGCATGTTCGCGAAGGGTGCGGGAAATATCGTCAACGACGTACTTGAAGTTCATCTCGCTGTTTGATTTATCCACCTGCGCCGTGTGCACTTCATTTTTGATTCGATTGAGTTCACTTCGCGTCTGCTCAAGTTGAGCCTCAACGTGCGCTTGCTGCGCGCTGTGGCGAACGAGGACCTCCTTTTCGTTCGTCACCGCGAGCAACTTGTCCGTGATTTCTTGAATCTTGTCGTACGCCTGGCGCAAATGCTCTTTGTCCTTCGAAGCGTCGGCGTAAAAGCGTTCGAGTTCGTCGACGCGTTGCGCCTTTGTCTTGAGCTCATACACCAGCTTCTCAGCGACGTCCAACCTCGCCTTAATCACAGTGGCTTCTTGCTTATCCTCCATCGCGCGATCAAGTTCTCCACGAACGGTCGCGAGTTCGGACTCCGCGGTGTACACTTTCTTTTGCAGCAAACCGACTTCAGATGGATCCATGGATTCCGCCTTCAATGCGGCAAACTTCTTCTCGATCGTGTCGCGTTGCGCCTTTTCTTCATCCAATTGCTTTTGTAAGATGGCAATTTCTGCAGGGTCAGCTTCGGGTTGCTTTGGCGGCGCGCTCTTCGTCCTCTCTTCAGCCTCAGCGGCTTCTCGCTTGGCCATTTCAACCGCCTCCTTGAGCTCCTTGATCTCCTTCTTCAATTTTGCATCTGTCGTCTTCACGTCGGTGGCGATCTTTTCCTTCCCAGCATACTCTTCTCGAAGCGCCGCGAGTTCCTTTTCCAAGTCCTCGCGCGCCGCGCGTTCGCTCTTCAACGACTCTTGCGCCTGCTTCAGCCACTCCACCTGCGATTTCAGTTTTGTCGCCTCCTCCTCCGCCGCCTTTTTCTCCTCTTCGTGTTTTTCGCTCAGCTTCTTCGCCTGAACTTCGAACTGATCCTCGTAATACTTGACCGTCGACTTCACCTTTCGATTCTCCTTCGCGAGTTTCTCCTCCAACCTCGCGATTCTCGTCTTATAATACGCCGCGTCGAACGGCTCCTCGCGCGCCGCCGCGCTCCCCGTCGCTCCGCCACCCAACACCGGTCGTTCCTCCCCTCGATTCGCAAACGACCTCTGTTGCTCGGGCGTCGCTCTCATCGCCGTCCTATCTTCGTCTCGCTCGTCGTACCCTCGCCGGCGTTCACGCTCGTACCGCTCGTCCCGTTCGCCCAGCGGCGACCGCGCGCGCCGATCGAACTCGTCCCGTCGTCCCGATCGTCGTTCGTCTCGATCATCGTGCAACGGCGACCGTCCACGCGACCGTGGCGAGGAATACGATCGATCGTACGTCCTTTGGTCGTCTCGTCCGCGCGCGTACGACGCCGAGCGTCGATAATCTTCCTCTTCGATGTAATCGTCGCGAAATCGTTCGCTTCGTCCGCTCGTTTGTCGCGACCTGTACGATTCCGCCGACCCGGGCGCGTTGACGTGACGCCTGAGTTTATCCCACAGCGGATTCCCGGGCGTGCGCGCGCTCATCGCGCGTGCGCGCGCGCGCGTGTGCGGAATTCGTTGATAATTCGAACGGCGTTCGGTTCGCGAAACCGCGCGGAAGCGCCTTCAACGCCGCACTGCGCGTCGCGCGGTGCGTCGACATGCGCGACGACGCGCGCAAACGTAAGCGCGACGCGATCGCGATCGATGAAAACCTCGAACGCTTCCGCGCGTGGTGCGAGGACGTGGGAATCGTGACGAACGACGACGCGTTGGAAATTCGTAGTCTGAAGAGCGACGACGAGTTCGCGGATGACCGTCGACACTACGCCGTGTTCGCGAAGCGAGCGATCGAGATCGGAGAAACGTTATTTGAAATACCGAAATCGTGCGTGCTGTGCGGGAAGAACTCGCGCGCGCACGGGGAAGCGGTGGAAGGCGCGCGGCTGGGCGGCGGCTTGGCGCTCAACGTCGTCGCCGTCGGCGAGTTGTTTGGCGACGACGAGACGGCACGGGAGGCGAAAGGGTTTTGGGATGGGTTTAGGGCGATATTGCCGCGCCGTGGCGAGCGGAGTTTGCCGATGTTTTGGGACGCGGAGCTTCGGGACGAATTGCGCGGGACGGAGCTCGCGGCGCACTTGAGCGAGGACGACGAGGCGTTTGATGAAGATTTTGAGACGTGTCGCGACGCTTTAGGGGAGGAAACGGCGAATGCGATGGGGCTAACGCTGGAAACCTTCAAGGCGGCGGCGTCGATCGCGGCATCGAGGGCGTTTTACGTAGGTGGGGAGTATGGGGAGTGTCTCGTGCCGTGTGCGGATTTGTTCAACCACCGCACGGGGACGAATTCAGTGGCGGTTTACGGCGTCGAGGACGACGACGATAGTGACGATAGTGATGGTGGAGATAGCGGTGATACGTTGGTAATCAAGGCTGTGGCTGAAGCTAAGGCTGGGGAGGAGCTGTTTAACACGTTCGGCGAGCAGAGTAACGCGAGCTTGCTGCACAAGTATGGATTTTGCGAGTTTCACAACGAGGACAACGTCACGGTAAACTTGGACGTGAGCCTTTTCGAAGACGTGTACGGGAGAGAGAAGATGCACGCGGTGTATGATGCGATGAAAGTATCTTTGCAATCCGCAGAAGAAGAGCGAAAGCAATCGCTTCTCGATTTTTTTGAAGCGGGCAAGTATTACGAAATCACGGGAGCGAACGGCGTCGAAGACGAATTTTTCGCGCTCGTGGAGAAGATCAAAGATGCCTTGGTCGAGGTGGAGAACAAAAAAGTTGAAACAAATGACGTATTCGAAGCAATTATCGACGCTCGTCTGGCGCGTTACGGTGCGGAGGCGGAAGACACGATCGACGAAGGCGGTCGGCCTCCCGCAGGCGGAGGCGTCGTCGGTCGACAAGCGGCAAAACTCGTGCGGCTGCAGGAGATGCGTCTCTTAAATAGAGTTAGACAGTAGAAGTAGCAGAAGAAAATGATCACTAGTACTGATGTTATATCCAACTCTACAGTCAGGTCTAAGTAATGTTATATCGATGAGTTTTCTTTGCGGAGCAGCAAAGTTGTCGCGCCGTAAAAAATCGGTGGCCGCGCTCTTATTTTCTTCGTCTCCAGAAACGAGGTAACCCTCGGACGACACCGTGATTCATCCGAAATCGACGTGCCAAACTCTACGATTTCTGTTCGCAGCGTCTCCACTCGAGCGAGCGCGCTCGGCGCCCGTCCCCATGCGCCGAAAATATTTCGCGCCGAGTCGATGATGTACATCGCGCGTTTGACGTCTTCCTCGTAAAACATCGCCGTCTCGATGCTACTCGAAAGCCATACGTAATCTAAAGCAAACCTACGCAACGCTTTTCTCGCCTCGATACCTGTCGTAGATGCGTCTAACTCGACGAGTTCGCGCGCGATGTCTTCGTCTTCGATGACGGCGACGTGCTCGTAAGGCGCGCCATAACCGCCGCACTGAATCGACAGCACGTGATCTATCACTGCGCCACGCGTTCCGGCATCGGACAACGGACAGATTGAAACAAACTCCTCTGTGTCCACGCACGACACCTCACGATCGACGTATTCGGAGAAGAAGCGCACGGGGATTTTGTTCACGCGTGGATCTCGCGGTGTTCGAACGTACAGCTTTTCTCGAGCGCTCGCGAAGACGGCGTCGATGATCGCCTCTCCGCACGCACCGACGGCGCCTCGCGTGACGCTCCCGCGTTTATTGATGAAGACGCGTCTCGGCTTCATGTCCAACGCCGCCATCTCGCTCACGGAGACGGAGCGCTCGTCGCCGAGGGCGAACACGCCGCGTCGATCCAACGGTTGCATCGCGAGCGTCGCTTCCGTGCCTTGCCAACCGCGAACGGTGAAACGCACGCACCCTGGAACGATAGTCCCGTACATTCCCACCGGCTCTTCCGTGGAGTTCAATCGACGCACGAGATCCCACATGTCCATGCGTTCCTGAAGCTCACGCGGATGCGCGACCCAAAACTTTGTGTCGTAGCCCTGAGGGACGACTTGCGAGCGATGCTTCATCACAATCGCATCCACGAGCGGCACCTGACTAAGATCTTTCGACAGCGAAGTATCAATCGCCGATGTCTCTCCGCTATCCCCGCCACTGTTCGTGCCCGGCGCGCCGAACGCTCCCAGCACCGCCGACGCCGACGCCGCCTTTCGCGCCTCCTGATGCTTCTTCTCCGCCCTCCGTCCCTGTCTCAGCGTGAATTTCTCATAGCAAATCGACCGACTCGCCGAGGTAAACTTTCCCAAATCGTGCGCGCGATGACAATAAAAGCACCACCGCATCGGTTTCCCTCCGTTTGCCCCTCGCACGACGAACGACTCTGCGTGTCGATGTTTATCGCACAGTCCCGCGCCGCGGTGCGAGCTCCTTCGCTCTTCGCACCCATCGACCTCACACAATCGCAGCGCATCCTCCGTCGCCTTCCCGTGCGAGCTCGTTCCCGCCTGCGTCGTCGTCGACGCCTTTGACGGTCCGCTCTTCGTCAGCTCCTCTTTCTGTTTCTCTTTCCCTCCTCCATCCGTCTGCGGCGTCGGCGTGAGCGCGCGCAGGTCAAATATACCAGGATCTATCGTCCACGCGTCCGAGCTCCAGTGTTCGCGCGCCATGTCGCGAGCGCGCGCTGATTTCTCGCCGATCGCCTCGACCCAGCGTGGCGGCGATTCTATGTTTTTGAACTTTTTGCGTTTCGCGTCGTCGCTGCGCGCGCGGTCGTCGTCGCTCGTCGCGCGCGTCGGTTTACGACGCAGCGAGGATCGCGATCCGTTCGCGCGCGTCGCGCGTCGTCGCGCGCGTCGCGCGTCGCGCGGTGCGGGACGATTCGCTTCGTGGAAAAAAGTGAAAGCGTGGGCCCCTATTTTACTCTACACTGTATACACGCTCGCTACGAACGCTACGACTCGGGCGTCGCGCCCGGCGCCAAGGTCTCGATCGCCCTGCGCGCCTCCGCGCACTTGTCCGCGATGACGTCCAACGCATCGATTCCGACGCTGAAGTGCACGTCTCGCGCCGCCGCCGCCGCCGAAGCGCCGCCGCGCCGCAACCGAAGCGCGAAGCGACACGTCGGCGCGTTCGCGACCGAGATCGATCCCGTCGCCGCGCCCGCGCCGCCCGTCGTCCCGCGCACGCACCAATCGAAATCTTTTAACACCTCCACCGGCATCGCGCGCGCGCTCGTGATTTTCTCGCGCCATTTTCCTCTTCGCTCGAGCGCGCGCTCGACGAGCAGCGCTCGAAGCTTCTCGTGCGTCACCGCGCGTTCGAACCCCATCGACGCGTTTTCACCGCCGCTCGCGCCGAGCGCCCAGACCGACATCCTCACCACCGTCTCGCACGCCCGCGTCGTTCGCAGCGCCTCGTCGTCGCTCTCGACTTCGAGTTTTTCTTTGATTTTTTCACAATTTTTCCTCAAACGCTGGGTTCGTTTTTCTTCGCCTTCGCGCGCGCCGTCGCACCACGCCTTGCACGCGTCGTCCAGGACGTCGTTCACCACGTCTGCGGACTCCGCGTTCAGCAGGTTTTCCAGCGCGTCGAGCGCGTCGAGCGCGTCGCCGTCGAGTCTCATCGCGGCGTCGACGAATGAAGCGCTCGCGGCGAATGAAAACCGTCAGAGCGCGACGCGCGCGACATGGCGCGCGCGCGGGAGGCGAAACGGGCGTCGTACGCGCCGACGTGCGCGATACGGGACGGTCAGGAGCGCGCGCACGTGTACTGCGCGCGATTTTGCGCCATCGAAGGCGTCGATGGAAAGTTTCAGCGAACGTTCGCCACGTGCGCGGGGACGCGGGCGGACGTGTGGGAGTGCGAAAAGTCGGGAAACGTCGTGCTCGTGGCGTCGTTTGAGACGCGCGACGCGAATGAGGCGTTTTACGCGTGCGAGTGGTGCGCGATTGACTCGGTGGGACGACGGGAGAGCGGCGCCGACGCGACGACGACGGGAAAGGGGAAATTGCGGCCGTGCCTGGCGCTCGCGGGGGAGGGAGCGGTGGTGCGCGTCGTAGATTGCGTCACGGGGCGGCTGCACGTGAATCTGGTGGGACACGGAGGGACGGTGAATTCCGTCGTGTCGCACCCGTCGCGGCCGAGCGTGGTGGCGACGGCGAGCAAGGATTTGAGCGTTCGTCTGTGGCACGTCAACACCGGGGTGACGATGGCGATATTAGCCGGGGCTCGAGGCCATAGAAATGAGTTGTTGAGCGTGGATTTTCATCCCGCCATCGACGCGAAAGGGCAGATGAAGCTCGTCACGGGCGCGATGGACAACTGCGTCAAGGTTTGGGCCACGCCGCCGCTCGCGGATTCCATGGCGAAGGCGGCGACTTGGACGAAACCACTCGCGAATTTCAAAACGATCGTCATCGATACGCCGATGTTTTCGAGCAGCAGCGTGCACGACGATTACGTCGATTGTGTCGGGTGGTTGGGCGACGCGGTGTTGAGCAAGAGCGTGGACGGCATCGTGAAGCTTTGGGTGCCAGACGAACCCGTGGGCGTGGTGCACGCGCGAGGGAACCAATTTCGTTCGGTGTCGGCGTTTGAGCAAAAAGACGCGAATTTGTGGTGGATACGCTTCGCCGTCTCGGGATCGCGAAACGCCTTCGCTTTGGGCAATATTAAAGGTTTGGTGCTGGTGTGGCGCTTGGACGCGCGCGGCGGGTTGACGCGCGCGCCCGCGAGATTGGCGGCGTTTCCGGTCAGGCGTAGCGCGTCAAACAACGTTGCGCCCGAAATCGCGCTCGACGGCTTCGCGGTCGTTCGTCAGTGCGCCATCAATCGCGACGGCGACGTCGTCGTCGCGGCGTGCGATTCGGGCCTCATCTGTCGCTGGGATTTGGCGACGCCGAGCGAAGACGACGATGACGACAGCAAAGAGAACGATGAAATGGATGCGGACGACGACGACGACGACGACGACGACGACGAGAATACGAGAGAAGGTCGCGACGCGAACGGCGCGGCGGCGTCCGCCGACGCCGGAGGAACGAGACAAACGCGCCGCGCGCGGTTCGTCTGGAACGCGGACCTTCGGCGACTCCTCGAAGCTCGTCTCAACGAGTTATTGCGCGCGCGCGATTCGCTCCAAGACCCGAGTCTGAAGACGCGCAAAGCCGTCGTCGAAGCCTTGGCGTATTTCGGCGCGAATCTCGGCGTCTCGCGCAAGAACTGCCTCAGAGTCGCCCGCGAGTTTCGCGGCGCGCAGTTGGCCCACGCCCACGTCAACACGCCATCCGTGGAAATGGAGGACGAGCGCCATTGGACGGCACTCGTCGCCGCGTTCGAGAAGGTTCTCGAGGCGACGGAGGCGGCGCCGGAGCGAGCCGCCGCCGCCGCCGTCGATCTCGCTCGGTCGGCGTCGACTGAAAAGTAGCGGCAGCGATAGCGACGACGAGTAGTTCCCGGCGATTTATTAGCGAACGAGAGAGACGAGCGTCCTCGCGCGCCTCGCGTTCCTCGCGTCCTCGTTCCTCGCGCGCCTCGCGCGCCTCGCGTGCCTCGCGCGCCGCTCGCGTTCCGCCGCACACGACGCCTCGCGACCGCGAATCCGATCGACCGCCGCGCGCGCGCGAACGATCGCTCGCGCGCGCTCGCGCGCGCACCGCGATGGGCGCGTCGTCCTCGCGCGCGCGTCGCGCGACTTCGCGCGCTGACGTCGATTTCGACCCGCGCGCGGATCTGCGCGCGCACGCCGCGTCCGACGCCGAAGGACGCCGCGGAGGACGACGCGCGTCGAACGATGACGGCCGCGGTGCGATCGTCGAGAGCGACGGCGGCGCGACGACGACGACGACGACGAGCGCGGCGAGGACGCACAAGACGACGACGATTCGCAATCACGTCAACTTGAACAAATCGACGCTCGAGTGCGTGACGAGCGACGGCGGCGCGGGTGGACGATCCGGTGGAACGCCGTCGTTGTCGTCCGGGGCGGGGGCGAATAAGTTCGGGATCACGTTCAAGGTGGACGCGGACAAGGCGTGTCGGGTGTCGGTGGCGTACGTGGCGAGGGAGTTGCCCGGGGGAGCGTTCGAACCGGCGTCGACGAACCCGATCGCGCGAACGAACCCGAAAGGAACGAACGTGGCGCATTTGGAAGCCGGACTCGGCGCGCGGTTCACGCAAGGGGCGGAGGATTACGTGGACGTGCGATCGTTCGGCGGCGAACGCGAGCTGACGACGACGAACGTCGACGCGAAGACGTACCCGGTGGTGATTCGTTTGGAGTGTGTTTCGTCCGACGCCGAGGCGAATCATGGAAAGACGTTAGCGGACCTTCCCGAGAACCCGATCGGGGGCTTAGCGAAGCCCGAGCCGTGGGTTCAGTGTCAAACGACGTACGCCGAGTTTCGCCGAGAGACGAGCGCGCCGCGCAAGTGGACCGCCCACGTCACGAAACAAAAAATCTACGTCCACGGTTCGTCGTACGAGTTACAAGAGATTTACGGCATCGAGAGTTGCGACAACGTCGGGCTGAGCTCCGCCGACGTCGGCGAGGAGTGCGTCATCTGTCTCACCGAGCCTCGCGACACCACCGTGCTCCCGTGTCGCCACCTGTGCATGTGCGCCGAGTGCGCGCACCACCTGCGCTCGCAGCTCACGGGTAACGTCTGCCCCATCTGTCGCAATCCGGTGGAGAGCTTACTCGAGATCAAAGTCGCCGGCGACGCCGCGCCGTGACCGCCGCCGCGCGCGTTTCTGTACATGTAAGTAAAGTAACACACAAAATTACACACGGCCCATCGCGCGGTCCGCGGTCCCGCGCGCGCGACGAATCGCGCGTCAAAACTCGTCGCCATGCACGCCTCCATCGCGCAACGCACGCAAATCGTGTCCTCCAAGACCTCCATCGCCGACGTCTCCGCCGTCAAGCGCGCGTCTCGCGTCGCAAAGGTGCGCGCGACGCCCGAACGCGACGAACGATCGGATCGCGATACGATACGCGTATCTTGACGATGATTGCGACTTTGGACTGACTTTCGCGGCGATCGCGCGACGACAGGCGGCGAAGCGCGACGTGCGCGTGCGCGCGGATTGGTCGCTCGGGTCCACGGAGAACATGGTGCGTCGAGACGACGCGAGCGACGCGCGAGCGGGACGAGAGAAGACGAGGATTCGAGCTAGGGCGACGAGGCGACGACGACGACTGACTGACGACGAATCGTTCGAAATCTTAGATTGTGTGCGCGAACACGGCCGCGATCATGGGCGCGATGCGCTTCGGCCTTATGCCGAGCGTGAAGAAGAACTACAACGGCGCGTCGAGCCACACGGCGATGGTGGAACAAGCGAGCACGAAGAACATCGGCTCGCGCGATCCGGCGGGGTTCACCGCCGTCGACGTTCTCGCCGCGGGTTCGTTCGCGACGATCATCTCGGCCGGGGAAATCCTCGCGGGTCAAGTGCCGTACTAATCGTCCGTTCGTTTCGTTGAACGGCGGAGTGATAAAACGATTGACGACCGCGGTCGTTTGTCCCGAAGTCGGCGCGCGGTGTCGTCGCCACCACCGCCACCGACATTCTTAGCCACACCACCTTTGTAAGAGCGAGCACAAAGTTACTACGCCAACGATATTCGATTGCGATATGAATAGTCCGACCGGAGTCATTCGTCGGTCCCGACGAACGCACATCGAGCGTCGCGACAACGCAAAAAGTGCTGCTCGAAACGGACAATTGGTTATGAATACAGTGAGATGAAATAAAAAAAGTGATAAAAATTGATAGGCTAAAAAAGTGGGAACAATGTTCACTGATTGCTCAGTACCGGGATCGAACCGATGACCTTGGCGTTTCTCTTCATCAGAGTGAATACAAACGTCCACGTGTCTGAAGCGCGAACTGAATCGCGCTCGAATCGAATGCTACATATAATGTATTAGCACCACGCTCTAACCAGCTGAGCTAACCGAGCTTATACATACATGGGCGTTTCACACCCTTGAATAGATACTTGTTGATGCGTAAATTTACCCCCCCCGCCCCGGTCGCGGTCGAAACGCTTTTGTTACGGGTTTCGCCGACCGGAGACGGCGCGCGCCGGAGACGTCGGCGCGCGACACCCGCCGACGCGCGGTCGTCGGCGATGCCGTCGCGCGCGCGATCGCGCGGTCGTCGGCGAACGCGCGTCGTCGTCGCCCTCGTCGCGTGCGTCGCGTCGTCGTCGAGCGCGTCGAGCGCGTCGTGCGCGCGTCCTCGCGCCGGGTACGGCCCGCCTCGCGCGCGCACCGCGGCGTGCGCCGACGCGCTCGCGCGCGGCGCGCCGCCGCCGACGCCGCTGTGCGCGTACTTCGACGCCGTCGGCGGGATCGTCGCGCGGTTGGGGCGCGGGTCGGACTACGCGGGGACGCGCGACGCGTCGGCGAGCGGGAAGACGTGCGCGGCGTGGTCGAGGGTCGAGCGCGGCGACGACGCGGTCGTCGACGACGCGGATCGTAATTACTGTCGCAACGGACGGCGCGGACACCCGCTGCGGTACGGACCGTGGTGTTACGTGGACGAGGGGACGGCGGCGTGGGAGTATTGCGACGGAATTCCGAGTTGCGAAGACGACGACGCGGAGAAGAAGTCAAAAGAGCACCCGATTACGTTTTACGACGATTTGGCGACGTTGATCCTGGAGCGGCGGGATGACGGGGGCATGGACGATGCGCCGCGCGGATCGTCGTCGTCTCTTCTCGAAAGACTCGGCGATACGTTTTCGTATTCGATGATTTACGACGCGTCGGTGGACGTCGATTACCCGTCGCCGGACGCGTCGCCGTATTACGACGTCTCGGGGCGTTTGAAATCGTTCATATTCGCCACGGCGGCGTTACACACCGCGGAGAACTGTGGCTTGGGCTCGATCGCCTCGGGATCGTCGATCGCCTCGGCGATCGCGCGCTTGGGTTCGAGCGAAAACGTGTATCCGGAATACGTCCTCGACTACGTCGGGCGCAGGCTCCCGTCCGCCGTTCAACACGGCGTCGTCTCTGCGTGGGATGACCGCGCCCTTACTTCGCGACGGGCGTGGGGGAAACGCTCGCGTGATCTTTACGATTCCTTGCGGTGCGCGGCGAACGCCGCGCCCGCCGTCGTCGCCGCGGTCGGGCACAACGGTTTGTATCTCGGCCTCGATTACAAGCTCTCCGCGGTGTTCAATCCGATGGTTTTTCGATCCCTCGACGACATCGATTGGCCAGACGCTTTGGTCGATTCGATTTGCGCTTTCGGGGAAAACGTTACCGAATCATCCGACGACGATCGAAACCATCGCGCGTTCTTCGAACTCGTCGAGGCACTGAAAGTCTCGCGGTGCGCGGACGTCTCGGAAAATCTCGCGGGCGCGGCGATTCGCGACGACGAATCATCGTCGGTCGCTCGGACGTACGGCTCGTACATCCACGGTCGACAGTTGACCTTGCTCGTGCCGTTCTCCATCTTCGCCGGCTTTCTCGTCCTCATCGTCGTCTACGCCGTCGGTAGATTTGATTTCGAAACCGGGCGGGATCACTCCGACCTCGACCTCGACGACTCGTACTTGGACGACGCGGATTCCATCGAACACTCGAAACTGAGCGGCGGTGGTGCTTACGGTCGGGACACGTCGTCACACAAGTCGCTCAACATCGCGGGGTACTCGATCATAGACATCATCGGTCGGGGAGCGAATAGCGTGGTGTACCTGGCGTCCGTGCGCGACCCGGACGATTTCACCGTCACGACTTTGGTCGCCATCAAGGAACCGCACGACAGGTACAAGACCAAGGCGGAGATTGGATTCTTGGAAACGATCAAAAAGAGCGATTATTTGTGCGAATACCTCGGACCCGTCGTGGAACCGCGAAGTCGAACGTGGATGATGATGTTTGAGTTGTGTCAGCACGGGTCGCTGAGAAATTGCTTGAAAGAAAACACGTACCCGCGCGACGGGGCGACGATTTTCAAAGCCATCAAGATGATGTTTCAAGGCGTCGCGCACGTGCACGCCGCAAACTTGGTGCATCGTGATATTAAGATGGATAACTTTCTCGTGGCGTGCGAGTGTCAAGGCTATCGCGGCTCGCAACTCTCGGGGCGGTGCCGCCGCAACCACGTGATTAAGATTTCAGACCTCGGTTTGGCGAAAGCGGGTAACATGATGTTTGATTCCAGCGCGCGACTCACCGGGACGCTGTGTTACGTCGCCCCCGAGCGATTGAACATCGTGCCAGGGTCAATCACGCCCGATAAGTATCGACTGGCTGATTTGTACGGCATCGGTTTGGCGGCGTGGGAGTTGCTCTATTACGCGCAGTTTGGGCAAGCCAAACACGTGATCGAAGACGTCGTGCCGGACGAAAACGAACGACAGATGCTCGTCGACGCGCAGCTTGTGATGTTGATTTCCACCGGTCGCATGGTGCCGAGCACGATGTGGATGATGCCGAGCCTGCAGGCCTGGCTCAACCGTTGCGTCGCGTTCGACGAGGGAAAACGATTCAACTCCATCGAGATAGCGCTGAGGGAGTTGATGAAGTTAGAACGAGACTTCATAGATGCATTTCCAGGGAACGTCGACTACGGGCTCAATGTTTCGTACGACGACGACTCGAGCAGCGCCGGGAGCGCGGGCGAAGTCGGCGTCGCGAGCAGCCTTCTTCGCCGTTCGACGAGGCGGCGTTAGACGTCGTTGTAAAAATTTAGCCACCGCGCGTAGGATAGCGCAATAGAGCATCATCGGTGTGTAGTGTAATATTTCAAGTACGTATAGATCGATTATTTCTTTTTCGCCGCACCGCTGACGTTGAACTTGAAGAAGATGACGTCGGCGTCCTGCACCGTATACGTTTTCCCTTCCTGTCGATACTTGCCCGCAGTTTTCACCGCTTGCTCGGAACCGAGCTCTTTCAAATCGTCAAACGCCATGACTTCGGCACAGATGAAACCGCGCTCAAAATCGGTGTGAATCGCGCCCGCGGCTTGCGGCGCTTTGTATCCTTTACGAATGCACCAAGCCTTGACCTCGTCTGGTCCCGCGGTGAAGAAGTAAATCAAGTGCACGGTGGAGAAAGCCGTCGTGATAATCTTCGGCAGCATCGTTTGCACGCCTTGGTCCTTGCACCACTGCGCCTTGTCCTCTTCCGCGACGTGTTGAAGCTCGCTCTCGACTTCGGCGGAAAACGGAATTATGGTGCCGCCACCGTGCGCCTGCACCCACTCGTGAATCTTGACCAAGAATTTATTCTTTTTGCGTTCGAAATCTTTACGGCTCAGGTTGACCAAGTAAATCACCGGTTTGGCCGTCAACAACTGATACTTGTTCAAGTACATCACATCATTCGACGTCCACTGCTCCATGCCGTGACGAACCTCCTTCCCGCTCTCGAGCCAATCGACGACCTTACAAATCGTCTCCAACTCTTGCTTTTGCTCCTTGGCCGCCATCGCGTTCGCCGCGCGCGTGACCTCCTTCTCCGTTTTTTCCTTCAGCGCGCTCATGAATTCCAAATCCTTCGCCCGCAACTCAGATGTGATGATTTCGATATCATCCACCGGATCGACGCGATCCTCGACGTGTATGACATCCGCGTCCTCGAAGCATCGCATCACGTGCGCGATGCCGTCGACGGCTTTAATGTGCGACAAAAACGAGTTTCCGAGTCCAGCGCCCGTGGACGCCCCTTTCACCAACCCCGCGATATCGACAATCTCTAAATACGGCGCCACCACGCTCTTGGGTTTGTTTTGCTCGACGAGCCAATCGAATCTCGCGTCCGGCACGTTGACGCGCGTGCTGTTCGGCTCGATCGTGCAAAATGGAAAGTTCTCCGCCGGGATCGCGCAGTTCGTCAGCGCGTTATACAGCGTGGACTTCCCCACGTTGGGCATACCGACGATGCCGACCTACGCCGGGCGTCAGAGCGCGAAACGCGCGGCGCGTCAGTCGTCGAGCGTCGTTCGCGCGCGCGAAAAGCGCATCGTCATCGGGACGCGCATCCACCCTCGGGACGCGATTTTCGACGACGACGACGCGCGATCGAGCGCGTCGAAGCGCACCTTGAGGTTGCTCGAGAATCGACCGAGCGACCACGGGCCGAGGACTTCCTCTTGGACGACTTTTTTCGGGGGCATGGCGGGCGGCGCTTCGAGGTTTGGGGACGGCGGCGAGGCGCCGGCGGCGAGACGAAGAAACGAACGAATCACCGATCGCGGACGACGGCGGAGGCCGTCGATGACTATCGCAAAACGCTAACTAGGAGAGATCGGGTTCTAAATGCGCCATGAACGTCGAGGCGACGCGCGCGAGGACGTCTTGCGCGTGCGCGCCGCGACCGTACTCGCGATACGCCGCGCTCGAGGCGGCTTTCACGAGGAAACACGCCGCGCCGACGGCGGCGACGTAATCGTCTAAACGATCGCTCGCGGTCGTGGCGTCCGTGCGCTGGGACCAGAGGAGAAAAACCGCGAGGACGCCGGCGAGAATGTCGCCCTGACCGCCGGAACGTTTCGGCGAGCCGACGCCGTCGAAACGGAGCCGAACGATCGACGCGTCGCCGCTCGCCGCGCGCTCGCTGTCGCACACCGACGGCGCGACGTCCCAGTGTTGAATGAATAAGTAATCGTCTTCGCCCTTGACGAGGAAATTATAGCCGGCGTACCGTCGCAGAGCGCTCGCTATTTTCTCCCTGTCCTCGCGCGCGCTCAAATCCATCGTCGTCACCCCCCCCTCGAACGCCCCCGACGCCTTTCGCACCAATCGCCACAGTTCCATCTTATTTGGCGTCGCCAGCGCCGTCGGATTTCTCCCTCGCGCCGCCTCCGCGCCGTCCTCGTCCGCGCTCGTCGGTTCCAGCGCCTTCAACCCGTCGGCGTCCACGACGCACGCCGCCGCGACCTCTCTCAGCGCCTCCACCGCCTCCAGCGCCGCCCCGCGCCCCAATCCCGGTCCGATCACCGCGTTATCGATCCTAAACCTCCCGAACGCCTCGACGAGATCGATCGATCGTTCGTTCTCCGTCTCCGTCTCCGTCTCCGTCTTCGCTCCGCGCGTCGCCTCGCGCGCGTCCCGCGACCACGCCTCGTGCACGATCAGGTCCGGCCCGTACCCCTTCATCACCGGCGCGCATTTCGCGTGCGTGAACACGTGACACAGATCGCACCCCGCGCGCATCGCCGCCGCGCTCGCGAAGTACGGCGCGCCCGCGTACAGTTCGCTCCCACCGACGACGGCGATCTTCCCGCCGTGCGACCCCTTGTGCGCGCGCGCGCGCGCCAATCGCGGGACGACGCGCGTCGCGAACGCCGCCAACAGTCTCGCGCCTTCGCCCGCGCGCGCGTCGGCGCGCATCGCGCGTCGCGCCGTGCCGCCACAGCGCGACGCGCGAACGATGTCCCGGTCGCCGGATTCCGAAATCGCCGCGCCGTCGCCTCGCGTGCACGAGCGCTGGCCCGGAAACGAGACGTTCGCGTGCGATGGACGATGCGTCGCCGGTCCGCGGCCGCGCGCGGCGCTGTGCACCGCGGCGCTGATCGCGGCGCCGTCGCTCGTGAATCTTCTGGTCGTCATCGAACCGCTGTTGCGACGGAAACTCGGCGCGTGGACGCTCGCGTGCGGCGTGGCGCTGCCGGCGTGGTGCCTGGGATGGTTGGCGAAGACGGCGCTGACGGATCCCGGAATTCTGCCGCGATTGGCGCGCGATGGGCGGACGAGCTCGATGCGAGGGAAGACGAGGGAGACGACGGTGGCGACGACGGGACGGACGACGACGACGAGGTGGAACGACACGTGCGGGTACTTCCAACCGCCGCGCGCGCATCACTGCAGCGTGTGCAACGATTGCGTGGAAAAGTTCGATCATCACTGCCCGTGGACGGGGACGACGATCGGGAAGAGAAATTATAGGGCGTTTTTGATGTTTACGTACGGGACGACGGCGCTGTGCGCGTTCACGATGACGACGTGCGGATACAGCGTGAGCTATCGAGGGTTGAAGAAATCTGGGGCGGCGATCGCGGTGTTCTTCGTGGCGTTCGTGGCGTTCGTGTTCGTGGGGGCGTTGAGTTGTTTTCACGCGTATTTAGTGTCGACGAATCAGACGACGTACGAGAATTTTAGAGACGCGCACGGTTGGCGAGCGAATCCGTACAACACCGGGAGCGTGTTGAAGAATTGCTACGAGGTGTGGTTCGCGAAAATAGGGCCTCCGCGCGTGCGCTTCGACGCGCGAGTGAGCGAGGACGAGAGCGCGAAGACGTTCGCGAGGGAAATCGCCGAGTCGGACGAAGCCGCCGCGCGCGCCGCCGCCGCCGCGAGAGATTCGGCGGTCGAAGCCGGCGTCGCCGGTCGCGAGTCGGACGTCGAGTTACCAGTCATCGCATCGCCGACGTCGCCGCGATCGTCGTCGTAGATTCGTCGCGCGCGCGTCGCGCGTGTAATCTCCAGTCTTCGCGTCTCGCGCGTCCCGCCGCACAGCGCGCCGCGATGCCGGCGGCGAAACCTCGCCGTCGCGGGCTCGCGCGCGCCGCGTTCGCGCTGTGCTTGGCGTACATCGCGTTCACGGGTTACCCCGCGGTGAAATCACCGCCTCGTCCGCCGTCGCGCGCGCGAACAGCGCGCGAAACTTTGACATCCATCGATGCGCCGCTCGACGCGCGATCGACGTCGAGCGCGCGCGTCGACGCGCCCGAATCGCCGAGCGAGGCCGAACCGTCGTCGGTGGCGACCGCGCGCGTCGGACCGCGCGCGCGGACGACGCGTCGCGCGCGCGCGGAGACGTTGAAGCTGAGCGGCTTTCAACCGCGCGAAGGCTTCGAAGCCGGCGGCGACGTCGTCAAGTGGGGAGACAAGTTCCTGAAAGACAGCGCCGAGGCGTGTCACGACGCGTGCGTGGAGATGCGAGACGAAGGATGCACGGTGTTCGTGTGGTGTGGATTCGAGAGCGGGTGCCTGGGACAACCTCACAAGTCGTGTTGGTTGAAGAAGCAGGCGCGCGCGACGATGACGACGGGGACGGAGGGCGGCGGTAATCCGTGGACGAGCGGATCGATATACGTGCAGGATGACATGCGGGGCGATCCCGATCCGTCGCGAAAGTTTCACGTGGTGATGACGACGAATAATGCGGTGTATCAGGGGTGGCAGGCGCGGGTGATGTATTATCACTTTCAAAAGCAAAAAGCCGCGCAAGGACCGAACGGGCAGATGGGCGGGTTCACGCGCGTGCTTCACGACGTCGCGGATGGGTTAGAGGACGAAATTCCGACGTGCATCGTGGATAGATTAGAGGATGAGTTAGGGTTCGTGGTCTTGAGCCGCCCGTTTGCGTTCGTGCAGTTTTTTGAAAAGTGTCCGCAAATCGAAGAAGACTTCATCTTGATGGCGGAGCCGGACCACTTGTACATTAAACCCGTGCCAAACTTGATGCGCGGCGACACGCCGGCGGCGTTTCCATTCTTTTACATCAATCCCAAAGAGAAACCGGACATCGTCAGGCGGTTTTTGCCGGGAATCACGGATGAAGAGATGAAGGATATCGACGGTATCGGCAGCTCGCCCGTGTTCATTAGAAAAGACGACCTCGAGCGTCTCGCCCCGGCGTGGGCGGAGATGTCGGTGGCGCTACAAAAAGACAAAGACGCCAAAGCGGCGTGGGGATGGGTGATCGAGATGTACGGATACACGTTAGCCGCGTACAAGCTCGGGATCTCGCACGATTTGCGACCGCAAATGGCGGCGCAGCCGCCGTGGGACAAGGCCGTCGGCGACTTCATCTCCATCCACTTCACCTACGGCATGGATTACGACTTAGACGGCGTCTTCACTCCGGGGAAAATCGGCGCCTGGCGTTTCGACAAGCGTTCGTACTCCCACGCGTACCCTCCCAAAAAGATCCCCGACCCGCCGAAGGGCATGAACAACGATTTGGTGCGCGCCCTCGTCGACGCCGTGAACGAGGCGTCGGCCGCGCTCCCGGACTGGGGCAAGTGGGGCACCGAAAACGTCATCGCGGGATTTAATTAGCGTCATCAATGTTCAACGCCGCCGGCCGCGGTCGTCACCATCGCGATGCCTTCGTTCGCGCGCTTCGCCGCCGCTCGCGCGTCCCGACTCGACCCGCGCGCGTCGACGCGCGATCTCCACACCGACGCGCGCGCGATCGACGCGAGCGCGCGCGAGCGCCGAAATCCACGCGCGCGCGAACGATGGCGTCCGCGACCGTCACCGCCGCGCCCGCGCGCGCGACGCGCGCGACGCGCCGTCGCGATTCGTCGCGCTCGAGCGCGACGTCACCGCGCGCGACGTCGGCTCGAACGCGCGCGCGGGCGCGCGCGAGCTCGAGCTCGAGCGGCGCCCTGGACGCGCTGCTCGGCGCCACGATCATCGCACCGGGCGGCGACGCGAGCGTGCGCGCGAGCGTGCAAAAGTACTACGGCGAGACGCTGAGCACGAGCGACGACTTGAAGACGAGCGCGTGCTGCACGCCGAGCGAACAAATCCCGAAAGCCGTGCGCGAGGCGCTGCGAGAGGTGCCGGATGAGGTCAAGGCGAAATACTACGGATGCGGTAGTCCGACGCCGATCGGGATCGATGGACTGCGCGTGCTGGATTTGGGAAGCGGAAGCGGACGAGACTGTTACGTCGCGGCGAAGCTCGTCGGCGAAAACGGAAGCGTGTTGGGAGTGGACATGACGGATGGACAGTTGGAGGTGGCGAGAAAATACGTGGATGAATACTGCACGAAGACGCTCGGGTACGCGAAGGCGAACATGCGATTTGAGAAGGGAACCATTGAGGATTTGAAAGCCGCGGGGGTGCCCGACGCGTCGGTGGACATGATCATCAGCAACTGCGTCATCAATCTGAGCCCCGATAAGCCCGCGGTGTTGAGCGAGGCGTACCGCGTCTTGGCGAACGGCGGCGAGTTTTACTTCAGCGACGTGTACTGCGACCGAAGACTTCAGGAAGATTTACGCTCGCACGAAATTTTACTCGGCGAGTGCCTCGGCGGCGCCATGTACGTCGAAGACTTCAAGCGTCTTTGCCAAGCCGTCGGCTTTACCGATCCGCGCGTTTTGGCCGGTCACGAGATCGAAGTGCGCGATCCCGCGCTCGCGGAACTTTTGGGCGAGGCCAAGTTCTACTCCATCACCTACCGCCTGTTCAAGCTTCCCCCGGGTTGCTTGGAGACGCTCTGCGAAGACTACGGCCAATACGCCGTGTACAACGGCGGCTTACCGGGCGCGCCGAACGCGTACCAACTCGACGACCATCACCGATTCGAAAAGAACAAACCCATGCTCGTGTGCGGGAACACGGGATCCATGGTCGGCGAGACCTGGCTCGGCAAGTACTTCACCCTCGTCGGCGACCGCTCCACGCACTACGGCTTGTTCGATTGCGGTCCGTCGCCCGTCGCCGCCTCATCCAGCGCCGCCCCCGCCGGCGGCGCGTGCTGTTGACCGCGCCCGACCGCCCTTAGCGTCGTTTCGCTCGCGTTCAATCATCATTCTTTCTCCGTTTCCGTCTCGATCGTTCGCCCTCGTCGACCGCGCTTCGTCGTCGCGTCGCGCGCGCGTCCCGGTCGTCCCGGCTCTATCCAAATCCTCAATCGCCCATTCGCCGTCGTTCGACCGCACTCCGCGGCGATGGCGCTCGCGCTCGCGCTCGGCGCGCGCGCGCCATCGCGGCCGTCGCTCTCGCGAGCGACGCGGTGCGCGCCGTCGACGAGCGGCCGCGCGGCGCGCTCGGCGCGCGCGACATCGCGCGACGTCACGCCGCCGCCGGACGACGAAACCACCGCGCGCGCGCTCGCGAGCGCGCTCGCGTCCGTCCAAGCGGTGCGAAACGGCGCGCGCGATGGATTCGACGCGCTCGACGCGCGCGCGATCGAAGGCGCGCTCGAAGCGCTGACGCGGGACGACGGCGCGGGGACGAGCGAGCGGGACGCGGCGCGGCGCGCGAAAAAGGCGTGCGCGCTGATACGCGAAGTCGAGCAGGCGTGCGCGAAGGCGAAGTGTAAAACGTGCGTGAGAGCTAAAACGTTCGAAAGAGTGGCGCGGCTGGGATGCGGGGTGAGGGACGATGCGTCGGTGACGCTGGCGACGACGCGAGCGTTTTACGCGATTGCGAAGAAGGGTCCGGGAGCGACGAGCGATGAACACGCGACGCTGCGAACGTACACGGATGTGATCGCGGCGTTGAGTCGGTGTGCGGCGAATGCGAGAGCGAGTGGGAAGGCGCGAGCGACGCCGAGTCCGGTGGAGGTGTGGTTGATGTTGCGGGCGACGCCGCTGCGGTTGGACGGAGCGGCGTTCGCGGCGGGCGTGGGGGCGTACGTCAGCGAAGGGCGCGTGGAGGAGGCGGAACGCGTGCTGAGGGAGATGACTGCAGAAGGCGTCAGGGCGGGACCGAGATTGTTTAACACGCTGATCACCGGGTACGGGCGAGAGAAGAATTTACGAGGCGTCGAGGCGAGCTCGATGGCGATGCGTACGCTCGGCGTGACGCCGAATCAAGCGACGTGGGGGGCGAAAGTGAACGCCTACGTGAGCTGCGATAGATTAGATTTAGCCATGGATACGCTTGAGCAGGGCGTACGATTCTCTCCGCGCGTCGAACGTCGGCCCGGGGTGCAGGCGTACACGGCGCTCGTGCAAGGATTGGCGCACTCGGGACGAGTGGTCGAGGCGGACGAGCTCCTTCGTCGGATGGCTCGAGACGGCGTCAAGCCGAACGTGTACACATATTCCACACTCATCGACGGCTTGGCGAAAAGCGCGCAAATTGGGCTCGCCGAGACGGCGCTGGCGGAGATGCGCCGCGCAAAAATCAAGCCGAGCGTCGTGACGTACAATTCCTTGCTCAAGGGCGTCGTGCGCGGCATCGGCAAGGCGGATCGCACGGATGAAGTTCTCCGACGTGCGCGTGAGATGTTTGATAGGATGCGAGACGACGGCGTGCCACCGGATTTGGTGACGTACAACACGTTGATTGACGCGTGCATCAATGCTCGCGCTCCCGCCGAGGCGTGGAACATTTTGCGCGAGATATCAGAATCTGGTTTGAAGCCCGATGTCGTGACGTACACGACGCTGCTGAAGTATTTCGTGCAAGTCGGGGACGACTCGGCGACGCAATGGGTGATCGCCGAATTGGAAACCGATCCACAAGTCGTCGAGGACGTCGGCGTGTACAATTGCTTAATCAACGCCTACGCGCGTCAAGGCGACATGTGCCGCGCCGTCGAGACGCTCGAAGGCATGAAGGCGAAGAACATCACGCCCAACGTATCCACGTACGGCTCGATATTAGAAGGGTACATTCGCCTAGGGAACGTGGGCGAGGCTTTTAAGGTGTACAATTTGTGCGTAAAGTCGGCTGGACTGGCGCCGGACGCTCGCATGCGAAAGTCGCTCATCTACGGTTGCGGTTTGCACGGAATGTCGGACATTGCCGAGTGCGTCATCGCGGATTTACAAGCAGCGGGAGGAGCGTCGGCGAAAGAATCACGAACACTGCGATTTGTTCTCAAGGCTGCCGTCGAGGCGAAATCCGAAGGCGTCGCCGGGCGAGTCAACCCGCGTCGCCGGGCGACGAAAAGTCGCGAGCTGAGGCGTCGCGCCGCCGAGAGCGCCATCACAACCGACGGTGTCCTTTCGACATCGACAGAGTTCGACTTGGCGAGCGATGATGATCCGTGCCCGGTGCAAGAAACTCCCGTGGAGTGGAACCGCGGATTAGAAATGTGGAAGTATTGGCTCGGCTTGCCGAATAGTTACTACGAAGCGGCGGCGAACGACCCCGACGTCGCCTCTGGCGTCGCCAACGAGCCTCGATTCAGCAGCGACAAACCATAGATGTGCTATTTACTATTTAGATGACTTGATGCGCTACGAATAAAACTAACCGCGACTGCCGGCGACGCCCAACGCGAGCCACGTCGCCGCCGTCGAGCTCCCCGCGTGCACGCCGACGAGATGCGTCCACGTCGTCCGACGATAAATAAACCACCGATGCGCCCTCGTCGCCCCCCCACACGTCTTCCACGCGCGCAACTCTCGATGAAACGCCGTCTCGTTCGCCGCGAACGCCGCGCCCACCAACGGCATGCCGCACCACCACCCGCGCGCGTACGCCCACTCCATCGTCGTCGCCAACCAGCACCCGTACCCCACCGACGCCCACACGACGCACAGATCGAAGTACCGCCTCGGGCTGTCCCACTTCGGCGCCCGCCAGTGTCCGAAACTGCTCGCGATCAGCGCCGCGCTCAGCGCCGCCAGTCCCCGCGCGCGCGCGTCCCGCGGCGCGCGCGCCATCGCCGCGCACGCCGGCGCCAGCGGAAACCAGCTCGTGTACACCAGCGGTCGGCAGATCGACGGCGGCATCACGTACGCGTCGGTCACGTACTCGTCGTCGTCGCTCGCGTCGTAATCCGCGTCGTCCCGTTCGCGACGTTTCTCGCGCTCGAGCGCGTCGTTCGACGACCGCGCGTCGTTTTCGACGTCGCGCTGACGCGCCGTCTTGAGACGCGCGGGCGACGACGGCGGCGTATTACGCGTCGGCGCGCGCTCGACGTCGCGCATCGCCGTCTGCCGAAGAGCGCGCGGCCGATCGGAATCGGGATGTCCCGCTGGTTTTAACGTCCATGGACGTTAAAACGACGCGCGACGCGCGCGCGCGCCTCAAACGACGCGCGCCTCGAACGCGCGACGCTTCAAAGCGCTCGACGCGCGTCCGCGACGCGCCAGGGACGCGCGTCGCGAGTTTCAGAGCGTTTCGTTCGCCTCAGCGAACTTTTAAATCAAATTAAATTCTGAAACGAGCGGCGACGCCGCGCCGCGATGTCGGCGCTGGAGCGCGCGTTCGAGCGCGCGCGCGCGCTCAACGTCGATCTGGTGGAACTGGCGGACAGGTTCGCGTCGCGCGACGGGAGCGGCGCGCTTGCGAGCGCGAGCGCGCGGGAGGGGACGCTGCTGGACGCGCTGGACGCGCTCGCGAGGGGCGAGCGCGCGCTGGGCGAGGGGGACCACGATCGCGCGGTGACGGCGTACGACGAGTGCCTGAAGAAATGCGTGAAAGCGTGGATGAACGGGCGCGCGGAGGTGTCGGCGCTGGTGGCGAACGCGTGCGGGATGCTGGAGGGAGGGACGACGGCGAAGCGAGGGGAGTGCGCGGTGGTGGCGTATCGAGCGTGCGCGGGGACGGCGCTGAGTGGACGGGCGGTGGCGCGGCTTCGATCGGGACGGTGGTGCGAGGCGTTGAGAGATGCGGAAGCGGCGTTGGATTGCGCGCCGGATGGGGCGAAGATGCACGAACGCATGGGAATCGTCTTGAAGGAGACGGAAGCGGCGGGCGATTTGGCGGAGGAGTACGCGAAGACGGCGGAGACGCTCAAGGGGAAGCAAATGAACGGTTCGATTCGAAGCGAAGATTTCGAAGGGGACTCGGCGGATGAGTTGACCGCGGTCACCGCTCGACCGAGCGCGTCGAAGTGCATAGAAGAGGAGGATTGGGTGCGAGCGCGTCAGTCGATGCTGTACGGCTCGGGCGTGCTTTTCGCCGGGCGCGACGACGAGCGCATGTACCGCGATCGCATATTATTCCTCGAGCGCGCGAAGACCATTTTCGTGATGAAAAACATGGAATCACAAAAAGCCAGCACCTCGCCCGAGGCTGATGCGGGCGCTGATGAGAAGCAGGTCGACCAGTCCAAGGTTACTTGGCTCGACAACGCCTTTCTCCTCGCCGGATTTGACAATTTGAGCGCGTACGATCGATCGTACGTGTGCTTGACCATCGGGAACGTGTTCTCTTGGGTCGGTCATTTCGGCGGTGCATCGGAGCTGTATTCGTGCGGCCTGAACGTCATCGCGAACTCGGCCGAAGACGAAGTCTCGGACGCGCTCGACGCGCTCGAGCCCATCCTCGCGACGAACCGAGTGCTTTGTCAACTTCGTAACGATCAGAGCACTAAGGCTTGGAAGAACGTTCGCAAGCTCATGCGAGATTCGAAACTTCGAGAATTTGCCGCGGGATTTCTGCGCATCGCCGAAGTCGCGTGCTCGCGCCAAGAGTGGGACACCGCCGAGCAAAGTTTCCGCATCGCCGGACGCCTCGGCGCCGAGTTCCAGGTTCGTCACAAAGTCGTCATGTCGCGGCGCACGGCTTTAGACGCTAAACCGGCGATGGTGGACGTCGAACAGCTCGAAGAGTTGGACAAAGTTCAAGAAGGGACGGCGATGGAGTTCGAGGAGACCCCGCGGTTCGCAACGACGCCGAAACAAAATTCTCTGAATGACAAATCCATGCCCGAGGATTTTCATGAAGCGGCGAAAGAAATCGTTCACGACCTTCAAGAGGCGCATTCGCCCGCGACGAGTCAAGATTCTCACAGCTCACAAAGCAAAATTTTCACCAGTCAAGGTGGTGCGCGATCGTTCCGTTTGAATGAAGTCTTACAGGATTTAGACGGTGCGATGTCGCCCACGCGGAAGAAACGCAAGACTCGCGCCGACGCGTGCTCGTGCACCGAAGTCTTCTCGTTCCTCGGCTGGGGTTCGTTAGACATTAAGAAGTCGAGCGCGGACGAGGATATATTTTTGGCAGCTTTGCTCGAAGCGCCGCCGTCGGATGCCGCCAACGCGCAAGAAGCCGTCGACAAGATGGATATCGACGACGTGGACCTCGACGCGCTCGTGGAAGCGACGACGCCTGCGCCCGTCGAAGTCGAGGGCACACACAAAGCACCGACGACGCGACGAAGCCGTCGATAGATTGTACATAACACTCCTCAAACTTAATTTACATTGATATACAGCGCAGTTCACACGCCCTCACGGCTGCGGCGTCTCGTTCGTCAGCAGCCCTCGCAGCGCCTCCTTGACGCGCGACGCCCCGCGCTCTGGAACCTCACTATCTACGACGTTTCGCCTCAACACTAACTCAAACTCCCTCCTCAGCTCATGAAGCACAGGTAGCGTCGATGCATACCGCTCCCGCCGCTCGATTTCCGTCGTTTCGTTCGACTCTCGATCGCTCGTCGCCGACCACGGTATATTCGCCGGCGTCGGCGCCGCGTCCTCGGGTATGTCCCTCCCACTCGCCCTCGCCTCACCGCGCGCGCTCTCCGCGTCCGCCAACGACCGTCGACACTGCGGGCAGCACTTCGACCGCGCGAGCCATTTCTCGACGCACCGCGGATGAAATCCGTGTCCGCAAGGCATGCGCGACTCCTCGTCGCCGTCCCGCATCGCCGTCAAGCATATCGCGCACGCGTCCGCGCTCTCCCCGCCCTCGCGCGCGCGCACCACGACGCGCGCGAGCTCTTCCGCCGTCGCCGCCGTCGCGGCACCGCTCGAAAACGGATCCTCGCCCTCGTTTCCGCTCCACGCGGCGAGCCACTGCTCGTAGTCGAGCGGTTGAATCGAAATCAACTCCGCCGCGTCGCGCTGATTCGTCTGCCGCGCGTCGCGGAACACGCGGTGCACGCGCGCGGGACCCATGGCGCGCGGCGCGCGGCGGTGCGCGCGCGGCGACGCCGCGACGACGAGTGAGGTCGGGGACGCGGGACGCGGCGAGACGGTTGGTCCGGGACGCGAAGGACGTCGCTCGGTCGATCGATGACGCGCGCCGTCGGGACGAACGAGGTCGAAAAGAATAGAACTACAGAGAAATGGAACTATTTGGCGGCCTCCATGGAGCCGCCGGCGCGACGAAGGCGTCGCATTTTGATTTTGTACAGGCCGAACAGAGCCGTCGCGGTGGCGCCGGTGCCGACGACGTACTTCCACCCCATCGGTTTCGGGTACACCACGAGTGATAACGCCAAAGATAGCATCTTACGCACGGCTTTGATCACCTCGGTGTTCGTGGCGCCGTAGTGACGGAGACAGAGCAAGATGCACGTGACGGAGATGTATCCGAAGGCGGCGGCGACGCAAATCGCCGCGAGCACGTCGGGTTCGCCGAGCAAGTGCGCGACGGCGGTGAAGAGCTCGCCCGAGGCGAACAAACCGAGCGCGATCCACGCGCTTCCGATAGCGTTGACGTAAAACACCACCTCGCAGTGCGAGATTGGTTGAGGAATGTTGAAGAAGCGTCGTTCCTCAAAATTCCCCGCCGTGCTCTCCATGAACAGCGCGATGGTGATGTACGTCACCCCGCGATAATTAAAATTCGGAAACGAATCCACATCACCCATGGTGAACATCGTGATCCCAATCACGAGTAACACGCACATGGCGTAATCCTCCAATCCATACCGTCTACCGTGCATAAACGTCCCCACGATCATCACCGGTATCACCTTTGAACACTTGGCGACTATTCTCGTCGTGTAGTTGATATAACTCAACGCCGCGTTCGTGAGATACATCGATCCGCTCGTCATCACGCTCAACATCGCGTAATCTTTCAAATTCCCCCTTCGCGCGCCGTGATCGCCGTTACTGACGCGTTCGCACTGCGCCAGCGCGCAGTACACCAGGCACGTGCACAGCGACACCGCGCCGCCGTATTTAAACTCCTTCGTCGCCCTCCTGAACACCCCCTCCTGCGTCATCGTGAACGCGACGTACGCGAACAGCGCCCCCGCGCTCAGCGTCGCCAGCAGCGCGCCCTCGCTCAGGCGCAATTCGCGTCCCCACACCCGCGCCGGCGTCGCCCCGCTCGCGCGCTTCGTCGCGCCGGGCGAGATCGACGCGTCGTCCCGCCCCCAGTCCGCCAGTCCCTGCTCGACGTCACCGCCCTCGTTCGACGGCGACCGTCGCGTGACGCGCGCGCCCTGCCGCTCGTAGTTCATCAATCCGCCGCCGAACGAGCTCACCGATGGGATCGCGCTGAACGACCCCGCGCTCGTCTCGCGGCGCCCTCGTCGCGCGCGCGCGCCCGCGTCGGCGCGACGCCACGCGTCGTCGTCGTCGGCGTCGACGAAGTCGCTCGGACGCGACGCGCGCGCGCTCGCGGCGACGCCCATGGCGCGCGAACGATCGCTGATTCGCAAAGTGTCGGTTCGCGCGCGCGCGGCGCGCGCTCGACGCGCGCTCGCGCGGCGGGACGGCGCGGACGACGCGCGCGAGGCGTCGCGCGACGCGCGCGCGCGAACGCGCGATCGCGCGCGGCGACCGCGGCGCCGGCGGACGCCGAGGCGTTTTCGAGGCGTTTTCGAGCGTAACGCTCGAGCGGTGCGCGCGCGCGTCGGCACACGACGACGCGCGACGACGCGGGACGCGACGCGGGATGAGCGGGAACGAGACGGAGATCGACCCGTGGTACAAGCGGGTCAAGGGACCGTTTCCGGAGCGGTACGGGTGCGTGGGCGTGAAGGCGGACGGCGGTGGGTCGATGCGAGGGCGAGGCACGGTGGGAGAGATGAAGATTCATCGAGCGGTGTTCAATCGCGATGAGACGCTGGTGAGACGATTGATCGCGGAAGGGGTCGACGTGAATGAGGTGGACGGCGCGGGATCGACGCCGATCATGTGCGCGGCGTACGAGGGGTGGTGCGAGGGCGTGGACGCGTTGGTCGAGCTCGGCGCCAAGGTGAACGCGAGCAATAACGCCGGGGATACCGCGTATCAGTGGGCGGAGAACATGCAAGACGAAGAGATGATGGAAAAGTTGAAGCAGCACGGCGCGGATCCGAATTACGTCGGGCAGGTGATCGTTCCCGAACACATTCCCAAGGTGAAGGACTTTTACGACAGCGAGGAGGGACAAAAGCACCCAAAGCCGAGCGAAGAGTTCTTGGAGTATCAAGCCGAACGGGACGCGCAGATGCAAGACGCCACGGACGAAGCGCTCGTCATTTAAATACGACGGCCCGCATGACTCGATGCGCGCCGACTAGAGGAACCGCGCGCGCGGTGCGGTTGATTATTTTGTGATTATATTTGAGCGACTCTTCGCCGTCGACGCGAACGCTTTACGCCGCCGCCTCGGCTTGCAAGTCGAGCGCTTTCTTCACCGTGGCGTCGTTATACACGCCGCGAATTAAGCCTTCGATGTAAGGTTTCCATAAACGTGCGCGAGCGTTGACGAACCAGTCGCCCACTTGCGTCGTCGTCAATCCCGTCTGGCGCGCGAGATCTTCTTTTTCCGCGCGCGTCGGAATCGGTTTCAAGCGCTCGTCCGTCGGGTAGAAATGATCCCAGAGCCACGCGGACAAGATCTTCTTCGCGTGCTTCTCGTGTCTTCCCTGTGCGGTTTGCTGCTCCACGGCGTTTGAGTTACCCGAATTTTGTTCAGATTGTCGAGACGCGGCGGCGCGCGCCTTGGTCGAGGGCGTCTTGGCCTTGGCCACGACGTGTTCGAAGGCCGCGTCGAACGAATCAAGCACACTCGTGAGTGTGGTATTGAACTTCTTCTTCAACATCAACTTCGGATCGGGCAGATTCAAGCATAAGTTCTTCGAGACGAGCGTCTCCGCCGCGCGGCGCTCGAGCGCGTCGGCGCGCGCGGCGAACGTTCGAAGCTCTGCGACGAACATGTCGCGCAACATCTTCAAACGATTCGTCGTCGCGGTGTCGGTCGACGCTCCCAGCGCACGCAATCGCGCGTACACGCGCGATCGCACGTACTTGATCGCCTTTGCCGCATCCTCCGCTTCGCGTCTCTTCGTCTCCCATTCGCCCTCGTCGCTCGCCCAGCTCAATTCGCTCTCGCAGGCGCTCAGCGCGTCTCTCAGCGCGCTCGCGACGTGTTCGCGCACCGCCTTGGCCGCGTTTCGCCGCGACGCATCGTAACCATCGAAATCATCGTCGTCCTTCGCTTCACCGTCCAAGTCCGGCCAAGCCGCGCATCCGAACGCGTCGACGTCGAACGCGCTCGCGTCTTCGCGATACGCGTCGAACGCGTTCAGCACGTCGTCCCACGCGTCGGCGTCGAACGGCGCGTCGTCCGTCCCCGTCTCGCCGTGGTCGCTAAAATCAAACCCACCGTCGTCGTCGTCGACGTCGAACAGCACCAGGTCCAACCCATCCGGCGTCGCGCGCGCCGTCGGCGAAAACGCCATTGTGTCCGCTCGTCTTCCCGAGCGCCTCGTCGCCCGCGTCCGTCGCGTCGCGCGCGCCGAGCGCGTCGTCCCGTCCGAGTCGAGTCGCTAAAATATTCTCACCGCGCGTTCGCGCGTCGCGCGCCTCCGTCGGACGTCCCGTCCGCGGCCGCGTCGCGCTGTCCCGTCGCCGCGCGTCGGCTCGACTCGAGCGTCCGTCCGCACTCTCGCGCGCGCGACGGTTCGCGTCCGCGCGCGATGCTCGCCGCGGTCTACGTCTGCGGCTTCGTCGCGACGCTCTGGCTCCCGTTCGTGTGCGCCGACGCGCGATCGCGCGCGCCGCCGAGCGCGAGCGTCGTCGAGGCGCTCGCGCGCGAGGCGAACCCGAAGCTGGCGCTGTTGTTACTGTTCAACGCCGTGAACGCGCTGATATGCGTGTGGGAGATCGCGCTCTGGACGCACCGCGCGAACGTGCAAAAGCTACACCGCGGGTACCTGAAAAAGTTCGGGAACAGGGTGCGCGATGGCGAGGCGAACGGACGCGCAGACGCGGAGGACGCGCGCGGGACGGCGACGTTTGAACGGGACGAATGACGACGAACGGACTGACGACGCGCGATGACGAACGCGCGCGCAGGTGCTCCCGAGACCGTTATGTTTATTTGAAGATATTACGCTCGCGCAAGCGCTGTCGCTGAAGCACTGGTCGATCGTGTTCGCGCAGTACGCCAGTCTCGATCCCTCGTACGTCCAGCACACGTCGTGGAGCTTTTGGATAGACGTCGGCAACGGCTTCACCATGCTCGTCCCCACCGTCGCGCTCTCCATCGCCGTCACGTCCTGGCCCGAGGTCCCCATGATCGCGTCTTTCACCCCGCGCTCGGTCGGCATCGTCGCCATCGTGATGAATTATCAAATGTTTTACGGCACCGTGATGTACTATTGCAACTATTGCTACAATCGCTACGACGTCGGCGCGTCCGCGACGAGCAAAGTCGTCGTCTTCGCCGCCAACCTCGTGTGGATCGTCGGTCCGTTGGCGTGGATCTTTTACGCCGTGCGTTTCGTGCACTCTAATTCATTAGCCATCGTGTAGAAATCGTGTTGTCCGTCGCGCGGGCGTCGTCGCGCGTCCCGCGAGCGCTTTTCGAGCCGCTTTTTATCCCGTCCGTCCAATCGACGAGTCAGGACTCAGCGACGGGGACTTTGACTCGCGGAAACCTCGCATGCCGCGGCGCGCGCGGCACTTCTCGTCGTCTCGGTGCGCGCGACGCGCGACTCTCGACGCGAACGGTCGACGCGAACGCGCGCGAATCGAGCGCTCGCGCCGACGCCGCGGTCGGCGCGGCGCCGCGACGCGCGCGGCGCGCGCGCGCGACGCGAACCTCGATCGCGGCGGGGACAATCTTGCGCGCGTTATCCGTCGACTGACGAGCGATCGACGCGCGAACGCAGGAAACGAGCGCGCGAGAACTCGAAGGAAACCTCAAACGATGCAAGGAGTGATGCGGGCGACCGCGACGAACGCGCACGTCGCGCGAGGCGCGAAGACGGCGAGACGAGGGACGGCGGCGCGCGCGGGAGCGACGAAGACGAAGGGACCGCCGGCGAATTTGGAGCGGTTTCGCATCGAGACGCCGTGGGATAAGGCGAAGCAAGTGTTGAAGGAAGAGTTTGGGGCGACGGACGAGGAGTTGAAGCGATGCGAGGACTTGAGTGATGAGGATTTGAATAAGGCGTATTACATGATGCAGTTGTGCCGGGACTTTGAAAACGAGTGCAACCAAGCGTACATGGCGGGTAAGATTCGCGGTTTCATGCACCTTGACAACGGTCAAGAGTCGATTCCGGCGCTCCTGGCAGACGCGATCCGTAAGGATGATTTGAAGCACTCCTACTACCGCGACCATTGCCACGCCTTGGCGTGCGGCGTGGATAGCGGCGCCGTCATGGCGGAGTTGTTCGGTAAGGACGGTGGCACGTGCCGAGGTACCGGGGGGTCGATGCACGTGTACGACATGGATACGAACTTTCAAGGTGGATGGGCGCTCGTCGCGGAGCAATTGCCGTACGCGGTCGGTGCGGCGCGATCCATCGTTCTCGACAAGATGCTCGGGCGCGATGACGCGCACGACCGCGTCACCGTCGTCTTCGTCGGCGAAGGTGGCGCCCAAAACGGGCGCATGGCGGAGTGCTTGAACGCGGCGGCGAAGGAGAACTTGCCGATTCTTTTCTTGGTGATCGATAACGGTCGCGCGATCAACACCTTCACCAAGGATGTCGCGACGAACCAAGAGGTTTTCAACCAAGGCAAGCACTACGGCGTTCCGGGCGTGCTCGTCGATGGTCAAAACGTGCAAGATGTCTTGCGCGTCGGTCGCGCAGCGATCAACCACGTGCGCACGAAAGGTCCGGCGATCTTGCAAGTGCACACTTTCCGATTCAACGGGCACTCTCCGGCTGATCCGGAGCACGAGCGCAACCGCAAGGATGAAAAGCGTTGGGCGCGCGCCGAGTGCGACCCGATTAAGATTTTCGAAGAGTCTGCCGACGCCAAGCGCATCGACCTCGCGGCACAGACTGCCAAGGCTAAGGAAGAAGTTCAGCGCGCTTTGGCGTTCGCCGATGCTTCTCCGCCGCCGCCCGCCAACTTGGCTGCCGAGCTCGAGTACCCCGATCCGAGCGGCAAAGTCGACTACGCCGCACGCGAACCCGTCGAAGGTCTCGCCTCGGCGGAGGCTGTGACGGAGAAAATCGTGCCTGCGGAGACGCTCGCCGCGCTCAAGGCACGCATCGAAGCTCTTCGCGCGATGTGCTTGGATCCGCGCGGGATCTCCATCGGTGACGCCGTCAACCTCGCCATTCTCGAAGAAATGTTGCGCGACCCGACGTGCGTGGCGCACGCTGAAGATCTCCAAGCGGGTTCTTCTTACAACATTCCAGCCAACACGCAGCAAGCCTTCGGCACGCTTCGCGCGGCGGATGAAATCATTGACGAAGGTCACTTCATGGGCAAGGCTTTGGGCGAGGCCATGAACGGCTACCGCCCCATCGTCGAGCTCATGAATGCCAACTTTGGTATTTACGGCATGGCTGAGCTCTCGTCCGCCGGGAACACGTACGCGACGACTGGAGGGCAATTTCAAATGCCCATGACCGTCATCGGTGCCGGTGGTACCGCCCCGAACCAATCTCTCGGCGCCGAACACTCGCAACCGTTCCACGCGTACATCATGGGCATTCCCGGCTTGAAGATTTGCTCGGCGTCCAAGCCTCAAGAGGCGTACGGCTTGGCCAAGTCTATGATTCGCGACAACGGCCCGGGCGTGCTGTTGCTTCCGGTGAAGATGATGAAATCTCGCGGACCGGTGACGCCAGATTCTTTCCTCCCGCTCCACAAGTCCACCGTTCACCACTTGGCGAGCGACGAATCCGTCAAGAACGACAAAGCCGTCACCATCGTCACCTACCTCCACGGCGTCAAGGAAACCGAGGAAGCCATCGCGGAGCTCAACACCAAGGGCATCGACGCCGACTTCATCGAGCTCACGTGCATGAAGCCCGTGGATTGGAAAACCATCCAAACCAGTCTTCAGCGCACGCACAAGCTCGTCATCCTCGACGAATCCACGCGCACCGGCGGCGTCGGCGCCACCGTGAGCGCCTTCGTCGGCGAAAACCTCTTCGACGAGCTCGACGCCCCCGTGATGCGTCTGTGCATGGAGGACGCCCCCGTGCCGTACGCCAGCGAGATGGAGAAGACCGTCGTCAAGCGCGCCGCCGACGTCGTCACCGCCGTGACGTACATGATCGACCGCCAGGCGTAGACGCGACCAGTAGACACACCCACTTCACGAATCGTAGACGACCGACCGACCGAACCGACCGACCGACCGACCGATCGACCGCGCGCCACTCAAAAC
>Ga0181603_10000283_pt1 | contig 42204 bp, 33 predicted proteins | sample 041ome_13_FD_148633 | JGI IMG/M metagenome (GOLD analysis project Ga0181603, IMG submission 148633) | Coastal salt marsh microbial communities from the Groves Creek Marsh, Skidaway Island, Georgia - 041409US metaG (spades assembly) | ecosystem: Environmental > Aquatic > Marine > Intertidal zone...
TCGTTTCTTTGCCTTGTCGTCGTCGTCGTCGTCCTCCTCCTCCTCCTCCTCCTCCTCCTCGTTGTCCACATCGTCCTCATCCTCGTCAACGGGCTTACGAGCAGTACCGGGAACAGTCCCCGGAAATGCATCCATAGTTTCCGGTGTTGACGCGTTGACGTCAAGTTTCTCGATCATCTCTGGAGTACTCAAGTATTTCTCTAACTCGTGCAGGCACTTTTCGTACGCCGTTCGCAACGCAAACGAAGCGCTCGTTTGCGTTGACAAATCTCTCCCGAGCGTTCGCGCGACTTGCTTCCAATACTTGTTCCGCGTCACGGATTCGTACCCACCTAAATGCATGGTTTCGATGAAGACGCGATAGAGATTTAACGGCGCGTGACAAAACACAGGACCTGAGGGCGGGTGCCCGCGGTACGCTTGGGCTCGCAATTTGTCAAACTCACTGTGCCTCGTTCCCGCGGGCCAACCAAGACGACGCGCGATTGACTTTGAAAGCACAATAGCAGCCATATCTTCTTCGGTGAGCTCTCTGTCGGGATCAATCGCACCCGGGCGGTCGAACACAGGATCGTGGTATTTCTCTGGCGCCGCGACGATTTCCCACGGTGACACCCACATCCAATCCTCGGGATCGCTATCAAACACGACTTGCACTGTTTCCCAACAGTCTGGACTCGTGCGTACTCGACGGACTCGACCGAGATAGTATACGGCGTCATCGATGGCGACGATACCGTTCGATTCATCGCCTCCCGACACGCCCTCAAACTGCATCATGATGCGGTCGTGCACCACCCACGGCTTGTTTCGAGAATCTTCATACTTGTTCCAGTCGAGCACATAATCCGCAATGTCACCTCCGGCGTACACCGGCGCCATGACGAGTCTACGTGCATCCTTGTCGTCTCCGTCCTCGGCGTCTCCGTCCTCGGCGACTTGCTTGCGCGTGCCCACCGAGCGTTGCGTCTCGCCAGAGTCAACGAGCATGCACATGAGCCACGTGCACGGAGGAGTCTCTGCGTCATCCGATCGAGAGTGCGATGGCTCAGACGCGCGATACGCCGTACTGAGCACGATACATCGCTCCACCGGTCGCAATGTGTCCTGATCGATCCAGTTTCGTGGTCTGTTCTTCCGCTCGACGTATCTGTTGTACGTCTTTGTCAAGCCTTTTTTGATGAGCGCGACAATCGCGCCCGCTTTGATTGAAGGCACACCACTCGACACGCCCGTGCATTGCTTGAATGCAGCACTCGACATTCGCTTCGTGTCTATTATTTGAAACCGAATGAATTGGTTGATCAAGTTTGCAGCGCGCCGAACGTTCAGATCGGGTAACGCGTCGACAAGCTCCAACGCGTTTTTCACATCCTTGACGCCGGGATACTCATCTCCGTCGCCAGCATCGTGACCAAAGTGCGCGGCGGCTTCTAATTCAGCCTCCGTTCGTGGACCGTATATGTAGAAACGAAGTTGAGCGAGCCATGTTGGTCTGGCATCAGCCCAAGAGGCTTCGTCCAGAATGTAACAATCGCGGCACAAACCTTCAATCGCGGGTAAGAGCTTCAAAATGTCAACTAACACTGTATCGCTCGCGGATGAGAGCACATCGATTCGCGCGCTAGTGTCGATGAATCGCCCTAACCATCCGTTGGGCGAGCGCCAAAACGGTAACGAGTGCAGAATGAACCGCACAACGTTGATCAATCGAGATACCAACGCGCCGTCAGTCATCGAAGCGAGCGGGACGTCATCGAGCGCCGCGTAGCCATCCTCAACCAGCGTCGAGCACAACGTCTGCACGCGCTCTTGAAGAACTTCCCCTTCAACTTGCGCATTTTCATCCTCCATGCCGTCGACGGAGTGCGTGATTAACTTGTGCACGCGAGTAATGTACCGTTCGTTGTCGTACGACGGGTTGCACCATTCGCTCAGCGCGTCGAGACTCGGCCCAGGCACATACATTCCCCAGAGCGACGCATATTCTACAAGACCAGACACGTTCGGCGACTTGCCTTTGATCTCTTCCAAGTCTTCTTTGAACTTCCACGCATGTACAGGCGGACCAGCCATCGGTTGCTTTGGAATTTCCTCGTCGTCGATTATTTGCGGCGGCGAATCGTCCTCTGGGTGCCATCCCTCTGGAGCAACCTCAACAAACACTCGACCAGCGTTATTCAAACCACCGAGCGCAAAGTATCGTCGACCTTGCTCATCTACGGCTACGGGTTTACCACGACTCATCACCGCGCGATCGATTGCTTGTGATCTCCATTTCATGAGCTGGCTTCGACGATATTCAGTCAGTGTCGGCGGCTTCTCCACGGATTCGTTGTCATCATCTTCATCGGCGGCATCCGTGTCCATGACGTCAACACCATCCATGTCTTTCTTCTCGTCATCTGCAGTGTCACCGTCTTCTTCTTTCACGCTCACGTCGTCCTCCTCCTTCTTTGTGTTGACCTCAGATGTCGGCACCGCGTCGGCGACAAGCGGCGGCGTAATGTGAAACTCGCCAGTCTTTCGATTCGCCCGCGCACGCTCCGTCACCGTATTCACGTACTCGTGAATAACTTCGGACTCCATCGCAATAGTGCTCAACGCCGACGCCAAGCTTACGCGGTGCGTAGGCGACAGGTCTACTACCGAAGCGCCTTGCTCTATTTTTGCCGCGGCTTCGATGGCGAATCGTCGCACGCGCTCGTTCATACCGGGACCATCTTTTAAGTCATGAATCAACGCGCTCGCGCGATCGGGCCAATCTATTTCGTTCAAATCATTTAAACTAAACACGGCGTCACCCCACCATCGCGAATGCTTCGGGCGCGACTTTGATGATTCACAATCGAGCGCGTCGGTGCGCGCTTCGATGAGTCGCATAAACGCCACCATGACGTCGCGCCACACGGCGACTTCGGCAGCTCCGAGTTCTGAGCCGAGAAAAGTCTTAGCGAAACGCTCGAGTGGGCACGGCGGACAGTGCAACACGTCTCCGAACACTTGCACGTAGTCCCATAGCGTTAACACTTCTGTTTGCAGCGCTGGTCCGACGTGCGAGTAATGCTCAAACGCCAACATCGCTGGCGGCGGTGGTTCCAATCGTGGTTCTCTCGGCTTCTTCAGCGCCTTCACTTCGGCCATCTTTTCAAGACGCACACGCTCACGACGGGCACGGTCACGTTCTAATCGTGTCGCTTTCGTCATGTTTCCTAAATTGTGCTTTTCTGTGGTCCAATTTTGGAGCTCGGTGAGAAACATCGGAGCGCGCGGCTCGTCGGTTTCGCTCGCGCCTGGCGCTCGTAGCGCGCGAGATTTCACCAGCGTCTCGAGTTGATTCACGATAAAGAATCCATCACCAACGATATCCGCGTGCGTGTACTTGTACAACGACGCATCCTTGGCATCTTCTTCCTTGAGTCCATCCAAAGCGGCGTCTTTTTGCTCCTCCGCTGTGGTATTCCCGAGCAACCGCGCCGCCTTCGTCGGCGTCTTCACCGCCATGGGCACATCATGCGCCACCACTGGCACAGCTAAAATCGCCGCTAACCCATCGTCTAAAGACAAATCCCACGCCTTCCTGAGTGCCTTGACGATCTCATTCGTAAATTTCGCCCGTCTCGCCGTCACCGTGACGTACCGCTCAAACCTCGACGCCGGGCTCAACAACTTATACCACGCTCGCGATGTTACGAGCCATATCTCAGGCTCATCCTCACCGTACTTAAAACACCAATCGCACACATCCACGAGTTTCAACGCGTGCGGTGGCTTATCCAGCGGCACTAAAGGCTCCGCGAGCACGTCGCTCGGCGCCCCTCGTTCTCCACCCTCCAACTTCCTCGCCTTCCCGAGCACCACCACCCCGCGCGGCTTCACCGCGTGCACGTGCGTCGCCTTGCCGTCCTCAAACTTATCCCTAAATTCGTATTCATCCAGCACGCGCATCGGCAGTGTCGCCCCCGGCGTCTCGCGCGGCGCTTCATACGCGCCCGAGTCATCGCGCGCCATCGCATCTTTACCGCCACGACTCGCCGCGTCGCCGTCGCCGTCGCCGAACGCGTTCGTTTCACCGCGCGCATCGACATCCATCGTCTCTGCGTCGTTGGCCGCGGCGGACATCGTGCGGCGACCACCACGTCTGGCGCCGCGCGTCAGCGAATGCCGTCAGTCGTCGTCGATCGACGTGAGAGCGCGACGCGGTACCGGTCGTCGAGACATGTCGCGGCGCATCGCGCGCGGGGCGGTGGCGGCGGGCGCGAACGCGATGACGCCGGTATCCTCGTCGTCGGCGTCGTCGGCGTCGTCGTCGTCGTCGGCGCGCTGGCGCGGGTGGCGCGGGCCAGCGACTGGGACCGCCGCAGGGCTACAGTCGTGTCGAGAGCTCACATCGACGACGGGCGCGGCGGCGACGCATCCGCGCCCGTCGACGTCGACGTCGACGTCGTCGCGGTATGCGTTCGCGACGGCGATGTCGCGCGCACCGGCGCTGGAGGATGCCGTCGCAGAGGCGGTCGCGGAGTGCCGTCGACGGCTGCCTCGGGACGCGTCGGCGACGTGGGTGCAGCTCTTCGTGTCCGGTGACGCGTACGGCGACGATGATGTGCGGCAGGCTGGGGCGAAAGTGCGAGCGCTTTTTGGGTCGTCGCCGGCGTTGATTGGTGGCGTCGTGCGTGCGTGCGTGGGGGGCGAAGGGCAGACGACGGAGGGGGTGTCGATTACGGCGGCGTCGATGCCGGGCGCGCACGCGACGACGTTTCGAGCGACGGTTGGGGCGTTGCCCGCGCTCGATGCGCGCACGTGGACGACATTAGCGAAAAGCAGTGCCAATGGTGATACCGTTGGCGCGGTAGTGCTCGCGGAGGCATCGTTTTCGGATGTGGATGACGTGTTGCAGCGCTTACACGTCGTCATGCCGAATAGCGTCGTCCTTGGCGGAGTGGTGGACCAAGGGTGCGTGATGTTCGTCGATGACGACGCGTACACCGAAGGCGCGGTAGGAATGCTTTTGAGAGGTGATTTTGAATTGGATACGCACATTGCGCACGGTGCGCGGCCGGTGGGGCCGGTGATGAGCTTGACGCACGCACAGGGCGGCGCCGTTTTGGAGCTCGACGACTCGCCCGCGCATCCGTTGCTTCTTGAAACGCTCGAAGCGCTTCCTGAGCAATCGAAATCGATGCCAGTGATGCTTGGCATAGGTGCACACGGTGCTGAGGCAGGAGGACCATTTATTTGTCGCGATATTTTATCCGTCGGCGAGTCGGGCGGCGTGGAGGTGGCGTCGGTTGAATTAGAAGAGGGCGCACCCGTACAATTGCACGTGCGGGACGCCGCGTGGGCGACGGAGCGGGCAAAAGAAGTGCTCAAACGCTGCGTGACAAGCGCAAAGATTGAAGATTTATCGAGCGAAAATTCTGTGGGCGCTTTGATTTTTGCGTGCGGTCACACAAATCGTATGCACGCGAGTAATTTCCGCGAGCATTTGCCAAACGTACCACTCGGTGGAGCGTACGTGCGCGGAGAATTCGGCCCACTCGTGTCGGGTGGTGCGAGTAGCGTGCTCTCGCACACGAGCACAATTGGGATCTTTCGCAAAAGGGCAAACGCTAGATGAGTTCAAATGTGCGAGTTGTACTAGTGTGTCAGTATTAAATAATCTTGTATGCGTGTCTATTCTCAATCGCGATCGGAAACCTTAGCATCGACGTCAATTGTATCGTTCGGGGATCCACCGCCGTAGGACGTTCGTCCTCCTCGAGGCGAAGCGCCGCCCCCGCCTGGTCCGCCTCCCATGCCACCCATACCTCCCATGCCACCCATACCTCCCATGCCACCCATGCGAGGATCAAAACCACCTTGTGCGTTCATTTGTTCTTGCGCACGGCGTTGCAAATTCTCAAGTTGATCGGAAATCAACGATGGCATCAACAAGTTTACGAGAAACGTCGCCGTAATGGCGAAATACAACACGGTCCAAAACACGCCCGACGTAAAGAGCCAAATCCAAAACATAAAATTTGCAAACCTCCCTACCGGCGTGGCACGAACCTTGGAGTATTGCTCCATCGCTTTCGGTACGTTTGTTTTGAACCACTTCGTAACACCGAGCTTGCTATCAGTTTCCGAAACCTTGCGGCGAACGTTATCCAGATACTCTTGCGCTTTGTTTCCAGTCCCGTACTTGGCGTTCACGCGATTCGCTTTCTCGCGAATAGCATCACGAACGGCGTCGATGCTGAATTTCGATTTGATACCGTCGAGCGTATCCTTCAAGAATCGCTGAACATTACTGAAAATAGCCTTCGATGACGCCGCAGAGGCTGCATCCGAAGTGGCGCTCGACGCCTCCGCGCCCCGCGAGCGTTCCTCTTGCTTCGCCTCGGGTTGTTCCTCTCGCGTCGCCGTACCGTTCTTCTGCGCCTCACTCAACAACACATACTTTGCTTCTAAATCTGCGCGCTCGAAACAATCAGAAACATCGACGCCTGCATCGACGAGCGCGCGCTTCATCTCTTGCGCGCGAAGACGAGGCGTGGCATCGTCACCCATCGTCGCCGCGCACCGCAGCGGTGCACGGCGCGCCGGGACGCTCGCGCGTTGCGCGACGCGCGACGCACGTGGTTTCGCCGCGCATCTCACTGCGACAGACGCCACGGGCGTTCGAACCTGAGCGCGCATGCTGCGTGCGCACAAGTGGCGACGAAAGTTGACGAAGACGCCATCGGCACCGAGCTCACCCGCACACGCCGACGCCGACGTCGCATTCCGCGCCGCGCACGCGCGAGAACGGGAGAACGATGTCTGATTCCGACGAACCCATCGCCGCGGGCGACAAAGAAGCGTGGCTTCGCGCGCGCGGCGTTGAAATCGAAACACCGGAAGACCGCGCGCGCATCGCCGCCGAAAAAGCAGCCGCGCTTGCGGCGCGCACGGAGGCGCTCGAACGCGGCGCACCGATGCGTGCGTTCAAATACGTGATGATTCCTTGCGATGACGACGTGCCGTTCGTGGAATGCGAGGCGCGATGCGGATTAGATGAGGCAGGCGACGTGTTGCCGCTCGAGTTGAAGTCGCGCTTCGCGGGCGGCGGCGAAGTGGATGCGAGTAAAGTCAAGGCGGAAGCGATGCGGACGTTAGGTGAACAAGGCGCTGGAGTGTCAAAGGAAGCCATCATGCGAGAGACCAAGGACGGGAGCACGGAGACTTTCGCGTTGGTGCGACCGAGCGAGCACAACGGCTGGTGCGGCGTGTACTTGTACCTGGACGAAGTCGGTATGTTGAAGGGATTACCGCCGAATAGACGCGCGGGTCGACTAGCGATGGAGTGTGGATTTGATGGCGTGAACTTCTTCGGTGACATGTTTATCGGTCGCGTGCAAACCAAGCCAGCGCCGATGCGCAGCGTTGATTTCAAGCTTTCAGATTTGGACTCGAGCGCGCCTTGGATGCGTTCGGCGACGATGGAAAACGTGGAATATAGCAAAGGATTGAAAGAGCTCGAAGCCGCCATGGGTCGCAACGGTGGTATGCAAACCATTAACATGGACGGTTCGGGCGGTGCGAGCGCGGGTGGCGGCAATGCCTCGAGTATGCCTTCAGGCAAAGCCGACGGCTACCGCTGGGAACAAACCGAAGACGAAATCGAGCTCGTCGTCGACGTTCCGCGAGGCACCACCTCAAAATCCGTCCGCGTACTCTTCAAACCCCGCCAAGTCGTCGTCAAAATAAACGACGAAATCGTGTGCGATATCGAACGGCTCTACGACGCCGTGCGCCCGGATGAATGCACGTGGACCATGGGCCCCGACGAAGTCTGCGTGTCCATGGCTAAAACCGACGAAGAAAACATCTGGCGCGCGCTCGTCGCCGATTCATAGCCCGCGAATCTCGCGCCGCGTCTGCATGTAACGCACACCAATTCATCACACGCACATACACGCACGCGCGCACCCACATCGGCGTTCGCGACGCCTGAGAACGCACGAGACATCCCGAACGCGTCGCCGAGCCCAGTCAACCAAAAAAGCACCAAGAGACGCACTGACGTCACAATCGCGCGCGCGATCCCGCACGCACCTCACTCGCCACGATGACGGACGACGACACGAAAGACGTCGTAAAGAAGGAAACCAAACCCGCCGATTTCGCCACCGCGATCCTCGAGCGTAAGAAAGCCCCTAACCGGCTCGTCGTAGGTGCGTTCGACGGTCGAGACGTCGCGTCGCCTCGACGAGGCTCGGATCTGGATGCAATCCAGCGCGTACGCGCGGTCGTTCTCGCACACGGTGACTGACGACGCGCGCGTGATGTCTACGACTAACCCACACACATAGATGAAGCCATTAACGATGATAATTCCGTCGTGGCGCTCAACTTGGCCAAGATGGATGAGTTGCAGTTGTTTCGCGGCGACACCGTGTTGCTCAAGGGTAAAAAGCGCAAGGACACGGTGTGCATCGTGTTAGCGGATGAGAATTGCGAAGAAGGGAAGATTCGTATGAATAAGGTTGTGCGTAAGAATTTACGTGTTCGATTGGGGGATGTGGTGAGCGTGCATCAGGTGCGTTGTGTGTGTAGACAAAGGGCGAGATCTGGGATTACGGTTAGGATTACGCGACGCGCTCGCGCGATCGAGGGTATTCGTGATTTCGTGCGCGTTTAGTGCGCGTGTTCGTGACTGTGATGATGTACTGACGTGATATATGACGTGTGCGTTCGTGAATTGAACCGATATAGTGCACGGATGTCAAGTATGGCAAGCGTGTGCACGTGTTACCTTTTGGTGATTCCATCGAGGGCGTGACTGGGAACTTGTTTGACGTGTACTTGAAGCCGTACTTTTTGGAAGCGTACCGACCGGTGCGGAAGGGCGATACGTTCTTGGCGCGCGGAGGCATGCGTGGAGTCGAGTTCAAGGTTGTTGAAACTGATCCCGCGGAGTACTGCATCGTCGCGCCTGATACGGAGATTTTCTGCGAAGGCGAACCGATCAACCGCGAGGATGAGGAACGCCTCGACGACGTCGGGTATGATGACGTCGGTGGTGTGCGTAAGCAAATGGCGCAAATCCGCGAGCTTGTTGAACTTCCGCTCAGACACCCGACGTTATTTAAGACGATTGGTGTCAAGCCGCCGAAGGGTATCTTGCTTTACGGTCCGCCGGGGAGTGGTAAGACTTTGATTGCGCGCGCGGTGGCCAACGAAACCGGTGCCTTTTTCTTCTTGATCAACGGTCCCGAAATTATGTCCAAGCTCGCGGGTGAATCTGAATCAAACTTACGTAAGGCGTTTGAGGAAGCTGAGAAGAATGCTCCGGCGATCATCTTTATCGACGAAATTGATTCCATCGCTCCTAAGCGTGAAAAGACGAATGGTGAAGTCGAGCGTCGCATCGTGTCGCAACTCTTGACCTTGATGGATGGCATGAAGTCTCGCTCGCACATCATTGTGATGGGTGCGACGAACCGACCGAACTCTATTGACCCTGCTCTTCGTCGTTTCGGCCGCTTTGATCGCGAAATCGACATCGGCGTTCCTGATGAAGTCGGACGCTTGGAGGTGTTGCGCATTCACACGAAGAACATGAAACTCGATGAAAGCGTTGATTTGGAGAAAATTTCCAAGGAAACGCACGGCTACGTTGGCGCAGATTTGGCTGCTCTCTCTACTGAAGCTGCGCTTCAATGCATCCGTGAAAAGATGGACCTCATCGACTTGGAAGACGACAACATCGACGCTGAAGTTTTGGACTCCATGGCCATCACGAACGATCACTTCTTCTCCGCACTCACGACTTCCAACCCTTCGGCGTTGCGCGAGACTGTTGTCGAAGTGCCGAACGTGTCTTGGGACGATATTGGTGGATTGGAGGGTGTCAAGCAAGAGTTGCAAGAAACTGTGCAGTACCCTGTCGAGCACCCAGAAAAGTTCGAAAAGTTCGGCATGGCGCCATCCAAGGGTGTTCTCTTTTACGGCCCTCCGGGTTGTGGTAAGACGCTTCTCGCCAAGGCGATCGCTAACGAGTGCCAAGCGAACTTCATCTCTATCAAGGGCCCTGAACTTTTGACGATGTGGTTTGGTGAGTCTGAAGCCAACGTGCGTGAAATTTTTGACAAGGCACGTCAAAGCGCCCCGTGCGTGCTCTTCTTCGATGAACTTGACTCTATTGCGAACCAACGTGGTAGCAGCTCTGGTGATGGTGGCGGTGCGGCCGATCGCGTGTTGAACCAACTTCTCACGGAGATGGATGGGATGGGATCGAAGAAGACGGTGTTCATCATCGGTGCCACCAATAGACCGGATATCATCGATACCGCTCTCATGCGCCCTGGCCGTCTCGATCAGCTCATTTACATTCCCCTTCCGGATGAAGGCTCGCGTTTGAGCATCTTCAAGGCAAACTTGCGCAAGTCTCCGATCGCTGCGGACGTCGATCTCGACGTCTTGGCGCGTTTCACAAATGGCTTCTCTGGTGCTGATATCACTGAAATTTGCCAGCGCGCGTGCAAGTACGCGATCCGCGAAAGCATCCAGCGTGATATCGAAGCCGAACGTGCGGCTGCGGTCAACCCGGACGCGATGGTTGATGATGCCGTTGATCCGGTGCCGGAGATCACCAAGGCACACTTTGAGGAAGCGATGAAGCACGCGCGCAAGTCTGTGACTGACGCTGACATCCGCAAGTATCAAACCTTTAGCCAAACTCTTCACCAAGCGCGTGGTTTCGGCGGTGACTTCCAGTTCCCCGATGGTTCCGGTGCCGCCGCGCCGTCTGGCACGCCAGCTACCGCCGCTGCTGCCGCCGCGGATGACGACTTGTACGACTGATCAACAACACATTTTTCTTTCTAGACTCGAAACGACCACTTACAACGACGTCACAGCTCGCTCATACGTCGTTACTTTGAAATGAAACACTTGAACACATTCATGCATTATACGCACCCGAGAGTACGACGCACGCGTATATGAGATCGAAGACGCAAAAGTACCTTTGTATGTTTCGTTGGTACGAAGGGTTGATGATATTTACAGTTCTAAGGCTAATTGCACAACTCTCACGAAACCTACTTCTTAGCTTCAAGAGCGGATGCACCGGAAATAATTTCGATAAGCTCCGTGGTAATGGCGGCTTGACGAGTACGGTTGTACAAGAGCGTGAGCTTGTTCAACATTTCTCCGGCGTTTTTGGAAGAGGATTCCATGGATTGCATTCTCGAGCCCAACTCAGACGTGTTGTTTTCGAGCATGGCGTTGTAGAGCACCGCGCCCATCTTGAACTCGGCGAGATCAAGCAAAAATTCCGAACGATCCGGACCTTCAATTTCGTACGTATCAAATGCATTCACACCCTCTTCCGCAACCTTTTCAAGCTCGTCGTTGGACAAAATCGTCGCCACCGTCGGCTTGAACGCAATGGCGGACTGGAAGCGGTTGTAAATCAAGTGCGTCTTCGGCGCGTTCTTAGACATGATCGCATCCGCGATGCCGCACGCCGTGGAGAACGTCAACGGTTGCTTGGTCGTATCGACGATAACGTCGTTGATTTGCTTCGGGAACATGCGCGCGAGTTGCGAACGCGCCTTTTCGCCGATGACATCCAACGCCGCCGCGCCGCCATTCATTTCATTCAAAATCTTCGTGTACTTCACCACGGTGGTGTTGATACCACCACACAAACCCTTATCCGAAGTAATCGGTACCACGAGCGTTTCCCCTTCAACCTCCACGGCCGGAGTATCCCCCAACAACCGCACGAATGGTTGAACCAACGCGCGCGACTGCTTCGCGCGCGTCTCCGCGCCCTTCAACCTCGACGCGGCAACCATCTTCATCGCCTTTGTAATCTTCTGGATGTTCCCTACAGACTTCATGCGAATCTGCACCGCTTGCAACGAAATGCTCCGCGCCCCGAACGGCGTCGCGTTACTATTCAACGAAAAAACACCACCCAAAGTCAGTCATCCACAATCACACCCGCGAGAAACCCGTTTTCCCCTCGTCGCGATCGACCGCGATCGATCGCATTCGCGCCCTCCTACCGCGCGCGCCTCGCGCCCCGCTCCACACGCACGCGCGACAAACATTTTCACGCCATCATCCACGACATCACCACCCCACACCACGCGTCGCGCGCTTCGCGAATACGCACCATTCCCGCGCCGCGAACGGCGCGCCCCCGATCGCGGTCGTCGGGCTCATGCGGCTCCCCGCGCTCGACCCTTGCGCCATGGCGCCGCGTAACGCGCTCTGCGCGGTGCGGCGAAACCCTTGCGATGCGCTCATATCGTGTGCGATTGACGTCGATCGGCGCGCGCGCGATGGGAGCGTCGTCGTCGTGTGACGCGCAACCTAAAATCGACGAGGGATACCTGGAGGGACTCGTTTTACGTTGTATCACACTGTCAAAACGGTGCGCACTCCGCGCGCGAGCGACGCGACGCGACGGCGCGCGCGGCACTTCTCGGCGTCGCGGCGCGCGGCGAGACGCTCGCATGGCGTCCACCGCGTTCGCCGACGCCGCGCACGCGCGCGCGGCGATGGAGGAGTGCGTGATACGCTTCGTACACGGCTCGCATGGGGCGTTGGAGGATGTCGCGGCGCGGTGCGTGGAGGAGGTGTTCGCTGGCGCGGAGGCGCGCGCGCGGTGGGGGACGCACGATGTCATGGGTGAGGACGACGTGCAGGCGTATGTGAGGATGGTGACGTTTCCCAAGGCGAGCGTGAGCGATAGGTTTGTGGCGAGACCGGGGTTTCAGTTGGCGTTGCGATTGCCGCATTACGCGGCTCCGCCGGCGCCGCCGGTGGAGGAGGAACCGGCGAGGAAGAAGCAGAGGATGACATCGGGTGGGAAGAGGATGGCGGGGAGTCCGAGGATGGCGACGACGTCGGTGAGTGCGAGTGGACCTGCGAATCATCGGTTGGTGACGCGAGACGGCGAGCTCGAAGCGCTCGCGATGGGAACGTCAGAGACGAGCGCGGCGTTTCGATCGCAAACGGGCAAGCTCGAGCGCGCATTTGAGAAGATGGTCAAGGCTACGGATGAAGCAGAACATGCGCAAAAGGATGTGCTTGATATCGAGGCGGAGATTGAGGCGGTGCAGATTGAGCAAAGTAAGTTGCCGGCGCCGAGGCTCGACTTGAGCGACATGCCCGACTTTGACCTTCCGTACGACGTGTTGACGTACACGGGCGACCCGGATGATAGGCATGCGGTCTTGGCGCATAAAAAGCACATAGACCGCGAGATCGAACGGTTGAAGCTAGCAAAAGAGGATTGGATTTCAAAGAAGAAAAAGGATTTGAAGCGCAAGTCGAAGAAGATGGCACCCGAGCTGAAGCAATTGATAAACAAGCTTGAGGCGGCAAAGCGAATCGCAGCGCAGAAGCTAGAGAAGGCGGCGAAAGAGTCCATGCATGTCGATCGAATTCGTTCGGACATGGGCATGGCAATCGAGCGTCGAGCTGAGCAGGCGATCGAGCGCGACGTCAAAAAGGAAGCGCAACGTTTGGAGCGCGAATTGCAGAAGCGAAAGAGAGAGGATGCCAGGGAAGAGGAGCGACGTACAAAGGAAGAGCGCATAGCCAAGGAAAAGGCGCGTCCAAAATTTCCTATGGAAGATATAAAGCTCATCGAAGTCGACAAGCGCATGGCACAAGAGGATGGTCGAGAGCCCTGGCCGGATGTCGTGTCTGGCACGCGCTGGGAAACCACGAATGAGATGCTCCAAAAGATTGAAATCACCGAGTTCCTGAATACGTTCGGCGGTGATATCGGCGGTGATGGTAAACATATGACGGTTGACACGTTCGAGCGTGCAGTCGATGCCTTTGATGCGACGCAATTGTCACGTATATATATTATGCTGTTGCACGTCGCGCTCGACTCGTTAGCTTCGCGGTACAAGTCTTTAGTGACTCTTTGGAGCGAGTGTTTGGACATGGGTACATACCCGGAGATTTTGTTGCAGTACGCGAAGTCTAAATTCCACGCTGCTGGCACAGTTGATGAAGAAACTCTGAGAATTGTGAGTTCGTTACAAACGAGAACGGTTGGTGAATGGTCGCACTCAGAGCATTGTCACGTCCTATCTTGGCTCGTGAACGAATGTTTGGAGAGTAAAACAATCCATGCCATAATTGACACCCGCATTAACGAGCGCGCGGCGCTAAGTAAGGAGATCACGAAAGCTAAACGCGCCGCTGAGTTGGCAAAGTCCGAGAAGGACGCCGCTGCTGCCACACAACAAGCCCAAGACGCGCAAAACGGTGAGAACGCAAATGATGAAGAACCCACCGAAACAGTAGAAGATAAACCGACAGATACAGACGTGGACGCGGGCATCGCCACAGTGCCATCACCAGAAAAACCCGAAGAAGTCATAGATGCGGAGGAACAGCGAAGGAAGGAGAAAATGTTTCAATTGCGCACTCGAGCGCAAACTATCGGCCATGACCGCAATAGAACGGCGTACTTTTGGAATTTGGCGCAAGATAGCTCGTGCATTTACGCACATCACTCCGACGATACATGGTCAAAGATTTCATCTGAGGCCGAGTTGGCCGATACCGAGAAAAGCTTGAATTTGAAGGGCATACGCGAACTCAGATTGTCAAAGAACATAACGGCTATTCGCAACGACATCGTCAACGGGATGAACATTGCTGCAGAAATCGCAATGTTCCCCGCGAGCGTTCCCGTGAAAAATCGGGAAAATATTGAAATGTGGGCTCAGAATGCGCGGCGCGAAGTGCACGCGTCGAATTATATTCGTAATGCGTTGTCTTTGTTAATCAGGGACATCAAGCAAATCGCCGACGTTTCTCCCGATGGTACGCGGTCTGGATGGCGAACATGGACTCGAACGTTAAGCGAAGCGAACAGCAAGGCTGAACTTCTCCAATGCGTATTACAGATGGAAGAAACCATCTACGCCATGTCGGATGCACCGCGAATGATCCTCAGCGGTAAAAACGCGCCTGCCGAATCAATCATTCAATGGACGAATGACCAGTTGCACGCGCAGAATGGTGTGAGTAGCGATGTTTACGTCAAAGAATCGGGTGATTCACCAGATGATGGCGAAATCACCAGAGAAGAAGACGAAGACAAAGATGAAATAGAAGAAGACGCCGTTGCGTACGTGCCATACGATAACGACTGGTGGGAGCTCATTATCCCCAGCGATACTGCGAACGCCAAGCGTCGACTTTGGAGAACTGACCAGGAGCGACTTATTTGGCAAGAGGCAATGAACAAGGCGAGTTCCATCGCGCGACTCGCCTACGGCGTCGCCATGCTTACCGCCTACTCTCGTCAGCTCATCCTTGCCCTCGAACGACAGAGGCAAACAACGGCGGCGGCCGTGCTTAAAGCCGAAGCCTTGGAAGACCGTGCATTCATGTACGAAAGAGGCGGGTACAAGCATTACTAGCGAAATAGATTTAGGTTTTGTAGAAGTGAATTGTTTTCGAAGTTATTTTACAACGCTCATCATACGGGCACATAAACACAAGGCGAATTAAACTCGTAGTTCAGAAGAAAACTCAGTCATCGTAAGCGCCGCGGCATTGAGTGCCTTTACTCGAGCACGCGCTTCTTGTCTAAGCTCAGCAATCTCAGGATCTTCCATCAAGAGGTTCTTCATAATGCCGGGCTGATATAGCACGCCAATGAGGTGTTGACGTAAACCTCTAGACACCGAATTCACGAGAAAGTGCATGACCGCCTTCGGGACGGTGTCTGCGAGAATACCGCGTGCGATGCGGTAGTAGCTTCCCAAAAGCGTTCTGGTGACCATGACTTGCAGGAACTCTTCGTTCGTCTCACACGCATTGGCGTTCAGCTTTTTTGGCGGCTCTTTCAACTTGACTGTACCATTCTCAATGCTGTAATGTCTCTTCGATGGGCTCAAAACTCCACTGAGCCATTGGCTGGTCTTTTGAATCGTACCGGAGACGACGTCGGCATTCTCCTTGTTCACGCCCTTGTTCTTGCTAGATTTGTTCGCCGCCTCCGTAGCTTCTTCCGCTTCAGCATTCATGCGCGCGTCAATCGCCTTTTGTGCTTGCAGCAATGCCGCAGGCCCACCGATAAAGTCGGGATGAGACGTGTTAATGTGCGCGAGCTGGCACTCAACCAAGTTGACGATCATTTGCACCGCGGGCTCTAAGCCCTTGGACAAAAATTCTTTGCACGTCTTTTCAACTGCTTGCGCGAGATGCGGATACACTTGCGCAACCTCTGGCGGAACGCACGACGAAGCCATCGCGCACAACTCTTGGTGCACGAGTTCGGCGCATTGCTTGCATGGGTCAAGCATCTTCTCAATGCACTGACGCGCGAGTTGCTCGAATGGCTCTTCGGGCACGAGAAGCACCGCCTTGGTGCCGGCGGTGTTTTGAATCTTTGTGCGAATATGCTCGTCCGTCATCGTTGCCGTTGGATCAAGTTCTAATAAGCCCTTAACGAAGATTTCTTGGAGAACGTAGTGTACGCGCGCGCCGCCTTCGAGAATGTCGATGCTCAAGTTTGTGCTGCGGCCCTCCACCGCGGCTTGCAGACTGGCGGCGTATCGCTCGAGTTTTTGGAGCACGAGCGCAGCGCGTTCAGATTCTGTTTCTGGAATATCCGATCCATACATTGCGAGTTCTCTCTCCGCTTCGGCGCGTCTATCCATGATTCGCGCTTGTAAGTCTGGGAGCAAGTTACCGATGTGTTTGGCGAGCAAGTCGCTCACGTTTCGGCTCAACGCCTTGATGCCGCAGTGCTTGAGGACATCCTTGTACTCGGGCTTAGATCGAAAGAACTCAGCCTCGAGCGCGCGCGCTTCGTGCATTGGGCGCCGATCGTTGATATCCGCTTGGCAACGGTTCACAACTCCGACGTAGCCCAATCGCAATGGCACGACTTCACCCTTCAAATACTTCACCGCGCTCGTCCCGCGGTCCATAATGTCGAGCTTGGTGACGACGCCCAGCGTTCGAAGTCCATCCGGATCAACCTGCTTGGACAGCGTCAGCGCATCACTGTTCGCTAAATCTGAATTCGCCGGAGTCACGGCTAAAATCAAACACGAATCCTTCTTAATGTAACTCAAAATCATGTTGCGAATCTGCGTCTCGATGTCCGGCGGTTGGTCTCCGACGGGCACGCGCGTGATCCCCGGAAGGTCCACCAACGTCATAGTCAGCACATTCGGCGAGCAAATCTTCAAACGAATCTGTTTATCACTCACAGCTTTATTCAGACCAGTCGTGCGATCGGTCTCGGCTTCAATCTCTTCACGAATCGCCTCGAAATCGGTAAACATCTCACCCGGTCGGTGTAAAAACTCGCCCCACTCCGTCGGTCCGTCTCGCGTCGCCGGCGTATGCACGAGCTGTAACAGCAATGGTCGTCGGGTACAGATATCCGGCCCGCGCGGAAGAAAATCACGTCCGACCTGCGCGTGCATCACACACGTTCAAAACGTCAGTCCTATTGTCCACGGTCGTCGAACGCCGCGCGGGTCGCGAATCGCTCCAGGTGTCAGTTCATGTTCCCCCTCTCTGGCTTTCGCGCGTCACCGACGCCCCGCACCGACGCCGACGCGAGCCCAGGACGCCGTGCGCGCGCATCGAACACATATCTACGCACCAGCGCTTCGAGCACGCTCGATTTCCCGCTCGACTGCGAGCCGACGACGGCGATGCACGGTAAATCCACGAGACGTTTCCCCGACATCGCATCGCTCGCGAAAATATCCTGCAACTTGTTGACGAGCGGCACGAGTCCGGCGCCGAGGGTGGCATCGGACGACGACGACAACGTCGCGCGTGCGCGTTTGGGGTGCATCGCGCGCGAGTGGCGTGCGCGAGTGGCGTGCGTGGCGGTGTGAAGTTGTGGTTCATGGTGAGTCCCCTCTGCATAACAGTCCAACTGTCATTTTCCAAACGACGTTTCGGTGTTTCTCAAATGGATTGTGTATGGGTTACATGCGCGCCCGCGCGCGAGCACAATGCTAATTCTATAGAGACATGCGATATATATGCGTGCGGTAGTTCACGCAGAGGTGTGAATGGCGACGGTGTCGCCGTCGGATGGATCGAAACTGGCGAGCGGTTCGTCGTCTGGAGACAAACGCGTCGGCTCCACGGAGTCGGCTGCGTGCGGTATGAGCACGAGCGTGGTATCTGCGACGGGGATTTTGAACAGCTTGGCACACAAAAGCTTGAGTTTGCCAATCGTTGTTGAGCGCGGAAGTTTTTTGCGCATGGAGTGTTGGCTCGTTTCTAGACATAGATTGAGTTCGATGGACGCGCTCGCGAGCGTAGCGACGCCTGGAGCACGCGTCGCGTGCGTCACCAGATCCCCGTGTGTGTGCACTAACGCATCGACGCGAGGGTTTGTATCACTCACCGCGTCGCGCGCGCTGGTGTCTAATGCGACGTCTTTGAGTTGTTGAAGCACACGGCGCAAGTATCGAATTTCTGAATCCTTGCGTTCCGCCGCGGTAACCATTGAACCATTAAGCACAGCCAATCGCGCGACGCGAGCGATGATTTCATGGCGCGTCGATGCACTCTCTGCAAGGGGATTGCCACTCAGTCGAACTTCGACGAGCTCCGGGAAGGCATCGAGTGCGTCGACGGAACGCCAGTCGCTCAGCGCGTTGTCGCCGACGAGCAATGATTTCAACGTTGGAAACACCGACGACGTACTTCGTTCAATCTCTCTCAGAGCGTTCTGAGACAAGTGTAGCTTTTGTAAGTTTGGTAGTGAGCGTCCAAGCTCTTCGACCTCGCTCCAATCCTTCACAGCGTTACCGTCCAAACTGAGCGTGTGTAATTTTGGAAACGGCGAATCCTTGCCTTTACGACGAAAGGTCTCAATACCATTCAAATTCAAGTACAACTCGCGTAGTTCCGGTAAATACACACTCATTGAACACATTTCCTGCCACGTAATGTTAGTGTCGTTGAGCACGAGCACTTTCAAACGCTCAAAGCCGCCGCGCTTTGTCGAGTCGGTTTCATCCATGGACCACGACGTCGGTCGCATCCCAGTCAAATCTAACGCCTCCAACCTCGGAAACTCCTCGGCGAGTCTCAACACCTCGCTCCACGACGTGAGCAAGCTTCCAGCTAATCCTAAAACCTCCAAAGCGCCTGCACATTCGCCCGCTTCTCCCGGAGGTCCAACCGTCGCCACGCGCGCGTCGTCCACGTACGCCCTCTTCATCTCTCGCAACCGTCTCTTCACGCCATCATCCCCGCAATCCATCGCCTCTGCAGTGGTTTCACACAATTCCACCCGCACGCGGTGGCCACGCACGGTGTGAATGTACATGTCATCCTCTTCCCGTTCGTTACGCGGCGAGCGAGAGTACTTGTCCCAAAACGCCTCCACGAACGTCCGCGACGCGCGCAATTTGTGCGGGCGCACGAACGACGCCCCGTGCGATCCTGTGCGAGCGTTTTCGCACGCAAAATACCGCACGCCGTCGTGTGCGCCGTCATGTTTGCCTCGTAACGGGTCGTCCCACTCCACGCCCAGCCACACGCCATCTTTATTCGCCACGGCGCCCACCCATCGCACGATGCCTCGATCTCCGTCCGTGGTCTCAACGCGGTCACCCACATCGTGCGATTGACGCATCGCGGCGCGCGCGCGACACGCACGCGACGCCGCGCGAGAGGTGCACGCGGCGACGTGTGAGGTTGATTAACAGTTGACCGCCGCGGTCAACGCCTCGGGAACGGGACGTGTACGAACGCGCGCGAGATCCGCGTGCGATGTCGAATATTATTGTACAATTATTAAAACAACCGCATTCCACGTACGTGTTACGAGGTGATGCGCGTGTATACGTGACTCGTCGTCGCGGTGCACGACCAGAGCCGGCTCGAAGACGTCTGTAGCTCGCGCGGATTAATCGCTCGACGGCGTCGCCCCCTTCGCCTTGAGCGCCTCCACGCGCGCACTCACGGCGGCTAACGCATCATCCATCTGTCGCAACGCATCCGTCGTGAGCTCACACTCCACAACGCGCGCGCGTGCGCCATCGTCCGCGCCATCGTCCGCGCCATCGCTGAGCTTTAAACGCAACACCGCCGCGGACTCGGGCGCAGCCTCACCGTCGCGAGCGCCCGCATCGTCGCTCGCACCCTCGCTCTCGCTCGCACGCGTCGCTTTCGAACTCACCACGTACTCCACGCGCCAATCCACGCCATCCAAACGCGACGGCGACATGGAGCTCGTCGTCACACACTGACGCGCCCATAGTCGCTCCGCCATGAAAGTCGTCGTCTTTGGCTCCGGCTCCTTTGGCACCGCCATGGCCACCGTCGTCGCGCGCAACGGCCACGACGTCGTGATCCTCACCCGTCGCCTCGACGTCATGCGCGCCGTGAACGCCGAGCACCGCAACCCGACGCACTTGACGGACTTTGAGCTGCACGAGCGCATCACCGCCGATGTCGATGCAGCTCGCGCGCTCGCGGGCGCCGACGCCATCGTGCACGCGATTCCGATGCAGCAGACGGAGGCATTTCTGAACACCGTGCGCGTGCACATTGCGCCGCACGTGCTCGTGGTGAATACGTCCAAGGGATTGCGCGAGGATACGTTGGAGCTCGCGCACGACATCTTTGCCCGCGCGCTCGGGCCGAGACAGCCGTGCGCGTATTTCGGAGGTCCGACGTTCGCGAAGGAGCTCATGCTCGGCACGCCGAGCGGTGGAGTGATGGCGGCGAAGGATATGGAGACGGCGGAACGCGCGGCGCGATTGTTTCGAGGGCGCGCGATGCGCGTGTATCCGAGCGAGGACGTCGTCGGCGTGGAGCTCGGCGGAGCGTTGAAAAACGTCATTGCCATCTTGTGCGGGGGATTGGAAGGTATGGGGCTCGGTGTGAACGCGCAGACGTTACTCGTGACGAGGGGGTGTCGAGAAATAACGCGCTTGGGCGTGGCTATGGGTGCGCGAGAGCACACGATGGCGGGGCTGTCGGGGATTGGTGATTTAATGTTGACGTGTTTGGGCGACGCGAGTAGGAATAAAGCCGTCGGTGTCGCGTTTGGAAAGGGACAAAAGATTGGGGATATTTTAAATACGCGCGCGCAGACGCTCGAGGGAGTAGCAGAAGGTGTGGCGACGGCGCCTGCGGCGGAGCGGTTGGCGGCGAAACTCGGCGTTTCGGTGCCGATGATTGCAACGTGCGCCGCTTGTTTACGCGGCGAGCTCGACGCTCAGGGTGCGTTACGACGGTGCATGGAACTGCCAATTAAGCCCGATGAACCGCTCGTAGAACGAAAGTCGTTCAAGAAAATGGTTTTTAATGTCGCCTCGCACGTCGCCATGGTGGTGGTTACGGCGCTCGTAGTATCGAAAAGACGTGGCAAATCATCTTCATCGGCTCAATAGTCTCGCGTTGTTTCGTGTACATCATAGCATAGCATTACAAAATCAAACCTAAACATATTCATATCATATTTTAAATGAATTACGACGCCTCAAGTGCCCCGAGACTGTCAACGACGAGTCGAACGGCGTCAACCAACTCGGTCGACGTCATCTCGGCTCCGGCATCCGGTGCGCACTCCAGCACAGCGTGATACAACTCATCGCCACCCTCAAACTCCGCCGCCAGATCATCACTCGGATAGCAAAACTTTTTCAACTTGGTCATCTTCGACGATGCGTCGCGCTGGGTCTTAAAAAATGCCAACGAATCGTTCACACCCGCCGTAAGCCGTTCCACACTGGCGTTTCTCGTCGCCTCGTTCAACGCCGCCTCAGACATACACACCACCCGTCGGCGGCACGCCATACTCATGCGCATCACGAGTGCCGAGCACGCAGCAGCTTGTACACGCGCACCAGCCGTCGTGCTCTTATGCGCGGCGCTATCGCACACGCCGGCGACGAATTCACAAAATTTCGCGTTTTCGGCGTATCGCACACGCTTGATTTCGCTCGCCTCACCATTCGCCGCGTCAAGCGACCCCGTAGCTTCAACGAACCCAATCGCCGCATTCATATACGCCTCTAGCACTGTCCAATCTACTGGTTCACGCTGAGCCTTGCGTTTCGCTCGCAACGTATCCGCGACGCGCTTTTGGTCCACCGCGCTTCGATGAAGCTCCGCTGCGCGCGAGCCACTCAACCCCGATCCGATCGCGCGCGACTCCACGCCACCACCCACATCACCACCATCAGAACCACCATCACTCTTCGTCAACGTCGTCATCGTAGATCCACCTTTCGCGTCTAGACTCGAACTATACGGCGGCGTCTCCAGGGTCGGCGTCGCGTTCGAATTCGCGCGTTTTCTCCCGCGCCCCCACGCACCCGACGCCCCCTTCCCGCGCTCCACGCGCTCACCATCCTCTACCGCATCAACATCCATCGTTTTCATCGCGCGTTTGCGCATGATCGCCCCCAGGCGCTGCTCAATCGACCGTCCCGAAGCTGCCGTGGCGTTTGAATTCAAACCAGCGTCATCACCAGTTCCAGCCGCCGCCGCCGCCGTCGTCGTCGTCGTCGTGCGCCATTCGAAGCGGCCACTGATGGGATCGGCCACTGGTCGAGCCAACGCGCTCGGGCGCGGCGCGTCGGATGTGGACATCGGCGCGCGCGGCGTCGAGTGACGGCCCATGCGCTGGCAGTGGTTTGAATATTCCTTTTCCACTGGCTCGCAGCTTTTTGACGCATGTAGGGGGGATTGATGCGTCGTGCGATGGTTATTACACGCTCCGAGGCGAGCAAAATATGCGCGCGATGGGCTGGCTAGGCGGCGAGCGCGCGCATGGCGGCGTGGAGGCGCTCGATGAGCGCGAGCCAGCCGTCGCAGCGCGAGGCGTCGGTTTCGGCGTCGAGCGCCGCTCGAGCGGCGGCGAGTTTTGATTCGAGTGCTGCGATCGTGGCGCGCTCGCTGGCGGTGATGTCGTCATCGAGGACGTGCGTTCGCGAGGGTGCGGCGGCTGCGGCGGCTGCGGCGGCCGCGTGCGTGCCCGGGGGCGGGTTTGGATGTTCTCCAAACGTCGCGGCGGCTGCGGCTCCGGCGGCTCCGGCGGCTCGGACAAACATTTCGTGTTTGACACAGAACATCTCGCGCTGGCGGTTCCGCACGAGCGGCGTGGCGCACGCAGGCATGGGACACGTATCGTTCGTCAGCGTCCAGCCTTGTAGGAGCTTCTCGGCGATGGCGCCCGAGACGTCGACCGGAGCGCCGACGGCGGACGGAGACGTCCTGGTCGTCGGCAGCCCGCGCATCGCCGCAACCTCATCACGCAGCTCTGCCATGGTGGTGATATCACCATCGTTCTTCTCGTCTATGTCATATCTACTTCTCACGCCATCCTCAACGTCGTCCTCGTCGTCGTCTAATAACTCTTCGTCTACGTCTACGGCGGCGAACGCGCCCAAACGCGCGTCTCGCCTTGAATCATACGCATCCACGTCCCCAGCCCGACCGCTCGACGTCGGCGCCGCCGCATCGTCGACGACAACGATATCATCCTTCTCGGCGCAATAATAATCCCCTTCGCTCGCGAGCCCATTCGCCGTGCGTCGTTCACGCATGAGCGGACAGCGACATCCGCGGTCTGGACACGTCTCCGCGGTGAGCGTCCATCCGCGCAAGAGCCGTTCGGCGATGCGTGCGGAAGGCGTGCTCATCGTTCTCGCGCGCGCGGTGGCAGCGACGCGCGCGGCGATGCGCGACGACGATGACGACGGCCACGGCTCGTCAAGAAGTGGAGGCTCTCTGGTTGACTTCGTGTTTGACTTGCAGACTCAGACATCTGCTGCAGATGATCTGCATTAGTCGACGTGTCAGGCCGCGATGCGCGCACTCGCGCGAGTCACGGTATTGGCACGCACAGTCACCACTGCCCTGGCCGCGCTCGCGTTCGGGGGCGCGGGAAAGAGAGAATACGACCATCAGGTGCGTAGAGTCTGTTTGTATCCATGCCACATGTGACACCGTTGTGCTATAGAATCGAACGTACGTGCCGACGTTTACGACCCCGTGGCGCGGGTCGCGTGATACGTCGATGGAGATGAGCGCGTTCTTTTCTCCGGATACGAGCGGTAGGGCATTGCAACGGGCGGTGGAGAATGGCGTGAGTTTCATCGACGCGTACGCGCCGTCGGTGGAATCTTGGAGCGGCTGTACGCCGTGGCACGAGCCGTGCGTGGGGTGCTCGGTTGCGTATACCAGACAAAACGAAGAACATGTGTTTTTTCGCGCGTTACTCAATGCGGCGGCGCGTGGCGTGCGCGTGCGATTGTTAACGAACAAATTTGACAGCGTGCGAGAATGCGAGAATGCGGTGACGATGTTGACGTACTTTAGCAAAGTGTTCGAAGTGCGAACTTACGCGACTACGACATTTCAACATTCAAAAGTAATGATCATCGACGATTGCGTTGCGATATCGAGCGTGAATTGGTCAAAGTCGAGCTTTATTGAAAATCGTGAAGCTGGCGTATTGATGTGCAGCGCCGCCGATGGCGCCGATGTTTCTTCGTACATGCGCACCGTTTTCGATTACGACTGGGCGTTAGCAGACATTTGGACTCCGCCAAACGAGTTATCGGCCTCAGATTTAGCGCTCATACGAAATTCGTCGTACCTCGAGCCGTTTGCTTTGCCTAAACATAACATTAGCGAGCCGCATTTCGTTCCAGAACTGCGGCGGACACTCGTCCCTGGTGACAAAGTCGCGGTCAATGTCGGCCCGGATGCAGCTTCAACGGCTCTTTATCGCGAGTTGGCGAGCACGCAACGCACGCTAGACATTTACACGTATCAAATTACGGACGAAGTCTTCGCCAAGTTTATCGTTGAATTGTCCAAGCGATTAAGACGCGTGCGCGTGATTTTGTCGCGAGCAATTTTCATGGACGAAGACCGATTCGATTCCATACGCATTGTCGATCAAATGCGCGACGAATCGCAAGGGCGCATAGTGTTTTTGTCGTCTCCGCACTTTTACCGATACGCGCACCTAAAAATCTGGGTTCGAGACGGCGAAACCGTCGGCTTGTCCACGGGAAACTTTTCACCGAGCGATATACCACCAATTCATCCATACCCACCATTTCGAGACCCGGCATGGCGTTCAATCAATCGCGATTTTAACGTCGTTGTCAGTGACGTCAATTTCACGAAACAGTTTAGCGAACTCATCACCGGAGACGGCGCGCACTTCAAAGCCTATACGAAACCGAGCAAGTTTTAATACAAAAAAATCAACTCTTCTAAACCGCTCGCTCGCATGCGCCGCTAAAAACTTAAAACAATCCAACTAAAATAGAATATAAATGCAGAAAAATCAATGCTTCTCTTTTGCATCCATTTTACGCGTTAGCTTGTGCGCGAAGACAACGGAGCCGCAAAACGCTACGCCGAGAAACAAAATGGTACGCGACCGCCGCTCAGGCGCGACCAATTTAGACGCCTGCGTGCTTCCCATGAACTGCTTCGACGCGCTCGCCCGAGCCGCGCGGCGCGCTTGAAGCAAGTCATCCAACGTCGTTGCCGCCTCCTCATCGAACGCGCGACCGGAGGCTTTCACCGCTCGGCTCGCGCTCGACTCGCCCGTTGTTGAAGACGCCGCGCGCATCTCCGTCCACTCTCTGGCCGGCGCCACACCCCCTGACGCCTTACTCTCGCTCCGCTCTCGCCATTTGCGCGCCGCGTCGAGCCGGGCGCGCATGCCCGGTCCGAGCGTGTCATCCATCGCATCCTTTGTGCCTCCTCGTGCGTCTAAAAGGTGTTCATAGGCAGCCTTGAGCACGTGAAATGCATCCTCGGCGACGTCGGGCGAGGACGTGTCTGGGTGCAGAGCCTTTGCGCGCGCGCGGAACGCTTTTTTAATATCCGCCTCGGTGGCGTTTTTATCCACGCCGAGCACGGCGTGGGGGTCCTCGGGCGTCATGGTTTGAAGAGCGGCGTTTGCTTAAGTTCTCGCTTTGGCTATTCGCGGCGTGCGTATGTTACAATCGAAGCGCGACAACGCGAAGAAAACTATGACGCTAAGAAATAAATCAAATCACTAGAGCGAATTCATGCCAAGACGCGCGCGGAGTTGCTCGGCGACAACGAATGTAACGACGGTTTGTGGTCCGAGCCGAGCGTAGTTGGCCCAAAAGCCGCGCAACAATCCACTCGCACCGTGTTCCGCGAGCACCCGACGCAAAGTGGACATAGCCGTGGGTTTTTCGCCCTTTGCCACATACATTTGAGTCTTGATCATATCGACCGGATTTGTCGCAAATGTCGTGGCTACGCCGGAAATCATCGAAGATGCCAAGTGTGCCGGCAACCCGTCGCTGGTAATGCCTAGCGCGAGCCAACGTTTCTTGACCTCTCCATACGTCGCACACTGACTCGCAGTGAGCGCCGCCGAACGCGACATCGCGAGCCCGCATCCACGCCATAGCGATAAGACACCATCCGTTCTCGCCGCCGCGAAAAGCGTCTCCGCCGCGCTCGCGCGCGGCGCTCCGCCACCCGTCCCCGCCAGCATCATCCTAGTCTTGAGCAATTCCGTGGGATTCAGCAACAACGCCGCGCCTCCACCACTCACGCACCCCGCGAGCACGTTCACCATGAACGTCGGCGCCTCTCCATTCTTCCGCGCGCCGCCCGTGCCGACGCTTTGCAGCGCGTCTCGCGCGGGCTCAAACGCCCCCAACCTCAACCCACCGTACAAGAACGCGCGCGCCAAGCTCGGCGTGAGGCCGGAAAACATCACACCCACGCCCTCAGTGCGTACGGCGTGCGCGAGCGTCCCCACCACGCCCCGCACCGGCGCAGAAGACGCCGCGGTCTGTATCCGCACCTTGGCCACATCGAGCGGGTTCGTGCACGTCGTCGCGCACGCCACCGCGACGCCGCTTACGCCAATCTTCGCCGCGGTCGACGTCGTCGACGTCGCCGTCGACGCCGTCCGCGCCTCCGCCGACGCCGTCGGCGGAGGCGTCGCCATGAGCCCGCGGCGCGCGCGTGGCTCTGACGCCATTCGAGCCCACGCGAGCGTCGGCGGCGCGCGCGCGATGCCCGCCGACTTGTTCAAAACCATCGTGGCAAAGACCGCCGAAAGCACTGGTCGACACCGTCGGCGTCGTCCGTCGTTCGCCACGCCGCGCGCCGCCGACGACGACGCCGATGCGCGCGGCGATGGGTTGGTGACGCCAATCGACGTTTCATCGACGGGTGCGCGTCGTCGTAAGCTCGGAAGCTCAGTATCCATCGTCGGCGACGACGTCGGCGAAGAAGTCGTCTCGCGTGATGTGCCGACGACGATCAAGGGGAAATCTACGGCGTCGCGCGCGCCGTTGCGGGCGATGATTAATGGCAGCGCGGAGGAGGGGGAAGACATCCGTCGGAAACAATCGTCGTCGTCGACGACGACGACGACGACGGCGAGCGAAACGAGCGGGAAGTTGATGTATGACGCCGAACGATCGTTATCGTCTCACGCATCCGCCAGCGCGGCGGAGGACGGCGGGTCGGAGGACGATGTGAGCACGGAGCCGCTTCCGGCGAAGACGACGGCGAAGACGGCGCGGACGCCGGTGACCGCGGCTCGATTCGATCGCGAACTGGCGTTAGCGGATGATACCAAACGCGCGTTGCGAGCGACTATGACGTCGATAAGAAAGAGCGGCCTCGATCCCGCGCGCGTGTTTGAGACGCTGGCGAGGCAGGCGGCGAATGGGAGTGGGGATTTTGAGGCGCTCGCGCGCGCAATCGACGCACTCGAGTCGCCAGCGGAACGTAAACGATTGAGCTTTTCTGCTGCAACGACGACGACGATGACGACAGATATCGCGGTGACGCGAGATGAATCGAGTGAGTCGTTTGGTTCGGCGGAAGAAAGCTTTGACGACACGGTGGGTGATGGAGACGAGGAAGTTGAAGGGACGTTTCCGCCGTGCGAATGTGGCGTGGCCGAGTGCGCGATTGAACACATGCGCGCTCGAGGTGGGCCGTTCCGTTTACCTACGCCGAGCAGTGGTGTTGACCATGAGTCCATCGTAGAGACGGATGATGAGGAACGTCACAGCAACGATGAAGATGCGGATGAATCGGAGTCCGTCGCTGGAACTGAGGATGGCAACCCGGATGCGAATGATTTGGGCGACGCTATGGAGGCGCTTCGTTTACAGAATGACGACGACCACGACGTCGATCAAGAGGTCATGGTGGAGCGCACAGTGCCGACACACATTCGTTTCGATGATTCGCATGTTTCAGACTCGCCAGACGTCGCGAGCGCTCGTCGACCACCGCGCGCGCGAGCGGCTCGACGCAAAGTGATTCTCGACGAGGAATCGAGCGACGAGGACGAAGACGAGGCGTATGTGTCTGAAGATGACGAGAAAGAAGATGCAGATGATGATAAAGATGAAGAAACTTCAGAAAGTCCCGATGTTCGCACTCGGCCGCGGCGTGCGGCGGCGACGAAAAAGACGTTCCCGGCGCGCGGACGCAGCGTCTTCATCGACGACGACGCCTCTGCTAGCGAAGAGTTTGATTTTGACGACGAATACGACGATGATGACGAGGAGGCGAATACGAGCGATGATGATTTTATTAATGACGAAGACGACGATGGTGATTTAAGTGACTACGCGGTAGAATACGATAGCGAGGCTGAAAATGTCACGCCTGCGCCGCGTCGAGAACCAAAGGCTGATTTGGTCGATGAGATGAACGACAAGCTGTCAATCGATCCGTACAGTCCATCAAACTTGCAAACGCCGACGCCGCCGAAAGAAATGTCGCCAAGGTCTACCTTCAATGCATTCAAGCCGCCGCCGACGCATAGTAAAGCGCTGCAGAGTGCGCTCAAGAGTGTCGCCAAGAAGGGTGCCGAGAAGTTCAACTTCAACCGTCACAAGGATGCCCTCGCGGGAGCACTCTTCGCCGAATTCAACGCCAACGTGTTCGATGACCAGCTTCCTGTGGACTTTGACGTGTCATGGAACAACAAGTTGCTAACCACGGCTGGATTGACGCACTACAAGCGCTCGTCAAAGACTGGTGAGACGGTGTACAGCGCGCGCATTGAACTGAGCACCAAAGTCCTCGACACGGTTGAGAAGCTCGAAGCAACGCTTTTGCACGAAATGTGTCACGCTTCGGCGTGGCTCGTGGACAAAATCGCCAAGCCTCCACACGGGCCGGTATTCAAGAAGTGGGCCACGCTCGCCATGCGCACGTATCCAGAGACAAATGTTTCGACGTGCCACGCGTACGCCATTCATCAACCATACAAGTGGCGATGCACACGAGAATGGTGTCAACAGGAGTACGGCCGTCACAGCAAATCGATTGACATCACGAAGAAAGCATGCGGTGCATGCGGAGGCAAGCTTGAGTACTTGGGTAAGTTCAAGAAGAATGGACAAGAAGTGCAAACGCGCGCTCCGACGGCGTTTAGCTTGTTCGTCAAGGAGCATTTCAAGGCCACTAAGGACGCATTAGGCGCCGGTACGCCGCATGCCTCCGTCATGAAGACGTTATCGAAACGTTGGAAAGATGCCAAGCCTGATGAAATCGATGCCATCGAAATCGAATGATTGAACCGATACGATAAGAGACACGTGCTCGCGCGCCCGAGGCGCCAACGTTTCTGAAACATGAAACACTGAGGCCGACGCCGACGTAGAACAAACTGTAAAAATCTTAAAATTAAAAATAATTTGCTTGATGATGATGATGAAGTGTAGGTACGGTTGTTGAATCTAATAACCAGAAACGCACGTATCGCAGTCCGGTTCTCGGTTTGCTAGTGAACTTTTTGGTACTCGCTTTTACATGGTTGGAACGGCGTAATCCCTCGCGTTAGCTGGAACCGCCCGACGCGTCACGGTTTGAATCACCTGACGCAACATTTGATTCTCACGCTCCAACGCATTCACTCGGTTCTCCAACTCAGCCATTCTATTCACCTTTTCCGATTCATCCTGCTCCAAAGATGCCAAGTACGCTTTTTTCCGCTCGCGCGCCTGCTGCGCCGACACGCGGTTGCGCAACAGTCGCTTCAAACGCTTCCGTTCCTTCTCGTCTTGAATCGTGTTCAATCTAGCTTCATCCGCCTTCACACTCAATGCAGTATTCCCATACGGCACGTGCGGCGTCGTCGAAGTCTTCCCACCCTTAACGCCGCTCGCGCCTCGCCCTTTCCCGACGCCGCTCATCTGATTGTTCACCCCAACATTCATCCGTTTCGGTCGCTGATCCCGCGTGCTGCCTCCACTCATCGTCCCCGTCGTCGTCGTCCCCGCACTCGTCGACGTACTGCTCGCGTGATTATTCACGGGCTGAAACGCCGCGCCTGGTGCGCTCGTGAACGCGCTCGCGACGACGCCTCGCGCGCTCCCGAGCGGCATTCACGCCCCGCGCCTTTCCCGTACGCGCGCGCCGTCGATCGCGCGCGAACGAATGGACGAATGAAGACGTCGATACGAACGGCGTCGCGCGTCGCGGTCGCAGCGAAGTCGGCGTCGCGAGTCGTCGTCGGCGTCGCGCACGCGTCGCGCAATGCCACGGGCGATGACGTGACGTCGACGTCATCAGGTGTCGACGTCACGCCGCGGGTCCGAGTGTGGCGTGCGCGCTGGATGTCGTACTGTAACGGTTCATTGTCTATCAATTTTGTGTTTTGACATGTAGATAGACTTTGTGGTGCTACATTATGTAGTTCAGATTCAGGGTAAGATTACATGTGGCGAGAGTGTTTTGACTATGGGGCGCGCGTCGGCCGGGCGGGCGACGCCGGAACCGACGACGCGCGGAGTACGCGGCTGGACGCGCGCGCGCGTTCCTAATACATTCCGTCGCCGTGAGATACGCGCGAGACGTCGCGCGGGTCCTCGGCGCGGGCCAAGCCGTCGGTGAGGACAACCGTCGGCGCGCGCGCGCGGTTAATACGCGGCGACGCCGTAAATCGGCCCGCGGATGCGCCGCGCCAACTGCAAATCCTTTGGCATGATCGTCACGCGCTTGGCGTGGATCGCACACAAATTACAATCTTCAAAAAGATGCACTAAGAAATCCTCCGTCGCTTCCTGTAACGCTAATAAACTCTCCGCCGTGTAACGCAACGGCTCTGGGGATAATTCGTTTGAAATTTCCCGCACCTGAGGATGGGACGCAAGAAGTCGCTCGATTAGTACGTCGATGACGCCCGAGCGTGTCAATCGTGTAACGATACATGGGAACAAAACACACGAACACACGAACGAAACGTACCAATCGCGCGAACGGCATCTTACGAATCAACAAATCTGTCGTCTTCTGAAATCTCCTAATCTCCTTCAGCGCCAACGTTCCCGGGCGGTAGCGACGCTTCTTCCGCTCTACCTCTACGCAATCACGAAAATCACGTCACCATCACCATACGTCAGTACTAGAGTTCCATACTCATATCACGCGCGCGATCGACGAACGCGACGCGACCGTCGTCATCTTTCGCCTCTCGCGCGATTCAAACGCCACGCGACTCAAATTCAAACTCGCGCTCGATCGAAATCACCCCTCACGCCCATCAATCCGCGCGCAAACGCACCTCCATGCGGTACCTGATCCGCCCCTGATAACCGACGTTTCGGATTTGACGCCTGTTCGTCGCGAACGCGCGCGCGTGCGTCGTCAGTCTATGCGCGCCCGATGCGCGAATCCCGTTGCCACGGTTTGAAATCGCCCTCTCGCGTCTGTCGCACCCTTCGCGCGCCGCGCTCGTCGTCCCAGTCGCGAGCGACGCATCGAACGACGCGGTACGCGTACCTTGAACCGCTTGCCGTGTAATCGCCGCGCCATGACGAGACGTGCGGCGACGAATGACGTTGATGACGCCGCGCGGCGTGGTGGCGCGAAAAGCGATGCGTGGTTGCCGCACATCTCGCCTCGATATTCGCGCGCGATGGCGAACGCCACCGACCCGCTCGCGCGCACGGTGCGCGGGATGGATCCACAGGTACGGTGTGCGCGACGGGCGCGACGGGCGCAGCGGCATGGCGCGACGGCGTGGCGCGCGCGCGCGTGGGACGTTGCGGCGCGAGCGGTGTGTGCGAACGATGTCGTGGTGTGTGTGACGCGCGATGCGTGCGGTGTGACTGACTGTGAGGTATCGTGTGCGTTGTGATGCGCGTGTAGAATTTAATGGAGCGCATAACGCGGGATAAGGTGTATGCGATGACGTATTGGAAGGAGAAGTGCTTCGCGGTGAGCGCGGAGGCGTTGGTTGATTTAGCCGTCGAGTTGCGCGCGTGCGGGGGGATTTATGGCGGGAACAATCGCGCCACGGAGTTCTTATGCCTGACATTGAAGTTGTTGCAGATTCAACCCGAAAAGGAGATCATCTTGGAGTTTATAAAGAATGAAGATCACAAGTATGTGCGGTTGTTGGGTGCGTTTTACATGCGCTTGGTGGGCAAGCCGACGGATGTGTATCAATACCTCGAACCGCTGTTGAATGATTACAGAAAGGTGAGGTATCGTTCAAAAGATGGTAAATACGTTCTTACACACGTAGATGAGTTCGTGAACAATCTGTTGACAAAGGATCAGTTTTGTGATGTGTCTTTGCCACGGATTCCTCATCGGCAAACGCTCGAAGCCGCCGGAGCGCTGGAGCCCCGCGTGAGCGCGCTCGAGGAGGACATTGCGGATTTAGAAGAGCAGCTCGAGCAGGCTGTAGACGATGCGTTTAAACGCGAGATGAAGATGGATGTGGATGATGAACCAGCGAGCACGGGTCGAAAAATAGATGTCACCAACGCGGCGGAGGCGAGCGGCGCCGGCGTCAAACGACGGCGCGAGGATGGAGAGTTGGACGATATCGCGCCAGCGCCCAAGTTTGATGCTAAGACGATCGCGCGAAGAGATGATGATGAGCACCGACATCGACGCCGAAGTCGCAGTCGATCACGATCGCGTTCACCGCGACATCGGCGTGGTGACAGTCGCGACCGCGGACGCCGCGACGGCGGCAGCCGAGGACGACGGTCTCGCTCGCGCTCGAGATCTCCACGTCACCAGCGACGCGACGCACGCGAAGATGATAGGCGTTACGACGATGTACGATCATCACGTGACCGTTTTCAGGGTGAGAGACTGCCGCCAACGAAAGAGAAGAAAGAGAAGAAAGAGAAAAAGGAGAAGAAGGCGACAGCTGTCGTCGATCCCGAAATCGCCGAGGCGAACGCTATTCGCGCGAAACTTGGATTAAAGCCGCTTAAATAACGGGGCGATTCGCATAGCACGTACCTGTAGTAGAATAACCTGTGATAGAATTCACCCTAGATTTCGTCACGAGTCATCTCGCCGTGTCGTCGTCGTCACCAAGCGTTTCGAGCGCGCGCGCGTGATTCGCAGAAAGTCAACACCCCAACAGGGGTCGCAAGCGCGGTTTTCCATAGACTGTTTTGCATTTACATCATTTAACGTTCAAAAAGGGCACACACGTAGAGCGTGCTACAACACGTGCGTGTCTAACATAAGATTATTCGAAATTCGCGTCGTTCAATGAGCTATAAACGATTACTTAGCCATCATCATCTTCACGAACTCCTCGTAGTTGACTTCCCCATCCCCGTCGACGTCAGCCTCGCGGATCATCTCATCAACCTCCTCATCTGTCAGCTTTTCACCCAAGTTGGTCATAACGTGACGCAATTCCGCAGCAGAAATAGTTCCGTTACCATCCTTATCGAACACCTTGAACGCCTCTTGAAGTTCCTCCTCGCTGTCGGTATCCTTCATTTTGCGCGCCATGAGGTTCAAGAATTCTGGGAAATCAATGGTTCCGTTGCCGTCCGCGTCGACTTCGTTGATCATATCTTGCAACTCAGCCTCGGTCGGGTTTTGACCAAGAGAACGCATCACCGTGCCGAGCTCCTTCGTGGTGATCGTGCCGTCGCCATCCTTATCGAAGAGCGCGAACGCCTCCTTGAATTCCGCGATCTGTTCATCCGTTAAATCAGCCGCCATGTTTCCTGGTTATGTCTGTCGTGCGCGGGTGTGTGCGCGCGTGCGTGTGCGAGGTGCGTGTGTGGGCGTGTGTCTGTGTATGGTTTACGCAGTCACGTCTCGGGCGATCGTCGACGGTGGTCGTCGGTGCGCGTGCGATGGTTTGACGCGCGATCGCGCCCAACGGATCGTTCGGAAGGATTGGCGCGCCTCTAGTAGTGTAGCCGCGCGTGCGGTAGAATCATGGGGTGTTCGCCGCTGGTGCGCGCGCATCTTACTACTCTGCGCGTGTTCGTGCTATGAAATAGTCGTGTCCGTTCTGGAATTTGATGTACATAGACGTTTAGGTGATACAGTACGTATGCGGCGCATGTTGGGCTCGGCACGCGGCGCCGACGCGGATGCCTCGATGATGCGGTGCGCGCGCGCGCGGTGTTCGCGACGGCGGCATACCGCGACGCACGCAGAGCGCACGGTTGTCACGTCGCACGCGCACGCATAGCACACCGTCGACGACAGCACCCGCTCGTCGCGCACGCACGCACACGCACACGCACACGCACACGCGCCGAAGACTAGGACGACGCGCACTTTTTCTGGATAACCAATGACGTCGACGGGGTTGACGATGATGAACGCGAGCGCGTTGAGCTCGAAGTCTGCGGCGTTCGCGCGCCGCGGTGCGATTGCGGGACGTAAGGGCGTTGAATCTGCGTCGTCGAACGGTCGACGATCGATGGTGGTGTACGCCAAGGGTAAGGGTCAAGGGAACCGCGCGGGGCGAGGGATGCCCGGGCAAGGCGGGGTGGAGCAGTTCTTGCCGCCGATTGATCCGGATAACGAGCAGTTTGTGATTTACGTGCGCTCGAAGAAGGGTTTGAAGGTGTGGTACCCGTTGAACGTCGTCACTGGTGGTAGCGCGGCGAACACGTTGGTTAAGGGCTTGGACAATGACATGTCCAAGTCGATGGCGTTGAAGTCGTTGTCGCAAAACATCGGGCAAGCGATTTACAAGGACTTTGAAGCGATCAACAAGGTTGCTCGAACGATGCCGATGTTGAAGCAGGCGAAGGAAATTGAGTATGGTTTTGGTGTTTTGGACAAGGAGAACCCGCGTTCGATGTTCACTCCGTCCAAGGAGAAGGTTTGGATGATCCCGTCTGAGGAAGAGTGTCTCGACACGCCCGCGAACAAGCTTCAAGAAGCCGGCGATAACTTGAAGAAGATGTTTGGCCAAAACTAATTCTTGAGTTGTTTCATTAATACACACAAAAATTCATACAATCACATCATAATAACACATCATTTACACTTGGGTGCGCGCGATAGCGCACGTGCACTCACGCTTCATCATTTTACGTTTCCTTTCACATGACTGGGCGCCGCCGCGACGAACGCTCGTTTAATCATCATTCGCAAACTCAAAGCGCGGACCAGGAATGAGGGTGATTTCGCCAAATGGCTCGGAATCGTCCTGGAACGCGGAGATGTAGTCGGCACCGATGAGCACAAGCGTTTGATAGAACAATCGAGCCGCTTTGGCGCGAGATAAATGGCTGACGACGCACAAATCGGTGAGAGTGATGCTTTCAAGCTCGCTATCGTTGCGCGACTTGAAGACGGCTTGCGTAAGGAACTGAAGAAGATTGTGCGAACCACGCGTGAGTTCTTGAGGCGAAGGTTCGGCGTCAGGATACGTGTACTCCTCCGTCTCCATGAGGGACGCTTGAGAACCGCGTGCGTGATAGTCAGGCTTGGATCCTCCAGAACGAAACATCCCGAAAGAAATCTCACTACCAGGAACTTGTTGATTGTCAAAAGAAAAATCTTCTTCGGCATCTTCAGGAATCTTCATTCCAGAAAACTTCAAATCGCTTCCAGGTCCGAAGAAACCAGAGCTGCGCGCAGACTTGAGAAGCGTGCTCGGCGTCTTTTTTGCGGCGGCATTGAAATCGAAAGAACCAGGGGTGGAGCGTTTTTGCGCAGAAAGAACGGCGCGCATCTTTTCAGTCGATCGCACGTTACCATGTTCGTCGAACATGATGTTATAGTTGATACCATCGACGTTTTCTTCATCACTTTGATAGTTTGGTTCGTACACGTGGTGCTCAAATTGCTCGAATCGCGCAGCCATGGCGGCCGGATCCTTCACAAAGAGTTCGAGCGCAGATTGCGCAGCCATGACGGGATTGAGCTTGAATGCCGATGCGTGGAAGAAATTATCGCGAACAGCATCTTTTGCGCCAAGCATGGCTTCATCGTTGTCGATATCGGGACGCGCTTTAGTGATGTCATTCGTATCCGTCAACCATTGGCGAAACGCGTCAGCCGTGACGTGCGTTCGTTCATCAAAGATGAACACACGAGAACGACTTTGTGGCATCGCGCGGCGAAATTTCTTTGGCGCGGGAAGAGCGGCAATCGTGACATCTTGTTGCTCGCGCATACGTTTCAACTGTGTTCCAATGGGCTCCTCGACTTGTTCTTCGTCTTCTTCATCCAACGGCATCGGCATGATGGCGTCGTCGACGCGCGCGAGCTGATAACCATCCTCATCCTCGCTTTGCTGGTAGCGCGGATCATCATGCACGGCGAACTCATATTCATATTCTTCATCGATACGGTGTTGTTCATCATCGGCGGGCATTTGCAATTCCACGAGGTTGATGCGAGCGTCGTTGCGCGCGACGAAACGATTCCCAAAGTTTGCGTCTCCGTCGTCTCCACCTTCAAACACATCAAAATCACGTTCGAGCTGATCGCTCGGCACAACATCAAACGCTTGAGAATTCACGTACCCTTGCGACACGAAATGACGATCAAATTCCGGATTCATTAACACATCTTCATCGTACGCCTGCGTCACCGTCGCCCGCGCCGAGCGACTTCCATTCTCTGGCGCGTCCAATAAATGTCGATCCTTGGTTTTATTCGGCGCCGCCAACGCATTCAAACGCGCCAACGTCTTCACGCAATCCTCATACAAGAAACGCAATTTACGAGTATACACCGCCACCACACCACGCATGAGTAACGCCGCGAGACGTAACGCCTACGCGCACATTCAAACACTCGTCAGTCGGCGTTCAATCGCGCGCGCGCGCCGACGCACCAACGGCGACGGTGGATTAATAATCGTCTCACACGTCGAATCAATTGAAATCTTCTCCATCTTCACGCGCGTCATCTTATCCGCCTTTGATGGTTGATTCGCCAAAATCTATACCCACACGCAGTCGAATCAATCGTCAGTCAGTCATCCATCCATCCATCCATCCATCCGCGCGCGCGTCGCGGCGCGCGCGTCTCGTCATCCGAGACGCGCGTCCACCATGGCATCATCATCGTCGTCGCGTCGTCGCGTCGTCGCGTCGTCGCGTCGTCGTCGTCGTCGCGTCGTCGTCGCATCGCACCCAAATCTGCCCCAGCGCCCCCTTGGCGCATAACAATTCGCTCGAATAAAACATCCCAGAACGATGCGAGGCGACGCGTCGCGCAATGGCGTCCACGTGTTGCGTCACCGATGTGTGCCGATGGGGCGCCCATCGATGCGTTCGCGCGTTCGCGCGTTCGCGAGTGCGCGACGCGACGCGACGCGGTCGTCGAGTACGATACGATGACGACACCGATGGAGATGTTTCACGCGATGCAAGCCAAGTTACGGGAGAGTTCTCGCGAGTACGAGACGATCGCGGAAGGTGCGCGACGATGATGGAGGATGGATGACGCGCGCGAGGATGATGGTTGACGATGGTTTGGCGCCGGCGCGCGTTGACTGACGGACGTGTGCGTGTGCGTTGGGTGTTGTAGAGTTGAGTGCGAATTCTATCGCGCAACAACAGGCGCAGCAGCAGTTGAGTGAGAATGAAATGGTGTTAAAGGTACGAAGACGATGACGACAGAGGCGGACGCGCGCGCGCGCGCGTTGACTGGCGAGAGGACTGACACGCGACGTAGGAACTCGAACTTTTAGAAGACGACGCGAACGTGTACAAGCTTATTGGTCCGGTATTGGTGAAGCAGGACTTGGTGGAGGCGCGTGGGAACGTCGAGAAGCGGTTGGGTTTTATCAAGGCGGAAAGCGATCGGTTGGAAAAAGCGGCGGCGGCGTGCGAGAAGAAGCACGAGGAAAAGCAACGCGCGATCATGGAGCTTCAACAGAAGATGATGGCGCTGGCGAACCCGAGCGCGACGTGAGGGCGGGTGTGATAATCAATGCGTAATTTTGCACTACAAATATAGCCTGCTAGTAGGTGATTAATGTACATTTCATGAATCATAGTCAAACACTCGCGCGCGGCGCGGCGGCTTTTGTTCATCGCGAGCGTCGGTTGGACACGCGGAGCAACATTCGGTGAGAATTTCTCGCCTTGAGCACGCGATCGCTGTACTCACGCTTACGCGCGAGCTCTTGATGCGTACGCATGTACTCTGCGCGCTTGCGCTCGAGTTCCATGCGCTGTTCTTCGCTAGACATTGTCACTTGTCGTAACAGCGCTCGACGCGCCGTTTCGGCGGTAAAAATGGGAATCATCTCCTCCTTGTACTCTTCAAACTCAGCCACGGTGCGATCGGCGCGAAGAACGAACTCTTCATCCTTCACGCTGAGATATTTCATCGGGAACGGGTCAGGGGCAAGGTCATACTGTTCCAAGAACAAATGACGAGGCTTGATGCGTTGGTCCAACGATAGCGAAAAGTACGCCGGGTACTTGACGCACGTCTCCTTTGTGCCTCCGAGCTCGCCAGTCAAGTATTCGTACTTTGGCCGAAGTGAATTTTCCACAGAGAGCGAAAAGAATTGCGACAATCGAGTGACGGTGAGCGCAACCTCGTTGTCATTCATGCCAATCTCACCCAAGAACTTCAAGTGCTCGCCCAAGCCCTCAAACGAGTACTGCAACAAGTGCGGGTGCCGGGTGATCATTTTCACGACGTTTTCCTTGCTAATGCCGAGTTCGCGTAAAAACTCCACGCGCGGCTGGATTTGATTCTCCACTGAAAACGTCAACACCGCAGGCGAACGTTGAATCACGAGCGGTATGTCTTCAGCGGCGATGCCAACTTCCTGCTTGAGGTACTGGACGCGCGGCATCAAACCTTTTTGCACGCTCAAGTGCAAAATGCTCGGCTGCTTCCCGAGCACGTCGGCGAGCTTGTCTTGGGGTACGCCAATCTTTGTCAGATATCTACATCGCGGAATTGAATGTCGATTACGCTGCAGTAAAATTCGCGGATCCTTGTTGACGATTTGCCTCAAAGTCTTGCCTTCTAAACCAATCTCCGATTGTAAATACTCGACGCGCGTAATCACCCGCGACACCGGTCGATTGAACACCTCTTCGCAATTAATCAACATCTTTTCTAAATCCCCAGCTTTCAGGCCGAGAGAGGTGAGGTAACTCACCATTGGACGCCATTCAGGCTCGAGCGCGAGTTTCTTGGTCAATTTCGCATACTCCGCATCGCTCAACGTCTCATACTCTTGGTGCTCCATCGTCTTCCAGTCGACGAAAGAATCCCACTCGCTTTTCCTCACCGTCTTCTTTACCCCCGCCGCGCTCGCACGCTTCGTCGCTCGAGACGACGCCGCCGCAGTCGCCCCCGAAGACGCCGCCGCCACCTTATTCGCCTGACGATCCTTCAACCTCGACACTGTCGCTTCAATCACCGCGCGCGCCTCCGCCTCGTCGCGCGCCGCGCGCGCCCCATCCCTCCCGCGCGCCCCCACATCCGCGCCCTCACGCCTCGCCTCCCCTCCCGCGTCCTCATCCTCGTCGTCATCATCATCAAACACCATCACCCCACCGTCATCCTCGTCCGCGGCGGGCATGAACGCCGGTGGCGCGCTCGCCCGCGCCCGCGCGCGATCCGCCGCCGCGCGACGATTCTCACCACGCATCATCGCCGTCGTCCTCGCCAGCCCCTCATCGTCGTCATCGTCATCGTCCGCGCGCGCGCGCCGCGCGACGTCTCGACGTCTCACCGTCCCACGCCGCGCCGGCCGCCGCGCCGCCGACGCCGACGCCACCGCGACGCCGACGCCGACGCCGACGCCGACGCCGATCGCGCGCGCCATGGTGTGCCTCACGCCGACGCCCGTGCCTCGATCGACACCGCGCATCGATCGACACCGCGCGTCGATCGACACGATGATCGACACCGCGCATCGATCGATGGAACCACCATGCGACCGCGATGGGACCGCGAGGGGGTCAGGGGCGCGCACGTATGTCAGGTCCCCTGGTGACGATTGGTCGATAGCCCCCCCCCGATCGAACACATGTCACCCAGCGCCGCCGGGGGATGCACAGGGCGTTGATGACGTCGCGCGCGCGCAGTCGTCGTCGCGCCAGTCGTCGTCGTCGTCGCGAGGCGAGACGCGCGGTGCGTGGGCGTGCACGCAGTGATGTCGTCGTCGGCGGCGGCGGCGCGGACCGCGGCGGTGACGCGCGCGGGCGGCGTCGCGCGACAGGTTGGGGGTTTAGGGCGCGTCAGGGCGGCGTCGCGCGCGGGCGCGGGCGCGGGCGCGGGCGCGGGCGCGGGCGAGGCGAGACGTGCGGTGCACGCGATGGCGGTGCGTGATCCCGCGACGACGCGCGGTGGAGAGGCGTCGGTGAAGGCGGAGGCGAAGGCGTTGAAGGGCTCTCGCGGCGCGCGAGGAGAGCGCGCGCGCGGCGGAGCGTTTGACGACGGATTCGATGACGCCGATGCGGATGAGGATGCGTTTCGCGGCGATGGTAATGATCTCAATTGGTCGTCCGCCGTGAAGGATATCGAGCGCGATGATGGGTCGTTGGATGACGCGTATAAGCGCGTGTTGTTCATGACGCCCGAAGACGGCTTCATCATGGGGGCGAAAAAGACGCTGTATCACTCGCGCGGATGTCCGTGTCCGACGTGTAACGTGTTTAGATGTCGCGTGCGTAACGGGGTAGATGCGAATAATATTCCCGTGGAGGTGGTTGTGATTAGCGAGACAGAGTTTGAGACGTTGAAATCCGTCGGGAGCTTTAAAGACATGACCAAGGTGGAGCAGTTGCGACGGCGTAAAATCGGCGACGCAAACGCGGGCAAGGTGCCTTGGAATAAGGGTGGCCGACATAGCAAGAAGACGATTGAGAAGATTCGAGCGACAACACTGAAGCATATGCAAGATCCAGAGTACCGCGAGCGGTTAAAACGATCATATAACTGCGCCAACGCGCGGCATTCAGCGTTTACGCGCGCGAAAATCAAGCGCGCCTCGGTCGATCGGGCCAAGGCGAAGAAAATAGAAAAGATGACTTTAGAGTCTGAGGAAGTGTGGGGACGCAAGCGCGGTAATAATGGCTTGGCGTCGAGTGGATTATTTTGTAGACGGAACTCTGCGGTAATAACGGTGAGTTTCGGCGTGAATGGATTGGCGGATATCGAGCGCGCGCGCGCCAAGCAACGCGACGAGGAAAAGGAGCGCGCACGCGCCGAACGCGAGCTCAGAAAGACTGTTGCGGCGACCATTGTCGAGAAACGCAAGGCATTACGCAAAGAGAAAGCCGCACGCGGTACATCAACGCGTTCGAGCGAGCATCGCGCGAAGATTTCCGCCGCGATTCAAAACAAATGGCGCGACCCAGAGTACGCGGCGAAGATGCGCAAGCAAAAGCGCAAATCCGGCGTCTCGACGTCGACGTCCTCGTCGAGTCGTTCGAACACCAAGCGCGCCGCCGTCGATCCCGCCAAAGCCAAGCTCCTAGCCGAAATCAAAGCCATGTACGACAAGGCTGAATCCGCCGTCGCGGCATTACAAGCCCGCGCCGCCTCTGGCGTCGCCGTCGACCCAGCCATGCTCGCCCAAGCCACCACGGCGGCGTCGCAAACGCGCGCGATGATGGAGCAAGTCCAGCGCTCGATCGCCATCGAAGCCGCCGCCGCTGCGACATCTCCACAATCCTCTCGCGACACTCGCACGCATCGCACCACCACTAGCACCAAAACCAAGGCCAAGGCGTCCTCGCCTCGTCCGCGATAGCCTCGCGTCCGCGATAGCCTCGCGTCCCGGTCCCGGTCCCGTCGAGTACGTGTTTGTAATCATCACGCACCACACCGTGTCCAACCGACCGTTTTTTTTTTGTCATTTGTGTCCGTGTGGACTCGTTTTGAATGCATCACACGACCACCATCGACCAATCACGACCACGTACGCGAGCCCGCGCGCTCGATCGGCCGATCGCGCCGGCGCGCGCGCGC